>Ga0209807_1000959_pt1 | contig 13543 bp, 16 predicted proteins | sample GraSoiAngelo_154_FD_186168 | JGI IMG/M metagenome (GOLD analysis project Ga0209807, IMG submission 186168) | Grasslands soil microbial communities from the Angelo Coastal Reserve, California, USA - 14_1009_13_20cm (SPAdes) (version 2) | ecosystem: Environmental > Terrestrial > Soil > Grasslands ... | reverse complement strand
CTCGGCCGAGCGCTACGATTACCAGGTCGAGGTGCTGTTCGGGGGCGGCGCGGCGGCGATGCGCCGCCAGGGACTGGTGCCATTGCGCGCCGCGCTGCTGCTGCACCAAGGCGGCGCCAGCACAGCACGGCTGCTTGACCTCGGCTGCGGCACTGGCGAATTCCTGCGTGAGGTCAAGCGCAACTACCCCCGCCTGTCGGTGACCGGGATCGATCTGTCGGCGCCCTATCTCCGGGTCGCCGAGCGGCGCCTCGCCGACTGGTCGCGAGTCCGGCTCGTCGAGGCGGCGGCCGAAGCCATTCCCGCGTCCGACGCGTCCTTCGATATCGTCACCGCGCTCTATCTCTTTCACGAATTGCCGGGCAATGTGCGCCAGGCCGTCGCCGCCGAGATCCGCCGCGTGTTGAAGCCGGGCGGCACGCTGATCCTGGTCGATTCGTTACAGACCGGTGACGAGCCGGAGTACGACGCATTGCTGGATTATTTCCCTTATGCGTTCCACGAACCCTATTACGCGAGCTATGTGCGCGAAGATCTCGACCGGCTGTTTAGCCCAGGATTTCTGCGGCAAATGACTGTTCCGGCTTACTTTTCCAAGGTCGTCAGTTGGCGCCGCGTCGAATCGGATTCGCGATCTCGCCCCAAGATGTAGATAGCTGTTGGCGAGGGGTCACAAGAGTGCTACCGTATCTTGTAGGGACTGTGGTGGGGGCCACAGGATACGGGGGGAACAATGGACGGGGCATGGACGCTGCTCGAGCCGATACCGGTTGCTCAGACCGAAGCGCCGGTCATCCAGCCTGAAATAGAGACGCCGGAAAGCCTGCCGGCGGAATGTAAAGCGCCGGAAGCGGCGCTGATCGAGATCCAGTCAGTACCGGAACAGCTCTCCGAGGAACCTGCGGCCGAGCCGCCGGTAGAGCTGATCGAGACCTGGACCCCGGAGCGCATCGAGGCGCTGACCCGGCTCTGGGAAGAGGGGGTAACGACCGCCGAGATCGGCCGCCGCATCGGCGTCACCAAAAACGCGGTCATCGGCAAGGTGCACCGCATCGGGCTGACGCCGCGGGTCATCACGCAAAAGCCGCCGCCGCGGCGCAACGTGTTCGACTTCACCGGCCCTGCCTGCATGTGGCCGGTCGGTCATCCGGGCGAGGATGATTTCCACTTCTGCGGCGAGCACCCGATGGCCGGCAAGCCCTATTGCGACCACCACGTCGAGCTCGCCTACATCAAGCCCAAGGACAAATCCGAGGCCGCGTAGCACCTTCAAAAAAGCTCCCTCTCCCCCAGTGGGGGAGAGGGCGTCTTATCAGCGCGTCAGTTCCCGCATGCCGCGGTCGATGCCATCGAGCGTCAGCGGGAACATGCGCTCTTCCATCAGCTGGCGGATCATGCCGATGCTGGTGGTGCCGCCCCAGTATTTCTCCGGCACCGGGTTGAGCCACACCGCCCGGGGATAGGTGTCGAGCAGACGGCGCAGCCAGGTTTCGCCCGCCTCGTCATTCCAGCGCTCGACGCTGCCGCCCTCCTTCTCGATCTCGTAGGGGCTCATGCTGGCGTCGCCGACCAGCACGACCTTGTGGCCGGCATCGTAGGTGCGCAGGATTTCCATCACGTCGATCTGTTCGACATGCCGTCGCCGTGAGTCCTTCCACACGGTGTCGTAAAGGCAGTTGTGGAAATAGAAGTATTCGAGGTGCTTGAACTCGCCGCGCGCCGCCGAAAACAATTCTTCGCAGACGCGCACATGGTCGTCCATCGAGCCGCCGATATCGAGGAATAGCAGCAGCTTTACCGCATTGTGCCGCTCGGGCACCATCTTTAAATCGAGCCAGCCGGCGTTGTGCGCGGTCGAGCGGATCGTGTCGGGCAAATCGAGCTCGAGCTCGGCGCCTTCGCGAGCGAATTGGCGCAGACGGCGCAAGGCCAACTTGATGTTGCGTGTGCCCAGCTCGACCGTGTCGTCGAGATTGCGGAATTCGCGCTTGTCCCAGATCTTGACGGCGCTGCGGTTGCCCTCCGATTTCTGGCCGATGCGCACGCCTTCGGGATTGTAGCCATGCGCCCCGAACGGTGAGGTGCCTCCAGTGCCGATCCATTTGTTGCCGCCCTGGTGACGGCCTTTCTGCTCGGCGAGGCGCTGGCGCAACGTCTCCATCAGCTTTTCCCACCCGCCGAGCGCCTCGACCTGCGCTTTCTCCTCCGGTGTCAAATAGCGCTCGCCAAGCTTTTTTAGCCATTCGTCCGGCAGTTCGGTTTGCGGGTCTGTCGGCGTCTCGATGCCCTTGAAGACATGTCCGAAGACGCGGTCGAAGCGGTCGAGGTGCCGCTCGTCCTTAACGAGCGTCGTGCGCGATAGGAAATAGAATTCGTCGATGTCGAACAGCGCCACGCGTTGCTGCATCCCTTCCAGCAGGGTCAGGAACTCGCGCAGTGACGCCGGCACCTTCGCCGCGCGCAATTCGAGAAAGAAGGTGATGAACACCGCTGCCTAGCCGCGCTCGCGCCGGTGCAGGAAGGCAAGCCGCTCGAACAGCTGCACATCCTGCTCGTTTTTGAGCAATGCGCCATGCAGCGGCGGGATCAGCTTTTTGGGGTCGCGGGTGCGCAACACCTCGGGCGAAATATCCTCGACCAGCAGCAGCTTGATCCAGTCGAGCAATTCCGAGGTGGACGGCTTTTTCTTCAGTCCGGGCACATCGCGCACATCGAAGAAGATCGTCAGCGCCTCGTGCACCAGGTCGTGCTTCAGCCCGGGGAAATGCACGTCGATGATGCGCTGCATCGTCTCGCGGTCGGGAAAGCGGATGTAGTGAAAAAAGCAGCGCCGCAAAAAGGCGTCGGGCAGTTCCTTCTCATTGTTCGAGGTGATCATGACAATGGGCCGCTGCTTCGCGACGATCGTCTGCTTCAGTTCGTAGACAAAGAACTCCATGCGGTCGAGTTCGAGCAGGAGGTCGTTCGGGAACTCGATGTCGGCCTTGTCGATCTCGTCGATCAGCAGGACCGGCGCGGTGTCCGCGACAAAGGCGTCCCACAATTTGCCCGGCTTGATGTAGTTCGCGATGTCGCGCACGCGCTCGTCGCCAAGCTGGCCGTCGCGCAACCGTGACACCGCGTCGTATTCGTAGAGGCCCTGGAGCGCCTTGGTCGTCGATTTGATATGCCAGGTGATCAGCTCCTTGCCGAGCGCCTTGGCCACCTCATGCGCCAGGATCGTCTTGCCCGTGCCGGGCTCGCCCTTGATCAGCAGCGGCCGTTCGAGCGCGATCGAAGCATTGACGGCGACCTGCAGATCCTGCGTCGCCACATAGGTCTCGGTGCCCTCGAAACGTTGCATGCCGGTGCCGTCCATTGCCGTTATCGGAAATCACATAACCCGCGCCGGCCGGGGACGCCAGCATGGCGGTCATGCGCTGGGCTATTCGGGCTCGCGCTCGGTGTCGCCCGACGGGTCTTCCGGCGGCTCATCGGTCGGCACCCGGTAGCTCTCCTTGAGCCAGCGGCCGAGATCGATATCGGCGCATCGTTGCGAGCAGAAGGGCTGATGCCGCGGGACAGAGGGCTTGTCGCAGATTGGGCAGCGGCGCTGGCCGGCGGTAAGGGGTGTGACGGGGTCCTTCGGCATGATTTCGATATCGGCTCACCGCCGCACGATGTCAAAAGGGGAGCGGTCGGGGCTCGGCCCGACGGCAATGGCGATCTCCCGCCCGAGCCGCGCTTCGAGGGCGCGCAATGCCGCCACCGCCGCGCCGCGCAGCGCGGCCTCGATCGCTGGGCTGACGACGAGAAGCCAATCGGCCGCAGGGTTGGCGCGCGCCTCGCGCTGGACGAGCCGCAGTGCCTCGAAGGCCAGCGCAAGGCTGCTTTTGCCGAAGCTCTGCGGTTCGAGCATCGCCTCGCTGAGCGGCCGGCCATGCCGCGGCCGGACAATTTCAAGATGACCGAGCCGGGTCCAGCCGAGGACTTGCGCTGCGGCTGGATCGCCGGCGAGCGCGGCGGCTAATGCCTGACGCACTTTCTCCCGCGCGCCGCGACCTTCCAGCCCGACGAAATCGACAATGATGCCCCCGCCGAGCTGGCGCAGCCGCAATTGTCGTGCGATCGCCTGAACGGCGGCGAGATTAGCGGCCAGGGCCCCGCGCTCGGCCGAACCCTCGTCGGGCGTGCCGGTATCGACATCGATCAATACCGCCGCCGCAGTCTCGGCGATCTGGATAGTGCCGCCACCCGGAAGCCCCAGGCTGGGCGCCAAAGCCGCAGCGAATTCCGCATCGAGGTCGATGGGCCAGTCTTCGGCCGAGCGATGCGCGACCTCCGCACCAGGAAAAGCGCGCCGCAGCTCCGGGATGACCCCGGCATCATCGGTGATCACCTGTTCGGGGGCGGTGGGCAGCCGCAACGCGAGGGCAGCGACGAAACCTGCCGGCGGATCGAGCTGCCGCGGTGGTTCGTAGCGCGCCGCCTCCGCCGCGAGCTGCTGGAGGTCGGGACCGCCCGGCTTCGGGTTAATGCGGGCGGAGAGGCGCGCGCCCTTTCCCTGCTGGGCCTCCCGCCGCACCTGCACCACCACCCGCGCGCCTTCGTCGAGACGCAGCTCTTTCCGGGCGTCCCCAACCGGCAGAAAGCCGGGCCGCTCAGCGCCGACGTCGACGAAGACGGCATCGAGCCCGGGCGTCCGGCGCACGACCCGCCCGAGATGGATGCTGCCGGCCGGCGGCGTGTCGCCGCGCTCGACATAAAGTTCCACCGCCGCGCCGTCTCCGACCCAGGCGGCGCGCCACTCGCCGGGCCCGGCGGCGATCAGCAGGGTTCCGGTCACGCGCGGTATCCGCGGCCAGCAAGCAATTGCGCGGTCTCATACAAAGGGAGCCCGACGACATTCGAGTAGGAGCCGGCGATCCAAGAAATCAAACCCGCGGCGCGGCCCTGAATGGCGTAGCCACCGGCCTTGTCCTGCCATTCGCCGCTCGAGACATACGCGGTCACTTCATCATCGCTCAGCCGCTTGAACGCGACTTGGCTGACAACGCGGCGGATGGCCAGATCGCCGGCTGGGGTCAACAAGGCAACACCCCCATAAACCCGATGGCGCCGGCCCGACAGCAGCCGCAGACAGTCGCGCGCCGTCCCCTCATCCTCGGCTTTCGGAAGGATGCGGCGGCCGCAAGCGACGACCGTGTCGGCGGCGAGAATGAAGGCGTCGGGATGCCGCGGCTGCACCGCGCGCGCCTTCTCCTCAGCCAGCCTTACGACGTGCCCGGCCGGCAATTCGCCGCGGCGCGGCGTCTCGTCGATATCGGCGGGCCCGATCTGGTCGGGAACGATGCCGATCTGGCGCAGCAAATCGAGCCGGCGCGGGGAAGCCGAGGCGAGCACCAGTTTCTGCATCGCGGTTCAACTGCGCAGGTGCAGCACGCAGATCAGCGTGAACAGGCGGCGCGCCGTATCGTGATCGATCGCGACTTTGCCGGCCAGGCGCTCGGTCAGGAGCGTCGAGCCTTCATCATGCAACGCGCGACGTCCAACATCGATCGCCTCGACCTGCCGCAAGCTCTTGTCGCGGATCGCCTCGTAATAGCTCTCGCAGACAAGAAAGTAGTCTTTGACGATGCGGCGGAAGGGCGCGAGCGGCAGCACGATCGACTCGCTTGCGCCGTCCGTCTCACCACGGATTTCCATCATGAGACGGTTTTCCTCCACCGCGAGATGCACGCGATAAGGGCCGCCAAGTCCGGATACCGGCGCAAAGTGGTTTTCCTTTAACAGGTCGGTAATCGCCGCGGCGCGCTCATCCTCGATGGCGCGGCTGCGCCGGATGACGGTGCGCTCGTCCAGCGTGATCGCCGCAATCCGCTGCGGCGTCGGGCTGCTCGCGCTGTTCATCGCCGGTCGAGCCGCAAGGCCAAAGACAGCGCATGCGCGTCGAGCCCCTCGGCTTCCGCGAGACAGATCGCCGCCGGCGCGAGAACGCCAAGGCTCGCGGCGTCGCAGCCGACGATCGTCGTGCGCTTCATGAAATCGAGAACGCCGAGACCGGAGGCAAAGCGGGCGCTGCGCGCGGTCGGCAACACATGGTTCGGCCCGGCGACGTAATCACCGATCGCCTCCGGGGTATAGCGCCCGAGGAAGATCGCGCCGGCGTGATGTACCTGCGCCGCGAGCGCGTCGGGATCCTCGATCGCCAGCTCGAGATGCTCGGGCGCGATGCGGTCGATCAGCGGCACTGCTTGGTCCCAGTCGGCGACGATCAGGATCGCGCTGTTCGCCTGCCAGCTCGCCCGCGCGATGTCGGCCCGCGGCAAGTGCTTGAGATGGCTCGCGGCGGCCGCCTCGACGGCTGCGGCGAACTCGCGGCTGTCGGTCACTAGGATGGCCTGCGCCGCGGCATCGTGCTCGGCTTGCGACAGCAGATCGGCGGCGATCCAGGCCGGATTATTGTGCCGGTCGGCGACAACCAGGATCTCCGAGGGGCCGGCGATCATGTCGATGCCGACACGGCCAAAAACGCGCCGCTTGGCGGCGGCGACGTAGGCGTTGCCCGGCCCGACGATCTTGTCGACCGGCTTGATTGTTGCGGTGCCATGCGCGAGCGCGGCTACCGCCTGCGCGCCGCCAACCCGGTAGATCTCGTCGATCCCGACGAGGCGCGCGGCGGCGAGGACCAGCGGATTGAGTACGCCATTCGGCGCCGGCACTGTCATGACCAGCCGCTCAACGCCTGCGACCTTGCCGGGGATCGCATTCATCAGCACCGAGGAGGGATACGCGGCGGTGCCGCCCGGCACATAGAGACCGGCCGCAGTGATCGGACGCCAGCGCAAACCGAGCCGAACGCCGGCGGGATCGACGTAATCAATCGGTGCAGGAAGCTGGTGCCGATGGAAGCTCTCGATGCGCTCGGCGGCAAGGCGCAGCGCCGCGACCGTGTCGGCCGGCGCGGCGTCGGCCCCGGCGGCGATTTCCGCCTGTGTCAGGCGCAGCGTCGCGGGAGCGAGGTCGATCCGGTCAAAGCGCTTGGTGTATTCGATCAGGGCCGCATCGCCGCGGGTTGCGACCTGTTCGACGATCTCGGCGACGGCGGCGTCGACATCGGCCGCATTCTCGCGCTTGCCGGCGAGGAATGCCGCAAAGGCAGTCTCAAACCCAGTGTCACGTGTATTGAGAGTGATCGGCATCGCGGGCCATCAAACCGGTGCCGCGGCAGCGCGGGCCGAGCGCCGTGCCGTTCCATTCACCGCGTCCCGCAAACGATCGATCCAGCGGCCGACTTCTTCCGGCCGCGTTTTCAGCGCCGGACGGTTGACAATCAGCCGGGATGTGACCTCGGCAATATGTTCGATCTCGACGAGCCCGTTGGCCGCCAAGGTGGCGCCGGTCTGCACCAGATCGACGATGTGACGGCAGAGACCGAGCTTTGGCGCCAGCTCGACGGCGCCGTTCAGCTTGATGCACTCGGCCTGGACGCCGCGCGCCGCGAAATGCCGGCGGGTAATTTCCGGATATTTTGTCGCGACCCGGATATGGCTCCAGCTCCGGGGATCCTCCTCGCCGGCTTCCTCCTCCGGGGTTGCGACAGCCATGCGGCAGTGGCCGATATCGAGGTCGAGCGGCGCGTAGATCTCGGAATAGTCGAATTCCATCAGCACGTCGTTGCCGGCGACGCCGATCTGCGCAGCCCCAAACGCGACAAAGCTCGCAACGTCGAAACTGCGGACGCGGATCAGGTCGAGCCCGGGATCGGAAGTCGAGAACCGCAATTTGCGCGATTTCGGATCGGTAAAGGCCGGCTCCGGTTCGATGCCGGCGCGCTTTAGAAGTGGCATAACCTCGCCCAGGATGCGGCCGTTCGGCAATGCCATGATCAGCGCTTCGCTGGGGGCGCTCGGCACGGTGCGGCGCGATTTCATGGCGCACCGTCGGGGTGATCGGGATGAAATGCCGTCGGCCAGGGCTCGCCGAAATCGCGTGCGCGACAGCGGATCGCCGAAGCGGTCAGCCGGATCGTTGCGCTGCCCGAAAAATCGAGGTCGATCGTCGCCCCGGCGGCGGTGCTGATCGGGCGGATCGCCAAGAGACAGAGGATGCGGTCCTCTTCGCTGCGCTGGAACCCGCGATAAACCACGTTCTCGACCTCGGCAAAGGCGATCGCGCACAGCGTGCGCTCGAAACGCCCGGGCTGGCCGTCGCCGCCTTTCGCGGCTTCCCAGCGGAAGCGGTTGGCAACCAGCATAAAGCTGCGGGCCTCGCGATCGTAAGCGAGATCGCGGACCGAGACGAGCGCGTCCTGTACGCAAGCGGAAATAACGGCAAGGTCTTCGGCATCCTCGGCGCGCAGCCGAAGCTGGCCGTCAGGCGGCACTCCGCAGCCTTTCGATCCGCGCACCGCAGGCCGACAACTTTTCTTCGAGCCGCTCATAGCCGCGGTCGAGATGGTAAACGCGGTTGACGATCGTCTCGCCGCCGGCGACGAGACCCGCGATGACCAGCGATACCGAGGCGCGCAAATCGGTCGCCATGACCGGCGCTCCCGTCAATCGCGGCACGCCACGGACCAGCGCAGAGGCGCCGTGGACATTGATGTTGGCGCCCATCCGTACGAGCTCGGGGACGTGCATAAAGCGGTTCTCGAAGATCGTCTCGGTGATCATCGAGGCGCCTTCGGCGGTCGCCATCAATGCCATGATCTGCGCCTGCAGATCGGTCGCAAAACCGGGGAACGGCTCGGTCATGACATCGGTGCCGGTGAGCCGGCCGTTGCGCCGGCGGACGGTGATCGCGTCGGCCGTCTCGTTGACGCACACCCCGGCCGTCTCGAATACGCGCACGAGCGCTTCCACATGGTCGAGCTTGGCGCCGACGAGGCGCACGTCGCCGCCGGTCGCCGCCGCGGCCATCATGTAGGTGCCCGTCTCGATGCGGTCGGGGATCACGGTATGGCGCGCGCCGTGCAGGCTGGAAGCGCCACGGATTACGAGACGGTCGCTGCCGATGCCGTCGATATCCGCGCCCATCGCGACGAGGCACTGCGCCAGATCCGTAATCTCGGGTTCGCGCGCGGCATTGATCAGCACGGTCTCGCCTTCCGCGAGCGAGGCCGCCATCAAGAGGTTTTCCGTGGCGCCGACCGACACGCTCGGAAAGACAATCTCGGCACCGCGCAGCCCTTTCGGAGCGCGCGCCTCGATATAGCCCTCGCTCAGTTCGACTTCGGCGCCGAGCCGCTCCAGTCCTTTCAGGTGCAGATCGACCGGCCGTGTGCCGATCGCGCAGCCGCCCGGCAGGGATACGCGGCAGCGGCCGAAGCGTGCGACGAGCGGCCCCAAGACCAGTACCGAGGCGCGCATCTTGCGCACGAGATCGTAGGGGGCGGTCGTCGAGGTGATGTGGCGCGCGGAGAGCTCGAGCACTTGCCCCGACCCATGCCGCGCTTCGCCAGCCTCCGCGTTTGTGATCGTGACGCCGTGCTGGCCAAGCAGGTTCGCCATGGTCCGGATATCGGCGAGATCGGGCAGGTTGGCGAGGACCAGCGGCTCGGCGGTCAAAAGGCTGGCGGCCATCAGCGGCAGGGCGGCGTTTTTGGCGCCGCCGATCGGAATCGTGCCGGTAAGCGGCGTACCACCGCGAATCAAAATGCGGTCCATAACCTGGGCTCCGGATGCCGGTTGTTTTTACGGGAGATAGGGGCGCCGCTCAAGCAGGCGGGTCGTTGTCCCGGCGGCCCGTCGCGGGTTCGGTCGGGGGCTGCTGCTTGGCGCGCGCCTGCTGCTTGCGGCGGTGCAGATTCTCGCGCAGCGCGCGGGCAAGACGCTTGTCGCGCCCGGCATGCTGCTGGCGCTTGAAGGGCGTCAGATCGGACGAATCGGTCACCGGCCGGATGGAAGGCGAGCGCGAGGACGCTGTCAATCACTCCTCGACGCGCAGGCTGACCTTCGCGGCGAGGATGACCGCGACTGCCTGCTTCGCGGCATATTCGGCCGATTGATCCGGATGGGTGCGGCGCCATGCTTCGACTCCGGCGCGATAGCAATCGACCGAAGGGAGCCCGGCCCCCCGCGCTCCGTCGAATGCCTCAAGTACGGCCGATGCGGCGGTGTCCGTCATCGGATCAATCGTCGAGCCGCGCCACACCATTATTCACTCCGATGCCGCAAAACCGAGAGCGTGATCGCCGCGAATTGCGTGTTTCACTCGACGCGAGGCCAGAAGCGGCAAGTTTCTGCCTCGCTGCTTTCAATCGTATGAAAGCGAACCTGTCTACCAACCTTGGGCCGAACAGCAGATTGTTCTTAGAAGCTTCGGGGTATCCCGATTGAATGCTTATGCGAGAACACGCGGTTTAAGCGGCAGGTTCCGGGCAGGTGCGGCTCAAGGGCGTCCACGCCGTCGCGGGAAACGCCACGGGCTGGTGGCGGCCGCTGAGCCGGGATCAGCCGCCGAGCCGGGCGGCGATTGCCTGGGCTTGCTGGAGATTGCCATACAGCATCGGCAACATGTCGCTGGCGTATTTTCGCAGCCGCGGGTCCTGGCCGGTCTGCGCCTCGGCCTGAAACAGCTGAATCGCTTCCTGATGGTTTTTGATTTGATCTTGCATAAAGGCGCGGTCGAACTGCGGGCCGGACAAGGCGGTAAGCGCATTCGGAGGCGGCGGCGCCGGCATCGCAGCGATGTGGGTGCTGCGCTCGGTCCTTGTCAGCCGGGCGTGCGCCTGCCGGTGATCGGTTATGATGCGGTCGGCAAAGGCGCGGACTGCCGGCGATGCGGCGCGGGTGCTGGCGAGCCGGCCGAGCTCGACCTCGGTGCCGGTTCCGAGCGCGGCGCGGTCGACGAAATTCTGGTCGGAAGTCAGTGGCGCGGGTGTCGCGGCCGGCGGCGGTGCGGGCGCGGCGGCCTCCTGTTGAACGCAGCCGGCAAGAGCAAGTGCGGCAAATGCCGCCAGGACAGCGGCGGCCGGCCCACGAGCCATTCTGGCATCTCCATCGTAAGTAGGACGGTCGCGAAACGCGATGGCCCGCTTTTGGTTCCTGCACCAGCACGCGATCGGTCGCGGGCAGGATCGAAGGCCGGCTTGCCACTGGCCGGGCCCTCGTGTAATCCCCAATTTCGCTTGGCCGATTTCGCTTGGCAACGACTAGGGCTGCCGTAGCTCAGTGGTAGAGCACCCCCTTGGTAAGGGGGAGGTCGTAAGTTCAATCCTTACCGGCAGCACCAGCCCGATCCCGCTCCATGTTCCGGATCGCCTTGCCACTTGCTGCGAGGCCAAGAGCGGGGGTTCATTGTAATCGGGTCGTTAGTAACGTTGCTCGCCAGCCCCGAGCCAAACCAACCGGTTCTGCGGCCTGAGAGCTTGGTGAATCTGGCTGTAGATCGCGGTTTTGCAGGGCGGCGCGCGGCACCAGCGAGAACGGCTGGCGCTTAATGTTACTTTTGCGTTAACATTGTCTGCATGGAGCGCGTATGAGGCGGATGCCCCCGACGCGCCCGAACAGACAACCGAGGTGCACATGTTCAGCACCAACATCAAGCAAAAAGGGAGGAAAGGACGCCGCCTGACCAGTCGCCGCCGGGCCGGCGGAATACTGGTTGGTGGCACATTCGGGCTCTTCGCCCTGCTTTGGTCAGGCCTGATCGTTTATGTCGGATTGGCGGCGCGTGCCGAGATCGCGCCGATGGATGTGCTGACCTGCCAAGTGGCGGTGGCCGGCAAGCCGAAGGCTGCGATTGCTTCGGGGGATCAGGATCCAGCGGATCAAGCATCCTGTGACCGAAAGCTGGCGCGGATGGGGCGCCCGTCGTAGCCAGCCATTTGGCTCGGAGTGCTTGGTGGGCGGGCTGTGAGGCGGTGGCCCGCTCGATCACCGGCGAAAGTCCCGGCATTTCCCCAACCATAGGACCCCCGCCGCTGAGCAGCGGGCCACCTCGCGCGATTGTTACGCCGGGTTCCTAAGCGGCTGGTTAACGCCCTGTTTTCAAGGGGTGCCGCTGCGGCCGAGCAGCTCGCGCTCCGCTGCATCCGCGATCTGCAGCACGGTTTCGGCGGCCCGCTGGTATCCGTCTCGGTAGGCCGCGGCGGCGGCAACATGCAGCTGCCAGATGGCCGCGATCCCGTCGCGCGCCAGGAGCCGGACGGCAAGGCTTTCGGTGAATGTCGGACCGTTCATGGCGGCGCCCTTCAGCAGGTTGCTCCGCTTAATCTCGCCGATTAAGTCTTAAAATTGAATTATGGCCCATCCCGCACAATCAGCCCGGTCAGCGCCACGGTCAGGAGGGCCACGCTGACCGCAAGCGGCGCCCAGGGGCCGAGCCAGGTTGTCAGCGCCGCGCCCGCCGTTCCGCTGACGAGAAAGATCGCGATCGAGACCGAGCGGCGCCGCCAGTTTTCGTTGTGCCCGCCAGCCACCGCCGAATCGGCGACCAAGGCGGTTGCGGTCAAGGTCATCACATTGGTCGCCAGATCCGGCACCCCATGCCGGCGAACGAGCGCATTTTGCATACCCATCGCGAAGGCGAGGAGCGAAGTGACGACGTCCCGCTCCAGCCCGGCCTCGCGCGGCTGCAGGATGGCCGTCAGCGCCAGCGCGATGACGAGGAACGCCCATTCGACGGCGAACCCGATCCGCTGCTCCGCGAGCGGCCCGCGCAGCAAGCGGCCGCCCGCGAGAGCCCCAAGCAGAAAGGCAGCGATGACGAGGAGGTATTTTGTGACGCCGAGGATCGGCTGCCCGGTGCCGATCGCGAAGCACAGGAACAGAAGGTTGCCGGTCATAATCTCGGCAAAGACGCCGCCCATCGACAGGAAGCAGGCGGCATCCACAAAGCCGCAGACACCGGTGATCAGATACAATGCCGAGATATGCGAGACGCGCGGCACCGTGATCCGCCAACCGGTTCTGTCGCGATCCATGGTTTCCCTCGCCCCGATCTCCCCTGAAGAGGAGAGTGCAATCGCGGCCCTTGGGCTCGCAATCCCGGGCTCCTTTACGGCGCCTTAACGCCGGGCCGGAATAGTCGGGGCGGGAGAGAAGGGCAGGAGCCGCCTCGACATGATCGCCTCGGCCGTTCGGCAATTGATGATCTGGGGCGGCCTCGCGGTGCTGCTTTACGGGATCGCGATGCATCGCGGCATGCTGATCCCGAGCGAGGATGCGCCGGCCGTTGCCGCGGTCGCGACGCCGGCAAGCCCGGCCCAGCACGTCGCCGGCAATGCGCTCGTCTACCATGCCGACAAAGCCGGCCATTTCTGGATCGATGCGGCCGTCAACGGCGCCGCGGTGCGCTTTGTCGTCGACACCGGCGCGAGCACGGTGACGCTGACCCCGGCCGATGCCGCCGCGGCGGGGATCAGCCATAGCAGTCTCTCCTATTCCATCGTCACCAGCACCGCGAACGGGCAGGGCCGCGCCGCGCCGGTGCGGCTGCGCGAGGTGCGGATCGGCCAGCTCGCGATCAACGATGTCCAGGCGGCCGTCATAGACAATCTGCGCATGTCGCTGCTCGGCATGAGCTTTCTGAAGCGGCTCGAGCATGTCGAGATGGGCGA
>Ga0209807_1000954_pt1 | contig 13560 bp, 16 predicted proteins | sample GraSoiAngelo_154_FD_186168 | JGI IMG/M metagenome (GOLD analysis project Ga0209807, IMG submission 186168) | Grasslands soil microbial communities from the Angelo Coastal Reserve, California, USA - 14_1009_13_20cm (SPAdes) (version 2) | ecosystem: Environmental > Terrestrial > Soil > Grasslands ... | reverse complement strand
CGAGAATGCTGATCGCGATGACTTCATAAGAACCGATCTCGTGCTCGTGTCCATCGGTCATCATGAGCCAAATGCCGCTCGGCCAAAGGAATATCCCTCGTCCTGTGGTGACGAAGTACTGGAACGGAGGAACTGTGAAGAACAGTAGCGGTACAGCAGCGCCGACAGCGGCTCCGATCACAACGACTCGTCTAAATCTTGGGAGACGCATGATACGATCTAACGAGAATTCGGCCCAACTTTTGGGTCTTTCAAGAGAAATGCCCAATTTCTGGGTCTAATCCGGCTTGAGTTAGGTGGCGAAGGGAACAGAATCGCTTGCATGCGCCCGATAGTACCCGTCGCCTCAAATACACACAAACCTAAATTGCTCGATCAAGTCCGCGATGTCATTCGACGCAAACATTACAGCATTCGTACTGAGCAAGCTTATGTCGATTGGATCAAGCGTTTCATTATTTATCACAATAAACGTCGTCCGGCGGGAATGGCAGAGGAGGAAGTTGCGCAGTTTCTCACTTACCTCGCGCGCGACCTGCATGTGGCTGCTTCGACCCAAAACCAGGCGCTAAGCGCAGTGCTCTTTCTTTACAAAGAAGTCCTCAAGCGGGAAATCGGGTGGCTGGCGAAAGTCGAGCGGTCGAGAAGACCGACAAAACTGCCCGTGGTTCTCACCCGTTCGGAGGTGAAACAAATTTTCGCCCACCTGCATGGCACCCCCAAGCTGATGGCCGGTTTGCTTTACGGAAGGGGATTGCGGTTGATGGAATGTGTTCGCCTGCGGGTCAAGGACATCGACTTTGCGCTGGCACAAATCACGGTGCGTGACGCGAAAGGCGGCAAAGATCGCGTTACGATGTTGCCGCTAAATTTATCTGAATCATTGCGACGGCATCTTTTGCGCACAAAGGCACAGCATGATCAGGATCTCGAAGACGGATTTGGTACGGTGCACCTGCCATTTGCTTTAGGTCGAAAATCTCCGAACGCGGCGCGCGAATGGGCGTGGCAATATGTTTTCCCTTCCTCGCGCATCGCTGTTGATCCGCGCAGCGGCAAAAAACAGCGACATCACGTGGCCGAAGGAATTTTGCAAAGCGCGATCAAAAAGGCAGTGGACGCCTGCGGAATTGTGAAACGTGCGAACTGCCACAGTCTGCGGCATTCCTTCGCAACGCATCTACTGACTAAAGGCTACGATATCCGCACGGTGCAGGAGTTACTAGGTCACAAAGACGTGAGCACGACGATGATTTATACGCACGTGCTCAACAAACCTGGCCTGGGTGTGAGAAGCCCGCTGGATCACATTTAATTCGTTCCATGAGCGCGCGCGTATCATCCCGGCATGGCTCCCATGCTGAGATTGACGCAGCCGGTACGGCTGCTCCTACACAAACGGAGAACTTAAATGCGACGGTTGCTGACCGCCGCTACGGCAGCGGAAATGCTGGCTCGACTTTCCAGTTTGTAATCCTAGTCTCGCCAGCGGGAAGCTGACAGATTCCCTTACAGCAAAACGGATATTGGATGTCGAAAGAATTCCCCAAACGAGAACTGGAGACGCTTTGGGCGCCGTGGCGCGTAGAATATTTCGAGCGCGAAAAACCGAATGCCGACTTTCTTTCCGAGGCGGCCCGAACAAGCGATGACGCCGCGCATCTGGTGATCACGCGGCGCAAAAATGCGTTCCTGATGATGAACCGCTATCCCTATGCGGTCGGTCATCTAATGGCGGTGCCGTACCGTAAAACCGCCGACATCTCCACGCTCGGCGAGAACGAAATTGTCGAGCTTTGGAATTTGGTGGTGCATGCGCAAGTGCTGTTGCGCGCAACAATGAAAGCACAGGGGTTCAACGTCGGTCTGAATCTCGGCGAATGCGCGGGCGCGGGCATTGTCGATTATTTGCATGTGCACATCGTCCCGCGCTGGGGCGGGGATACGAATTTCATGCCGATCCTCAGCGGCACACGCACGCTCTCGGAGGGACTGCGCGCGCTCTATGACAAATTGATTGATGCGCAGTCGAAGATGGAGAGGGAGTCGCGCCAGAGCACATGAACGCAGATGCTCGACAAGAATGCTGGCCTACCTGCTGTCGTCAATGAACGCGCCTGGTGAGTGGAGTTTTGAATTCCGCTCGTTTATCCGCCGTGGCGTGTGAAGCAAATTGAGGCGGTTACCCCATCCAACGTTCCATTCCTCGGGCGAGTTTCAGGCATGGAGTTGGATTCCGCCATATCGTCACGGGCGGCGCGTTCATTCCGCTTCGCCGCTGTACGTCGCCATCACGCGCGGACGCGACGAAGTGCGCTTCATCTATCAGAACAAGCCATCGCCTTTGATCGTCGCGATGAGTGACTCCGTGCAATTCCAGACTTGGGAAATGCCGCCGTTACCAGGACCAATTCCCAAGCCAGCGGCTACTCAAGAACCGAAGCCGACAGAGAAGGAAGAAGTCGTGCCTGTCGAACTTCCAACCGAGGTGCCAGAGCAGCCAGTAGCGGCGCGCGATGGATTGATTGATTTCTTCGAGACGCATACGGCGAAGCTTCTGAATGGAACCCTCATCGTGCCAATTCCGTCTGGCGCGCCGCAATGGGAACTTGCGAGGGCACTTGGACACCCCCAAACCGCCGTGAGTCTTGCGTGCCAGCAGTAAGGTCTCTTTGTTGCACCGAACCAGCCGCTGTTTGACGACATCATTGAGGGTGTGTGAGTAATTTGGTTGTGTTCCGAATATTGTTCACCTGAATTGAGATTCGTCTGTTTGAACCGACCGCAATTGGGCTGTATCAGAGCCCTGGCTTGTGCCAGACTCGGCGGTGGGATCAAATCGCGCAAAACCAAGAAGCAGACGCTCGCCGCAGTGGGTACCTCTACAACGTTAAGCAAATCAAGAAATGTTTGTTGGACATTACAGCGTCGCGTTCGCGGTTAAGAGTGAGAGAAACAGAATCCCCCTATGGGTTTTATTCGTTGCCGTTCAGTTTCTCGATTACATCTGGGCGACGCTGGTGCTGCTCGGGATCGAGAAGCTGCGCGTCATCAAAGGATTCACGGCTGGCAGCATGCTCGACTCCTATTACCATCCGTATTCGCATAGTCTCATCGCGGCGTTCCTTTGGAGCACCGTGGCTGCCATCGGCTATAAACCATTTTGCAGTTGGCTCGGTTACTCCTACAGAAAGTCAGCCGCTTTGATCGTTGGCGTGGCTGTTTTCTCCCATTGGATTCTCGACTTGGTTGTGCATCCTCGCGATCTACCCATCTACGACAACACATTGAAAGTGGGTTTTGGTTTGTGGAATTATCGCGACCCGGAGTTTGCATTGGAGATTGCACTGCTTGCGGGCGGAATCATGCTTTACGTGGCGCGAAATGTGTTATCAGCAACTCGCAAAACAGCTGTCATCGCCTTTGGGGTCGCCTTGGTTGTTGTTCAAATAGGCGACACGTTCGTGCCGCGCACGCCGTTGTCTGATAAGGCCACCGCGATGGGCGTTTGGATTTTCTATACGCTCTTTGTCGTTATCGCATTCTTTTTAGAGAATGCGCGAGGCCGGAGGAAAATTGATTCGCCGTGATCGTGGTTATTTTCGGCGTCTCGGGAGCAGGGAAAACCGCGATTGGCAAACTACTCGCCGAAGAGCTTGGCTGGCGATTGTATGAAGCGGTTGATCTTCATCCACACCCTAACGTTGACAAAATGCGGCGCGGTCATTTCATGAATCCGGAATCCGGCGAAATCCGGCGTTAACGGAAAACCAAGTGGACGCCGCACGGTCCGAGTTGGATTGGCAGAAAAAGTCGCACTGAAGCTGGCATTCTTCATCCGAAGCGGCAACTATCCATCATTGTTGTGAAACAGCCGCTCCGCACAATTATCATCTGGTTGTCGATCTTCGCTCTGTTGACCGCGACTGAAACGGCGAAAGCGGGACCCTTCCAGAACTTTTTTAGGGCGCTCAGCCGTTCGATTCCGCACCCGGGGCCGAAGCAGCGGTCGCACCGGAGCAGCCGTACACAGAATAATGAGACTGTAACAAGCGATGCTTCGAATGATCAGACATCTGGCAACGCAGTGGTTGTGCCCCCGAATGGGCGCAGCGTTAACGAGGCTGCGCCGAGCGGTGCTTCGAATAATCAGACTTCTAGCAGCGCAGTCGCTACGCCCCCGAATGGGCACAACGTACGCGCAGCGAAGTCAGCCTCGGCCGCGAAAAACGGAAAGAGCGGCTTGCTTTACGGAACTCCCGTGCCTGGTAAGCAAGGCCTAGTTATCAGTCCGTTCTCGCCGGACAGCGGCTACATCGATGTCCGCAGTTTTCCGCCCGGAACGCAAGTGAAAGATCCTTACACAGGTAAGATTTTCCTTACGCCGTAACGATTTCTCTGTGAAGCCATCAACCAATATGCTCAGGAGTTCGAGGCAAGATCGACAAGTGATTGCGTTGGTACGGCCTGAAGATTAACGGCAAATGCCCAACGCCCAACGTCTGATTCTCATTCCCGCACGGTCTTGATGCGCCGGCTGAGCCAGTCGGCTTCATCGGTAAATCCGGCAGCGCGATTAACTCGCTCGAGCGCAGTGTACCGTTCGCCTACATCAAAACCGATGTTCCATTGCAGTTTGCGCAGACAAACCGGACAGAGATGCAACGGACGGCGATCGCTTTCGGCGAGGTGATTTGAGCCGTTCATCAGGCAGTTGAAATACGTGCAATGTGCAAGGCCGAACATGTGACCCGTCTCGTGGGCGAGCACTTTGCAGCTCCGGCGTAGCAGGAGCGTCTCGTAACCGGCCGCGCGCGGCTCGCCATAAAATACCGGATCGTATCGGGCAAAGCTATAGATGCCGACGCGGTCGCGCAGCGAAGCCTGCCCGAACACGAAATTCCACGACGGCTCCGGGTAAAGATCTTCCATCGTGATGGCGAGAATGCAGAAGGCATCCGCCGGAACGCGGGCTTTGAGAAAATTGAGGACGTCGCCAGTGAGAATTTGCGGGTTGCCGGTATTTGGATTGCGGCGCGTCGTGAATTTTTCATTGTCGATCTTGATCGGCGAAAGCGCCTTTACTTCCATTGAGAAGAATGCGCCGGCAAACTCGCGCAACTTGTCGATGGACGGACTGCGTTCAGGCGCAAAATCGCCGAGTAGTTGAAGATAAATAACGCGCCGGCTCTGCGTGGGCCGATTCGGCTGAGATATTTTGAATTCATCGAAAGTTTGCCCCGGCTCCTGATGCACAGCGAGCCAGTCGTTAGGCCCTGGTTTTGGAATAGAATCAAAGCTATCGTGATCCGGCGCAAACGCTCGCTGAAGGACAACCGGCAATCCGCTAAGGTCGCCGATCGCATCGCGTATTGTTTTCTCATTAGGAGGCGTGAAAGCCATGACAACCGAAGGCAGCAATACAGCAATAGCGGCAATCATCCACATAACCGACGAGCGTCGAGCCTGTCGTCGAGCCGGTTTTGCGAAAAGACAGCCTGGAAGGTTGTTGGCCGAATCAGGCTGGAAGCCTGATCTCCAGTTTGAAATCACGGCGATCGTCAACACAAGACTCAACGCGCCTGAGGCGCCATCATTAACATCCCGCGGCTGGGCGGCCGATTCCCCTGAGGCATTCAAACTTTGCAATTCTCCTTTTCCGGGCTGGATTGGGCAGTTCCGTGCCCGATGTTAATTCCCGCGACAGGATGGCTAACTCACGCGAAAGTTCTCCGCGTAGTCACGCGCAAATTGGGCGAAGGTGGTGGCAGGCGCGCCTGTTACTTCTTCGATGTCGGATGTCACCGCTGACCAGCGGTTTTGCTTGTTAGCTGCGTGCAGCTCCATTAGAGCCTCCACCTGCCACCGCGGCAGTCCAGCTTGAAGCATTCCGTCGTGTGCGGCGGACTCCGGCACATCGACATATTTGATCTCGCGACCAGCCACTTCGGAAAGAATCGATGCTACTTCTGCGATTCCCAACGCAGCCGGGCCGGTCAGTGTGTAAGTTTTTCCTTCATGCCCATCGCTTGTCAGTGCCTCAGCGGCAACAGCTGCGATGTCGCGCGTATCGACAAAGCTTGCCTTCCCGTTTCCCCACGGCAGATAAATCACGCCGTCGCGCGGCGGAAAGTAATTGATGAAATTTTGCATGAACGAATTCGGCCGCAAAAACGTGAACGCCAGACTTGCTCCGCGAACGTGTCGATCGCTAGCGGCGTGCCATTTTCCAAACGTGTATGGTGGATCGGTCTCGGCGCCGATGACAGAAAGTTTCACAATGTGACGAATGCCCGCGCGTTTCGCCCCATCGATAAACGCATTGACAACTTCAACCTGGTTCGGCATGAGAGGCGGCAACAAAAAGACTTTTTCGGCGTCTTTCAGCGCGTCCGGGAAAGATGCGGCGTCTTCAAAATCAAATGTCGTTAGTGACACGTCCGCGCCGAATTGTTTTCTCGCTTTAGCTTGATCGCGAACACCGGCCCGGACGGGCATTCCGTTTCCCGAGAGTATTTTTACGACGTCTCGTCCGATCGTGCCCGTTGCTCCAGTTACCAAAATAGTTTGTTCCATATATTTTTGTTATAGCGAACAGAGGAATGCGGCAAGAGCAGGTCACATTTGGAGCGCCTTGCGCAGATGCGGCACCAGACGTTTGCTGAACTCGACGGAATCGCCGGCGGAAAGGTGCGACCATTCAGGGCAATTGAAACCGCTTAGCTCGGGATAATCTTCATAGTAAATACCAGGCGCACCGGTTTCCTTGATCACTCGATCCCAGATACCCCGACGCGGCGTTTCACGGTCCTCGAGTTCCTTTAGCTCTCCACTATGCGGAAAACGAACAAAGACAATTTTGCCCCCGCGAGCACGAAGTTTTTTCACAGCCATGGCAACATCATGAAAGCGGGCTTCGATCGCCGCACCCATTTTTTTTCCGAACTCTTCTTTCGGAATATACGTCGGCGGCGGAGGCGGAGTGAAAAGGGGAAGCCAGATTTGCTGAATTCTTCTTTGCAGTTCGCTCCCCGGTCGGGCGCATTCCTCGATCATGCGAGCGCGCCGTTCCCGATCCAAAGTCCCGAAATACGGAGGGAGTCGCGGCGACACAAGGGCATAAGGACGATTGGGAATGGGCAGGCGCTTCAGCAGGTCATCAAGAGTCAACTCCTCCTGCTTGAGAAAGGCGACATGTTCTTCCAGCGGCATCGCCAGATATTGGCTGACACGTTGCGCCGGCGTTTGAGTGTGGGACCGGCGCACCGCTTTTTCCGTGCGCTCCATCGGCGGCGTACCGGGTGGCGCGACGAACAAGCGCGGCACGATACTGCAAATAATTGTGCCGTGAAAATTTTCGTCATTGGCGAGATCGGCCAGCACCGGATATGCACAGCTTCCGCCCATCGCGAGCTGGACCGGACGTTTGCTCAGGCCTTTTTGCAATTCGTCAAGATCGAGATCGAACCAGGCGCGCGAATCGCCAATGATGACGACAGACTCAGGTTTCACGCCCCGGCGCGCCATCGTCCAGAGATCTTCGTTATCGTTGAGCGTGGGTCCGTAACCGATCGAGCGACAATAGAATTCCCATGCGCAGGTGGCAGCAATAACGATCAGCACAACAACGACTGTGATGCCGCGCCATGGCACCTCGGGAATCGGCCGCTCGTATTCGAGAGGAGGACCGCCATGCACGCGCTCGAGTTGGGACGGCTTGCGGAAGAACAACCGCGGCAGCTGAAGTTTGCGTTTAAAATTGGAAGTAGATGAAGGCATTGCTGCTTCCTTGAGTGAGAATGATGGCGCAGGCCATCAAGGCCCATGCAGTTGTTACAATCCAGCGCGGCAAACGCATCACGGCCGTTTCGATATTGCTATCGCGCAGTGTCCAATGAACGAGAATCATGCCAGCGGTGACGAGTACGATTTGCAACATTTCACGTGTAGTAAGAATAGCATCGCCGTGGGCGTGTCCGCCAAACATGCCGTGCAACATTCGCGCGGCGACGGTGAAATCGGACGCCCGAAAGAAAACCCAGGCGATGCAAACCGCCGCGTAAGTGGCGAAGCCGGCGAAGAGTCGAGTCGCGAGGTTGTTAGCCCAGTCTTTATTCTCCAACAAAGCGCGAACAACCCGTTCGACGACGAGATACGAGCCATGAAGCAAGCCCCAAACGACGAACGTCCAGGCCGCGCCGTGCCAGAGACCACCGAGAAACATTACTATGACGAGATTCGTCGCTGCGCGGACTGGACGAACCTGATTGCCGCCGAGCGGAATGTAAAGGTAGTCCCGCAAGAATGTCGAAAGTGAGATATGCCAGCGCCGCCAAAAATCGGAAAAGCCAATGGCCGCGTATGGAAAACGGAAATTATCCTTCAGATGAAAACCAAGGCAGAGAGCCGCACCAATCGCGCAGGTGGAATAGCCGGCGAAATCGAAGAATATCTGGCCGGCGAATGCCATAACACCGAGCCAGGAATCCAGCGCAACGAGCGGACCGGCATAACTAAAGATGCGATCGGCCGAACCGGAAAGCATCGTGTCGGCGAGCACGATTTTTTCGAACAGGCCAAGAGTCATGAGCAACAATCCCCACAAAAACTGGCCCGCGCGCAAACTCGACGGCCTGACAAGTTGCGGAAGAAAATCACCCGCGCGCACGATTGGCCCCGCGACCAGTTGAGGAAAAAAGGAAACGGCCAGGATGAAATCGCGTAGCGACTTCGTCGGTTTCAAAACGCCGCGATAAATGTCGAGCGTGTAAGAGAGAGAATGAAATGTGTAAAAGGAAATGCCGACGGGCAGAAGAATGTCGAGATGCGGTGGTTGATAGATGATGCCGATGCGCGCTAGTAGCCACTGAAAATTTTGCAGCAGGAAGTTCCCATATTTGAAAAAACCAAGCATGCTCAGATTCATGCAGACGCTGCCAACCAGCCAGACGCGGCGCGAATGTCGACCCTCAGCTTTCGCGATCTGTCTTCCGAGCCAAAAATCCATCGCCGTGGTGGAAAAAAGCAATGCGGCGAACGGCGGGTTCCACGCGCCGTAAAAAATATAGCTCGCGCCGACGAGGAGATTTTTCCGCGCGTTCCAGGAACGTATGCTCCAGTAGGCAGTGACGACGACTACAAAAAAGACGACGAAGGTGAGCGAGTTGAAGAGCATGACCAGCGCGATTGCTTATCCAAGCGACATGCGAATGGCTAGTACATTTTGCCAAATCATTTTTGCGGTCGATTCTGATCTCACGGCAAAGGACAAAATCAACAAGGTTATTGATGCGTGGTGTTAGAAGAGTGAAGGGAACCTCGGGATAGATTGTTCTCTACCGGAGGCGAAACATGATCGTGATCATCTTTGGCGTCTCCGGCGCTGGAAAAACGACAATCGGCCAACTGCTCGCGAAAGAACTCGGTTGGCGGTTTTATGAGGCCGATGATTTCCATTCGCAGGCTAACATCGACAAAATGCATCAGGGCGTTCCGCTGACGGATGAGAACCGGTGGCCGTGGTTGGAGAATTTGCGACAGTTGATCAAACGATGTCTTGCCGCAGACGAGAACGCGGTCCTGGCGTGTTCCGCGCTAAAGGAAGAATATCGCCGGCATCTCCGCGTCGGCGATAATGTAAAGCTGGTTTTTCTTCGGGGAAATTACGAACTCATCGCAAATCAACTCCGACACAGGCGCGGACATTTTATGAATCCGATGTTGCTGCAAAGTCAGTTCGCTGATTTGGAAGAGCCGCAACCAGCAGAGCGCGCGGTGGTGATTGAGTTGGGTCGGAGTCCCCGCGAACTTGTCCGAGAAATCAAGCGCAAGCTGAGGCCAAGCTAACAGGATGCGGCCAACATCCAGCGTCAAACTCGAAGGTGAAGGCCGGCCGCGCGCCTGAATACCATTGAGCTCGCCGCTCGATCCACTTTCATTTACGTCCGGAGAATTCCTGCATGTTCAAACCGAACACGACAAAAATGAGTCCGAGCAGGAAACGAGCGAAGATGTGGCGGCTTCATATGCTGACGTTGACTCGATTGCGGGAGAATTCCAACCCCATTAGTTGTCGATCCTGCGAGAAGTCTACGCGACTGCTCGTTTCTTTGCCGGGACGAGCTTGTTCACCAGCGTATTGGTCGTCTTTTCCAAAAAAATTCCCCACGTGCTGAGCACGGCCAGCGTTGCCACAAAAATTAAGAGGAACATCCAGACTGGTTGATTTCGAATCCGAAGCCCCAGCCAGATGACATAAGGTTGGTGAATCAAATATAAGCCGTACGAAAACACGCCGACGAGGCCGAGGATTTTGGCAGGACCTTTGAAGCACGCAATAATTCCGGCAATGCCGGCGATTTCGAGAAAGCAACACGTCCCGGTCGCGAAATCGACGAAAATGTAACTGTAGAGGCCGTCATAGAGCTGCAGAGCCGCGGGATAGAGGATTAATCCTGTCACGAATCCCGCTCCGCGCAGGAGAAACCATTCAGCCCGTGCGGGCGATCGGCTATGCCACATTCCCAGCGCCATACCGAGCGCGAATTCCGGCAAGCGACAAATCGCGAATCCGCCGAGGACCCACAAGCCATTTTGTGGGTAAACGACGAGCAACAAATAGCGGGCGAAAAATCCGACGCCGCACGCAATTAACAGAAACTTCCCCGGTCCAAAGCGTCGCGCCGCCCAAAAGAGCAGGGGAAAGATCAAATAAAGCTGGATCAGCATGGAAAAATACCACCACGCCGCATTGAGGTACATGAAGTTCATCTGAATATCGATGAAGCGGAGACCGAGCAGACTTAGGATAATGCGGCTATCGACAGGTTCGAGCCGCGCGACGAAAGGCGAAAACAGGTAAACCAGGTGCGCGACCCAGTACATTGGATAAAGGCGCAGGAACCGCGCGCGATACCAGCTTCCCCACTGCATGGCGCCCGATTCCGCGCGGCGCGCCGTCGATTCCATCAGGCTCCACCCACTAAGAATGATGAAAACGCCGACGGCATGAAAACCGAGTCCCGATATTTTCAACCACACCAAATTCAAGATCGTCAGCGCGCTGGTCGCGAGCCCACTCCAGTCGGCCGGCGGAAGTGTGCCGTGCTCGAAGTAGGTTCTGAAAAAGTGAAAGTAAGCGACAAAGAGAATCGCCAACCCTTTTGAGATGTCCAGCCAGAGCAGGCGTTTCATCGATGTTCGGCTTAACAGCGCGTGCGACAGTCGGGAAGTAAAAGATTACTTATGCCGGCTGAAATTTTCTTGTTGCATTGCGAATTCCGTGTGTCAAATACTTAACCAGATGGTTAAATATTCTCCGAAGACGCTAAATCGCACCTTCGCCGCACTCGCCGATCCCACCCGGCGACGAATCCTGGCGCATCTGGCGCGTGGCGACAGGTGCGTGACCGATTTGGCGCGGCCGCATTCTATGTCGCTGCCCGCAGTCTCGAAACACTTACGCGTCTTGGAGAAAGCCGGACTCCTCCGGCGCCGGCGCTATGGGCGCGTGCATCGATTGAAGTTGGAAGCCGAACCATTAAGAAGAGCTGCGGAATGGGTCGAAGAATATCGCAAATTCTGGGAAGGATCGCTCGATCGCTTGGAGGAGTATTTGAAGAAGCTACAAACTAGGGAGAAAAAACATGACCACAGCAAATGAACCGCAAAATCACATCGGACAGGAATTTATCATCACGCGCGAATTCGATGCACCTCGCGAACTGGTTTGGAAAGCATGCACCGACGCAAAACAATTAGCGCAATGGTGGGGGCCGCACGGATTCACCGCGCCGATTTGCGAATGGGACGCGCGTCCAGGCAATAAAATCTACGTGGTCATGCGTGCGCCGGACGGCACGGATTATCCGATGGGCGGCAAGTTTCATGAAGTTGTCCAGCCCGAGCGGCTGGTCACAACAACCGGCGCCTTGGACGAGGAGGGGAACCCAATTTTTGAATTTCGGCACACGCTGACATTGGTCGAGCGAAATGGAAAAACCAAACTCACGATGCGTTCACGTCTCATCAAAGCCACCCGTGAAGCGAGCAAATATGTTGACGGATTTGAAGCTGGCATGACGCAAAGCCTGGAACGCCTCGGAGAACTTCTTGTAACGAAAAATGAGCCGCTGGTGATCGAACGGACGTTTAACGCGCCCGTCGCGCGGGTTTGGAAAGCGCTCACCGATCGCGATGAAATGCGGCGCTGGTATTTTGATCTGGAAGAATTCAAGCCGGAGGCGGGTTTTGAGTTTCAGTTCGTCGTCGAACATGAAGGCGTTAAATATGATCATCGATGCGAGGTCACGCAGGTGATTCCGCAAAAGAGAATCGCCTACACATGGCGGTATCAAGGACACGAGGGCAATTCACTGGTCACGTTTGACTTATTCGCCGACGGCGACAAAACGCGGCTGAAACTGACCCATGAAGGCTTGGAAACTTTCCCGAAACTTCCGTCGTTTGCGCGCAAGAATTTCATGGAGGGCTGGACGCAAATCATTGGCTCATCGCTCAAAGAATTTGTTGAGAGGAGCTAACGAATGTGTCCCGTGTGTGTAGCAAATATGACGCTGATCGCGGTTGGCGCGACGTCGAGCGGCGGACTAACCGCTTTCGCGATGAACAAGTTCTATAAAAAACAAAGAAACCAAACCAAAGGAGAGAAAAATGAAACTAGCGGAAAGGAAAATCAATCACCCAGAAATCGTATCGGAAGCTGAATGGCTCGTCGTTCGGAAGGACCTGCTCATGCGGGAGAAAGAGTTTACTCGTCAACGTGACGCGCTCAGTGCGGCGCGTCGTCAGCTGCCCTGGGTCAAGATCGACAAAGAATATGTGTTCGACGGACCAGATGGAAAGGAAACGCTGGCGGATCTGTTCGATGGCCGCGGTCAATTGGTTGTTTATCATTTCATGCTTGGTCCCGGATGGGAGGAAGGCTGCAAGAGCTGCTCGTACCTGGCCGATCATTTCGATGGTGCTAACTGGCATCTCCCGCATCGCGACGTGACATTTGTCGTTATCTCGCGAGCGCCACTAGCCGAGATCGAACCATTCAAAAAGCGGATGGGTTGGCGCTTCAAATGGCTATCGTCACACGGCAATGACTTCAATTTCGACTATCACGTGTCGGCGAGCGAAGAGGACAAGAAGGAAGGCAAAATGTATTATAACTACACGACCGGAGAACTAATGAGCGATGAGCTGCCGGGCTTGAGCGTGTTTTACAAGGCTGAGAACGGCGACGTCTTTCATACTTATTCGACGTACGCGCGTGGGCTCGACATCCTGGTCGGCGCGTATAACTTCCTTGACCTCGTGCCCAGGGGACGCGACGAAAATCCGGACTCAACGATGGATTGGGTTCGCCGTCACGATGAATACGCTGCCTAGAAGTTTGAGGGAACAACAAAACGACAACGAAACGAACATCATGACCACGAAGGGAACAGAAAAGCTCTCACTTGAAATCAAACGTCTGATCAAAGCGCCGCGCGATAGGGTTTACGCCGCCTGGACCGATCCCGCGCAACTAAAACAATGGTTCGGCCCGGA
>Ga0209807_1000952_pt1 | contig 13585 bp, 13 predicted proteins | sample GraSoiAngelo_154_FD_186168 | JGI IMG/M metagenome (GOLD analysis project Ga0209807, IMG submission 186168) | Grasslands soil microbial communities from the Angelo Coastal Reserve, California, USA - 14_1009_13_20cm (SPAdes) (version 2) | ecosystem: Environmental > Terrestrial > Soil > Grasslands ... | reverse complement strand
TAGAGGAACTCGGCGGCCTGCAGCTGCGCGAGGCCGCGCCGCAGCTCCAGCGCTGTCGTCTCTGCCACCGTCTCGAGCAGCGTGAGGGCCACGGTCTTGCCAATGACGGCGGCCGACTGGAGCAGGTGCTTGATCGACGGCGGCAGCCGGTCGATCCGCGCGGCGAGCACGGCCTGGACGGTGGCCGGCACCTGGATCGTGTCCAGCCCTTTCGCGAGCCGGAAGGAGCCGCGCTCGCCGGCGACCACGCCCGTCTCGACGAGCGTCCGCACGCTCTCCTCGAGAAAGAACGGATTGCCCTCGGTGCGGTCGAGGAGCAGGCGCTTGAGCGGCTCCAGCGGACGGCCCGCGCCCAGCAGTGCGTCCAGCAGCGCCGCCGCGCTCTCGGCCGCGAGGGGATCGATCCGGAGCTGGGTGTAGTAGGTCTTCCCGCCCCAGCCGTGCTGGTACTCGGGGCGATAGTTGACGAGCAGCAGCACGCGCGCCGTCGGCAGACTCTCGACGAGGCTGTCCAGGAGCGCCTGCGTCTCGCTGTCGATCCAGTGCAGGTCCTCGAAGAGGAGGGCGACCGGCTGCACCCGACTCTCGCGCAGCACGAACCGTTTGATGGCGTCGAGGATGCGCTGGCGGCGCTCGGCGGCGCCCAGCGCGTCCCACTGGCGATCGCCCGCCGGCGTCCCGAGCAGCGCGAGCAGGGCCGGCAGCGCGTCGCGCAGCGTCTCGTCCAGCGTGAGCAGCTTGCCGGTGACCTTCTCGCGTACGACGCGCGGCTCGTCGCGCTCCTCGACCTTGAAATACATCCGCAGCAGGTCGATCACGGGCAGATACGGCGTCGCCTTGCCGTAGGAGACGGACGCCGACTCGAGGACCAGCCAGCCGTCGGTGAGGTGTGAGCGGCTGAACTCCCAGTACAGCCGCGACTTGCCGACGCCGGGCTCGCCGACCACGGCGACGAGTTGCCCGGAGCCAGCGCGTGAGCGGTCGCGCGCCAGCGCCAGCTGCTGCAGCTCGGGATCGCGGCCGACGAAGCGCGTGAGCCCGCGCGCGGCGGCCGCGTGCAGCCGCGAGCGGATCGGCGAGGCGCCGGTGAGCTCGTAGACCTCGAGCGGCGCGTCGAGGCCCTTCACCGGCCGCGGTCCCAGCGGCCGCGTGAGGACGTAGCCCTCGATCAGGGCCAGCGTCTCCGACGGAATCAGGATCGTGCCCGGCATGGCCATCTGCTCCATGCGGGCGGCCAGGTGTGTCGTCTGGCCGATCGCCGTGTAGTCCATGTGCAGATCGCTGCCGATGGAGCGCACGACCACCTCGCCGGAGTTGAGGCCCACGCGGATGTGGACCGGCAGCCCGAGGCTGCGATGCAGCTCCTCCGCGTGCTCCTTCACCCGCTGCTGCATCCGGAGGGCGGCGTAGCACGCGCGGACGGCGTGATCCTCGTGGGCGATCGGCGCGCCGAAGAGGGCCATGATGCCGTCGCCCATGACCTGGTTCACGGTGCCCTCGTAGTGGTGGACGGCCTCGATCATGCGCTCGAGCACGGCGTCGAGCAGCCGGCGGGCGTCCTCGACGTCGCGGTCGGCCAGGAGCTCCATCGAGCCCTTGAGGTCCGCGAAGAGCACGGTGACGTGCTTGCGCTCGCCCTCGAGGGCGCCGCGCGAGTCGAGGATCTTCTCCGCGATGTGCGTGGGCGTGTACTCGGCCGGTGAGGCGAAGCGCGTCTCGACGGCGGGGGCGGCGGCGCCCGCGGGCAGCGCGCACTCCGGGCAGAATTTCGCTCCCGGCGGCAGGCGCGTCCCGCAGCGCGCGCAGGCGGCCGCCGCCGCCAGCGGCGCCGCACACTCGACGCAGAACTTCGCGGCGGGCGGACTCTCGTGCTGGCAGCGGACGCACTTCATGGCGGGCAACGCTACCGCGTGACCGGGCGCTTGACAACCACGGCCGGCCGCCGCAGAGTCGAGGCCGCCCGACGAAGGAGACCAGCATGGCCAACCAGATCGCCGCGCAGGGTGTTCACCATTTCCGACTCACCGTCAGCAACGTCGATCGGGCCGTGAAGTTCTACACGGAGGTCCTCGGCTTCACGAAGCTCATGGACCTGAACCCGGGCGCGTTCCTGAGCAACGGCAGCGTGGGCCTCGGCATCGGGCCCCATCCCTTTCCGGACCGCGCGATCAAGAACGATCGCTTCGACGAGAACCGGATCGGCCTCGACCACATGAGCTTCGCGGTGCCCTCACGGGCGGCGCTGGACGACGCGGTCCGCGTCCTCGACAAGCACGGGGTCGCGCACAGCGAGATCCGCGATCTCGGCGAGGCGTTCGGGATCTCCATCGTCGTGTTTCGCGATCCCGACAACGTGCAGCTGGAGGTCAGCGGGCCCCGGAAGTAGCGTCGTCGGCCATCCTGAGAACGAGCACGAGCACGCCCGTCTCGTAGAGCTCCTCCGCGAGAAACACGGCGCCGAAGACGAGCAGCCACGTCTGCTCGAGGAGCAGGCCCGCCGCGAGCGCCCACGCGGCCACGCCGATCACGAGACCGCGGATGCCGCGCACGGCCCGCAGCGACGACGCGGGGTCATCGGCGCGGCGCACGGCGCGGACGAGGAGTCGGGCGCCGTGCACCGCGGCCCACACGCCGCCGATGGCGAGCAGCGCGACGACGACGTACTCCATCACGCCTCCCGCAGTGACCGCAGTCATGTCGTCCTCCTCTCGAAGTTCGATGCCGAGCATCGTCACGCGGGGAGGGCGACGTCTCAATTACGCGCGAGGTACAGTACACTCGCCGAACAACTCACGGTCAGGGAGATCGCCATGGCATTGCTCGACGGAAAAGTTGCCATCATCACGGGAGCGTCGAAGGGCATCGGGCGCGCGCTGAGCCTGAGGTTCGCGCAGGAGAAGGCCGCCGTCGTCTGCGCGGCGCGCTCGGCCGATCTCGTGCGCGAGACGGCCGAGCTGGTCGGCAAGGCGGGCGGCCGCGCCATCGCGGTCACGTGCGACGCCGCCAAGGAGGACGACGTCAGGCGGATGATCGCGGCGGGCCTCGAGGCGTTCGGCAAGATCACCACGCTGATCAACAACGCCGGCGACGGCGGGCCGACGAAGCCGGTGCAGGACTACACGATGGACGACTGGATGTACACGATCCATTCGTGCCTCACCAGCTCCTACGTATGCACGCGCTTCGCGGTGCCGGAGATGATCAAGGCAGGCGGCGGCTCCATCGTCAACATCTCCTCCGGCGCCGGCCGGCGCGGCCTCGCCTATCGCATCGGGTACTGCTCGGCGAAGGCCGGGCAGGTGGGCATGGCCTACGGGCTGGCGCTCGAGCTCGGGCCGCACGGGATCCGCGTGAACGTCGTGGCGCCGGGCGCCGTCGAGGGCGACCGCATCGACCGCGTGATCGCCGGTCAGGCGCAGGTGCGCGGCGTGAGCGAGGAGGCGATGCGCAAGGCCATGATGGAGCGCTCGCCGCTCAAGCGGATGACGGAGGCCGAGGACATCGCGGAGGCGACGCTGTTCTTCGCGAGCGACCTCGCGAAGAACATCTCGGGCCAGGTGCTCGCGGTGAACGCCGGCGAGCCCGCGGGCTAGCGCCCGCGCGTCAGGCGGTTACCAGCGCGCGCCGAGACCGACGAGGCCGGTGTGGCTGTCGAGGTCGGTGTGTACCGTCGCCTTCAGGGCGTTGATGTCACGGATCGCGAAATCGTGCGCGACGTGGGTGAAGCGGTACTCGCCGAACACCACGAGGTTCTTGTACACGGAGATGGCCAGGCCGGCGCCGCCCTTGTAGCCGAAGGCGACGTCGGTGTCGTCGTCGAAGTTGCGAAACAGACGCGTGTTGCGCGGCGAGAGCGTCGTGATGAACACCGAAGGGCCGCCGAGGACGTAGGGCGTGACCCGTCCCCACGGCGCGGCTTCCGTCTTCAGCAGCGGCAGGCGCAGGAAGATGTCGAAGGAGAGCGCCTGGCTGGTGAGATCGTACGAGCCGAAGCCGATTTTGTTCGTCCCGCAGCTGTCGCGCGAGATCGGACAGCCGTCCACGCGGACCGACTGGGGCCCGATGTTCGGCATGAAGTTGAAATAGTCCACGCCGAAGCCGAGGAAGGGGACCGAGTCGAGGTAGCGGCCGAAGCGCAGGCCGTACGCCAGGGCGGTGTCGAACTCGACGTCGCGGTACGTCGCGAGCCCCGCGGCCCTGTCGTGCACCGTGACGTCGTGCTTGTCGGTCAGGCTCGCGCCGACGTAGACATCGCCGAACCACTCCGCCGAGCAGGGCTTCGTTCCCAGGACCAGGCAGGCGATGCCGAGCAGCGCCGCCGTCCCGAGCTTCGTCACTGTCGTCATCTCGTTCCTCCGGAGGCCCAGTGTAGCCGAGTCCCGCGATCCTCAGTATTTTTTGTGCCCGGGCCTAGCGGGGCCAGTACATGACGACCGCGACCCCGACCAGACAGAGCGCGCCGCCCAGCAGATCGAAGCGGTCGGGCGCGATGCGGTCGACGGCCCAGCCCCAGACAATCGCGAGCACGATGAACATGCCGCCGTACGCCGCGTAGACGCGGCCGAAATGCTGCGGCTGGTACGTCGGTACGAACCCATAGAGGACGAGGACGGCGGCGCCCAGCGCCCCGACGAGCGGCGGCGCGCCCTGGCGCCACCACTGCCAGACGAGGTAGCCGCCCCCGATCTCGCAGAGCCCGGCGAGGACGAAGAGCGCCAGCGACCGGATCACGCGATCAGCCTCGCCGCGGTCACGGCGCGATCGTATCATCGCCGCCATGCAGAAGATCGACGTGTTCCCCCACATCCTGCCGCGCCGCTATTTCGAGCGGATGCTGGCCGTCGCCCCCGCCGGCATGGCGCTCCAGAAGCGGATGTCCGGCATCCCGGTGCTCGTGGACGTCGATCGGCGCTTTCGGATCATGGACCGCTACGAGGGCTACGTGCAGGTGCTCACGCTGGCGAGTCCGCCCCTCGAGGTCGTCGGCGGCCCCGACGTCAGCCCCGACCTCGCGCGGCTCGCCAACGACGAGATGGCCGCGCTGGTCGAGCGGCACCCGGACCGCTTTCCCGCCTTCGTCGCCTCCCTGCCGATGAACAACCCCGAGGCCGCCCTGCGCGAGATCGATCGCGCGCTCGACACCCTCGGCGCCACGGGCGTGCAGATGTTCTCGAACGTCGCGGGCCGACCGCTCGATCGGCCCGAGTATCGCCCGCTCTTCGCGCGCATGGCCGCGCGCGACCTGCCGATCTGGCTGCACCCGGCCCGGCCGGCCACGGTCGCCGATTACGCCGGCGAGGCGCGCAGCCAGTACGACCTCTGGTGGGCGTTCGGCTGGCCGTACGAGACGAGCGTGGCCATGGGCCGCCTGGTCTTCTCCGGGCTCTTCGACCGGCACCCGAACATCAAGATCATCACGCATCACATGGGGGCGATGATCCCGTTCTGCGCCGGCCGCGTCGGCGGCGGGCTCGAGCAGCTCGGCACCCGCAGCGACGATCCCGATGATGCGGCCGCGCTCGGCCGCCTGGCGCGTCGGCCCATCGACTACTTCCGGCTCTTCTACGGGGACACCGCGCTCTTCGGCGCCTGGCACGCGATGGAATCGGGCCTCGCGTTCTTCGGCGCCGAGCGGATCCTGTTCGGCACCGACATGCCGTTCGACCCCGAGCAAGGCATCGGCTTCATTCGCGACACGATCGCCGCCATGGAGAAGATGCGCGCGAGCGACGCCGAGCGCGCCGCGATCTACGAGGGCAACGCCCGCCGCCTGCTCCGTCTCGAGCGCCGGTGATGCGCACGCGGGTGATCGAGGAGCGCGCATCGGGGGGTGTGGGACCCTGTCGCGACTCTGGTCGCGCGCGAAGACGCGCGAAATAGAGGAGCACCATGGGTTCCCCGGGCCGCTCCGAACGCTGGGGGGGTGTGGGGGGCCATCTCGGGGCCCCCCACGTCTACGACACGATCGGCCGCGGCTACGATGCCCATCGGCGGCCCGACCCCCGCATTGCCGCCGCCATCGCGGACGCGCTCGGCGCGGCAGCGAGCGTCGTGAACGTCGGCGCCGGCGCCGGCTCGTACGAGCCGGCGGATCGTCCGGTGGTGGCCGTCGAGCCGTCACCCGCGATGCTCCGCCAGCGCCGGCCGGGCGCGGCGCCGGCCGTGCAGGCCTCCGCCACCGATCTGCCGTTCCGCGATGCGGCATTCGGCGCCGCCCTCGCCGTGCTCACCGTGCACCACTGGCCCGATCGCGCGCGCGGGCTCGGCGAGCTGGCGCGCGTCACGCGCGAGCGCGTGGTGATCCTCACGTGGGACCCGGCGGCGGTGTCCCGGTTCTGGCTGATCGACGATTACTTCCCGGAGCTGATGACGCTCGATCGCGACATCTTCCCGACGCTCGAGGAGCTGCGGCGGGCGCTCGGCCGCATCGAGGTGCGGCCGGTCCTCGTGCCCCACGACTGCGTCGACGGGTTTCTCGGCGCGTACTGGCGGCGGCCGCAGGCGTATCTCGACGCCGGCGTGCGCGGCGCGATCTCGACGTTCACCAAGCTCGCCGACGCGGAGCCCGGGCTGGCGCGTCTGCGCGCCGATCTCGCCGACGGCACGTGGGAGCGGCGCCACGGTCACCTGCGCGCGCGCGATGCCATCGATCTCGGCTATCGCCTCGTTGTCGCCGAGCACCTCGGCGCGTGACGGCGCCGCTACACTGGGCCGTGGGCGATGCCACGCGAATCCAGTGGACGCGATATCGCAGCGCGGGGACCGAGGTCGGCACGCCCGACCCCGAGCGCTGGGCGCCGCTGGGCTTTCCGGCGCCGCCGCCCGACCGGCCCTGGATCTTCGGTGTGGTCGTGGTCTCCGCCAACGGCGTGGTGGCGTGGCGCCGGCGCGACGCGCGCGACGACCCGGTGCGCGAGATCCTCGGCGACGAGACGCGGCTGGACCGTCGCGCCGACCGGCGGCTCATGCGCTATCTGCGCACCATCGGCGACGTCGGCATCGGCGCCCAGACGGTGCGCGAGCAGCCGACCCTCATCCTCAGCCCCCAAGAACCGGGCGACGAGCGCGCGCCCGAGCTCTACGCGTTTCGCGTCGCGCGCGGGCTGACCCATCATCCGCGCAACATCATCTATTCGCTCTATGGCCGCGTGCCGCCCCAGCACCCGATGCTCACCACGCCGGGGCTCTCGACGATCATCCTCACCACGCCGGCGGGACGCGCGGAGCTCGCCCGGCGGGGGATCCGGGACGCGGCCGTGATCGTGGAGCCGCTGCTCGAGCCCGGCGGGCTGGCGCGCGCGCACACGCGGCTGCGCGCCGAGCACGGCGTGCGCTACATCGCCTGCGAGGGCGGCCAGACGCTCTTCGGCGCCCTCCGCGCGGCGCGGCTGCTCGACGAGGTGTTCCTGACGACGACCGACGTGCTCGTGGACCGCACCGCCCACGAGGGCGTGCTCACGACGTTCGACTTCGCGGCGGAGGGGGCGACGCTGGTGGCGGAGGGACGGCTCGAGCCGGCCGGCGTCTACACGTTCAAGCGCTGGCGGTTCGGCGGGACGCGGCGCTGACGCTCAGTCCCCGCGGCCCGCGAGCTGCAGCCCGAGCTCGCTCAGGCGCGCGCACGCCTCGCCGCGCAGGTCGGCCGGCGTCAGCAGCCGGCCGTCGCTGAGCGCCTCCTTGAGCCGGTACGTGCAGGCGATCTCGCGCCAGAGGCGCGCCTCGTTGCGCTGCTGGTAACCCCAGGCGAGCGGGAGCACGAGCAGCGCCAGCAGCGCGGCGACGGCGAGCGCCTTCAGGGCCGCCTCGACCCCGGGGCGGAACACCTTGAACCCGGTGACGCGCGCGTTCGTTTCCTCGAGCATCGACGTGAGATGGAGCAAGGCCGGAATTAGACGCCACCCGGCGACCGGAGTCAAGGCCCCGGCCGGCGAAAGCGGCGGATCAGCGCGTTCGTCGAGGAATCGTGCGTCAGCCGCGGCTCGGCGGGCGCCGTCAGCTCCGGCGTGATGCGGGTGGCCAGCGCCTTGCCGAGCTCCACGCCCCACTGGTCGAAGGAGTTGAGGCGCCAGATCGTGCCCTGCACGAAGACCTTGTGCTCGTAGAGCGCGACGAGCGCGCCGAGCACGGCCGGCGTGAGCCGCTGGGCGAGGATCGTGCTGGAAGGGCGGTTGCCCGGAAACGTTCGGTGCGGCACCTGCAGCGCCGGCACGCCCTCGGCGGCGACCTCCTCCGCCGTCTTGCCGAAGGCGAGCGCCTCCGTCTGCGCGAAGAGGTTCGCCACGAGCAGGGGATGGTGCTCGCCGACCTCGTCGAGCGGGCGCAGGAAGCCGATGAAGTCGCTCGGGATCAGCTTCGTGCCCTGGTGGATGAGCTGGTAGAAGGCGTGCTGGCCGTTCGTGCCCGGCTGACCCCAGACGATCGGGCCCGTCTGATAGTCGACCGCGCGCCCCTCGAGGTCGACGCGCTTGCCGTTGGACTCCATGTCGAGCTGCTGCAGATACGCGGAGAAGCGGGCGAGATAGTGGCTGTACGGCAGGATCGCCAGCGTCTCGGCCCCGAAGAAATCGTCGTACCAGATGCCGAGCAGCGCCAGCAGGACGGGCAGGTTCCGCTCGAACGGCGCGCCGCGGAAGTGCTCGTCCATCGCGTGCGCGCCGGCGAGGAGCTCGCGGAACCGCTCGGGGCCGATGGCGACCATCAGCGAGAGCCCGATGGCCGACCAGAGCGAGTAGCGCCCGCCGACCCAGTCCCAGAACGGGAACATGTTCGCGGGATCGATCCCGAACTTGCGCACCTCGGCCTCGGCCGTGGAGACGGCGACGAAGTGCTTGGTCACCGCGCGCTCCTCGCCGAGCGCCCGCACGCACCAGCGGCGCGCCGTGTGCGCGTTCGTCAGCGTCTCGAGCGTCGTGAACGTCTTCGAGGCGACGACGAAGAGCGTCTCGGCCGGATCGAGGTCGCGCGTCGACTCCACGAAGTCTGCGCCGTCCACGTTGGACACGAAGCGCAGCGTGAGCCGCCGGTCCGCGTACCAGCGCAGCGCCTCGGTGGCCATGGCGGGCCCGAGGTCGGAGCCGCCGATCCCGAGGTTGACGACGTTGCGGATGGCGCGCCCGGTGAAGCCCGTCCACGCCCCGCTGCGCACGCGGCCGGCGAAGTCCACCATGCGATCGAGCACGGCATGGACGCGCGGCACGACGTCCTCGCCGTCCACGACGATGCGCGCGCCGCGGGGGGCGCGCAGCGCGACGTGCAGGACGGCCCGACCCTCGGTGACGTTGAGCTTCTCGCCGGCGAACATCGCCTCGATGCGCGCGCGCAGGCCGGAGGCTCGGGCCAGGTCGAGCAACAGCCCGAGCGTCTCGTCGGTGACCCGCTGCTTGGAATAATCGAGATAGAGGCCGGCCGCCTCGGCCACCAGGCGCTCACCACGCCCGGGATCGCGCGCGAAGAGCTCGCGCAGGTGGACGCCGCGCAGCAACGCGTGATGGGCGCCGAGCGCCTTGAACGCAGGGAGGCTCGGGAGCGGCGTCGTCCCGCCCGTCAATTGAGGCCCTCCGGCCGCAGCGTGCGAAGGCGCGCGCCATCCCACACGAGCACCGTCGGATGCATTCCGAGGAACAGCCCGGTGCCCACCAGGCCGGGGATCGCGCGCAGGGCCGCCTCGAGTCCGTGAGGATCGGCCAGCGGCCCCACGCGGCAATCCAGGAGCAGGTTGCCGTTGTCGGTCACCACCGGACGGCCCTCGCTGGCGCGGAGCGTGGGGGGATAGCCCAGCGCCTCCACGCGCCGCCGGCACGGCGCGGCGGCGAACGGCACGACCTCCACGGGCAGGCGGCCGCGCGTGCCGAGCACGGGGACGAGCTTCTCGGCCCCGGCCAGCACCACGAAGCGCCGCGCCATCGTCGCCACCACTTTCTCGCGCAGGAGCGCGCCGCCGTAGCCCTTGATCAGGTCGGCGCGCGGATCGATCTCGTCCGCACCGTCGACCGCGACGTCGATCGTCTCGACGTCGTCGGGCGACAGGAGCTTGATGCCGAGGCCGCGCGCCAGCGCCGCCGTCGCCTCGGAGGTCGGCACGCCGCGCACGTCGAGGCCGGCCGCGACACGCGCACCGAGCGCGCGAACGAACGCGGTGGCCGCGTGACCCGTGCCGAGGCCGACGACCTGGCCGCTCGCGACGTGACGCAGGGCCTCGGCGGCCAGCGCCGCGGCGCCGTCGTCGGTGAGGGTGAGGCGCTCGGACATGCGGCGACAGCATCGCTCAGGCGCGGGCCGCCGTCCAGCGCGCGCGCTAGAATTCGCCGCGTGAGCCCGGACGCGCCGGATCCGATCGAGGAGCTCTTCGCGCGCGGCGTGACCGACGGTCTGCCCGTGGTGCCGCCGACGGCGGAGCGCGTGCGGGCGGCGGTGGCGGCGAGCGGCCGCCGCGGCGACGAGCTGATCGGCCTCGTGGCGCCGGCCCACGGCCGCGCCACCGTCGAGCGCATCGCCGTGAACGCCGTGATGGCCGGCTGCCGTCCGGAATATCTCCCCGTGGTCATCGCGGCCGTGAGCGCGATCTGCGATCCCGACTTCGCGCTCGTCGGCGTCTCGGGCACCACCGACGCCGTCACCCCGCTCGTCATCGTCAACGGACCGGTGCGGCGCGCGCTCGAGGTGAACTGCGCGGCGTCGGTGTTCGGGGCGGGCTTCCGCGCCAACGCCACCATCGGCCGTGCCGTGCGTCTGGTGTGGGTGAACGTCGGCGGCGCGCGGCCCGGCGTCATCAGCATGTCGACCTTCGGCCAGCCGGGCCGGTATTCCTACTGCATCGGCGAGCACGAGGAGGCGAGCCCCTGGGAGCCACTCTCCGTCGAGCACGGCTTTGCCGCCGCCGACAGCACGGTGGCGGTCCTGGCCGCCGAGGCGCCGCAGATCGTCGTCAACGCCGCCGGCCGCACGGCGCGCGATATCCTCTCGACCGTGGCGCGCGCGGGCATGGTCATCGCGAGCCCCGACGTGGCGCCGCTCGGCGACACGCTGCTCGTGATCGGGCCCGAGCACGCCACGACGATCGCGGCCGATGGCTGGTCGAAGGCGGACGTGCGGCGCTTCGTCTGGGAGCAGTGCCAGGTCACCGTCGAGGGCGCGCGGGCGCCAAAGTTCAAGGAGCCCGCGCGCCTGCACGTCGTCGTGGCCGGCGGCACCGCGGGCCGCTTCTCGGCGTGGGTGCCGGGCTGGCCGTTCCGCGGCGCGCCCTCGCGTTTGGTGCTCAGGGGCGTGGCGGTGCCCGGGCTACAATAGGTAGCGTGACGGCCGCCCGCGATGCAACCTTCCGGCTTCTCTTCGAGCACAACCCGCTGCCGATGTGGGTGTACGACATCGCCACCCTGATCTTCCTCGAGGTGAACGCCGCCGCCGTCGAGCACTACGGCTACGCGCGCGACGAATTTCTGACGATGAAGGTCTCGGACCTCTTCCTGCCCGAGGAGGAGGCGCGCATGCGCGAGGCGGTGGCCCGCATGCCGCAGGCCGCCGCCTCCGCCATCCGGCACTACGACGCGACGTGGAAGCATCGGTGCAAGAACGGCCGCGTCATCGACGTCGACATCGTCGCGCAGGATCTGTCCTTCGGCGGCCGGCGCGCGGCCCTCGTCGTCGCCCACGACGTCACGAGCCTGAAGGCCGCCCAGACCTCGCTGGCCCGGTCCAGCAAGCGCCTGAGCGTGCTGCACGAGATCGACCGCGGCATGATCGCGGCGGAGGCGCCGGTGGCCATCGCGGAGGCGGCGCTGCGGCCGCTGCGCGACCTGCTCGACGTGCCGCGCGCGATCGTGAACCTCTTCGACCTCGAGGCGGGCGAGGTGGAGTGGCTGGCCGCCATCGGCCGCCGCCGCGTCCGCCTGGGTCCCGGCGTGCGCTACCCGCTGAAGCTCATGGGTGACGTGGAGGCCCTGCGGCGCGGTGAGACGCAGGTGATCGACGTGGACGCGATGCCCGACGGCCCCGAGACGACGGCGCTGCTCGCCTCCGGCGTGCACGTGTACATGGTCGTCCCCATGCTCGCGCGGGGCGAGCTCATCGGCGCGCTCTCCTTCGGCGGCGCGCGCGGGCAGTTCTCCGACGAGCAGGTGGAGATCGCGCGCGAGGCGGCGGCGCAGCTGGCCATCGCCATCACGCAGGCCCGGCTCGCCGAGGCCGTGAAGCGGCATTCCGAGCAGCTCGAGCAGCGCGTGCGCGAGCGGACCCACGAGCTGGCGGAGGCCAAGGCGGAGGCGGACCGCGCCAACCGCGCGAAGAGCGATTTCCTCTCCCGCATGAGCCACGAGCTGCGCACGCCCCTCAACGCGATCCTCGGCTTCGGGCAATTGCTCCAGATGCAGGCCGACGGCGGCCACGACCGCGAGAGCGTGGAGCAGATCCTCAAGGGCGGCCGGCACCTCCTGGAGCTGATCAACGAGGTCCTCGACATCTCGCGCATCGAGGCGGGGCGGCTGGCGCTCTCGCAGGAGCCGGTGCAGATCGGCGAGGCGGTCACCCGCGTCATCGATCTCGCGCGTCCGCTCGCCGCCGAGCGGCGCATCCGTGTCCAGATCGTCGGCGCCGCCCTCCACCCCCGATACGTGCTGGCCGACACCCAGCGCCTGCAGCAGGTGCTGCTGAACCTGGTCTCCAACGGCATCAAGTACAACCGCGACGGCGGACGCCTGGTCGTCGGCTGCCACGAGGCCGCCACCGGCCGGATCCGGCTCACCGTCGCCGACACCGGCGCGGGCATTCCCGCCGAGCGGCGCGCGCGGCTCTTCACGCCGTTCGATCGTCTCGGCGCCGAGACGAGTCCCGTCGAGGGCACCGGGCTCGGGCTCGCGCTGTCCCGCCGGCTCGTGGAGGCGATGGGCGGGACGATCGGCCTCGACGACGCCGAGGACGGCGGCAGTCTCTTCTGGATCGAGCTGGCCGAGACCACGTCGCCCGACGCGCGCGCCGGCCTCGCCACCGCGCCGCCCCCAGTCGCAGAGGGCCGGCGGCTCCGGGGCACGATCCTCTACGTCGAGGACAACCCCTCGAACCTGCGTCTGGTCGAGCGCGTCCTGGCCGAGCAGACGGCGGTCCGTTTCATCCCGGCCATGCAGGGGCGGCTCGGTCTGTCGCTGGCCCGCGAGCATCGGCCGGACCTGATCCTCGTCGACCTGCACCTGCCCGACATCTCGGGCGAGGACGTGCTGCGCGAGGTCAAGGACGATCCGGTGCTCGCGCGCACGCCCGTCATCGTCCTCAGCGCCGACGCCACGCCGGGCCAGGTTCGCCGCCTGGTCGCGGCGGGCGCGCGCGCCTACCTCACCAAGCCGCTCGACGTCCGAGAGCTCCTCACGCACATCGACGGCGCGCTGCCCGCGCCATGACGGCGCTCGATCCCGCTGACGCGAAGATCCTGATCGTCGACGACGAGCGGACGAACGTGTTGCTGCTCGAGCGGCTGCTGCAGCACGCGGGCTACCGGCGGCTGGCCAGCACGACCGACTCGCGGACGGTGCTCGAGCTCTATCGCAGCCTGCAGCCCGATCTGATCCTGCTCGACCTCATGATGCCGCACGTCGACGGC
>Ga0209807_1000949_pt1 | contig 13608 bp, 10 predicted proteins | sample GraSoiAngelo_154_FD_186168 | JGI IMG/M metagenome (GOLD analysis project Ga0209807, IMG submission 186168) | Grasslands soil microbial communities from the Angelo Coastal Reserve, California, USA - 14_1009_13_20cm (SPAdes) (version 2) | ecosystem: Environmental > Terrestrial > Soil > Grasslands ... | reverse complement strand
GGAATGCCGCCGACTCATAGGGCGAGCAGCGTGCGGGCGGCGGCCACGATGGCCGCGGCGTCGATGCCGTAGTGGCGGTAGAGATCGGCGCGGGCGCCGGATTGACCGAAGTCCTCGACGCCGAGCGCCTGCTGCGGAACGCCGAGCGCGGAACCGAGAAAGCCGAGCGCATGCGAGTGGCCGTCGAGCACGGAGACCACCGGCACGTCCTCCTCGTCGGCGGCGACGAGCGTCTCCAGCCACGGGCGCGGCGCGCGGAGGCCGCGATAGAGGCGATCCGGACTGGTCACGACGAACACGTTGGCGAAGACACCCTGCGCCGCGAGCGAGCGCGACGCCGCCAGCGCCTCCGTGACCATCACGCCCGCGGCGAAGACATGCACGGCGCGATCAACGGCATAGGCCGGCGCCTCGCGGGCGTCGCTCAGCCGATAGCCGCCGCGCAGCACCGCATCGCGATACGCCTCGGACGGCGGCGGCGCGAGGGCCTGGTCGACCGCGCGCGTCGACAATCTCAGATAGAGACTCTCGCCCTCGCGCGCAGCGATGGCCGCGAGGCCGTCGAGGAGGATCCACTCCACCTCGCGCGCGAACGACGGCTCGAAGTAGGCGATGGCGGGCAGCGCCACGCCGATCGAGGGCGTGATCACCGACTGGTGAGCGCCGCCCTCGGGCGACAGCGTGACACCGGACGGCGTGGCGGCCACGACGAACCGGCCACCGGCGTAGAGCGCGTGATAGAGGGCGTCGAGGCCCCGCGGTACGAACGGGTCGTAGAGCGTGCCGATCGGCAGCAGCGTCGTGCCCGACACCTCCGCGGTGAGGCCGAGCGCTCCGAGGAGAAGAAAGAGGTTGTGCTCGGCGATGCCCAGCTCGATGTGACGGCCCGACGGCGACTCGCGCCAGGCCATGGCCTGCGGCGCGTCGGCGAACGGATCGGGCCGCGCGTGCAGCCCGTACACGCCCGTGCGGTTGATCCAGCCCGCGAGGTGCGTCGTCACCGCGACGTCGGCGGAGACGGTGACGACCGCGTCGCCCTCGGGGCGGCGCGCGAGCGCGCCGAGGACGCGGCCGAACGCCTCCTGCGTGGACATCGCGCCCGTGTACGTCTCGTCGAGCGCGCGCGGCACGGCAGGTGCGGCCGCACGCGGCGGCGGCGTCCACAGCGGCGGCAGCCGGCGCACGTACGCCGCCTCGGCGCCGGCAGGATCGAACCCGGCCCATTCCTCGCCCGGCGCGATGCCGAATGCCTCGCGCAGCTCGGCGATCTGGGCCGGGCTCGTGACCATCGTGTGGTTGAGCGGATCGGCCGCGGAGGGCAGTCCCCAGCCCTTGATCGTGTGGGCCAGGATCACCGCCGGCCGGCCGCGCTCGCGCTCGGCCTCGTCGAGCGCCTCGAGGATCGACGCGAGATCGTGGCCGCCAACATCGGCCACGAGCGAGGCCAGCGCGTCGTCCGGGAAGCCGGCGAGGGCGCGATCGAGGTCGGCGTCGAGCGCGCCGGCCGGCGTGGTGACGAGCGTCTTACGCACGGTGCCCGGCGGCAGCCGCAGCAGCCGCTGATACTCGCGGCCCGGCATCGCCTCGAGGCGGCGGCGCAATCGCTCGCCGCCCGGTCGACGAAACGCGGCCTCGAGCCGGCCGCCCCACCGCAGCTCGCGCACGCGCCAGCCGTGGGCGCGGAAGAGATCGGCGAGCTGGCGCGTGCGCGCATCGGGGATCACGCGATCGAGGCTCTGCCGATTCACATCCACGATCCAGAGCACGTCACCCAGCTGTGCGAGCGGCTCCTCGCCCAGCGCCTCCCACACGTTGCCTTCGTCGAGCTCGGCGTCGCCGACCATGACCACGAAGCGCTCGGGCGAGCGCGCCGCGCCATGATCGACGAGGTAGCGTGTCGCGAGAGCGCCGAACGTGGTCATGACCGCGCCGAGTCCCATGGAGCCGGTCGAGAGGTCGACGACGTCGGGGTTCTTGCGCCGGCTCGGGTACGCCTGCAAGCCCCCAAATTCGCGCAGCGTCGTGAGACGCGCGCCGTCGAGCCGCCCGCGCAAGAACTGGATGGCGTAGAAGGCCGGCGCCGCGTGCGCCTTCGTGGCGACCACGTCGCCGGGCCGGAGCGCCTTGAAGTAGAGGGCGGTGAGGAGACTCACCACCGAGGCGGAGGATGCCTGGTGGCCACCGACCTTGGCGCCGTCCACGCTCGGGCGCGCGTTGGCCTCGTGCACCATCCACGTGGAGAGCCAGAGCACGCGGCGCTGGATGCGCTCGAGGATCTCGAGCTCGGTCACCCGGCTCTCCGTCCCCAGAACTGGGCGAGGCTGTCATCGCCGCCGCCCTCGACCTGCGCGTACGTGCAGAGGCGCGGCGCCTTGTCGGGCCGCCAGCGCAGGAACTTCGTGCCGTGACGAAAGCGGCCGCCCGAGAAGTGATCGTAACGGACCTCGCACACGAGCCGCGGCGCCAGCGGCTTCCACTCCGTGTTGCGTCCAGCGCTCCAGCGACTGGGACCGCCGGGAGCGCCGCCGGTGAAGCCCGGCGGCTCGACGAGCGGCTCCAGCACGGGCTTGAGCGCGCGGCGCTCGGGCACGGTGAAGCTCGCGCTGAAGCCGACGTGGTGCAGCAGTCCGGCGTCGTCGTAGAGCCCGAGGAGCAGCGAGCCGATCTCGCCGCCCGTCTGCGCGTAGCGGAAGCCGCCCACCACGCAGTCGACCGTGCGCATGCGCTTGACCTTGCGCATGGCCGTTCGCTCCCCGGACGCGTAGGCCGCGTCCGCGCGCTTGGCCACAACGCCGTCGAGCCCGCCCGCGCCGAGCTCGGCGAGCCAGCGACCCGCCAGCGCACGGTCGGCGGTGACGGGGGAGAGCCGCAGCGTCCCATCCGCCGGCACGTGCGCGAAGAGTTGCTCGAGCCGTCGCCGCCGCTCCGTGAGGGGCAGCGCGGTGAGATCGCGACCGGCGTCGTCCACGAGCGCATCGAAGACGAGATAGGTCACCGGCGTCTCGCGCGCGAGTTTCCGCACACGGCTCTCGGCCGGATGGATGCGCTGCAGGAGGGCGTCGAAGTCGAGCCGCCCGTCGCGGGCGACGACGATCTCCCCGTCGAAGACGACGCGCCGGAGCGGCAGCGCGCTCAGCGCGGCAACGAGCTCGGGAAAGTAGCGCGTGAGCGTCTGTGCGCTCTTCGACTGGAGCACGACGCGCTCGCCCTCACGAAAGGCGAGGCAGCGGAAGCCATCCCACTTCGGCTCGAACGACCACTCCTCGCCGGGCGGCAGCGTGTCCACCGAGAGCGCCTCCATCGGCGCGTACGGCGGCCGGACGGGCAGGTCGAGCGTGGGGAAGTCGACGGCCGGCTCCATCGAGCCCCAGTATATGCAGGATGCCGATGGGCGAATCGAGAGGGTCGCAGAGCGCCACGGCTTAGCCGGGACGCGACGAACGTTGGCGGATTAGAGGGGCGCCACGGCTTGGCCGGGACGCGACGAACGTTGGGGTTAGAGGGGCGCGCCGGGTTCCCGGGGACGCCCCGAACGTTGGGGGTTAGAGGGGCGGGTTCCCCGGGACGCGACGAACGTTGGGGGTCAGAGGGGCGCGCCGGGTTCCCGGGGACGCCCCGAACGTTGGGGGTTAGAGGGGGCGCGCCGGGTTCCCCGGGACGCGACGAACGTTGAGGGTTAGAGGGGGCGCGCCGGGTTCCCCGGGACGCGACGAACGTTGGGGGTTAGAGGGGCGCGCCGGGTTCCCCGGGACGCGACGAACGTTGGGGGTCAAAGGGGCGCGCCGGGTTCCCCGGGGCGCCCCGAACGTTGGGGGTTAGAGGGGGCGCGCCGGGTTCCCCGGGACGCGACGAACGTTGGGGGTTAGAGGGGCGCGCCGGGTTCCCCGGGGCGCCCCGAACGTTGGGGGGTGTGGGGGGCCATCTCGGGGCCCCCCACGTTCAACAGGCCGCGCTCTGGATGTTGTTGCGGCCGGCCTGCTTGGCGGCGTAGAGCGCGCGGTCGGACGCGGGAATCAGCTCGTCGGCCGCGCGCACATCGTCCGGCAGCGTGGCGACGCCCATGCTCACGGTGAGGTGGCCGTGGACGAATCGGTGACGCGCGACAATGCCCAGGATCCGCTCGGCATACCGCAGGGCGCCCACCTTCGGCGTATTGACGAGCAGCACGGCGAACTCGTCGCCGCCGTAGCGCGTGACGATCGAGAAGTCGCGCGAGTTCTCCATCAACACGTGGGTGACTTCGCGGAGCACGGTGTCGCCGGTGCCGTGGCCGTGGCGATCGTTGACCGGCTTGAAATGGTCGACGTCGATCAGCACGAGAGACACGGGCTCGCCATAGCGCGTGTGCCGCTTGGCCTCCTCCTCGATGCGCAGCATGAAATACCGCCGGTTGTAGGCGCCGGTCAGCGGATCCTTGAACGAGAGGTCTTCGAGCGTGGCGTTGCGAATCGCCACCGCCGCCTGCGCGGCGAGCGAGCGCACGAGCCCGTCGAACGCCGCCGCGAACGGGATCACCTCGCCGTCCTCGTCGCGCGCATTGATGAGCTGCAGCACGCCGACCACGTCGCCCGCCGGCTCCTGCAGCGGCACCGCGAGCACGGAGCGCGTGCCGTCGTCGGTGGGCGCGTCGAAGGCCGACGGCCGGCCGTCAGGCACGCCGTATGTGCGGGGGAGCACGATCGTCTCGCCCGTCTTGGCCACGTGGTCGGCCAGGGCCGGCAGATCCAGCGCCAGCCGTTCGGCGCCGGCGCCGACCCGGGCACGGGTGTCGGCCGCGCCGAAGCGCTGCACGAAGGGCTCGTTCTGGACGACGGCGAAGCGCAGCGCGCCGCCCTCCCTCAGAAACAGCGTCCCGGCCTCCGCGTTGGTGAAATGCCGCGCCTCGGCCACGATCCGCTCGAGCAGCACCCCGAGATCCCGCTCGCTCGACAAGGCGATGCCGATCTGGATGAGCTGCGTGAGCAACTCGTTCAGGCCTCGTGGTTGCCTCGAGACGTGTGAAATCACGGTCGCTCCCTCCGGTATCCAGGGGGACTACAAGGCATATGCCACGCCGTATAAGAGCCCGCTTACATTCAGGTAATTAATCGGTATCGGCGGTCGTTTTTCATCGACGGTCTGGCCAATTTCAACGCAATTGGCTATTTTCTTGGCAGGGCCGGTTCGGCTAGAATCGCAGAAGGCGATGGACACCATCCTGGTCATCGACGACGAGCGCAACATCCGCACGCTGGTGTCCCGAGTCCTCGCCCAGGACGACGTCGAGGTCCACACCGCCGGCACCGGCAAGGAGGGTCTCGAGCTCGCCGAGGAGTTGTCGCCCGACGTGGCCCTCGTGGACCTCCGGTTGCCCGACATGGACGGCATCCAGGTCGTGCGCGAGCTGAAGGCCAAGCATCCCGACAGCGCCGTCATCATGATCACGGCGTTCGGCCACATCGAGAGCGCGGTGGCCGCCATCAAAACAGGCGCCACCGATTACCTCGAGAAGCCCTTCCAGCATCTCGAGAAGCTCCGGATCTCGGTGAGCCGCGCGCTCGACGAGGTCAAGGCGCGCCGCGAGATCACCCGGCTCACGAAGCGCGAGGAAGGCAAGTACCGCACGGACCAGCTCATCGGCGAGTCCGACTCGACCCGGAGGCTGCGGGACATCATCGGCCAGCTCGCGCGCAGCGAGGCGCACACGATCCTCATCCACGGCGAGAGCGGCACCGGCAAGGAGCTGGTGGCGAAGGGACTGCACTACGAGAGCGCGCGGCGCAACTTCCCGTTCATGGAGGTCAACTGCGCGGCCATCACCGAGACGCTCTTCGAGAGCGAGCTGTTCGGTCACGAGAAGGGGGCATTCACCGACGCGCGCGCGACGAAGAAGGGGCTCATGGAGATGGCCGACCGCGGCACCCTCTTCCTCGACGAAGTTGGAGAGATGGCGCCAAACAGCCAGGCCAAGCTGCTGCGCTGCCTGCAAGAGCGGATGTTCAAGCGCGTGGGCGGCACACGCGATATCAAGGTCGACGTCCGTGTCATCGCCGCCACGAATCGCTCGCTCGAGACCATGGTGAAAGAGGGAAAGTTCCGCGAAGACCTCTTCTATCGGCTCAACGTGATCCCGATCACCATTCCGCCCCTGCGCGAGCGCACGGAAGACATCCTGCCGCTGGCGCGCCACTTCCTGACCGAGGCGAATCGGACGTTCCACAAGATGGTCCGGCGGTTCGCGCCGGAGACGGAGGTTCTGCTGCTCGGCTACGCGTGGCCCGGCAATGTGCGCGAGCTCAAGAACCTCGTCGAGCGGACGGTGATCCTGTCGATCAGCGAGTCGATCGACGCCCATAACCTGCCGGCGCAGTTCTCCCAGTTGCCCGAGGGTCGGCCGGCCGAGGATGCGGCGCCGACGGCCCGCACCCTTGCCGCCGTCGAGCGCTCGTACATCCTCAAGGTCATGCAGCAGGTGAAGGGCAACAAGAGCGAGGCCGCCAAGGTCCTCGGCATCACCCGCCAGACCCTCCGAAAGAAGCTGACCGAAGCCTAATTCCCCGTCGGCCGGGGCGCCGGGCCCGGTCAGTTCCTCGCCATGGCGCAGCTTGCCATCGGGTCCGACCGGTTAGGAATCAACCGGACAACAGGCCTTTTGCCCGCCGAGGCATCCTAGTTTTAAGCGAATTTTCAGCACCTTAAGGCCTGATGACCGGTTTGGTACCCCCTTTGCTCCTCCTCCCCTCCGACACGGGCAAATCCAGCGCGAGGAGCAGGCGATGAGATTGGTGGTCAAGAAGCTGGAAGTCGTGGATCTCGGACAGCTGCAGTCGCTGGTGATCGAGCACCTCGACGGCATCGAGTCCGGACTCACCGTGCTCGACTCGCGCGTGCTGCTCGGTCACGCCACCATCGACACCGTCGCCCTCGACGCCGAGGGCGCGCTCGTGCTGATCACCGCCGGCTTCACCGCCGACGAGGACATGCTGATGAAGGCGGTCGAGGCGTACTCCTGGTGCCTCGAGTATCCGGACGCCATTCGCCGGCTCTATCCCTCGGTCGAGATCTCTGCCGCGCGGCCGCCGCGCTTGATGTTCGTGATCGAACGGATGCCCGACGCGTTCCATCGCAAGATCAAGCAGCTCGGCTTCTCCGAGGTCGACTGCGTGGAGTTCCGCCACCTGGATGTGAGCGGCACGCCCGCGGCCTACTTCGACACGATCGCGCGGTTGCGGCGCGGCTCGGGCCTTCCCGAGTTCACGCCCGCGCCGATCGCCCGTCGCGTGTCCGAGCCTCAGATGCGACGCGCGTCCGAGTCGATGGGGTCCGAGCGGCCGGCCGAGAAGACGGTCGGGGACCGCGCCGACAAGGTGGTGCCGCTGGTGAGCGGACCGAGCACGGCGCGGGCGACGAGCGTGCGTCTGCAGAAGATGCTCAACACCCACGGCTCGAGCCACAGCAACGGGATGGCGCCCGTGATCGAGATCGCGGCCCGCGTCGCCCCGCCGGCGCCGCGCGTACAAACGGCGAGGCTCGAGACCCCCGCGCCGCGTGCCGAGATCGCCGCACCGCGCGCCGAAGCCGCTCGCATCGAGATGCCGGCGCCGCACATCGCGACGCCCACGCCGCACATCGAGACGCCGGCCCCGCGCATCGAGACACCGGCCCCGCGCATCGAGCTGCCGCGCGTGGAGATCGTCACGCCGTCGGTCGAGGCGCCGCGCATCGAGACGCCGCAGGTCGAGAAGCCCGCGCCGCGCGTCGAGCGGCCGCAGGTCGAGACCGCGCTGCCGCCCCTCGAACTGCTGCGCGCCGAACTCGCCGCGGCCGCCGTCGTCCCGCCCGCGCCGCGGATCGAGATCCCCGCCCCGCGCGTGAAGACGCCCGCCGCCGTCGTCGAGCCGACCGCGCGCCTCACACTGCGCGAGGCCATCGCCATCCCGGCGCCCACGCCGGCCGCCGCGTCTGCGCCCCAGGCGCCGGAGCCGCGCGTGTCGTTCGCCGAGATCGCCAAGGAGCTGCTCGGGACGTCGGCGCCCGCGCCCCGTCTCGACGCGCCCTCCGTGATCCCGCGGCCTGCCGTGGAGGAGATCACGCGCGCGACGCTCGAGGCTCTCGCCGCCGCCGCGGCCGACGCCGTCGCTGAGACCGACGTCGCTGTCGCCGTCGAGGACGTGCCCGCCGACCTGGAGATTCAGGAGGCCGTGGCAGCCCTCGTCAAGGAGACGGCCGCCGAGCCGGTCGTCCGGCCGGTGATCAAGCCGCCGGTCATCAAGCCGGTCGTCGAGGACAAGCCCCAGCCGATGATCGCCGCGGCGCCCAGGTCGGCGTTCGCTGCGGCGGGGCCCAAGGCGGCCCCGGCAGCGCCCAAGTCCGCAGCGGCTGCGACGGCACTCAAGCCCGTGGCCGCCGCTCCGGCGGCAAAGGCGCCGACCGTGGCCGCGCCGGCCCCGGCGGCGGCGGCCGCCCGAACGCCCGCGGTGAAGCCGGCCACGGCCGAACCGGCGGAGCCGCGCATGCCGCAGGAGTTCGAGGGCCTCAAATTCCCGAACGACGGCGTACTCACGCGCCAGTGGATGGAGTTTCTGAACCAGATGGCCTCGAGCAAGTAGAGCCAGGGAAAGGACGCCATGACAGCCGTCTCCTCGCTTCGCGTGCTCGCCGTCGACGACAACTCGTCGCTGCTGCGCTTCCTCGTCTCCGCGTTCAACGCGAGCGGCTGCGCGGTCACCGCGGCGCCGACAGCCGAGGAGGCGCTGGACCGGATCGAGGCCGATGCGTTCGACCTCGTGGTCTCCGACATCAAGATGCCGGGCCTGAGCGGCCTCGACCTGCTACGCGCGGTGAAGGCGAAGCAGCCGGCCACGCCGGTGGTGCTGATCACGGGCGCGCCCTCGGTGAACTCCGCGGTCTTCGGGCTGCGCCACGGCGCGTACGACTACCTGCCCAAGCCGTTCTCGATCAAGGAAGTCCAGGGGCTGGTCGAGCGCGTGCGCGCCGACCGCGCCAAGTGGAACGGCCAGGCGCCGCTGCCGTCCGGGCTCGCCGAGGAGCTGCATCGCCGGGAGGCCGGCGTCGAGATGCTGCTCCGTGTCGGCGACCTTGCGCTGCAGGGCCTCGCTCCACAGGCGTTTCTCGAGCAGACGCTGCATCTCGCCACCGAGAGCCTGCGGAACGACGGGGGGCTGCTGCTCCTGCGCGACGAGCATGGCCACTTCACCTCGGCACAGAGCGGCGCGCCGCCCGTGGTGAGCGAGCTGCTCGGCCTGCTGCAGCTCGGCTTCGATCGGGTGGTCGCGACGGGGGGCCGCGAGGCCGTCGCCCTCACGCGGCAGGGCCACCGGCTTGACGTCGTGGCGGCTGCGATCCCGGGCGTGGACCGCTGCATGGGCGTCGTGTGCCTCGCGCGGCTGTCGATGAACGGCGGGTTCCTGCCCGACGAGCGCGACATGCTGCTGGGTTTCGCTCAGACGACGGCGGTCGCCCTCCAGAAGCTCGTGCTGCGCGAGAACCTCGAGCGACACCTGATCGACACGATCACCGCGTTCGTCAACGCCATCGAGTCGAAGGATCCGTACCTCAAGGGTCATTCGGCGCGCGTGGCGCTTTACGCCACCGAGATCGCCACCGTGATGGCACTGGACGACGAAACCATCCAGATCGTGAGCCGCGGCGCAATGCTCCACGATTTGGGTAAACTCTCCATCATGGACACGATCCTCCGGAAGCCGGACCGCCTGACCGAGGAGGAGTTCGCGATCATCAAGGCGCACCCGGTGGTCGGCGAGCGGATCCTCAAGCCGCTGCGCTTCCTCAATCGGGAGGCGTGCGCGGTCCGCAGCCACCACGAGAAGTTCGACGGCTCGGGGTATCCGGACGGCCTCAAGGGCGAGGACATCCCGCTGGTGGCGCGCATCGTGACGGTGGCCGACGTGTTCGACGCCGTGACGTCGAACCGGCCGTACCGCACGGCGCTGCCGGTCGACGCCGCGCGCGAGGAGATCGCCCGCGGCCGGGGCACCCACTTCGACCCGCAGGTGGCGGACGCCTTCGCGAGCATCCCGACCGAGCGCCTGGTGGAGATCACCCGGCACTACGAGTCGCTCGTCAGCGCGCCCCTCCGGACCGGGGAAGGCGAGCTGGCGCGCGTAAGTTGACATCGGCCAAAACCCGGATCCTCATCGTCGACGACGCGGGGCCCGTGGTCGTGCTCTGCGTCAACGTCCTGCAAGCCTTGGGGTACGCCGTCAAGGGCGCGAACCGCGGCGAGACCGCGGTCGAGCTTCTGCGGAAGGAGCGATTCGACCTCATGGTCCTCGATTACAAGATGCCGGGTATGACGGGATTCGACGTGTATCAGCAGGCCAAGGGGCTGTACCCTGACATTGCGGTCGTGCTGGTGACAGGCCACGGATCGCCGGAAGTCGTCACCGAGGCCAACCGGATGGGCTTCGACTCGATCCTCTTGAAGCCGTTCACGTCCGAGGAGCTGCGCGGCACCGTCGAGAAGGTGCTCACGGACCGCAAACAGGACGCGCGCTGATGCCCACGGTTGGCGCGGAGACCCGCGGCCCGGCCGCGGCGGAGGGCATCATGCGTGCCGTCGTGCGGGCCCTCCAGTGGGGCCTCGACCGGATGCTGTCCGTCGGCTACGGCGTCGTGTACGACGCCATCTTCGAGCGCTTTCCCCCGTACCAGAATCTCCAGGCCGAGGTGCTCGAGCTCGTCGAGAAGAGCGCGCCCGACGCGCCACGCCGCGACGTGCACGTGCTGGACGTCGGCTGCGGCCCGGGCAACTTCACGTTCGTGCTCGCCGAGGCCGGCTTTTCCACGATCGGCCTCGAGGCATACGCCGCGCTCGTCGAGTTGGCGCGTGAGAAGCGTCGCGCCAAGCGCCTGGCGAACCTGGCGTTCCGGCACGGCGAGCTCGCCGAGGGCGCCGGCGGACGCGACGGCTCGTTCGACGTGGTGGTCAGCATCCACGGGCTCTACGTGCACCCCGAGCCCTTGACGCTCCTGCGCGAGGCGCGGCGGGTGCTCAAGCCGGGCGGCTGCGCCGTGTTCGTCAACCCTACGCGCCACGTCGGCCACTGGTCCACGTTCCGTGACATCACGAACCGGGACGGCCTGCGCGCGGCGATGGCGAGTCTGCTGTGGCTCGTGCCCAACTCGATCTTCGAGATCGCTCGCAAGCGCATCGGTCCGCACTACTGGGACGAGCACGAGTTCGCGACGAATCTGAAGGCGGCCGGCCTCACCGTCCTCGGGACGCGCCGGACGTTCCTCAACGGCGCGAGCGTGCTCGTCTGGGCACGTCGGGACGTCGAGGCGTCGTGAATGACGCGACCACCAGCCGGCCCCGAGGCCCTGACGCGCGAGCTCCTGACGGGGAGCGGCGCACGACACGCGTCGGTGCGCACGGCGACTGAGCGTCTGATCGCGGTGGGCTACGGGCTCACCTACGATGCGGTCGTCTCGGGCTTTCCGCCCTACGAGCGGCTGCTCGAGGAAATCACCACGCTCGTCGCGCGCTCGGCGCCCGCTGCTGTCACGTCCAGCGTGCTGGACGTATCGTGCGGCACGGGCACGGTCGCCGCCCGCATCGCCGCGCTGGGCTACCGCGTCACCGGCATGGACGCCGTCGGCCACCTCGTCGACGTCGCACGCCGCCGCTGGGCCAACCCCGGCCGGGCGCTGACATTCGAGCACCGCGACATCGCCTACGAACCGCCGGCCGGGGACGGCACGTTCGACACGATCGTGAGCATGCACACGCTTTACTGGCACCCGCGCCCCGAGGCGCTGCTGGCGGCGTGCCGCCGCGCGCTCAAGCCCGGCGGTCACGCGATCTTCCTCACCTACGGGCGGCCCGCGCGCGTGCGCGACACGTTCGGCGCGATCCGCGCGCGCCACGGCACCGTGGAGGCCCTTCGCGCGCTACGCTGGCTGCTGCCCACCGCGCTCTTCGAGACCCTGCGGCACGTCGACCGGCGCTATCTTAGCGAGGACGACTTCCGCGCGGCGGTGACCGGTGCCGGCTTCGAGATCCTCGAGGTCCGCGAGACGTTTCTGGGCGGCATCAGCCGGCTGGCCTGGACGCGCGTTCCCCCGTCAGTCCGCGGCTAGTTTTCATCCGATCGGTGCCATCGGGCACGGGCAAATCGAATAGGAATCACTCAATTCTCGCCCGACTCCGATTCTGCCTCAGGAGTGTTTCTGACTTTAGTTTCAATAGTTTGGCTTGTATGCAACGGTTTGGTACCCGGATTGCTCTGCGTATATCGTCCCCGTATCAGCGGGGATGGATCCCCTCGTCGGGGGACTAGCTGGGAGAGACAGAGCGATGACCACGTGCATCCGGGGGACAGGCTTCCTGCTACTGTTGTTCGCAGTGGCTTTCGGGGCTCCGAGCTATGCCGTCGCAGCGCCGCCCGTGCCGGACGAGAACGCCAAGAAGGCTTGCCTCGACGGGACGGGCCCGTGCGCGGTGCTCTATGAGACGACGGAGAACATGAGCATGCGGGCATTGCGCGGCGGTCGCCGCCTGGCGACCTCGGCGCTGCTGGGCTTCGCCCTGCCGGGCACCCCGCTATGCCCCGAGGCGCTCGTTAAGGACAGCGACTACTGCGTAATCAACGCGACGGGTTCGGACAACATCAGCCTGAGGAACGGCCTCGGCCAGTTCGGCGGGACGATCACCGTGGTGGTCCAAGAAAAGAACACGCCCGACAGCCCGGAGGTCGTCATCGCGCACGGAACGTTCCGCGGCCAGATGGATTTCTCGCCGGCGATCCTGCATCAGGTGCCGCTGGGGACGGTTGTGGGTCACCTGTCGCTGGACGGTTTCTCGAGACAGGCGCCGTTCACCGGCGTGTTCCGGCTGCCGTTCCTGTATTCGCCGCTCGCAAGTGTCCTCTGCTTGCAGGCGGAGCGTCCGCTGTACCTGGTCGATCCTGCTAACTTCGGCGCGCCGCCGACGTTCGGGGTCTCGTGCGTCGCCGACAACGAGATGGCGATCGGGTACCCGACGGTCAAGTTCGAAATTTCGTTCTGAGGCACGCCGCGGCACGGGGGGCGCGCCCCCTCCCGATGGTGGCCAGAGCGAGCGAGGCGAAGCCGTTTGAGGAACGGTGGGATCCGATGCTGGAACTCTTGGGGAATGTGATCGGGGTGGACGAACCCCCGCTCGCCGTGCCGGCCGACATCCGGCGCCCGGACGAGGGCGTCGTCATTTCGCGCGGCACGCGCGTGTACCTGCGCACGTTCACCCCCCGCGATCTCGCCTGGCTCACCGAGTGGGTCGACGACCCGTATCTCGAGCGGATGGTCGGCAGCGAATTCCTGCATGCCTTCAAGCACGACTGGGACAAGGGACCCGGCTTCCACAACGCCGTCATGAGCGATCCCACGCAGGTCGTGCTGATCGTGGAGGCCTATCGTGGCTGGACCAAGCCCGTGGGCGTGGTCCGGCTCTTCAACATCCACATGCTGGAAGGCTACGCGTTCCTCGAGACCATCATCACCGACCGGCGTGCGATCCGGCGGGGCTACGGCGTTGAAGCCGGCAAGCTCATCTCCTACTATGGCGTCGACGTCCTGGGGGTCCGCCGCATCGAGGCGAAAGTCTATGCC
>Ga0209807_1000947_pt1 | contig 13617 bp, 16 predicted proteins | sample GraSoiAngelo_154_FD_186168 | JGI IMG/M metagenome (GOLD analysis project Ga0209807, IMG submission 186168) | Grasslands soil microbial communities from the Angelo Coastal Reserve, California, USA - 14_1009_13_20cm (SPAdes) (version 2) | ecosystem: Environmental > Terrestrial > Soil > Grasslands ... | reverse complement strand
ACCCGTGTCGAGACGGCGATGCGCGAGTACGGCGGCCTGCTGTGATCCGGGCCGTCGTGGCTGGCGCGGGCGGCAGGATGGGATCCCGCATCCTCGCCGCCCTCCTGGAAGAGAAGGACTTCGCGGTGACCGGTGCCTTCGAGCGCGCCGGCAGCGAGCACGTGGGCCGCGATGCTGGCGGCATCGCGATCATGGCGGGAATCGAGGATGCGCTGGGCAAGGGCGCAGACGTGATGATCGATTTCACCGACCCTTCCGCGTCGCTGCAGCACGCGTCCGTCTGTGCCGGGCGAGGCATCGCGCTGGTGATCGGCACCACTGGGTTTGCCGCCGAGCAGAAGAACGACCTGCGCGCCGCCGCCCGCCGCATCCCGTTGCTCCTCGCCCCCAACATGAGCGTGGGCGTGAACGTGCTCTTCCGGCTGGTGGCGGAGGCGGCGCGCGTTCTGGGACCCGCTTACGAGGTGGAGATCGTCGAGATGCACCACCGGATGAAGCGCGACGCGCCGAGCGGCACCGCGGCACGGCTCGCGGAGATCGCCGCGGAAGCGCTCGGACTGGGCGCGGAGCAGTCGTTCGTGTACGCGCGCCACGGCGATACCGGTCCCCGGAAAAAGGGCAGCATCGGCCTGCAGTCGTTGCGCGGCGGCGACGTCGTTGGCGAGCACACGGTCCATTTCCTCGCGGACGGAGAGCGTCTGGAATTGACCCACGAGGCGACCAGCCGCGACAACTTCGCCCGCGGCGCGATCCGGGCAGCGCGCTGGCTTGCGGGGAGAAAGCCCGGCTTCTACGACATGCAGGACGTACTCGGGCTGCGGACATGATTCAGATTGCGCGCTATCTGGGAAGAGACGGCGAAATCCTCGAAGGCGTCGTCAGTGGCGATGAGATCGAGGAGATCTCGGGACTGGACCCGATGCTGCGCGGCGGGCGCCGTGTCGGAGGAAAGCGCAAGCTCGCCGGCGTCCAGCTCCTCCCCTGGGGTCTTGCCCGCAAGATCGTCGGGATCGGAAAGAACTACGTCGATCACGCCAAGGAGTTCGACAGCGAGGTGCCGAAGGAGCCGCTGCTTTTGATGAAGCCGACCAGCGCGCTGATCGGCCACGGGCAGGCGATCGTCCTGCCGCCGCAGTCCATCTCGAAGGAGGTCCATCACGAGTCGGAGCTTGCCGTGATCATCGGCAGGCGCCTCAGGCGTGCATCCGAGTCCGAGTGCGCGAAGGCGGTCGCGGGCGTCACCTGCCTCAACGACGTGACGGCCCGCGACATCCAGCGTGCCGAGGGGCAGTGGACGCGGGCCAAGGGGCTCGACACCTTCTGTCCGGTGGGGCCCTGGGTCACGGCCGGCCTCGATTGGTCGAACCTGCGCGTGCAGTGCCGCGTCAACGGCGTGGTGAAGCAGGACGGGCGCACGAAGGACCAGGTCTTTCCCGTCCCGCGCCTGCTCGCGTTCATCACTGCGGGGATGACCCTGGAGCCCGGAGACGTGGTCACGACGGGAACCCCGGCCGGAGTCGGTCCCATCCGCGCCGGCGATGTGGTCGAGGTCGAGGTCGAGGGCGTCGGCGTGCTCCGCAACGAGGTGCGCGCCGAGTGAACCCTCTGCTCTCCCGGCTGGCCGGGTACATGCAGGAGACGGCGAATGCGCAGCGCGAGGCCGCCTTGCGCTCGGGCAGGCCCGTGTTCGATTTCGGGATCGGCGACCCGCGCGAGCCGACTCCCGAATTCATCCGCAAGGCGCTGCGCGACGGCGTTCCCGAGGTCTCGCAATATCCGTCGATCGCGGGGGCGCCCGCGCTGCGCAAGGCCATCGCGGGCTACCTGCAGCGCCGCTTCGCGCTCTCGTTCGATCCGGACACCGAGATCCTGCCTTGCGCGGGAGCGAAGGAGGCGTTGTTCCACCTGCCGCTCTGCGCGCTGAGCCCTGATCGGCCGCTCTGCTGGTACCCCGACCCGGCATACCCGGTGTACGAGCGAGCGATCCTCTTCGCGGGCGCGACCCCGCGCACGTATCCCTTGCGCGCCGAGCGGCAGTTCCTGCCCGATCTCGACGCCATCCCGGCCGCAGAATTACGCAGGACCAGCCTCTGGTTCGATTGCTATCCGCACAACCCGACGGGAGCGGGGGCGCCGCGGGCGCACCACGAGAAGCTCGCGCGGCTGGCGAACGAGCACGGCTTTCTCGTCGTCTGCGACGAACCGTACGTGGATCTCTACGTGCACGAGCCGCCCCACTCGGCCCTGCAGATCTCGCGCCGGGGATTGATCGCCATCCACAGCCTCTCGAAGCGCAGCGGCATGACCGGTTACCGGAGCGGGTTCATCGCCGGCGATCCCGAGGTGATGCGCTGGCTGCGGGAGGCGCGCGCGAACTTCGGCGTTGCTTCCCAGGCATTCGTGCAGCGGGCAGCGATCGCCGCCTGGAGCGACGATGCGCACGTCGGACAGCGCCGCAAGGTGTTCGCGCAGAAGCGGGAGGTGCTGCTCGCCCACCTGCGCAAGCTCGGGCTGGAGGTGGGCGGGGAGGGAGCCTTCTATCTGTGGGTGCGCGTCCCTCCCGGCGAGACCAGCGAGGGATACGCGGCTCGCCTTGCGGCCCGGAACATCCTGGTGGTTCCCGGAACGCAGTTCGGCGCTGAAGGCGAGGGGTTCATCAGGCTGGCGATGGTTCCCACCGTCGCCGACTGCCGGGCGGCTGCCGGAGCCTGGCCGGCCTGATGCACGGTAGCGGTCGGCGCTTCGCCGCTCCGCTTGCGGAGCGGCCGGGAGGCGCGCACGATTTCACAGTGCGCATCGCCGTAGCATTCGCAGCGGCCCTGCTGGCCATCGGTGCTGTCGCCGCCGCATCGCTCCGTTCGCTGTCCGCGCGGCGCGACTGGTCGCGCTGGATCGTACGCACGCAGGAGGTGCGGCTCTCGATCGCGCGGGTCTCGACGCTCGCGACGGAGGCGGAGTCGGCACTGGGCCGCTACCTGCTCGAGGGGCGCGAGAATTACCTCGAATCGTTCCGCAAGGCCGAAGAGGTGCTGGCGAAAGAGGTCGAGAAACTGGCCTCGTTCAGCCGCGACAATTCCCGTCAGCAAAAGCGCATCGCGGCGCTCCGGGCGCTGCTTCAGAGCAGGACACAAGCGTTGCGCGCGCCGATCGACCGGCGCCGCGGCGGGGATCGGGCCCCGCTCGTTCACGACGAGGTCAGCCTCCCCGACGCAGGGCCACCGCCGGCGTCCGGCGAGGTCAACGGGGAATCGCAGGCCATGGCCACCGGCCTTCCTGCCTGTTAGCGTTCACGGCGCATGCAGGATCCCGCTGCGACAGAGCTGAGGCTCCCCCAGGCGTCCGCGGAGGCCTTGCGCGCGGCCGTGGAGGAGGCTCAGCGGGACCCTGCCTCCCTCGATCGCCACGCCAATGCCGTGCGCGAGGTGATCTACCGGCTCGATCAGGGCACGCTGCGCGTCGCGGAGAAGGGATCGACGGGCTGGACGGTCCACGGCTGGATCCAGCAAGCGATCAACCTGTTCTTCAGCCTGGCGCAGAGCGAGGTCTACGCGGCAGGCGATCTCCGGTTCTTCGACAAGATCCCGCCCAAGCGGCCGGCAGGTGATTTCCGCGTGGTCCCGCCGGGCGTCGTGCGCTACGGGGCGCATGTCGAGAAGGGCGCGATCGTGATGCCCGGTTACGTGAACATCGGGGCGCGCGTCGGCGGGGGCAGCATGGTCGATACCTGGGCGACGGTCGGCTCCTGCGCCCAGGTCGGCCGCGGCGTGCATCTGTCGGGCGGCGTGGGGCTCGGAGGGGTGCTCGAGCCGCCCGGCGCGCGGCCGGTGATCATCGAGGACGGCGCGTTCATCGGCAGCCGGTGCATCGTCGTCGAGGGCGTCTTGGTGGAGGAGGAAGCGGTTCTCGGCGCGGGAGTAGTGCTCACATCGAGCACGCCCATCCACGACGTGACGGGTGCGAAGGAAAAGGTGATCAAGGGAATGATCCCGGCGCGCAGCGTGGTGATCCCCGGCATGCGCCCGCGGAGCTTTCCGGCGGGCGAGTACCTGACGCCGTGCGCGCTGATCATCGGCACCCGCACGGAGAGCACCGACCGGAAGACGTCGCTAAACTCTGCGCTCCGGGACTTCGGGGTCCCGGTCTGATGGACGTCGCAGCCCGCGCGCTCCAACTCTGCGAGATCCGCAGCCCGGTCGGGGAGGAAGCGGAGATCGCCGCTTACGTCGCGCGCGAGACGGGTGGTGAGCGCATCGGCAACGCCGTCGTCTGCGGCGCTGTCTCGGGGGCGCGGCCCGCCGTCCTTCTCGCGGGGCACCTGGACACGGTCCCGCTCCAGGAAGGCGACTTTCCGGCGCGCCGCGAGAACGGGCGCGTGTACGGGCGGGGAGCCAGCGACATGAAGGGCGCCCTGGCGGTGATGATCGAGCTCTGGAAGCGCCTCGATCGCGGCCCGCTCCCGCTCGAGCTGGTGCTGCTCTTCTATGACCGCGAAGAGGGGCCGATCGCGCAGAATGGTCTTCGCGCCGCGCTGGAGAAGCGGCCGGACCTGAGGCGCGCATCGTTCGCGCTCTGCCTGGAACCCACCGACCTGTCGCTCCAGGTCGGCTGCTGCGGTTCCATGCACGCGACGCTGACGTTCCAGGGCCGCAGCGCGCATTCGGCGAGACCCTGGCAGGGCGAGAACGCCATCCACAAGGCGGGCGCGCTGCTCTCGCATCTGGCGGCACAGCTGCCCCGGGAAGTGCGGCTCGGCGAGCTGCTCTACCGCGAGGTGATGACCGTGACCCGCATCGAGGGCTTCACGGGACGCAACGTGGTGCCCGCGCGGTGCGATCTCAACCTGAACTTCCGCTTCGCTCCCGGCCGGAGCGTCGAAGAGGCGGAAGCCGAGGTGCAGGACCTGGCGCGGCGATTCGGCGCCATTGCGACGGTGACGGATCGCGCCCCGAGCGGACCCGTGATCCTCGACAACGCCCTGCTTCAGGAACTGCGGGCGCTGACGGCGGCCCCCCTGGAAGCCAAGCAGGCCTGGACGGACGTGGCGCAGCTGGCGCAGGCGGGCATCCCCGCCGCGAACTTCGGCCCCGGCGAGCAGGCGCAGGCGCACCAGCATGGCGAGAGCTGCCCGGAGGAGGCGCTGCACCGCGCGTACGCCATGCTCGAACGGTTCCTGCGAGAGGCGGTGACATGATCGAGGCTTTCATAGGCCTCGGCTCGAATCTCGGCGATCGCCTCGCCAACCTGGCGAACGCGGGGGCCCTGCTCTCCCGCGAACCCGGATTTTCGCTTCGGCGGGTCTCGCTCGCGTACGAGAGCGAGCCGATCGGCCCGCCGCAGCCCCGCTATCTGAACGCGGTCGCGCAGATCGGGACGCTGCTTTCGCCACGCGCCACCTTGCAGCGCCTGCAGGCGATGGAAGAGCGGATGGGCCGCATCCGCCGCGAGAGGTGGGGGTCGCGGGAGATCGACCTCGATCTGCTGCTGTACGGCGAGCGGCTGGTCGAGGAGACGGGTCTGCGCATCCCGCACCCGCTTCTGGAGGCTCGGGCATTCGCGCTGGTGCCGCTGGCGGAGATCGCTCCTTCCGCCGTGCACCCCGTCTCCCGGCTGAGCATGCGCGACCTGCTGGAGCGGCTGCCGGCGGAGCAGCGCGGGAGCGTGCTGCCTTACCGTCCCATCCGCAGCCCGTTGCCTGAACCGGAGGAGGAGGGAGATACGGCCCCGTCGCGGTGAGCACTCCGTTGCTCCATCCGATGCGTTCCAACCGGGCGGGCGAGCGCGTCGGAATCTGGATGCACACTCTGCAGCCAGGAGGTTCCCGCAATGGACGCCATCGCCCTGCTGCAGCACGACCACCGTGAAGTCGAACAGCTGTTCCGCCAGTTCGAAAAGCTAACCGAACGCGCGCACAGATCGAAGCAGAAGATCGTCATGAAGGTGATCCGCGAGCTCGCGATCCACGCCGCGATCGAGGAGATGCTTTTCTATCCGGCGGTGCGCACCGCGGCGCTCAAGGCGGACGTGCGCGCGTTGAAGGAAGCCGCGGATACGGTGCTCGAGTCGCTCGAGGAGCACCACGTGGTGAAGTGGACGCTCTCCGAGCTGGAGAAGATGGACTCCGAGGACGAGCGGTTCGACGCGAAGTTCAAGGTCCTGATGGAGAGCGTCCGGCACCATGTCGAGGAGGAGCAGGACGACCTGTTCCCCAAGGCGCGCCGGCTGCTCGGAAAGGACTTCCTCGAGGAACTGGGAGAGCGGATGGAGAAGGCAAAGAAGATCGCGCCCACCCGACCGCATCCGCGCGCGCCCGATCAGCCGCCCGGCAACCTCGTCGCCGGCACGGTGGCGGCGGTGATGGATCGGGCCAAGGACATGGTGCGAGGCGGCGTGGTCGATCGGGCCAAGGACGTGGTGCGAGGCGGCGTGGACCGGCTCTCGCGCCGCGCCGGACAGGAACGCGACGCCGACGCCTAACCACTCCGTCTTTTGAAGCTCCACTCGACTGCGAATTCCGCCACCTGGGCGCCGTCGTCCTGCGTCCCGATCGATCGCGCCGTGAAGACGACCGGTTCCCCCGTCCTCACGGCCTGGTCGATGGCGGCGCGCATGGCCGCGCCGTCGGAGAACACGAATCGCGCCCGCGACGTGGCTTTCTTCGTGAACCTCGCCGAGATGGCGGTCACGAGCGAGGATACCGGCGCGCCGGTCTGCTCGATGAACCAGAGCGCGGGCGCGCCCGTGGAGAGCTCCGCGGCCATCGCCTGCGCCGCGAAGTAGGTCGAACCGAACGGGTTCTGCGTCTTCCAGCCCGCTGGAAGCGTCACCTCGGAGCCGCTTTCGTCCAGTCGCGCCACTCGCAGCCCCGCGAAAGCGGCCAGCGGGAGCTTGCTCCAGAGGAGGGCGCGGATCCCGAAGGGATTGGTGAAGACGGCCTTGTACAAGCCGCCGCGGTTCACCGGAGCACCAGGTTACCCGAGCAGGCGGGCAGCGAGCAGGTCCTGGATGTCGAGCAGCCCGACAGGCCGGCCGGCAGCATCGACCACCGGAAGCTGGTCCACCTGGATGTCCCGCAGCATTTCCGCCGCGGCGATCGCGAGATCGTCGGGACCCACCACCCGCGGGCTCTTGCCCATCACCGCGGAGACGGGCCGCGTGAAGTCCACCTCGCCGCACTGGACGAGGCGGCGGAGATCGCCATCCGTGAAGATCCCGATCAGCTTTCCCTCCGCGTCGACCACGCTCGCCGCCCCAGGCCGGCCCTCGGTCCTCGTCATCACCCCTGCCGTCTCGCGCAGCGACGTGTCCGAGCGCACGGTCGGGTTGCGCGGTCCGGTGCGCATCACGTCGCGCACGCGGAGCAGCTGGCGCCCGAGCGCGCCGCCTGGGTGCAGGGAGGCGAACTGCTCGGGTGAAAATCCGCGGCGATGCTGGACGGCCATCGCCAGCGCGTCGCCCATCGCCAGCAAGGCCACGGTGGACGCCGTGGGAGCGAGGCCGAGCGGGCACGCCTCCGGGACCGGTCCGATCTCGAGGACGACGTCGGCGCGATCGGCGAGCGAGTTGCGCGCCCCGGACGTCATCGCCACGATCGGCGCTCCGAGCCGGCGGACGGCCGGGAGCAGGCGGAGCAGTTCGTCCGTCTCGCCGCTGTTGGAGAGCGCCAGCACGAGATCGCCGGGCACGAGACGACCGAGGTCGCCGTGCAGCGCCTCCGCCGGATGCAAATAGAGTGAAGGGGTGCCCGTGGATGCGAAGGTCGCGGAGATCTTCTGCGCGATGAAGCCGGGCTTCCCCATGCCGGTGACCACGACGCGGCCGGGACAGGCGAGCACCATCTCCACGGCGCGCGCGAACCCGCCGTTGAGGCGGGCCGGCAGCCGCGCGACCGCCTCCGCTTCAGCGCGGATCACCTCGCGCGCGTAGTCCACGATGTCCTGCTTCGGGGCCGCCTTGGGCACGCTGCTCAGTCGTCTGCGGGTCGCCATTCTCGTTCGGGCGCGCTCAGTACCACGTCTGCTGCCGCCCCGTCACCCCGCCGTCTCGGAGACGAAACAGGCCTTGACGCGGCGCGGCCGAGGCCCTATCTGAATGAGCCCTCATTCAGCCGGGCTCGCCGGATCGGAGACCCTTTCGACGCGGAGATCGGCCACGTGCAGGCGCGCGACAGCAGATCGAACGACAAGCGCGGGCGCATCCTCGATGCGGCGATCCGCGTGTTCGCCGAGCGCGGATTCCACAGCGCCACCGTGGCCGAGATCGCCCGCGCGGCGGGCGTGGCGGACGGTACGATCTACCTGTATTTCAAGGGAAAAGACGATCTGCTGCTGAGGCTCTTCGACGAGAAGATGACCGGGCTCGTCGCCGAGGTGAAGGCAGCTCTGGCTCAGGAGCGGAGCGCGGCGGAGAAGCTGAAGCGCTTCATCCAGCTCCACCTCGCCCTCGTCGAGCGGAATCCAGACCTGGCCGCAGTGCTGATCGTGGAGCTGCGACAAAGCGCGCAATTCCTCAAGGCGGCCGATCGGCAGAAGCTTGCGGCGTACGTCGATCTGATCGCGGAGGTTGTGAGGGCGGGACAGGAGAGCGGCGAGCTCGACCGCAACATCTCTCCCGCGACGGTGAAGCGCGCGATCTTCGGCGCACTCGACGAGCTGGCGCTGGGGTGGCTCCTGGGCGGCCGCCGCGGGGCGCTGAAGAAGACCGCGGCCGAGGTCGCGGAATGGCTGGTGCGCGGGCTTCTGCCCGCAGATGGAGGAACGTCTTGAAGATTCTCGTCACGGTCAAGCGAGTCGAAGACTATGAGTCCAAGATCAAGGTGAAGCCAGACAACTCCTGGATCGTCACCGAAGGCGTCAACTATCGCGCGAACCCGTTCGACGAGATCGCCGTCGAGGAGGCGCTGCGCGTGCGGGACACGAACGCCCCCTCCGAAGTGGTGGCCGTGAGCATCGGGAGCGGCGCCGCGCAAGCGGAGATCCGCTCGGCCCTGGCGATGGGCGCCGATCGCGGCATCCTCGTGAAGCACGACGGTTTCCTCGACAGCGACGCGGTAGCGCGCCTGTTGCAGAAGGTGGTCGCCAAAGAGAAGCCCGACCTCGTCCTCATGGGCAAGCAGGCCGTGGACGTGGACGACAACGTGACCGGCCAACTGCTCGCCGAGTATCTCGGCTGTGGACAGGCGACCTTCGCCTCCAAGAAGGAGTCGCTCGAGTCGCCGGAGGAGAAGGCGAAGAAGCCGGGCCTGCAGCTCGGCGCGGACAAGAAGACCTTGCAGGTGGCCCGCGAGGTCGACGGCGGCCTCGAAGTGCTGGAGGTCCAGCTTCCCGCCGTGATCACCGTCGACCTGCGCTTGAACGTGCCGCGCTACGCCAGCCTGCCGAACATCATGAAGGCGAAGAAGAAGCCCATCGAGGAGCTCACGCCCGCCGCGCTCGGAGTCGACGTGGCGCCGAAAGTCAAAGTCGTACGGGTCGAGGCGCCGCCGGCGCGGACGGCCGGCATCAAGGTCCCGGACGTGGCGACGCTGGTGAAGAAACTCCACGAAGACGCGAAGGTGGTCTGAACATGGCGACGATCCTCCTGATAGCGGAGCAGGCCCACGGGCACCTCAAGAAGGCGACGCTTTCGGCGCTGACGGCGGCGCAACAGGTGGCGCAAAAGGGCGGTGGCCAGATCCAGGCCGTGGTGATTGGCGCCGGCGCCGCGCAGTCGGCGCAGGAGCTCGCCGCCTACGTTCCCACTGTGCATGCCGTGGAAGGAAGCGGCTTCGAGCACGCGCTCGCGGAGACGCACTCCGCTGCCGCCGTCGAAGCCGCGAAGAAGATCGGCGCCACGGACGTGGTGCTCGCCGCGACCGCGTACGGCAAGGACATCGCGCCGCGAATCGCGGCGAAGCTTGGCGCGGGAGTGGCGTCGGACATCCTGGCCGTGGTGAGCGCGAATCAGTTCAAGCGCGCCATGTGGGCGGGCAACGCGATCGCGACCGTCGAGGTGACCACGCCGGTGAAGGTGGTGAGCGTGCGCGCTACCGAGTTCCCAGCCGCGCAGAAGAGCGGCTCGCCCGGCGCCGTGCAGCAGCTCGGCGTCACGGCGCCGGCGCCCAAGACCAGGTTCATCGAGTTCAACGAGGTGAAGAGCGCCCGCCCCGAGCTGACCGAGGCCTCGGTCGTGGTGTCCGGCGGCCGCGGGACGAAGGGCGACTTCAAGCCCATCGAGGAGCTCGCCGATGTCCTGAACGCCGCGGTCGGCGCTTCCCGGGCAGTGGTCGACGCCGGCTGGCAGCCCAACGACCTGCAGGTCGGACAGACGGGCAAGGTCGTCGCTCCCAAGCTCTACATCGCGGCCGGCATCTCGGGCGCGATCCAGCACCTCGCGGGCATGAAGGGGAGCAAGACCATCGTCGCCATCAACAAGGATGCCGAGGCGCCGATCTTCCAGGTCGCCGACTACGGCCTGGTCGCCGATCTCTTCAAGGCGCTTCCGGAGCTCACCGAAGAGGTGAAGAAGCTGAAGTGACGGACGCGCTCGGGATTCACCGGATCCCGGTTCCCGAGGCGGGCGGCGGCCGCATCTACTTCGAAGCCGTGTAATGTGCCGGGGTGATCTCGCGATGGCTCTGGCGGGCCGGCTGGCTGCTCCTTCCCGCCGCGTGGGTGCTGCACAGGTTCGTCCACAACGAGGCGCTGGTCTTCTTCGTCGCCTGTGCCTCGCTGGTTCCCCTCGCGAAGACGATGGGCGATGCGACCGAGACGCTCGCCGAGCGGATGGGACCCGCGGCGGGTAGCCTGCTCAACGCGACCTTCGGCAACGCGGCAGAGCTGATCCTCGGTATCTCGGCATTGCGGCACGGCCATGTGGATCTGGTGAAGGGCAGCGTCACCGGATCGATTCTCGCCAACCTCCTGCTGGTCGGAGGCGGAAGCATCGTCACCGGCGGGATCCGTTTCAGCCGGCTGCGTTTCAACCGCCTGGCGGCGTCGTCGAACGTCGCTACCCTCTTCCTCGCAGTCGTCGCCATGGTGGTCCCTACCCTCCTCTCTCTCGGGTCCAACCCCCGCTTCGATCCGGCGTTGCTCTCCGAAGAGATCTGCGCGGTCCTGATGGTGATGTACGCGCTCTCGCTCTGGTTTTCCCTGCGCACGCACCGCGAGCACGTATCGTCTCCGCGTCAGGACTCGGCGGAAACGTCCGCGGCGGCGGCGAGGCGTCGCGCGCCGGCGCACAAGCGGCGGGTTGCAGTCGAGCTCGGCCGTCTTCTGGGAGCGGCAGCGGCGACCGCCCTTGCCAGCGAGATCCTGGTCGACGCGCTCGGCGGTACCGTCACGGCGCTCGGACTTCCGGAAACGTTCGTCGGCGTGGTGATCGTCGCCATCGTGGGAAATGCGGCGGAGCATTCGACGGCGCTGCTCTTCGCGAATCGCGGAGACATGGACGTCGCGCTGGGGATCGCTTGGGAGTCGTCGAAGCAGATCGCGCTGCTGGTCGCTCCGCTGCTGGTGATCGCAGGTGTGATTCTGGGCGTACCCATGGACCTCGCGTTCAGCCGATTCGAGGTGGTGGCGTTGGGCATCTCGGTGATCGCGCTCGCCCTCATCGCGCTCGACGGGGAGACGCACTGGCTGGAAGGAGCGTTCCTGCTCGCGGTCTACGCCGTTCTCGGCCTGGGGTTCTTCTTCGTTGGCTGACCTCGCGCTCACGCTGATCATGGCGGTGTGGGGGAGCAGCTTCGCCATCCTCCGATCGTTGCTCGGCGCCGCGGAGGCGTCTCCTCTCCTGCTCGTCGCGGTCCGGATGGCGCTCGCCTCCGCGCTGCTCGTCGGGTTCATGGCGGTCGCTCCGGGCGGCCGTGCCCAACTGCGCGCCATCCGCGGCGAGCTGCTTCGCGACGGCACGTTCGCGGGCGGGCTGCTCGGCATCGGCTTTCTGCTGCAGACGGAGGGGCTGCAGCGGACCACGGCGTCGCGGAGCGGCTTTCTCACCGGCACGCTCGTCGTCATGGTGCCGCTGATCGAGTTCGGCCTCTTCCGAAGGCGCCCGACGTCGGCGGCGCTGATCGGAGTGCTCCTTGCCTTCACCGGGATGACCGCTCTCTCTGCCCCTTGGTCCGACGCCTCGCAGGCGACCGCGCTGGGCGACGCGCTGACGCTCGCCTGCGCTGTGGTGTTCGCCGGTCAGATCGTCGCCCTCGGCCGGGCCGCGCCCAAGTACCCCGTCCTGCCGCTGGTGCTGGTGCAACTGGCCACCACGGGCGCGCTCGCGGCGCTCGCCGGGCCCTTCGTCGAGGCGCAGCACTTCTCGGCCGCGCCGCGGCTCTGGGCGGCAATGCTCTATCTGGCGGTGTTCGCGACGCTCCTGGCGTTCGGGATCCAGACCTGGGCGCAAAAAGTCCTCCCTCCGGTCCGCGTCGCGCTGATCTCTGCGCTGGAGCCGGTGTTCGCCGCTCTCTGGGCGGCCGTGCTCATCGGCGAGCGTCTCACGCTCCACGAGCTGGCCGGTGGCGCGCTGATCGTGCTCGGCGTCGCGGTGGGCGAGGCCGGAGCAATGCTGCGGGCCCGGGCGCGCACCCGGTTGGAACGCATCTCATGAGGCATAGGGTCGACCCCCCCGAAGTGGAGCGCGCCGCCAACGGACTCCGCGTTCGGGGTCACGCCCTGTACCTCGAGCCGAGAGGACGGCCCCCGCTCGGGTTTCTCGCCCACGCGCGCGGCGCGCCTCCGGTCCTGCCGGAGCGGATGGTGGTCACCGGTCCAACCTCCAAGCTGCTCGAGGCAGCCTTGCCCCGTGCGCTGCGCAGGACGGCCGCGCTTCCGGCGGCGTACGGCCAGACGTTCGCGCTCGGCTCGCTGCGTCTCACCCTTCATCCCGCCGGCCACGTGCTGGGCAGCGCCCAGGTCCGCTGCGAGGCCGAAGGCCTCGACCTCGTGTACGCGGGGGACATCGGCGGCTCGGGAGCGCGCGCCTCGCTCACCGCCGAGGGACTGGAGCAACTCAACTGCGCGACGCTGGCCATCCGCGCAGTGTACGGGCACCCCCGCTATGTCTTTCCACCCAGGGCGCTGCTGCTCGAGCGGGTTCAAGCCTTCGTCGAGCGCACGCTCCGCCTGGAGCGGGTGACGTGAGACGAAAAGCTCCTCACGCCGGCACATCGCGGCTCACGTCGAATTGGCGAAAGGCCATCGCGTCCGGCACCGCCGCGCCGTTCAACGAGAGAAGGACGTCCCGTGAGTGCAGCCCGGCATGCGCCCACACCGTCGCCGGGTCCCACACGTGAAGACGCGGATGATGCTCGCCCGCCGGATCCCACGCGCCCAGGCGAACGTCGGCCAGCGGCTTGCCCTCTCGTTCGGCCGGCACCTGGCTCACGTCGGCGCCGGCCGTCAGGAGACGGTCGATGGTCGTGCCGTCGCCACCCAGGGCGGCGCGCATCAAGGCCGTCTTGCCGCGTTTGTCGGCATGGTTGACGTTGGCGCCGTACTTGACGAGGTGCTCGACCATTGCGACCCGGCGGTTCTCTGCCGCCCGCATCAGGGCGGTCTTTCCCTTGTTGTCGACGTGGTCGGTCTTCGCCTTGGCGGCCAGCAGGCGGTCGGCGATAGCGATGTGGCCACCTTCGGCTGCGCG
>Ga0209807_1000942_pt1 | contig 13630 bp, 13 predicted proteins | sample GraSoiAngelo_154_FD_186168 | JGI IMG/M metagenome (GOLD analysis project Ga0209807, IMG submission 186168) | Grasslands soil microbial communities from the Angelo Coastal Reserve, California, USA - 14_1009_13_20cm (SPAdes) (version 2) | ecosystem: Environmental > Terrestrial > Soil > Grasslands ... | reverse complement strand
GAGCCGGCCGGACTCGATCTGCGACACCATGCTGGGCGTGAGGTCGGCCTTCTCCGCCAGCTGCCGCTGCTGCAGGTCTCGCTCGAGCCGCAGCGCCTTGATCCGCGCGCCCAGCAACGTCACCGAACCACCTCCAGTCGGTACTGATCGACCTCCACGATGACCTCCCGACCCTGGACAGCAACCGACACCTGGATCGAACCGCCGGACGCCGGGGCGTTTCGCACCACGCCAACGAAGTTCACGAAGGGTCCATCGAGAATTCTGACCGGCTGGTCGATCTGGAATTTGGACATCAGGCGATGACCTCCATTGCCGGCCCGCCGTCCAGGCCGGCGAGGCGGGCCAGCGCGCGCGCCACGTAGATGCGCACGAGGCGCTTGCGGTAGGGATGCGTGAAGTCCGTGTTGTCGAGCGGCTTGGCCGGGCCGGCCGCGGCCTCGGCGGCGCGCGTGATCGTCTCCGACGTCAGGCGCTGACCCACGAGCGCCGTGGCCGCCGCCGGGGCCTCGCGCGGCGTGGAGGCGACGGCGCCCAGCACCACGCGCGCCTCGCGCACGACGTCGCCCTCGCGGCGCACCGCGACGGCCACGCCGAGCACCGGGAAATCGAACGAGCCGCGGCGCCGCAACTTCAGATACACGGAGTCCCAGCCGTCGGCCGGCGGCAGGGCCAGCTCGGTGAGGACCTCGTCGGGCCGTTTGGCGAGATACGCGATGCCGTCGTCCTGGTAGAGCGCCGAGACGGGAATGGTGCGCTCGCCCGCGGGGCCCGCGAGGCGCGCGGTGGCGCCGAGCGCCCACAGCACGGGCGCCGTGTCCGATGACGAGACCGCCCAGCAGCGCGAGCTGCCGGGCGCGACGAGACAGATGTCGCCGTCCTTCTTCATGCAGAAGCCGACGGCCTTCCGCCACTCGTACGACTGGTTGTACCAGTTGCAGCGCGTGTCGACGCAGAGGTTGCCGCCGAGCGTGCCCGCGTTGCGCAGCTGCGGCGAGGACACGAGGCCGGCGGCCGTCGCGAGGGCGGGATAGCGCCGCGCGAGCTCGGGATGGGTGGCCACCGCGCTCAGCGTGGTGCAGGCACCGATCGTCAACCCGGCGCCTCCCTCACCGTGCACTCCGGACAAGTCGCGAATGCCGCGAAGTCCCACCAGCGTCTTGGGCTCGAACTGGCCGCGCTTCATGTTCGGAAAGAGATCGGTGCCGCCGGCGACGAGCATCGCGTCGGCGCCGCGGTCGGCAAGGTACTTCACGGCATCGCCGACGGTGCGCGGCGCGAGGTACTCGAAGGCTGGAAGGCGAATCATGACGGGCCGTCCGCAAAGGGGCGGACGGCGATGGCTTCGGCGGGCGCGCCGAATGCGGACTCGACGACGAGCGGCTGCTTGAAGGTGAAGAGCGGCACGCGGTCGGGACCGACCCGCGCCGTCTTGCCCTGCCGCTTGAGCTCCAGCCCCTTCAGCACCTTCTCGGCGGTGATCGGGATCTCGTCCACGCGCACGCCGACCGCCTGATAGATCGCGTTGGCGATCGCCGGCATCACGGGCAGCAGCGGGCCCTGACCGGCCTCCTTCGCGCCGAACGGTCCCTCGGGGTCGTCGGTCTCCACGAGCATCGTGTGGATCTCCGGCGTCTCGAGCGTGGTCGGGCTCTTGTACTCGAGCATCGACGGCGCCTTGTGGACGTTCTTCCGGAAGACCTGGGCCTCCATCACCGCCTCGCCGATGCCCATGTAGACGGAGCCCTCGACCTGGCCCTCGACGAGCAGCGGGTTGAGCGCGCGGCCGATATCATGGGCGATCCAGACGTCGTGCAGCTCGACCTCGCCCGTGTCCTCGTCGACGGACAGCTCGACGACGCACGCCGAGTACGAGTAGCAGGGCGAGGGGCCGACGCCGCCCCCCTTGTACTTGCCCGCGCGCTTGGGCGGCGCGTAGGAGCCGGCGAAGGCGAGCACGCCGTGCATCGCCTCGGCGAGCTCGACGGCCCGCGCGAAGTCCACCGCCTTGTCCCAGTCGTCCGGCAGGCCGACCTTTCGCTCGCGCGCCGCCAGCGCAGCGGCGTCCACCTCGAGCTTGGCGGCGACGGCCTTGAAGATCACCGCGCGCAGCCGCTCGGCGGCCTGGATGGCCGCCTGCCCGCACATCAGCGTCACGCGCGAGGAGTAGGAGCCGAGATCCACGGGCGTGAGGCTCGTGTCGGCCGGATGGACGTGCACGTCTTTCGGATCGAGCCCGAGCACCTCGGCCACGAGATACGCGAGGATCGAGTCGGAGCCCTGGCCGATATCGGTGGCGCCGCAGAGCACGGTGACGCCGCCGCTGCGGTCGGCGCGCAGCACGACGCCGGAGTGCGGCATGCTGTTCCAGTAGATCGCCGTGCCGGCCCCGGTCATGTACGACGAGCACGCGATGCCGACGCCGCGCCGGCGCCGCGGCTGCCAGAGTGGCTTGGGCGTCTCCACCTCCGCGGCGGCGCGATAGCGCGACGCCTTGTCGCGCCAGCCGGAGGCCTCGACCACCTTGTCGATGCACTCGCCGAGTCCGATGGTCGTCACCGTGAGGTGGTTCGCCGTCTTCGTGAACGGCTCGACGAGGATGCGGCGCCGCATGTCGGCCGGATCGAGGCCGAGCTGCTCGGCCGCCTTGTCCAGCTGCACCTCGAGCGCGAAGCGCGGCTGCGGCGTGCCGTGACCGCGCTTGGGTCCGCACGGCGGCTTGTTGGTGAAGATCCGCGCGCCCTCGAACTTGTAGACCGGCATCTTGTAGGTCACCGGATTGATGACGCCGGTGTAGAACGTCGAGGCCACGCCGTAGGAGCCGTAGGCGCCGCCGTCGAGCCACGTCTTCAGATGGCAGCCGGTGATGTCCCCCGCCCTCGTGAAGCCCGTCTTGATCCACATCAGCACCGGGTGGCGGCCGCGATGGATGTAGAACACTTCCTCCCGCGTGCACGCGATCTTCACCGGGCGGCCGATGAGCTGCGAGAGGCGGCACGCCGCGATCTCGTGGGCGAAGGGGTCGAGCTTGCCGCCGAAGCCGCCACCCACCGGCGCCGCGATGACGCGGATGTGCGCGGCCGGCATGTCGAGGATCTTGGCGAGCAGGCGGTGCACGTAGTGGGGCGTCTGCGTCGAGGACCACAGCGTCAGCTTGCCGTCGGCGGTGGCGTGCGCCACCGCGGCGTGCTGCTCCATCGGCAGGTGCGTGTTGCCCTCGTAGAAGAAGACGTCCTCGCGCACGAGATCGGCGGCGGCGAAGGCCGCCTCCACGTCGCCGAACTGCAGCGCGACGTTCTTGTGCACGTTGGGTCCGTCGCCGTACTCGTGGATGCGCACCTCGGGGTGCGCGAGCGACTCCTGGATGGACATCAGCGCGGGCAGCGGCTCGTAGTCGACGTCGATGAGGCGGCACGCGCGGTCCGCCGTCTCCTCGTCCACCGCCGCCACCGCGCCGACGGCGTCGCCGACCATCCGCACCTTCTCCGTGCAGAGCGCCTCCTCGTCCTGCGACACGGGAAGGATGCCGAACTTCACGCGCGGCAGGTCCGCCCCGGTGATGACGGCGTACACGCCCGGCACCGCCCGGGCGCGGGTGGTGTCGATAGCGCGGATGCGTGCATGCGCGTGCGGACTGCGCAGCAGTTTGCCGAACGCCATGCGGGGCAGGACGAGGTCGTCGGTGTAGCGCGTGTCCCCGGTGACCTTGCCCCAGGCATCGATCTTCGGCAGCGGCTGGCCGACCACGTTGAAGCGCTTGGTCATTCGTATTTGCCGTCGGGGCGCCTTCGCAGGGCCGATTCACTCAGGCTCACCTCGGGCGCGACGCCCTGCGGCTTCGCACCGCGGCCCGACGGTCGGGCGTTGATTGGCCGTGGCGAATGCATGCGAAGTCCCGCCAGCTCGACGGCATCGAGGATCTTCGTGTAGCCCGTGCAGCGGCAGAGGTTGCCGGCGAGCGCCTCGCGGATCCGCTGGCGCGTCGGCGCGGGATCGTCGGCGAGCAGCGCCTTCGCGGTGAGGAGGATTCCCGGCGTGCAATAGCCGCACTGCGCAGCGCCCAGCTCGGCGAACGCCTGCTGCAGCGGGTGCAGCCGGGCGCCGTCGGCCATGCCCTCGACCGTCGTGATCTCGCGCTCCTGGAGGTCGGCCGGCAGCGCGATGCACGACAGCACCGGCGCGCCGTCGACGAGCACGGTGCATGTGCCGCACTCCCCGAGCTCACAGCCGTGCTTGGTGCCGATGAGATCGAGGTCCTCGCGCAGCACTTCGAGGAGCGTCTTGTGGACGGGCACGAGCAACTCGCACGATTCGCCGTTGACGCTGAGGCTGATGCGAATGTTCATCGGCCCTCGCCCGTCTCTCCAGGACAACGCCCTGTCGATGGGTTAATCTGCAATGAAGACGACTTCAAAAATACTGAATCGACCACGCCCCGTCAAGGGGTCAGGTGTGGCCACGCTCTTGCACCCTTTACCCCGCGGCATTCAGAGCTTTCTTCAAACGAGGTGACCGAGTGTTTCATATCATCGCGTGGTTGCTGGGCCCGCCGATCAGCCTCATCGTTCTGTTCCTCCTCCTGTCGACTCACTGACGTTTGTTCGCTGACGTTTTGGCATAAGATCCCGGCCATGGCTTACCTCCGGACCGAGGACAGCGTCCGCATCTTCTACGAAGAGCATGGTCCTACCGAGCCCAAGGCGACGGGCTCACCGCTCGTGCTCGCGTACGGCATCGGCGGTAACGCCGATCTCTGGGACGTCAACGTGCGGGCACTCGCGGCGCGCCACCGCCTCGTGCTGTGGGAGCCGCGCGGCCACGCGCGCTCGGACAGCCCCGAGGATCCCGCGCGCTATTCCTTCGCGCGCTGGACCCTCGACCTCAAGGCCGTGCTCGATCACCTGCGCCTGCGCACCGCCCACGTCGGCGGACTCTCGCTCGGCGCCGGCATCGCGACCCGCTTCGCGCTGGCGTTCCCCGCGCGCGTGCGGTCGCTGCTCGTCACCAACTCGTCATCGGCGGCGGGGCTGCCCCTGTCGGTCGACAACATCCTGATGCGGGCGCGCTCGATCGAAGTCACGCTGACGCAGGGCATGGACGCGATGGCGGAGTTCGCGATGGCGTCGAATCCCAACGTGGCGGCGCGCCTGGCGCTCGACCCATCGTCCAAGGACGAGTTCTACGCTTATTACCGCCGGCTCACGCCGGTCGGCTATGCCAACGCGCTGCGCGCGTTGCTGGCGATGGACCACATCACCGAGCGCCTGGCGCAGATCCGCGTGCCCGTGCTGCTGATCGGCGGCGACCGCGACCCGTCACTGGGCCCCATGAAGGTGATGCACGCGAAGATCCGCGGCAGCACGCTGATCGTGCTCTCGCCCGCCAGCCACTTCGCCAACCGCGATCAGCCGGAGGCGTGGAACCGCGCGGCGCTCGAGTTCCTGGCCCGCTGTGATACCGGCGCGCGCGGACGACGCCGCGCGCGCCGGCGCTGAGCTCAGGCGAAGCGAGGCGGGACGCTACTCGCCGTACACGATGGTCGTGTATTTCGCGTAGACGCCGAGGAAGCTGCTGGTCTCGTGGTCCACATGGTGGATCCGCGTGATCCCGCCGTTCCTCATGGCCGTGCTGATGCTCGCGTCGCCGGTGGCGAACACGAGGATGCCCCAGGCCTCGGACCGACCGACCTTGGAGCTCCCGGCGGCTGATCCGGCCGCGACCGGGCCCTTCTCGTTGAGGGTGACGAGCGAAGTCACCGGGGCATGGCCGACGGTGGCGCATCCGGTCAGGAAGCTGGCGTAGACGATCGCGACGGTGAGTCGACGTGAGACCTTGTTCATGGCTTTCCTCTCGTTGTGAAGGGGCGCTCCATGTGACGCGTCGTCCACGGTAGCAGGCGTCGCGCGCGGCAACAACGGGAGCGCGTCCGAATCGGAGCCGGGCAGGATGACCGGCTTGCCGCCGCCGCCTCAGGTGATCTTGCTGGCTCCTCGGCCGAACGCGCGGTCCGATGCCCCGGTCCACCGGCTAACCTCGCGACATTCCATACCACGCCATGCGCCGCGCGTCTGGCACTCTTGATGCTCGTTGTCCGCGCCGTTGGACGATTCCGGTGAGACAGGAGATGGAGATGACCTATGACGCGTACGGGACGGGCTCTGGTCATTGGTCCGGTCGTCGTGCTCGGGCTGTCGCTGACAGCGGTCGCCGCGGCCCCCGCCGAGCCGAGGCCGGCGGTCGTCGAGCCGATCGCAGCGCACCCTCCCGCTTCGGCGGAAGCCGCTGAGGTGCTAACCCTGCCGTTCCTCGCCGATATCGTGGCGCCGCTCGTGCTCGCTGCACTGTGCGGCACCGCGGTGGCGTTCTTCTCGGCAGGACGGCGCCACACGGCGCGGCCGGGCGCCTCGGGGCGGCGGAGGCGGGGCTGAGCGACCGAAACGATTCACGGAAAGGCCTCGGTGGGACGCGGGGGGCGCAGCGCCGAGGGCTTCGAGGGCGGCCATATGATTGTGGCCGCCCTCGTTTTTTCTCGGCTGCTACTTCTTGGCGGCGTCGTACAGCTCGCCGAACGTCGCCCATCGCTCGCCGTCGAACTTGGCGAGCTGCTCCTGCTCGATGGGGGCGTGATCGGTCGGGCTCGTGTTGACCTTGATGCCCGGCAGCAGGAGCGGGAACTCGAGGTTCTTGAGGCTCTCCGCCTGCTTCAGGATGTTCTCGCGGCTCAGATCGTTGCCGCACTGCTTGAGCACCTGCACCATCGCCTGCGCCACCGTGTACCCGAAGGCGTTGCCCTGGTCGTCGAGCGCGCCCTCCGGATAGTACTTCTTCATGAACGCGACCCAGTCCTGGAAGCCCTTGTCGCTCTTCCACTGCGGGTCGGTGATCTCTTTCATGTAGAGCGCGGTGATGAGGCCCTTGGAGGCCTCGAGGCCGGCCGGCTTCAGCACCGTGGCCAGTGAGGACGAGACGTTGTTGAGGAAGTGGGCCGGTTTCCAGCCGATGTCGTGCGCCTTCTTGATCGCCTGCACGGCGAACTTCGGGATCGTCACGTTGAAGAACACGTTGGCGCCGCTGTTCTTGAGGTTCACGATCTGCGAGTCGATGGTCGGATCGGTGACCTCGTACGTCTGCTCCATCACGATCATCTTCTTCGCGGCCTCGCCGAGCCCGTCGTGCAGCCCCTTGCGGTAGTCCTTGCCGTAGTCGTCGTTCTGGTAGAGGATGCCGATCTTCGCGTCGGGGAAGTTCTTCAGGATGTACTGCGCGTAGATGTGGCCCTCGGTCTGGTAGTTCGGCTGCCAGCCCATCGTCCACGGGAAGTTCTTGGGGTCGTTCCACTTGGTGGCGCCGGTGGCCACGAACAGGTGCGGCACCTTCTGCTGGTTCATGTACTTGTGGATGGCGCTGTTCGTCGGCGTGCCGAGTGTCTGGAACAGCGCGGCGACCTGGTCCTGCTCGACGAGCTTGCGCACCATCTCGACGGTCTTGGGCGGGCTGTAGGCGTCGTCGTAGGTGATGTAGTTGATCTTGCGCCCGTTGAGGCCGCCCTCGTCGTTGACCTTCTTGAAGTAGGCGCCGATGACCTTGCCGATCGTGCCGTAGGCGGACGCGGGGCCGCTGTACGGGTTGGTGTTGCCGATCTTGATCTCGGTGGCCGTGACGCCCGGCGTGTCCGCCGCCATCGCCAGCGCCGGCGCGAGGGCCAGCGCCGCGGTCAGCGCGCTCAGTACGGTTCTCCTCAGCATGATGTCCTCCTGTAGGGCTCCCGGCGGGTCGGCCGGATCGGGACCAATCTTACTCCGGGGCAACGGTCAGGCACGCGCGGCGGTTCCGCGGCGGCCGAGGCGGGCCAGGGCCAGGCGCACCGCGCCCGCGATACCGAACGGCATGACGTACATGAAGCCGATCAGGAAGACGCCGTAGATGGCCCACGGCGCCGCCTTCGAGATGTCCTGCGCCCAGTTCGGCACGAACTGGATGAAGAGCGCGCCGAAGATCGCGCCCGAGATCGAGGCCAGGCCGCCGATCACGATGCCCGTGAGGAACGTGATCGACAGGAACACGTTGAACGCGTCGGGCGCGACGAAGGCGATGACGATCGCGCTCAGCCCGCCGGCCACGCCCGTGTAGGCGGCGCTCACGCCGAACGTCAGGGACTTGTAGAGCGCGGTGTTCACGCCCATGGCCTGCGCGGCGATGGCGTTGTCGCGGATGGCCACGATGGCGCGACCCGTTCGCCCCATCAACAGATTGCGCGCGAGCGCGAAGAGGGCGACGAGCACGGCGAGCGTGAAGAAGTACAGCCACTGATCCGGCGAGAGCGGCAGGCCCCACGGGGCGTTCGGCTTGGACAGCACGATCCCCTGCGAGCCGCCCGTCCAGTGCTCGAAGTATTTCAGGATCTGGGGGATCGCGAGCGCGAGCGCGAACGTCGCCAGCGCCAGATAGAGGCCTTCGAGCCGCAGGGCCGGGATGCCGAAGAGGAAGCCGACGACGAGGCACAGGACGCCGGCGGTGACGATGGTCAGCGGATACGGCACGTCCCACTTGTCGATCATGATGGCCGTCGTGTAGGCGCCGAGCGCGTAGAAGGCGCCGTGGCCGAGCGAGATCTGGCCGTTGTAGCCGGTGAGCACGTTGAGGCCGAGCAGCGCGATCGCGTAGACGGCCACCTGCGTGAACTGGAAGAGCCGGAAGTTCGAGACGAACAACGGCAGCGCGAGCGCCACCGCCAGCGCCGCCGCCACCCCGACCGCGCGCGCGCGGGGCGTCACACCCGGTGGACCGCGACGCGGCCGAAGAGCCCGCTGGGCTTGAAGACGAGCACGACCAGGATCAGCGCGAGCGCGACCGTCAGCTTCAGCTCGGTGCCGATGAAGTGCACGTAGGTGCCGACGAGGTTCTCGATCACGCCGACGATGAGGCCGCCGAGGACAGCGCCGCCCGGGCTCGTGAAGCCGCCCAGGGTGGCGGAGGCGAACGCGTAGATGAGGATGCCGGCCATCATGTTCGGGTCGAGGAAGACAATCGGCGCCACCATCATGCCGGCCACCGCCCCGACCATCGAGGCCAAGCCCCAGCCGATGGCGAGCATCCAGCCGACGCGGATGCCGCACAGCCGACTCGACACCGGGTTCTGGGCGGCCGCCCGCATGGCGAGGCCGAGCGTCGTGAAGCGGAAGAACGCGTAGAGGAACGCCAGCACGACGAGAGTCACCCCGATGGCGCCGAGGTCGTGGGCGCCGAACACCACGGCGCCGAGCATGATCGGCTTCGGGGGGAACGGGCTCGGGAACGGCTTCTGGATGTAGGAGTAGATCCAGCCCGCCATGCTGTTCAGGATGACCAGCAGCCCGATGCACACGATCACGATGGTCAGGATCGGCTTGTTCTCGACGGGGCGGATGACGATCCGCTCCAGCAGCACGCCGCCCACGAACGAGATCACCAGCGTGAGCACGAACGCCCACCAGTACGGGACGCCTTTGTCGAGCAGCGTCCAGGCGATGTAGGTACTGAACATCGCCATCTCGCCCTGCGCGTAGTTCACGACGTCGGTGGCCTGGTAGATCATCACCAGCGCCAGGGCCACACTGCCGTAGATGCCGCCCGTGGCCAGCCCCGACACGACCTGCTGGAAGAAGACCTCCATCGTCAGTACCCGAGGTACGCGCGGCGGATGGCGTCGTTCTGCCGCAGCTCGGCGGCCGGGCCGGACATCACGACGCGGCCGGTCTCCATGAGGTAGGCGTGGTCGGCGAGGCCCAGGGCGACGGCGGCGTTCTGCTCGACGAGCAGCACGCTCACGCGCTCCTCGCGATTGATCGTGCGCACGATGCGGAGGATCTCGCGCACGACCAGCGGCGCCAGCCCGAGCGACGGCTCGTCGAGCAGGAGCAGGCGCGGCCGCAGCATCAGCGCGCGCGCGACGGCGAGCATCTGCTGCTCGCCGCCCGAGAGGGTGCCCCCCGCCTGCTTCTTGCGCTCGGCCAGCACCGGGAAGTAGCCGTAGACGCGCTCGAGGTCCTGCGCCACGCTGCCGCCCCCGCTGCGCGCGTAGGCGCCGAGGCGCAGGTTCTCTTCGACGGTGAGGTTCACGAACGTGCCGCGCCCCTCGGGCGCGTGGCCGATGCCCAGCCGCACCAGGTCCTCGGTCGCGCGCCCGTTGATGCGCCGGCCGTCGAAACGGATCTCGCCCGCCGTGCGGACCATGCCGCACACCGCCCGCAGCGTGGTGGTCTTGCCGGCGCCGTTGGCGCCGAGGATCGTCGTGATGCCGCCCTCCTGGACGGCGAAGTCGATGCCGTGCAGAACCTTCGTCCAGCCGTACTGCGCGTGCAGGCCCTTCGCCTCCAGCAGCGCCATCAGCGGCGGGCTTCCGCCGTCTCGTCGACGCCGAGATAGGCGCGGATGACCTCGGGGTCGCGCTGCACCTCGGCCGGGCGCCCCTCGGCGATCTTGCGGCCGAAGTCGAGGACGACGACGTTGTCGGAGATCTGCATGACGAGCCCCATGTGGTGCTCGACGAGGAGGATGGTGACGCCGCGACGCTCACGGATGGTGCGCAGCAGCGCCGCCAGCGCGCCCACCTCCTCGTGATTCAGGCCGCCCGCCGGCTCGTCGACCAGCAGCAGGGCGGGGGTATTGGCGAGCGCGCGCGCCAGCTCGACGCGCTTGAGCGTACCGAACGGGAGCCCGACGGCTGGATGCTCGGCCACGGCGGTGAGGTCCAGGAAGGCGAGCAGCTCCCGGGCGCGCTCGCGGATCTCCGCCTCCTCGCGCCCCACCCACGGCAGGCGCAGCGCGTTGCTGAGGAAGTCGCTGCGCGTCCGGCTGTGCACGCCGATCATCACGTTCTGCAGCACGCTGAGGGTCGGGAAGAGCGCGAGGTTCTGGAAGGTGCGGCCGATGCCGAGGTCGGCGATGCGGTGCGCCGGCAGCCCCAGCAGCGAGCGGCCGCGGAAGCGGACGTCGCCGCGCTGCGGCGTGTAGAGCCGGCTCAGGCAATTGAAGAGCGTCGTCTTCCCGGCGCCGTTGGGGCCGATGAGCCCGACGATCTGGCCGTCGGCCACGTCGAACGAGACGCTGTCGAGCGCGACAATGCCCCCGAAGCGCACGGTGAGGTCGCGGACGGACAGAATGGGTTGGAGCGACACGGACATTTGCTCGCGCTTATACGGGGAGAGGCGGGCCTTGTCAACGCCGCTGCAACGTTTTGCCCACCGGGCCCGGTACGCTTTTTGCGACAACCAACCGGCGGCATGATGAGCTACCTTCACTGGCCGATCATCTTTTGTGGCTTCGGTCTGCTCTTCACCGCGGTGGAGTTGATGAGGCCGGCGCGCCCGTTGAACTACCGGGCCGTCATCAAGAACGATCTGGTCGCGCTCGGGATCTACGGACTGCTGTTTCTTCCGGTCTCGATCTGGCTCAGCGGGAGGCTGATCAAGCCGGACCATGTCTTTCTTCGAAGTCTGCTCGACCTGCCGCTACTCGTCAGGCTGATCCTCTACTACGGCCTGGCCGACCTCGGCCTGTACGGTCTGCATCGCCTGATGCATTCTCGGTATGTCTGGCCGATTCATCGCTGGCACCACTCACCGCCGTACATGTACTGGCTGGCCGGCATTCGCGCCACGGTGCCGAACCAGGTCCTGTTCAACCTGCCGTTCGCGTTCTGCGCGCCCCTGCTGCATCACGCGCCCGCCTGGCTCTTCATGCTGATCTTCGCGGAAGGCTTCTTCCAGAACAACTGGATGCACATGAACGTGACGTGGCGCTCGCGCTGGCTGGAGTGGGTCTTGGTGACGCCGCGCTACCATCACATCCACCACAGCAATCGCCCGGAGCATCATGCTGCCAATCTCGGGTCCCGCCTGACGATCTGGGATCAGATCTTCGGGACCTATGTCGACCCCGAAGGCGTCGGGGACATCACCTTCGGGATCGAACGCCCACCCTCGCCCGCCCGCCTCGCCCTCGGGTTTTAGTTAATGGGGGGCCCCGAAATGGCCCCCCAAACCCCCCAACGCTCGGGGCGCCCCGGCAGAGCCGTGGCACCCCTCGGTAACCCGATAGGCTTTTCCTGAGAAGCCCCGCGCGCCCGTGGTGCCCCTCAATGAGCGAGGGGATCCGGGCGCAGCTGGAAATGCACGACGAGCGGGCTGGACAGGGTCTTGCCGGGAGCGCCGGGACTCGGCGCATCGATGCCTTCGATGTGCATGGGCGTTCGGTTGCCGGAGGTCACCCACAATCCCCGGCCCTTCCAGCCGCCGTTTGAATCGTCGATGCGGCCGTCCACGCCTTTCGCGAAGAAGCCCATCGGATACGGAACGCGCAGCTGGACGACCTTTCCGTACGTCAAGGCGTAGAGCGAATCTGCGAAATTGCCGGTGCCGATCGGCGTGTCCCGGCCGAGGCCCAGGACGTCGTGCTGGTCGATCCAGGTGTAGTACGGTCCCTCGGCGGCGCCGTCCCTGCCGGCAAACGCGGGGCCCGGGATCGGATAGAAGGTCCAGCCCTCGGGACACAAGTTTCCCTCCGCCGCCCCCGGTCCATTGAGACGCCCCCGGCACCTGCGACGGTCGAAGCTGGCGATGTGACCGCTGGCCAGGGTGACCCACGCCCGTCCCTGGCGATCGACATCGAAGCCGCGCATTCCGTAGCCCGGCGGCGGGACCTTATAGACTTCCGCGAGCGCCGTCTGGGACGGATTCGATCCGGGCTGAACACGAATGACGAAGCCGGGATGGCCGATGTTCGATCCCCAGATCGACCCGTCGGCGGGACTGTACGCGATGCCGTAGAGGCCGAGTCCGATGCGCTTGTCCTTCGCCGGATCGTCCGGCGCATCCGGCTCGACCCAGGCGTCCCGCGTGCCGTTGCCGTTCGTGTCGACGACGAGGGGCGTCCACCCCTGCGACTTCGCGGCGTCGCGGGTCTCCCAGAACATCTTCGTGTTGACCCAGCCGACGATGGCGAGCTCGTTCTGGAGGTTGTTGCTGAGCCACAGCGTGTGGTTCGCGTCCTCGGCAAAATTCAAATGGTGCGTGCCGAAGCACGTGTCGATGAACGTGAACTGCTTGCTCTTCGGGTCATACACCGTGAGCTGACGCGAGTTCTGCACGAATCCGTCTCGGACGTGCGCCAGCGGGTAGACCTTGGCCGACGGATGACCGGAGGCCGCCGCGCAGTACGGCGGCGGATTCTTCGGCGAGCGGATCTGCGCGGTCCAGTAGACGCGCCCCTCCTGATCCATCATCGGGTTGTGCGCGTTGACCCGCGAATCCCAGACTTGCTCGGTGCCGAAGTACGGCGAGGGCGCCACGACGGGGTTCGCCAGCGCCGAGCTGGGAGCATCCTGATCGCGGATCGGCACCTTCATGGTGGTCTTGGTCACCTTGACGGGATCCAGGACCGGCAGGTGATCCGTGCTCAGCTCGGCGGCGCCGTAGATCAGGCCATAGGGGTTGACGGTGGGTTTCCGCCGGTCGGTGACGATCAGGTCGTGGATGTAGTACTTCGGGCTCAGCCAGTCGTACACGGTCACCACGAGATTGCGCTCGACGCCGTGCGGCCGCGGCGGCGCCGACGCCGGAAGCTCGCCGGCGCGGATGCGATCGGTCCACTC
>Ga0209807_1000939_pt1 | contig 13632 bp, 14 predicted proteins | sample GraSoiAngelo_154_FD_186168 | JGI IMG/M metagenome (GOLD analysis project Ga0209807, IMG submission 186168) | Grasslands soil microbial communities from the Angelo Coastal Reserve, California, USA - 14_1009_13_20cm (SPAdes) (version 2) | ecosystem: Environmental > Terrestrial > Soil > Grasslands ... | reverse complement strand
CCATTCCCAGGCCCGTGGCTTTGCGTCCCAGCCTCGCGACTGGTTTGCCTTTATCGGAGCGAGGTCCGCACATGGATAGAGCAACGACCGAGCCACAGTCGTACATCGTCGTGGCCACGGGCACTTAGGTTGGGTCGGCCCTGCGCCATTCGGCCAGTTTCTAGCCGGCGGTAAGGCTCTGACCGACGAGGTTTGGCAGTCGACCTGATATGCTCGCGCGCGATGAGAACGGTGCTCGGATTTCTGCTCGTGGCCGCCGTCGCCTGCGCGGCACCCACCGGCGCCACCGCCCAGCCGCTGCACCTGGTGCTGACGCCATCGCAGAAGCCGACCGACCTGCTCGCTGCCGGTGAGGAGTTCGGTCAGGCACTCGGCAAGCTCTATGGGGGACCGGTGCGGGTGACGGTGGCCTCCGACTACGCCGCGGTCATCGAGGCGCTGCGCAACCACACCGCCGACCTCGCGTGGGTTCATCCGGTCGGCTACGTGCTGGCCAGCCGCGAGGCAAAGGCGCGGATCGTGGCCAGAAACCTCTGGCACGGCAAGGCGACGTTCACCTCGCGCATCTACGTGCGTAAGGACGGTGGCATCAAGACCCTGGAGGACCTGCGCGGCAAGACGATCGCCTTCGTCGATCCCAGCTCGTCGTCCGGGTACACCTATCCGATGGTGCTGCTGATGCAGCGCGGCCTCGTCAAGAACGCTGATCCCAAGACGTTCTTCCGCGAGGTCATGTACGCGGGCGCGCACGATGCGGCGATGCGCGCGCTCCTCAACGGCCACGTGGACGCCATCGCCTCGTTCGACATGGCGCGCGAGCAGTACCTGAGCGATCCCGCCGAGCGCGAAAAGATCGCGTTCGTCGCCGAGACGCCGCCCATCCCCGAGGCCGGCATCGCCGCCCGCGACGGCCTCGACCCCGCCGCGTTCGCGAGGGTCCGCGCGGCGCTCGTTCAGATGCGCGGCCCCGCCTACGCCGCGCTGCTCAAGCGCGTCTACGATATCGACGGCTTCGAGCCGGCCGAGGACCGCGACTACGATCCCGTGCGCGCGGCCGTCGAGCTGCTCGGCGTTCGACCGCGCTGAGCACTCCTGCCGCGACCCCCGTCGCGATGATCGAGGTCACAGGTCTGCGTGTCGTGCTGCCGCCCGACAAGGCCGCGGTCGACGGCGTCGATCTCACCATCCGGTCCGGCGAGTTCGTGATCATCCTCGGCCGCAGCGGCGCCGGCAAGACGACGTTCCTGCGCGCCATCAACCGCCTGACCGAGCCGACCGCCGGCGAGGTGCGCGTCGGCGGCCGCGCGGTCACCGGCGCCGATCCGCCGACGCTACGCGCGATACGCCGCGGGATCGGGATGGTCTTCCAGCAGTTCAACCTCGTGCGGCGCGCCTCCGTGCTGGACAACGTGCTGGCCGGGCGCCTCGGCTGGACGCCGCCGCTGCCCACGCTCGTCGGCCACTTCCCTGCCGAGGACCGTCGGATCGCGCACGAGTGTCTCGCCCAGGTCGGGCTCGCGGACTTCGCGCGGCGCCGGGCCGACACGCTGTCGGGCGGCGAGCAGCAGCGCGTGGCCATCGCGCGCGCGCTCGCGCAGTCGCCGTCGGTGATCCTGGCCGACGAGCCGACGGCCAGCCTCGATCCCGCGCTGACCGGCAGCATCATGGACCTGCTCAAGATGATCCGGGCGCAGCGCGGGCTCACGCTGGTGGTCAGTCAGCACCAGCTGGAGACGGCGCTGGCGTATGCCACGCGCGTCGTCGGCTTCCGCCGCGGTCGTGTCGTGTTCGACGGCCCGCCGGCGCGACTCACGCCGGCGGTGGCGGCGACGATCTACGGCGAGGACCCGCGTTGAAGCGCGCCGCGCTCTTCGCCGCGATCGTCGTGCTGGCGTGGACGGCGTGGGACACGGGCGCCGATCCGGTGCGCTTCGTGCGCGGCCTGCCCTGGATCGCGGACTTCCTGCGCCGCATGCTGCCGCCGGATCTGCGGGTGCTGCCGGCGGCGCTGCTCGGCGCGATCAAGACGCTGGAGATCGCGCTGCTCGGCACCGCGGTGGCCGCGCTGCTGGCGCTGCCGCTGGGCTTTCTCTCCGCGCGCAACGTGGCGGCGCCGGCGGTGTTCCATCCCGCACGCGTCACCCTGAACTTCTTCCGCAGCGTCGACACGCTGGTGTACGCCTTGATCTTCGTGGCCGCGGTGGGGCTGGGGCCGTTCCCCGGCGTGCTCGCCGTCGTCGCCTACACGACGACGTCGCTCGCCAAGCTCTATTCGGAGGCCATCGAGGGCATCGAGCGGGGCCCGGTGGACGCGATCACCGCGACGGGCGCCACGCGGCTGCAAGTCTTGAGATACGGCGTGCTGCCGCAGGTGCTGCCGCTGTTCCTCTCGTACGTCCTCTACCGTCTCGAGACCAACATCCGCGCCGCGACCGTGCTGGGCTTCGTCGGCGCCGGCGGCATCGGCTTTTATCTGCAGACCTATCTGAGGATGATCGACTACCCGGCGGCCTCGACCGTGCTGCTGGTCACCGTCGTGATGGTGATGGTCGTCGACGCGGTCTCCTCGCGGCTGCGCGCGCGGCTGGTCTGACGGACCCGAGCGGAAAAAGTTTCCTCATCTTGTGGCGCGGCCGGCCGTTCGGCCACGGTCGCGCCGGGTCGAATCCGTAGAAATACCGTGACGAATCCGTAGAAATACCACTTGGCGCAAACCTTGTACGCGATTCGCTGTTTCGCGACAGCGGAGGACACGTGCCGAACCCCAGGACAACGCCGCCCCCGATCGACCCCAGCTTCATGGGCAAGGCGATCCTCGTCGTCGAAGACCACGAGGACTCGCGGGATCTCCTGGCGATGTCGTTCCGGCTCATCGGCGCCCGCGTCTTCGCCGTCGGCAGCCTCACCGACGCCCAGCGGGCCTTCGCGCGGCACACGCCCGACCTGGTCGTGTGCGACCTCAAGCTCCCGGATGGGACCGGCCTCGAGTTCGTGGTATGGGTGCGCGCCCTTGCCAAAGGCCGGGGACGAGACGTCCCGTGCATCGCGCTCACCGGATTCGAGCAGCGGTTCCCCGAGGCGCGCGTCATCGGCTTCGACGCCTACCTTCGCAAGCCGGTCGATCTCGCGAGGCTCTGCAACATCGCCTCGCGCCTCGTCGCGCGGGTGCAGCCGTGAAGCGTGCGCCACGCGTGCCCCGCCTTGCCGATCGCGTCGGCGCGCTGCTGCGCCGGGCCCAGCCCTTCGCCTATTGCGACGACTGCATCGCGCGATATTTCTCGGTATCGCTGCCGGCCGCCCGGCGCGCCGCCCGTGAGATAGGGGAAGTCGACGGCTTCATGCGAAGGACCCGCCGCTGTCGCAGCTGCCAGCGGATGGGCGACGTCACGTGGCGAACCCGGCCGACGCCCCCCTGGCTCCTCGCAGCGCGGGGTATGGGGGGCCCCGAAATGGCCCCCCAAACCCCCCGGCGTTCGGAGCGCCCCGGCAAAGCCGGATCGCTCCTCTAACCCCCAGCGTTCGCAGCGCCCCGGCAAAGCCGGATCGCTCCTCTAAGCGCTCGCGAACTCCCGGATCATGCGGGCGACGACGTCGGGGCGCTCGAGGTGGGGCACGTGGCCGGCGCCGTCGACGGTCTGCACGCGCGCGCCGGAGATCCGCCGCGTGAACTCGTCGGCGTAGACGGGCGGCACCAGGCGATCCTCCTTGCCCCAGACCAGGAGCGTCGGCGCCTTGACGCGGTGGATGCGCTTCTTGAGTCCCTTGTCGGGCAGCGGCCAGATGAACTTGCTCGTCGTCCCCATCGCCCACGCGAGCCGGACCTTCGCGGCCTGCGCCGCCTCGGGGTCATCGCCGACGCCGAACATGCGCCGCGCGGCCTCGCTCTTGGGATCGCGGAAGACGTACTCGGGAAGCCGCGCGGGATCGAGCATCGCCCAGTTCACCACGCGATCGGCGTCGCGCCAGAAGCCGAGCGGCGCGATCAGCGCCAGCTTGCCGGCGCGCGTGGGATAGGACGCCGCCAGCTCGCACGCGACCATGCCACCCACGGAGTGGCCAACGAGCGTGGCGTCGGTGACGCCCAGCCCCTGCAGCAGCTCGTCATAGCAGAGGACGAGATCCCACAGGCCGTCGAGGTGATAGATGTCGTCGGGGGCGCCCGGCGTCGTGCCCGGGTGCTCCGGCGCGTGCACGGTGAAGCTCTGCGCCAGCTCGTCGAGGAACGGATCCCACGTGAGTCCCCACGGACCGTGGAAGAAGACGAGCGCCGGTCCGCTGCCCTTCGACTGAACGCGGACGCGAACCTTGCCGTCCCAGACCGCGAGCGTGCGCTCGCTCATGAGCGTCCGGCGCCGACGGGAGCGGGCGCCGGCGCTTTCGCGCTGCCGCGCAGGCGCTCGGGCCACCAGTGGTTGACCCAGCCCTCGTCGTCCCACTCACCGCGCAGCGACGGCAGCACGTCCCGCGCGAAGCGGTCCATGTTCTCCAGCGTGAGCTCGTGCGGCATGGAGCCGATCTGCAGGAGCACCATGAGGTTGCCGACGCGCAGTCCCTTGACGACCTCCTCCTTGATCCGGTCGCGCACGGTGGCCGCGCTGCCCGCGATGACGTAGCCCTTCTCGACGAAGTCGCGGTAGCGCAGCGACTTGGGGTCCTCGGCGCGTCGGATGTTGCTCTTGGCGGCGGCGACGAGGCTGCGGTAGTCCTGGTTGCCGGGCGGCGAGAGGTACTGGATCGGCCAGTGCAGGCACTTGTGATAGAAGTACTCGACGTGCCGCGCGTACTTGGCCTCGGCCGCCGCGTCGCTCTCGGCCACGGCGACGAGCTGCAGGAAGCCCGCGCGGTACGGGTTGGTCTCGCGCCCCTTCTTCGCGACCACGTCCCAGTAGCCCTGCATCATCGTCTTCGCCGCCTTCGCGCCCGAGTAGGACAGAAAGCAGTAGCAGACCTCGTTGTCGACGGCGAAGTCAAAGGTGCTGATGCTGCCCGAGCCGGGCACCCACACGGGCGGGTGCGGCTGCTGGATCGGCCGCGGCCACAGGTTGACGTTGGCGAGCTGGTAGTAGCGGCCGTTCCACGCGAAGAGCTCGCGCGCCTGCCACGCCTTGAGCGTGAGCGCGAAGGCCTCGCGGTAGCGCTCGCGGTGCTCCATGGGCGTGATGCCGTAGGCGAGGTTCACGTCCATCGGGCTGCCGAGCGGCAGCCCCGCCACCAGCCGCCCGCCGCTGATGCAGTCGAGCATCGCGTACTCCTCGGCCACGCGGATCGGCGGGTTGGAGGTCGGCAGCGTCGCGCCCATCTGCACGATCGCGACATTCGAGCCGTTGGTCGCCTTGGCCAGCACGGCGCCCATGATGTTCGGGCTCGGCATGAAGCCGTAGGCGTTCTGGTGATGCTCGTTGGTGCAGACGCCGTCGAAGCCGGCGCGCGCGGCGAACAGCAGCTCGTCGAGCGTCCAGTTGTAGTACTGCCCCACGCGCGTGGCGTCGGCCAGCTCCCACCACGGCGGCGTGACCCAGACCGATTCGTAGCGCTTCTCGAAGTCGTCCGGCAGCTCGCGGTGCGGCATCAGGTGGAACGCGCTGATCTTCATCTCAACCCTCCCGCTTCGGCGGCCACTGGATGCCCATGGCGTCGAGGCGCCGCAGCCGGTCCTGGCCGAGCGCGCGATCCCAGGTTTCCGCCAGCCCGCTCGCCGTCCACGGGCGGTCGCCCGTGAGCGTGCGCAGCGGCGCCGGGTGCGAGAACACCGTGACCTCGTCGCCGCGTACGCCGACCACCTGCCCCGTGATGTGCGCGGCGCGGTCGCTGGCGAGAAACGCGACGACGGGCGCGATGGCCTCTGGCGGCGTGGCGGTGGCCATGGCGCGGCGCTCGCCGGGCAGGCGTTGGGTCATGCGTGTGTCGGCCGTCGGCGAGATGCAGTTGCAGCGCACGCCGTACTTGGCCATGGCCAGCGCGACCGACCGCGTGAGGCCGACGATGCCCTCCTTGGCCGCGGCGTAGTTGGGCTGACCGGGACTGCCCTCGAGGCCCGCCGTCGAGGTGAACGTGATCATGCAGCCGGATTTCTTTTCGCGCATGTGGGCGCTGGCCGGGCGCATGACCGTGAAGTGGCCCTTGAGGTGGACGGCGATCACGGCGTCCCACTCTTCTTCCGTCATGTTGAAGATCATCCGCTCGCGCAGGATGCCCGCGCAGCAGACGACGATGTGCAGGTCGCCGAACGACTTGAGCGCGGCGTCGACCATGGCCTTGCCGCCCGCCATGGTGGCCACGTTCTCGGCGCTGGCGAGGGCGCGGCCGCCCGCCTTCTCGATCTCCCTCACCACCGCCGCCGCCGGCGCGCTGGACGGATCGCGCCCGTCCACGCTCACACCGTAGTCGCCGACGACCACGCTGGCGCCCTCGGCGGCCAGGCCGAGCGCCACCGCGCGACCGATTCCGCTCCCCGCCCCCGTCACCACCGCCACCTTCTTGTCCAGCAGTCCCATGCCGCGCTCCTTTCGGGTACGTGGCGGGATTATAGTCCGATCGACGGCCAGGCCTCGATCATGCGATTCCTCAAGCGGCTGCTCCTCCTCGCGGGCGTGATCCTGCTCGCGGTGCTCGTCCACCGCGTCGGCGCCGAGCCCGTCCTCGCAACGCTGCGCGCGCTCGCGTGGTGGCAGTTCATCGTCATCTGCCTTCCCTACAGCGTGATCGCCGCCGTGGACACGCTCGGCTGGCGGTTCGCCTTCGCCCGCGGCGGCGCGCCGTTCTGGCGGCTGTACGGCGCCCGCCTGGCCGGCGAGGCCCTCAACGTCGTGACCGCGGCGGGCTCGGTGGGCGGCGAGGCGGTGAAGGCCTGGCTCGTGCGGCGCGACGTATCCTACGCCGAGAGCGTGCCGTCGATCGTCGTGGCCAAGACCACGATCGTGATCTCGCAGGTGATCTACCTGCTCCTCGGCATCGTGCTCGCGTGGGGGGCCCTCGACGTCAGCGGCCCCATGCTGCGCAGCATGCTGTGGCTCCTGCTGATCGAGGTCCTCGCCGTCGGCGGCTTCTTCGCCGCCCAGGCGATCGGGCTCGTCGGCCACGGCGGCCGCGCGCTCGTCTGGGCGGGGCTGACGGCGGATGCGACGGCGGCCGAGAGCCTGGACGTGTCGCTGCGCAACTACTACCGCCACGAGTGGCGGCGCTTCGCGGTGTCCACCGCGTTTCACATGCTCGCCTGGCTGCTGGGCGCGCTCGAGGCGACGCTGATGCTCTGGCTGCTCGGCGTGACCGGCTCGACGGTGACGGCAACCGTGATCGAGGCGCTCGGCTCGGGCGTGCAGTTCGCGTCGTTCATGGTGCCGGGCAACCTCGGCGCCATCGAGGGGGCCTACGCCGCCACCTTCGGCGCGCTCGGCTTCGGCGCCGCCGCCGGGCTCGCCTTCGGCTTCGTGCGGCGCGCGCGCCAGGCGGTGTGGATCGCGGTGGGCCTCGCGGTGCTGCTGGGGATGCGCTGGGCCGAGGCGCGCCGGCGCGTGCCGGCTACGCGGTGCGGCTCTTGAAGTACGAGTCCTTGACGGCGATCTTGCCGTGCTCGAACGTGAACACGTCGCAGCCGTTGACTTCGATCTTCTTGCCGTCGACCGTGGTGCCCGTGAAGACCCACTCCGAGAGGCCGCGGTCGCCGGTCACGAAATGGCGCGCGTCACCGAAGTGGGCATCCGGGAAGATCTTGAAGACCTTCGCGAAGGCCTCGCGCACGCGCTCGCGTCCCTCGTAGCGCGTGCCGCAGGCCTCCTTGCCCGCGGTCGTCTCGAAGACGCAGTCGTCGGACATGAACGTCATGATGAAATCGACGTCGTGCCGGTTCCAGCCCTCGCCGAACGCTTCCAGGTCCTCGATCGTCACCATCGTCGTGTCTCCTCTCACATGAAGCCGCCGATCGTCGCGCGCCTCACCACCGCCGCGTACACCCAGCGCGTCATGGTCACGATGTCGAAGAACGGCCGCCCGGTGGCGGCCTGGATGGCGTGGCCCCACGACGAGAAGTTGGTGCCCTCGCAGACGAAGGCGCCGATGCGCGGCTCGCGCTCGACCATGCGCGTGGCCAGCGCGACGAGCTGCATCTCCACCTTGTCGGTGTCGATCCAGTCGCGATTCTGCACGAACACGTTGTAGAAGTCCGGCGCGTCCTGCGAGCCGCCGACCACGTGCGGCACGCCCTCGGCGCCGACGGCCGCGAGCACCCGCGGGTTGAGCGCGTCCGAATGGGCGGTCAGCACGCCGATCACCTGGTCGGGGCGCAGCATCCGCTGCACGATCGGCATCTGCATGAGGCTCGACGTGAACATCGGCACGCCGACGGCCGCCGCCATCTCCTGCTGGAAGAGCGCCAGGAAGCCGCACGTGGTGGTGATGGCCCGGCAGCCGGCCGCCTCCAGCTCCTGCGCGGCCTCGATGAACGGCTTGAGCAGCGCGGGATCCTGCTCGTGGACGACCCGCCGGGGCGAGGCGCCGCGCACGACCGCGAAGCGGACGGGAAAGTCGAAGGTCGTCGCATTGCCCACGTCGCCCGGAATGCGCGGAAAGATGGTGTCGAGGGTGAGGATGCCCACCGCCTCACCGTAGTTGCCGCGCCCGCCCCTCACGATCGGCATCGGATCGCTCTCCTTGCGCCGGCGGACTCACAGCTGGCCGGAATCGCCCCAGTGCGGAAGCCGCGCGCGGTACGCGGGATCGTCGTAGCGCGCCAGCATGAACGCCGGCGCGTACGGGGGCAGCGGCCGGCCCGTCACGTGCGCGGCCACCAGCTCGCCGGCAACGTTGGAAGCCATCAGCCCGTAGCCGCCGAGCGCGCCGCACACGTAGGCGCCCTCCACCGGCAGCGGCCCGGCCACGAACCGGTTTTCGCGCGTCTTGGTGTAGTAGCCGCCGTCGACGACGGCGCGCGGCAGCCGGTCGGCGTAGCGCGCGAAGGCCGGCACCATGCGCGCCATCCCCCGGATGACGAGCTCGGTGTAGGCCGGATCGAACGTCATCGGAAACACCGGCTCGACGGGATCGAGATGATACGTCCACAACAGCAGCACGATCGGGCTGTCGCCGCCGCCCTCGGGCCGGCCATGGGCACCGGTCGGGATCTCCTCGAGCAGGTCGGGACGGCTCGCGGCCAGCGCGTCGCGCTCCTCGTCGGTCCACGTGAGGCGCACCGGGTCCGTCCAGATCAGCATCGGCGCCTCGCGTGGCATGGCGCCGAGCGTGTCGGCGAACGCGATCTTGGCGTGCTGCTCACAGTAGACCGGCAGCTCGACGCCGAGCATCCGGCCGACCCGCGCGACGAACGGCCCCGCCGCATTCACCACGCGCGAGGTCGCGATCGTCGTGCCGCTGACGGTCACGCCGGTCACGCGCCCACCCGTCGTGCCGATCGTCTCCACGGTCCCCTGCACGAGGCGCACGCCCTTGTCGCGCGCGCGCTCGAGCATGTGCATGCCGAGCTGCTGGCCGCTGAGCCAGCCGCAGCGCCGCGTGTGGAGCACGGCGGCCGTGTCGTCGGCCAGATAGGGAAAATGGCGGCGGATGAGCGCGGGCTCCGTGATCACGTCGGCGCCGACGGGCTGATCCTCGAATCCGTCCGCGGGCGCGGGCCGATAGTCGCTCGAGGCGGTCGCGTGCACGCGGGCGCGACCGGCGCCGAGGGCGGCCGCCTCCTCGGCGGCCCTCACGAAGGTCGGGATCCGTGCGGCATCGGCGGTGGCGAAGAGATAGCCGCGGCGATTCATGCGGAAGACGTTGCCGCTGTCGCGCGCCAGCTCCTCCAGCAGATCGATCGAGCGGTTCATGGCCGCCACCATCGCGTCGCCCGGGCCGGGCCACCAGTTGCGGTAGCACTCGGTGGACTTGTCGCTGGTGAGCGAGAGCGGCGGCCGCTCGTCGACGAGGACGACGTCGGTGACGCCCTGGCGCGTCAGGTGATAGGCCGTCGCGATGCCGGCGATGCCGGCGCCGCAGATCACGACCTCGGCGGTGGTCGGCGCCATGGGCGCCACGCTACCACGGATGCGCGGGTATATGATCGGGGCGTCCTCTCCATGCACGTGACCGCCAACGCCCGCCAGCGTCTCCGCGAGATCGCCCGCCGCGCGATGGTCGAGCGCGGCCTCGAGCCCGACTTCTCTCCCGCCGCGCGCGCGGAGGCGCAGGCACTGACCGGACAGGCCGACGGCGGCGACCGCACGATTCGCGACACGCGCGAGCTGCTCTGGTGCTCGATCGACAACGACGACTCGCGCGACCTCGACCAGCTCACGGTCGCCGTGGACGCGGGCGGCGGCTCGCGGGTGCTGGTGGCCGTCGCGGACGTGGACGCCGGCGTGCCAAAGAACGGGGCGCTCGACGCTCACGCGAGCACGAACACGACCTCCGTCTACACGGCCGCCGAGGTCTTTCCGATGCTGCCCGAGCGCCTGTCCACCGATCTCACGTCGCTGAACGCCGCGGAAGACCGCTTGGCCGTCATCGTCGACATGACCGTCGGCGCCGACGGCACCGTCGCCGGCGGCGAGATCTACCGCGCGCGGGTGCGCAACCACGCGAAGCTCGCCTACAACGCGCTGGCCGCGTGGCTCGAGGGCCAAGGCCCGCTGCCGCCGGCGGCCGCCGCCGTGAAGGGCCTCGATGCCAATCTGAAGCGCCAGGACGCGATCGCCCAGGCGATGAAGGCGCGGCGTCATCGCCGTGGCTCGCTCGGGCTGCGCACGCTGGAGGCGCGCGCCGTCTTCGACGGCGACGTGCTGGCCGACCTGCAGCCCGACGAGGAGAACCGCGCCAAGCAGCTGATCGAGGATTTCATGATCGCCGCCAACGGCGTCGTCGCGACGTTCCTCGACGCGCGCGGCGTGGCCTCGCTACGCCGCGTGCTGCGCACGCCCGAGCGCTGGGACCGCATCGTCGTCCTCGCCGCCCAGCACGGCGGGCGGCTGCCGGCCTCGCCGGACGCCGCCGCGCTGGCGGCGTTCCTGATCACGCAGCGCGACGCCGATCCCGAGCGCTTCCCGGACCTGTCGCTCGCCGTCGTGAAGCTGCTCGGCAAGGGCGAGTACGCGCTGGCACGCTCGGGTCACGAGCCCACCGGCCACTTCGCGCTCGCCGTGCGCGACTACACGCACTCCACCGCTCCCAACCGGCGCTTCCCGGATCTGGTCAGCCAGCGGCTCGTGAAGGCGGCCCTGGCCGGCCGCGGGCCCGCGTACGGCGCCGACGAGCTCGACGCCCTCGCGCGCCACTGCACCGAGCAGGAAGACGACGCCGCCAAGGTCGAGCGCCAGGTACGGAAGTCGGCGGCGGCGCTGCTGCTCGAACACCGCCTCGGTGAGCATTTCGACGCGCTCGTCACCGGCGCCGCCGACAAGGGCACGTGGGTCCGCATCGCGCGGCCGCCCGTCGAGGGCCGGCTCGTGCGCGGCGCCGATGGCCTCGACGTGGGCGATCGGGTGCAGGTGACGCTGAAGAGCACCGACGTCGAGCGTGGCTTCATCGACTTCGAGCGCGCCTGAGGGCGCGCGTCTTGCGCCGATGGCGGGGCTGGTGTGACAATCAGCCGCCTCGCGGAGGGGGCCCGTCATGCGCATCCACCCGATCCGTCTCGCCGCGCTCCTGCTCGTGCTCGTGCTCGCCGGCCTCGTCGGCGGCGCCGCCGGCGCGCCGCCCCGAGACGCGATCGTCATCGGCCTCGTGGCCGAGCCGGTGACGATGGATCCGCCGCAGATCACCGACCTCAACTCCGCGCGCGTGACCAAGCGGATCTTCGAGGGGCTGGCGGGGCAAGAGCTCGGCAGCTACAAGCTCGTGCCGGGGCTCGCGCAGTCGTGGGACATCTCGAGGGACGGCCTCACCTACACCTTCAGGCTCCGCCCGAACGTGACGTTCCACGACGGCACGCCATTCAACGCCGACGCCGTGAAATTCGTCTTCGAGCGCCAGCTGAACGACAAGGGCCCCTACTACGCGACGGGCACGTATCCCTACGTGAAGGGCTTCCTCGGCAACGTGGCCGGCGTCGAGGTGCTCGACGCGAGCACCGTGCAGATCAAGCTCAAGGCGCCGCTCACCCCGTTCCTCCAGTACCTCGCGCACCAGTCGCTCTTCATGTTCAGTCCCGAGTCGCTGAAGAAGTGGGGCAAGGACGTCGTCAAGCACCCCGTGGGCACGGGGCCGTTCAAGCTCGAGACGTGGGAGCCGGGCGTGAAGGTCGTGCTCGCCCGCCACGATCAGTACTGGGGCGGCGCGCCGAAGATCCGGCAGGCCATCTACGTGCCGATCGTCGAGGCGCAGGCGCGTCTGGTGGCGCTGAAGACCGGCGACATCGATCTCACGATGGACGTGCCGCCGGACAGCCTCGACGAGCTCCGCCGCGACCCCAACCTCGTCGTGGCCGAGAGCAACTCCTCGGCGGTGTGGTACGTCACCCTCAACACGCGCCATCCGATCTTGAAAGATCGGCGCGTGCGGCAGGCGCTGAACCACGCCGTGAACAAGGAGGCGATCATCCGCGACATCCTGCGCGGCACCGCCATCGTGTCGCGCGGTCCGATCTCGCCCGTCTACGGCCCGTACTACGAGGAGAACACCGCTCGCTATCCTCACGACCTCGAGAAAGCCCGCGCGCTGCTCAAGGACGCCGGGTACGCCGGCGGCTTCGAGCTGGGGTTCCTCGTGCCGGAGTCGGGCTCGGGGATGCAGTCGCCGGTCGAGATGGCGACGGTCATCCAGGCCAACCTCGCGCAGATCGGCGTGCGCGCGAAGATCCAGACGATGGAGTGGGGCGCCTACCTGCGGAAGTATCTCGAGCAGCCCGACATGGCCGAGATGTCGTGGAATCCCTCGATCGGCGACCCCGACCACATGATGTACATGCTCCTGTCCTCGGACCGCTTCCCGCCGGCGTTCAACTCCGGCTACTACCAGAACGATCGCGTGGACGACCTGCTGCGCCGCGCCCGCACGACGCTCGACGAGAAGGCGCGGGTGCCGCTCTATAAGGAGGCGCAGAAGCTCGTGGTCGAGGACGCGCCGTGGATCTTCGTGGACCACGGCAAGCAGGTCATCGTCCACCGAAAGCGCGTGCAGGGCTTCAAGCTGCACCCGAACTTCGACCTCGTGCTCACCCCCGTGTGGCTTCCGTAGCGGACGAGGTCGAGCTCCTCTTCGCGCTCGTCCGCCACCGCTACGGCGCGCGGCTCGACGAGGCGCAGCTGAAGATCGTGCGCGAGACCCTCGAGGGCCTGGCGCGCGACCTCGCCGCCCTGCGCGCGGTGCCGATCCCGTCCGAGGCCGAGCCGGCGCAGCCCTTCGTGCCCTTCCGCGCCGATTCGTGAGCGCCGCGTTCCGCACCATCCGCGAGCTGGGCGCCGATCTCCGCGCGGGGCGCGTCTCGCCCGTCGCGCTGGCCGAGACGTGCCTGGACCGGCTCGAGACGGTCGGACGCAAGCTCAACGCCGTCGTCACGCTCACGCGCGAGCGCGCGCTCGAGCAGGCGCGCCGCGCCGAGCGCGAGTTGAAAGCCGGCCACGACCGCGGCCCGCTGCACGGCATCCCCTATGGCGCCAAGGACCTGCTCGCAACGTCGGGCGGCATCCCGACCACGTGGGGCGCGGC
>Ga0209807_1000938_pt1 | contig 13634 bp, 9 predicted proteins | sample GraSoiAngelo_154_FD_186168 | JGI IMG/M metagenome (GOLD analysis project Ga0209807, IMG submission 186168) | Grasslands soil microbial communities from the Angelo Coastal Reserve, California, USA - 14_1009_13_20cm (SPAdes) (version 2) | ecosystem: Environmental > Terrestrial > Soil > Grasslands ... | reverse complement strand
GCCCGGGAAAAAGCCCGACGTACTCGTCGGCATACTGCCGATGCGGACTTCGCCGGTCGACGTCGTAGCGCCTTTCGTGCCACCCCACGCCGCGGTCGCGACGACAACGCCGTCGCCGTACATCGTCATCCCGTTGGCGTCGACCACCATCGCCGCGTGATGCCAGACGCCATCTCCCGAGACGTAGTAGTTCGGACCGACCTGAGCGACGTTCGATATGCCGTTGGCGTAATACACACCCCACAGCCGACTCGGGGTGGTGGCGTTTCCACCACTGGCGTACAGGTCCCACCCATCCACCGAGCCACTGGCGCGCTTGCTCACGATGCCTGTGGACTGGGTCCCGGGGGTCGGCATCTTGAACCAGGCGGTGACGGTAATCGGGTAGGCGTTGAACGCCGCGTTGTGCGGGATGCTCACGCAGTTTCCCGTGCCGTTGAGCGACAGCGCACCGCCAAGCCGGCCCGACGACGTCCACGTCGGCGTCCCGCTGCTCGCGGGGGCGGCCGTGCACCCCGTCGGCGACAACGTCCCGGTGCGAGCATTGCCCGAAGAATCGGCCGCGCTGGTCCCGGCGCCGTCGTCCAGCTTCCAGTAGCCGACCAGGCCGGAGGTGAAGTCGGCTGTGCTCGCCGGCAACCACGTGAGCCAGCCCTGGACGGCTCCGGTCGTGGGGACCGCCTTCCAGCTCGGCATGCCGGTGGCCGTGTCGAGTCCGATGATCCGGTTGCCGTTGGAGGAGGTGTAGATGGAGCCATTGCCCGCGATGCCGGCGTTGAGGATCGACCCCGCGGGCGTCGCCTGCGTGTAGACCCAGTTGCCGGCCGGGCTGGCCTGCGGTGTCGTACTCACCGAAAGGCCCGCCGAGTAGCATTCGAGAGTGCTCTTCGAGAAGACCTTGTAGTAATACGCGGTCCCGTTGGTGAGACCGCCGTCGTTCATGCTGCTCTCGGAGGCCGAGGCGGTCGTGTACACGACCGTCGAGCCGCTGCCGCCCCACGGCTGGTCGCCGCGCACGTAGTAGATGCCGTTCGTCGGCGTCTCGCTGGGCGCCGAGCCGGCTTTGCGCAGAATGAGGACCCCGGTCGTGCCCGCCCAGTGCACCGTCGCCTTGGTGGAGCTCGCCGTTGCCGCCAGGTACGTCACGTCGTTGACCGTGCCGCATGCGGTGGCGTTCGGCTGCGCGACGGCGAACCACATGTACGTATTTTGGTTGTTGGTGCCGTTGTTGACGGACGCATCGGCACCGACCGTGAAGCTATTGGCTCCGAGGGCCGTGATGGTCGTGGTGTTGGCTGCCGTCGCGGTCGTAAACAGGCTCGTTGTCACAGGCGCCGAGGCCGGCTTGGTGGCCGTCGGGCTGGTGGCGGTGTTGGCCCACCGCCGGACCAACACCCACGCCGGCGTGGCGCCACTGAGGCTCGCCGTGATCGGCTGCGAGGTGCCGTTGCCGGTGTACATTCCGGAGACGAACTTCCCCGTGACGCTGGCCCAGACGACGTAGTGGTAGACGGTCCCGGCCGTGTTGACGCGAGCGTCGTTGCCGATCTGAAACCCGCCGCCTATCGTCATGGATTGGATGAGGTTGGCGACGCCGAGAGCCGTTCCCGTATCGAACTGCATGGCCGAATCGCCGCCCATGTTCGGAGTCTTGAAGACAGCGGCACTGGCGCCGGCCGACATGATGAAGGTCACTTGCGGCGAGAAGCCCAGGCCCGTGATGTTCCGGCTGTCATTGCCATCGCCCGTATAGCTGCCAACAAGCACCTCACCGGGCGACGCCCTGAACGCAACCCAGTAGTAGGTGGTGCTCGCGGTGTTCACCTTCGCGTTGGTGCCGATATTGAAGCCGGTCGACGTGAACGCGGTGATGGCGCCGGTGAAGAGCGCGCTCGTGGCGCCCAGGTCTTTGGTGGCGTCACCCTGCATCGTCGACGTGCGGATGACCATCGTCTGCGACCCGCCTTTGACGATGACGACGTCGGGCTGGAAACCGACCGTGACGCTCTGGGCAGCCGGACTGGCGGTCGTCGTGTACGAGCCCGTGGCGACGTTCGCGCGTGCCACGCCGCTCAGAACGAGTACGCTGGCCGCCACCAGAGAGGCGACGATGTAGCGCTTGATCCGCCCACGGCGGACGCGTTCCCCTGAGAACCGATTCGCCGTGAGAGCCATGTTGCGGATCGCCCGCATCGCGGTTCGCTTCCGGCGCCGTATGCCAGCCGAAACGGCCGAGTGGCTCGCCTGTGGCTGAGGGGGCTGGCGCCGATGAGGAGATTGAGCAAGGCCCGTTCCACAGGGGCCACCGGGCCAAGCGCGCGAGAATACAGCGACTTACGAGGCGGCCGAGACGGGGCCGTGGGCCGCTGCCGGTCGATTCCTGGCCGCCTGGATGATTCGACCGTGTCCCGCTGTCATGTCGCCGATACGGCCGAGTGAGAGCCTCGCGGCCGAGGCGATCCCCGGCCGCGAGGATTATCGGAGTACTACTGGCAGGGCAAGTTATGCGCCTGGATGTTGCCGCCGCTCAGCAGCACCGGGCCAAAGCTTGAATTGTACTGGACCGCGCCCGTCACGTGGATTTCGAACGTGTCGGCCGTCCCTGGTTCCCCATTATCGGTCACCGAGACGGTGAAGTTCACCGGGCCAGACACCCCGCCGATGGTGCCGGTGCCCGTGCCCGAGAATGTGCACGTGCCGTTGAAGGTGATCGAGGTGCTCTGCACCGTCACGTCGAAAGCGTGATCGATATAGACGAGATGGCCCATGGAGCTATTATCCGGGCGATTCCCGGCGACGAGTCCGAAGGTGCCCTTGCCGCCGCTCGTCTCCGCAATGATCCAGCCCCCACCGGTGACGAACTGCTGGTTCGGCGGCGATCCGCCCGAACAGTCGATCTTCGCGTCGGCCGAGGACAGCAACACGTCGGCGAGCTGCTGATGGGTGATCGAGTCCGTGGTCGTCACGTGTAATGCGTTGACGATCAGCTCGGCGCTGGTGCCGACGATCGACGATATCTGCTCGTTGATGATCGCGGTGCCGTTCGGCAACGCCACCGTCTGGTTCGGGGCCCCGGTGACCGTGATCGTCTGACCGTTGATGACGAGGTTGGTGAGCTGCGAGCTGCCGGTGACCGCGGGGCCGCAGCTGGCGGCGCTGCGGGCCATCAGAAAATCTGCCGTGATCTGGTTGCCGGAGACGGTGAGGCTCACATCCGCCATCGACGTCTCGGCTTGCGTCGCGTCGAGACCCACGATCGCGCTGTGCATGACGCCGGCCGAGAGTGACACCACGCCAGCCGTCGCGCTGCCCGGAATGTCGCCGACGAGCAGCGCGGCTTCGGCGCCGCCGCCGGAGATGCTGAGCGATCCGGTGGCGGCGCGAATCGTCGTGCCGGTGGCCGGCACGGTGACCTCCGCGCCCGTGGCTGAGCCACCGTACGTTGCGGCGCCCGCCGAAGAGATCAACGCCAGACTCAAGCCGGCCGTCAGTGTCATCAGCAGCAGTAGCTTCTTCTTCATGTCGCCCTCTCCTGTGCAAGTGGAATTCAGTTCGCTCGCGGCGCGTCGAATAGGCTCCACTCGCACCGAGAGTGAATGGCTGTCGGCGTCGACGCTGTCGCAAAGCCCGTGCCCCCCGGCGCGTGCTGCCGGCCGGCACAACGGCCGACGCGGGCAAGTGGCGGTGCGGACACGTGAAAGCGCCGGCGCCGACGCATCGCGCGAAACGAGAGCGCGCGAGGCAGAACGACAGATGCCGCGCCGATCAGTGAGGTGCAGCGGCCAGACTATGGCGCCGGCACCATGGCGTGGTCGCCAGAGTCGCGGTCGAGGGCACGTTCTTACGCCGTCCGGAAATCCGCGGCGTCGATCGCGTAGCGCTTCATCTTGAGGTGCAGGGTCTTGTAGTCCACTCGCAGGAGCCGAGCTGCCTCACTCTTGTTGCCACGCGTGGCGCGAAGAGCCAGGCGTATTGCCTGTCGCTCTGCCTCGGCGGCGGCGCGGTCGGCGAGCTCCTTCAGTGAGAAGGGCGCCTCCTGTCGTCGCCTGCCACCCGCTCCCGCGTCTTTCCCAGAGGCCACGGCTGCGTCTCACCTCACCGCGGCACCATGCACGCAACTCGCAGACCAATCGGTGCGCTACGTCCCAAGGCCGTCACCTATGGTGAAAGAGGGTAGGCGACGTTGGCAAGAGGGCCGGAGGTACGGCGAAGGTCTGGTGAGCCGACCAGAGTTACGGGCGAGTCAGGACGCCCCGCGACTCCCTGAACAGCCCCGCGTCGATGCCGTACTGCTTCATCTTGACGTGCAGGGTCTTGTAGTCGGTTCGGAGAAGCCGCGCCGCCTCGCTCTTGTTCCCGCTGGTGACCTGCAGGACGCGGCGGATCGCGTGCTGCTCGGCGTGCGCCGCGGCGGCGTCGGCGGTCTCCTTCAGAGAGCAACCGTCGAGCGCCACCTCCTCACGGAGGGCGGCCGTCGGAGGCGAGTCGACGGGGATGACCGAGAGGTGCGCCGGCTCGATCACATCCGAGGCGAGGAGGATGGCCCGGCGAATGACGTTCCGGAGCTCGCGCACGTTGCCGGGCCAGTGATACCGCAGCAGGACCTGAGCCGCCGCTTCCGAGATCTTGCGGCAGGGGCGGCCGAGCTCCATGCTGGCTTCGGGGAGAAACTCGTTCGCCAGGTGGAGGATGTCATCGCGCTCCCTGAGCGGCGGCAGGGTGATGGCGAATTCGTTCAGACGGTAGTAGACGTCCTGACGGAACCGGCCGGCCCGCACCTCGCGCTCGAGGGAGACATTGGCGGCGGCGATGATCCGCACGGACACTCGAACCGGCTGCTTGCTGCCGAGTGGCTGCACCTGTCGTTCCTGCAACGCACGCAGGAGCTTCGCCTGCGTAGCGAGGGGAAGGTTCACGATCTCGTCGAGGAACAGGCTTCCGCCCTCGGCGCGCTGGAACTGCCCCTCCTTTCGCTGATGGGCCCCCGTGAACGCACCCTTCTCGTAGCCGAAGAGCTCCGACTCGATCAGGGTGTCCGGAATCGCGCCACAGTCGACCGCGACAAACGGCTTGTCACGTCGAGCACTCAGCTGATGGATCGCGCGAGCGACGAGCTCCTTGCCGGTGCCGGTCTCGCCCTCGACGAGGACGGTGAGCGGGGAGTCGGCCACCTGCTTGATCTGCTGGACGATCTTCTCCATTTGCCCGCTCGGGCCCATCAACAACCGCAACGGGCTCTCGATCACCTCGTTGGTCTCGCGCAGCTCGCGCGTGCGTTCCTCGACGATCGCCTCGAGGTCGTTGAGGTGGCGTTCCAGGGCCGCTTGCTGTTCCTTGACCCGGCGACTCAGCTCGCGCATCTGAATCGCCCGGCTCAGCGACGCGACCAGGTGATCCCGGTCGATGGGCTTCTGGATGAAGTCATAGGCCCCGCCGCGGAGGGCCTGCACCACCAGGTCGTGCTCGCCGTGCCCGGTGATCATCACGGTGGGCGTGTCGGGCCGCTGCGTCCGGATCTCGGCCAGCAGCTCGAGACCGTCGATGCCGGGCATCTTGATATCGGTGACGATCGCGTCGTAGTCCCGGGCCGCGATCAGGTCCAGCGCGGCCGCCGCCGAGTCGGCCGTATCGACCTTCACCCCGCCCATTCGGAGCCGAAGGGCCTCGGGAAGCGCCTGCAGCAGGGCCAGATCGTCGTCGACGAGGAGCACGCACGCCCGGCTCATGGCTGAAGCCTCCCCACGATCCACTGCAGTTCATCCGCGCAGCGCTCCAGGGCCGACTGCCGATCCTTCACGAGGCGGTTCATCGCGTGCGCTCGAATGGCACGGTGCAACGACGCCACGAAGTGATCGCGATCGATCGGCTTCTGGATGAAGTCGTACGCGCCGCCCCGTAGGCACCGGAGCGCGAGGTCGTATTCCCCGTGGCCCGTGATCATGAGGGTGGGCGTGTCGGGCTGGCGCCCGCGGATCTCGGCCAGGAGCCCGAGCCCATCCATCCCCGGCATCTTGATGTCGGTGACGATCGCGTCGTAGTCACGGGCGGCGATCCGATCGAGCGCCGCCGCCGCGGAGTCCGCCGTCTCCACCGTCACCCCGCCCATTCGGAGCCGGAGGGCCTGCGGCAGCGCCTGCAGCAAGGCCGGATCGTCGTCGACGATGAGTACGCGAGCCTGTTGCCGTCCCAGCTGCTCCGCGATCTGCTCCAGCTCCGCGGCGCAGCGCTCCAGGGCCACCTGTCGGTCCTTCACCCGGCGAGTCCGCGCGTGGGCGGCCATCGCGCGCTGTAACGACCCGACGATCTGATCCCGGTCGATCGGCTTGTGGATGAAGTCATAGGCCCCGCCGCGGAGGGCCTGAATCGCCAGGGCATGCTCGCCATGGCCGGTGATGATGAGAATCGGCGTGTCGGGCCGGCGCGTGCGGATCTCCGTCAAGAGCGCGAGCCCGTCCATCCCCGGCATCTTGATGTCGGTGACGATCGCGTCGTAGTCGCGCCCGACCATCCGGTCGAGCGCGGCCGTGGCTGAGTTGGCCGTGTCCACCGCCACCCCGCTCATGCGAAGCCGGAGCGCCTCGGGAAGCGCCTGCAGCAGGGCGGGGTCGTCGTCCACGACAAGGACATGCAACGCGGTCATGGCGGCTCGGTCTCCTTTGTATCGGCAGAGGCCAGGGGTAGGTTGATGAGGAAAGTGGCGCCGTCGCCGGGCGGGCTCACGACCGAGATCGTGCCGCCGTGCTCCTTGATGATTCCGTACGTGATGGACAATCCGAGGCCCGTACCTTTCCCGACCTGCTTGGTGGTGAAGAACGGATCGAAGATCCGCTGCTCGAGCCCGGGGGGAATTCCCTCCCCGGTATCGGTGAACGCGACCTCCACCATCGCGGACCCGACCGAACCCGAAATGCGAATCGCCTTGCGCGGCGAGTCGGCCACCGCATCGCGCCCGTTCGTCAATAGATTGATGAAGATTTGCTCCAGCTGAATCGGATTCCCCAGCACCACGGGTTCGTCCGGACCCAGGTCCACCGTGACCTCGATCTCGCGCAGCCGGAGCTGCTCCTGCATGAGCGAAAGCGACCGGTCGATCACTTGCCTCAGTGAGATCGGCTCGCGGCGGACGGGGGCGGCCCGCCCAAACGTGCGCAGGTGCGAGATGATCTCCGTGGCCTTGCGGACCTGTTGCGTGGCCTGGCGCAGCTCGCGGACGATCTGCTCCTTGTCCGCCCCGCCGAGCTCGATGAGGTCGATCGCGTTGCCCACGAACAAGCCGATGTTGTTCAGGGGGTTGTTGAGCTCGTGGGCGACGCCGGTGGTGAGCTCGCCCAGGATGGCCAGCTTGCCGGCCTGGACGAGCTGCTCCTGCTTGTCGCGCAGCTCCTGCTCGCGCCGCCGCATCTCGGCCGTGGTCTCCTGCAGATCTCCCATGATGTGAATCATCGCCTTGCGGCTGGCTTCCAGACGCAGCTTGTCCTTGTGCGAATCCTGAAGGATATGCAGGACGGCCCGCCGCGAATTGTCGAGTCGTCCGGTCTGGCGGGCCAGCCGCCGGCGGTCCTGCTCATAGTCGGCCAGGATGTGCAACATGGCCTTCCGCTGGTTGGCGAGGCGCTTGTTGGACTCGGTCAGGTCGAGCAGGGCGCGACGCTGCTCGTCGATGCCCGGCATGGTGCTCACACCCTACCTGCTCTCGGCCGGCCCAGTTCTTTTCGCAGGCTCTCCAGCTCCTTCTCGAGGGCGATCATCTTCAGCTCGCGGCCGACGACCACTTCCTCGAATTTCTCGAGATCCAGGATCTTCTCCTGCAGCTCGCTCTTGGATTGCTCCAGGTCGCGGACCACCTGCTCGTACTCGCGCATGTCACGCAGGATGCCGATGGCGCCGATCACCTTGCCATCGGGGTCGCGCAGGGCGGAGGCGTTGAGGGTCGTGGGGATCACCTCGCCACTCGCGCTGCGCGGGTTGAGGCGGGCGTTACGGGTGACGCCCCGCTCCACGACCTCGCGGAGGGCGGCCAGGAACGCGCGCGTCTCCTCGGGCGAGATGATCCGGGACAGCGACTGCTCGATCAGCTCGTCCGGACGGAAGCCGAGGAGGGCAAACACGGCATCGTTGGCCTGCAGGATCTTGCCCTCGAGATCGGAGACGAACACGGGGTCCGGCGCGTTCTTGATCAGGCTCTCGGCGTAGGCCCGGGCCTTGTCCAGCTCCCGCATGTCGCGCAGGATGCCGATGGCGCCGATCACTTTGCCGTCCGGGTTGCGCAGCGCCGAGGCGTTGAGGGTGGTGGGGATCACCTCGCCGCTCGCGCTGCGCGGGTTGAGGCGCGCGTTTCGGGTGACCCCGCGCGCCACGACCTCTCGCAGGGCCGCCGTGAACTCCCGTGTCTCTTCAGGGCTGATGAAGCGCGAGAGCGACTGTTCGAGGACCTCGTCCGGGCGGAAGCCAAGGAGGGCGGACACCGCGTCGTTGGCCTGCAAGATCTTGCCTTCGAGGTCGGAGACGAACACCGGGTCGGGCGCGTTCTTGATCAGGCTCTCGGCGTAGGCGCGGGCCTTGTCCAGCTCCCGCATGTCCCGCAAGATCCCGATTCCGCCGATGACCTTGCCGTCCGGGTCGCGCAGAGCCGAGGCGTTGAGGGTCGTCGGGATCACCTCCCCGCTGGCGCTGCGCGGGTTGAGGCGGGCGTTGCGCGTGACGCCCCGCTCCACGACCTCCCGGAGCGCGGCGAGGAACTCCCGGGTCTCGTCGGCCGAGATGATGCGCGAGAGCGATTGCTCGATCAGCTCGTCCGGGCGGAAGCCGAGCAGGGCGAAGACGGCGTCGTTGGCCTGCAGGATCTTGCCCTCGAGATCGGAGATGAACACGGCGTCCGGGGCGTTCTTGATCAGGCTCTCGGCGTAGGCGCGGGCCTTGTCCAGCTCCCGCATGTCGCGCAGGATGCCGATCACGCCGATCGCCCGACCATCCGAATCGCGCAGGGCGGAGGCGTTCAGGCTCGTGGGAATGACCTCACCCCGCGCGCTGCGAGGGTTCAGGACCACGTTGCGCGTGACGCCCCGCTCGACCACTTCGCGCAGCGCCGCCGTGAACTCCCGCGTTTCCTCCGGGCTGATGAAGCGCGAGAGCGACTGCTCGAGCACCTCGTCCTGGCGGAACCCGAGGAGCTGGGACACCGCATCGTTGGCCCGCAAGATCTTGCCTTCGAGGTCGGACACGAACACCGGGTCCGGGGCGTTGGCGATGATGATGTCGGCATCGAGCGAGCCGCGCGATTTGACGCTCCTGCCGTTGGCCTCGATCACGCCCCGTCGCATGCCGAGTTCGAGCCGTCGCGCCATGTTGGAGTCTCCTTTCGAACAGCTAGAAGGCACAGCAGTTCGCGGAACACTCACAATCGACGATTACTCGCCGAAACCAGTAGACAGGCGACGGCGGCGCGCGAACACCCCAGGACGGAGGATTCGGGCCCACCAAACGGAGGGGCGCGCTACCTCCAAACGCGCATCGCGCATCGGCGCCACACCTTCAAGGGTGATCGCGCTCGTCGTGGCCTGCTACTGGTGGGATCGAAATTCGCGTGCGGTGCCGAAAATCCTCAGCGAGTGAGCGTCCGCTGCGCACTGATGCCGCGCTCGACGCCGGTCGGCGCGGAGATGAGCGGTTCGATTCTCATGAGGGCAACCGATCCGATCAACACGGCTAGAAGGAGTGCCTCGGCGATGAGTTGCCAGCGTCGCATGTCTGGGAATAGAGCAATGGCGGTGCCAGACTTCCGCGGCGAGGAAAAACGGAATGCGACCAGTATTTACGCGCTGGGCCGGCCGGGTCAGCCCACGCGCGTTGGTGCCAAACGCTTCAACGCTGGTAACAGAGTGACCGGATACGCTGAATCGCACCGCGGTGCTCGAACGGTCGCTTCGATGCCAGGGTCCGGAGCGGCCCGACTTCGCAACCGTATACTCTGAAGCATGTCGCAGCGACGTGGCTCTGGGGTGGTCGTGGACTGGGGAGCGGGCGAGCGACGCCGGCTCGACCTCTCGGCAGAGCTCGAGCGCATCACGCAGGCGCTGCCGGGCCTCGGCGTGAAGCGCGCCCTCCTCTTTGGATCTCTCGCGCGAGGCGAGGTGCGAGGCCAGAGCGATCTCGACCTCATCCTGATCGTCGACACCGGGGAGCCGTTCGTCGAGCGCTGTGCGCGCTTCTACGCCTCGCTCGAGCCGCGGATCGGCATGGACCTCCTCGTTTACACGCCGGCCGAGTTCGAGGCGATGAGGGACCGGCCGTTCTTGCGGCACGCGCTGCGCGACGCCATGGTCATCTATGAAGCCTGACGCCGGTACCGAGGGGCAGCGCTGGCTCGCACAGGCCGAGAACGATCTCGCCTTCGCCGCCCTGGCGTCACGCGAGGGCTACTTCGCCCAGGCCTGCTTCAACAGCCAGCAGGCGGCGGAGAAGGCGCTGAAGGCCTTCCTCTATTCACACGGGGCCGAACAGGTCTTCGGGCACTCCGTCGCTGACCTGGCTGCCGAGTGCGCAGAGCTCGACGCGGAGTTCGCGAGCCTGAGATCCCGGGCGGCGCCCCTCGATCAGTTCTACGTCGCGACTCGCTACCCGAACAGCCTGCCGGGCGGCATCCCCGCCCAGGCGTTTGCCCGCCCTGAGGCCGAGCGCGCGCTCGAGATGGCCCGCGAGGTCATCGCGGTGGTGAAGCACCGTCTCGCCCCCGCCGAGTGATTCCGTCTTTCTGATCTTGCGCGTTCGTGGGTTATGATCGGCGCGTGAGCGACGCGAACTGTAGACCCGAGACGCGCGCACGTCACGGTCTCGTCGCCTCGCCTCACGCGCTCGCCTCTGACGCCGGTCTCCAGATCCTCCGCCGCGGCGGCAATGCACTCGACGCCGCCATCGCCGCCGCCACCACGATCGCCGTCGTCTACCCCCACATGAACGGCCTCGGCGGCGACAATTTCTGGCTCATCCACGACGGGCGCCGGCGCCGCCTGCTCGGGCTCAACGCGGCCGGACGCGCGGCGGCCGCCGCCACGCTCGAGAGCTACCGGGCGCAGGGGGCGACCATCCCGACGCGCGGGGGCGCCGCCGCGCTGACGGCCCCGGGCGCCGTCTCCGGCTGGTGGGAGGCCCACCGGTACAGCCGCGATGAGCTGGGCTCGCTCGTCGAGTGGCCGGCGCTGCTCGAACGCGCCATTGCTCACGCGCGCGACGGATTCGAGGTCTCGGCCTGCCAACGACGCATGACCCAGGGCGCGGCGGCCGCGTTGTTCGAGGCCGGCGCGCCCGAGGCCGTCCGCCGCACGCTCTGGCCCCTGTTCCACCCCGATCGGCTCAGCGCCCGCTTCGCCCAGCCCGATCTCGCCACGACGCTCACGGAGATCGCCGAGAACGGGGCGGAGACCTTCTACCGCGGCGCGCTCGCCAAGCGGATCGCCGCCGGCGCCGCGGCCGTGGGGAGCCCGCTGACCGTCCAGGACCTCGCCGAGCACCGCGCCGACTGGGTGGAGCCGCTGCGCCTGCGCTATCGCGACGGTGAGGCGGTGAGCTTTCCCCCGCCCACGCAGGGCTTCGCCGCGCTGGCGATCCTCGGCTTGCTCGAAGGCTTCGACCTCGCGGCGCTCGACGAGGCCGACCTCATCCACCTCACCGTCGAGGCGACGAAGCTCGCGTTCGAGGATCGCGACCGCTGGCTGACCGATCCGGCGGCGTGCGAGGTGCCGGTCGGGCGCTGCCTGGATCCCGGCCGGCTGGCGGAGCGGCGGCGGCTGATCTCCCGCCGGCGCGCGCGACCGGTCGAGAGCGCGAGCGCCGGTGGCGACACGGTCGCGATCGTCGCCGCCGACGCGGAGGACAACGCCGTCTGCGTCATTCAGAGCCTCTACCACGAGTTCGGGGCCGGCGTCGTCGCCGGGGACACCGGCGTGCTCCTCCAGAACCGCGGCGCGGCCTTCTCGCTCGATCCCAGGCATCCCAATCGGCTCGCGCCGCGCAAGCGCACGGCGACGACGCTGATCCCGTCGATGTACCTCGTCGGCGACCGGCCGCGCTTGGTCTACGGCACGATGGGCGGCGACGGCCAGCCACAGACGCAGGCCGCCCTCGTGACCCGCATGGTGGACCGCGGGCTCGGCCCCCAGGACGCGGTGGAGGCGCCACGCTGGCTCTTCGGCCGTACCTGGGGCGAGCCGACGACGGCGCTGCGGCTAGAGTCGCGCTTCGACGCTGCGGTGGCCGAGCGCCTTCGCGAGCGCGGTCACCAGGTGCAGGTGGTGGAACCGTGGAGCGATCTCATGGGCCACGCCCAGGCCATCGCGCTCGACGCCGATGGCCTGCGTGCGGGCTCCGACCCCCGCGCCGATGGCGCGGCGAAAGGCTGGTGACTATGTCCGCGTGGCGGTGGGGTGTCTACAGGGTCTCGTACTACGTCGGCAGGGGCCTGATTCGCGCGGCGCGCCTCCTCGCCTATGCGACGGCGGGCGTGCTCACGCGCAAGGAGCTGGGCCGGGCAGCGGCGGGGCGCTGGAGCGACTTCGGGATCGACGAGACCTACGTCCTCTCGGGACTCTTCACCTGGGAGGAGAACTTCTACTTCCGGTTCCTCAAGCCCGACGATCACGTCCTCATCGTCGGCGCCGGATCGGGCCGCGACCTCATCGGCCTGCGCCGCGCCGGGTATCGCGTGGACGGTCTCGAGCCCTCGGCGACGGCGGTCACGCTCGCGCGCACGATGTGCGCGAAGGCGGGCGTCGAGGCGGATTTCCACGTCGGCTGGATCGAGACGACGTCGATCACCGAGAAGTACGACGTCTTCATCTTCTCCTGGTACTGCTACAGCTACATCCCCGACCGCGCGACGCGCATCGGCGCCCTGCGGGCGGCCAGCAGGCACCTGGCACCCGGCGGGCGCATCATCCTCAGCTACACCGTGACCGAGCCCGTGACCCGCTACCTGCCGCGTGCGGTCGCCGCCCGCGTCGGGCGGCTCGCGGGCGTCGACTGGACGCCGCTGCCGACGGACGTCATCATGTTCGAGCACGGCGGTCTGCACTTCGAGCACCAGTTCCTGCCCGGCGAGATCGAGTACGAGGCGCAGGCGGCGGGGTTGACGATCGCGGCGCACCAGGTGGGCGACGACGGGCTGATCATGCTCATGGCGGACTGAGCCTTCCCGTCGGCAGGACACGCGCCTCGAACACCGTGAAGGCCGAGCGGCGGGTCTCGCCGAGCGCGCGCCGGACGTCGTCTTCGCCGCGGCCCGCGCCCTGGCGAAGCAGCGCCTCGAAGAACGCCGTGTAGAACGCGTCCGGGTAGACGACCACGCTGAAGCGCGCGGCCACCGCGCCGTTCTCGAGCGCGCGCGCGTAGACCAACTCGGCGCGCTCGCCGGGCGCCAGCCGCGTGTCCGACACTTCCCGCTCGAGGTCGAGGGTGACCTCGCGTCCGATCCGCCGCTCGACGCGCGTGCCCGCCAGCGCGTGGCCGGCAGCGTCCACCAGCTCGACGCGCAGCAGGACGACCGGCGTGACGTAGGTGGGAAATCGGTGACCGACCCCGCTGTTCTCGACCACGAGCCTGGCCGCCACGCCGCCGGGCACGCGCGGCGACGCATCGTCGAG
>Ga0209807_1000937_pt1 | contig 13637 bp, 9 predicted proteins | sample GraSoiAngelo_154_FD_186168 | JGI IMG/M metagenome (GOLD analysis project Ga0209807, IMG submission 186168) | Grasslands soil microbial communities from the Angelo Coastal Reserve, California, USA - 14_1009_13_20cm (SPAdes) (version 2) | ecosystem: Environmental > Terrestrial > Soil > Grasslands ... | reverse complement strand
TAGCGACCCAGGGTGTTCCCCATTACACTTGCACTCGCTTGTGCCCGCAGCGGCGCATCGCGCGTCCGAATTAATACTCAAGCGGAGCGAGGCGCTGGGGCGCGATCCAGGCGCGGCTAAGACGCAACCGATGCAAATCTTAACGCATTAACGCGCGCGCGCCTCAAACGGTGAGGGGAGAAGGATGGAATTCGGGGTCTGGACGAAGGGCTTGGCAACACTCGGCGTGGACTGCCTGGTCGTCGGCATATTCGAGGAAGGCGAGCTCAGCGGCGAGGCACGCAGCGTCGATGCGGCCTCAAGCGGCGCGCTGAAACGGCTGCTCGCGCGCGGGGACTTCGCCGGACGCGCCGGCGACACGCTGCTCATCGGCGATCTGCCCGGCATCAAGGCCACGCGCGTGCTGCTCACCGGGCTCGGGTCCAAGAAGAGCTTTTCGCGCAGGAGCTGGCGCAAGGCGTGGGCCGCGGCGGCGGCGGCGCTGTCGCGCACGCGGATCGGCAGTTGCGCGGTGGCGATCGACCGCCCGGACGCGAGGCAGCTCGACGACTACTATTTCGGCCGCTCGGTCGCGGAGCTCGCCGGCGCCGCGCTCTATCGGATCAACGATCTCAAAACCGGGAAGAAGCCGCCGCTGCCGGAGCTCAAGCGGGTGCTCGCAGGCCCCGTGCGCCGGGCCGCGGCCGCCGAGCGCGGCCTGACCCACGGCGCCGCGATCGCCGCCGCCGCCGATGTGCAGCGCGATCTCGCGAACCTGCCCGCCAACATCTGCACACCGAGCTTTCTCGCCGCGCAGGCCCGCGAGCGCGCCCGGCGCGCCGCATCGCTTCGCGTGCGGGTACTCGATGAGGCGGCCATCCGGCGCGAGAAGATGGGATGCCTGCTCGCGGTCGCGCAGGGGAGCCGGCAGCCGCCGCGCTTCATCGTGCTCGAGTATCGTGGGACGGGCGCGGGGCAGCCGCCGGTCGTGCTGGTCGGCAAGGGCGTTACGTTCGATTCCGGCGGCATCTCCCTCAAGGACCCGCCGGGCATGGATGAGATGAAGTTCGACATGTCGGGCGCCGCGGCGGTGCTCGCCGCGCTCATTCTCGCATCGCAGCTGAAGCTCCGCCTGCATGTGGTGGGCCTCATCGCGGCGGTCGAGAACATGCCGGGCGGCAAGGCCGTGAAGCCGGGCGACATCGCCACCAGCGCCTCCGGACAGACGGTCGAGATACTCAACACCGATGCCGAAGGGCGGCTGATTCTCTGCGACGCCCTCAACTACGCGCGCCGCTTCGAGCCGGCGGCAGTGGTCGACATCGCGACCCTCACCGGCGCGTGCGTGGTCGCCCTCGGGCATCACCACTCCGGTGTCATGGGCAATGACGAGCCGCTGGTGCGCGAGCTCCTCGATGCCGGCGTGCGCGCGGACGATCGCTGCTGGCAACTGCCGCTCACCGAGGAATACGCCGAGGCGCTCAAGAGCAACTTCGCCGACTTCGCCAATGTCGGGGGGCGCGACGGCGGCGCGATCACCGCCGCGACCTTCCTCGGCAAGTTCACCCAGGGACTGAAGTGGGCGCACCTCGACATCGCGGGTACCGCCTACCTGACCGGAGCCAGCAAGGGCAGCACCGGCCGGCCGACACCGCTGATCGCGGACTTTCTCCTGACGCGCGCCGCCGCGCGCTGACACGCCAGCCGACTCGCATCGCGGCGCGGCCCCGCCCCGAGGGCGCGGCGCTCGAGCCGCTATAATCCGCCGACCTTCCCCGAGGAAGTCCGAGTGCTAATGGACAAGGTGTACGCGCCGCGGACAATCGAGCGGCGCATCTACGAGCGCTGGGAGTCTCACGGCTGGTTCGCGCCGCGTGGGGCTGGTGCGCCCTACTGCATCATGATCCCCCCGCCGAACGTGACCGGAACGCTGCACATCGGGCACGCGTTCCAGCACACGCTGATGGACGCTCTCAGCCGCTATCACCGCATGCTCGGGCGCGCGGTGCTGTGGCAGCCGGGGACCGACCACGCGGGCATCGCCACGCAGATGCTGGTCGAGCGGCAGCTCAACGCGCAGGGCATCAAGCGCACCGACCTCTCGCGCGAAGCCTTCCTCGAGCGCGTGTGGCGATGGAAAGAGCAGTCGGGCGGCACGATCAACGCCCAGATGCGCCGCCTCGGCGACTCGGTCGACTGGTCGCGCGACCGATTCACCATGGATGCGGGCATCTCGCGGGCCGTGATCGAGGTGTTCGTGCGGCTGCACGAGAAAGGCCTGATCTACCGCGGCAAGCGCCTCGTCAACTGGGATCCGGTGCTGCTCACCGCGCTCTCGGACCTCGAGGTGCAGTCGCAGGAGGAGGACGGCCAGCTCTGGCACCTGCGCTACCCGCTCGACGACGGCGCCGGGCATGTCGTGGTGGCGACCACCCGTCCCGAGACCATGCTGGGCGACGCCGCGGTCGCCGTGCACCCGGACGATGCGCGCTACCGGCACCTCACGGGTAAGCAGGTGCGGTTGCCCCTCGCCGGGCGCCTGATCCCGATCATCGCCGACGCCTACGTCGATCCGGCCTTCGGCTCCGGGTGCCTCAAGATCACACCCGCCCACGACTTCAACGACTACGAGATCGGCCAGCGGCATCACCTGCCGCTCATCAACATCTTCACTCCTCGCGCGACGCTCGCCGACACGGTGCCCGAGCGCTTCCGGGGACTCGAGCGCTTCGAGGCGCGGCGGCGCGTGCTCGCCGAGCTCGAGGCGGCGGGCCTCGTCGAGCGTGTCGAGCCGCACAAGCTCGTGGTGCCGCGCGGCGATCGCAGCGGCGCGGTCCTCGAGCCCTACCTCACCGACCAGTGGTACGTGAAGATCGCGCCGCTCGCGGCTCCCGCGATCGCGGCCGTCGAGGCGGGACGCACGCGCTTCGTGCCCGAGAGCTGGGCGCGCACCTACTTCGAGTGGATGCGCAACATCAGGGACTGGTGCGTGAGCCGCCAGCTGTGGTGGGGACACCGGATCCCGGCGTGGTACGACGCCGACGGCAACATCTACGTCGGCCGCGACGAGGCCGAGGTGCGCGCCAGGCACCGCCTCGAGCCTGGCCTCCCTCTGCGGCAGGACGAGGACGTGCTCGACACCTGGTTCTCCTCGGCGCTCTGGCCGTTCTCGACGCTCGGCTGGCCGGAGGCCACTCCGGAGCTCGAGCGCTTCTATCCCGGGAGCGTTCTCGTCACCGGCTTCGACATCATCTTCTTCTGGGTCGCCCGCATGATGATGATGGGGCTGAAGTTCATGGGCGAGGTGCCCTTTAGCGACGTGTACATCACGGGCCTCATTCGCGATGAGCACGGCGACAAGATGTCGAAGTCGCGCGGCAACGTGATCGACCCGCTCGATATCGTCGACGGCATCACGCTGGGCGAGCTCATCGCCAAGCGCACCACCGGGCTCATGCAGCCGCAGCTCGCGCCGGCGATCGAGCGGGCGACCCGCAGGCAATACCCCGATGGGATAGCCCCTCACGGCACGGACGCGCTGCGCTTCACCTTCGCCGCCCTCGCCTCCCCGAACCGCGACATCCGCTTCGACCTCGCGCGCGTCGGCGGCTACCGCAACTTCTGCAACAAGCTCTGGAACGCGGCGCGCTTCGTGACGCTGACCCTCGGCGAGGCGGCGCCTCCCGCGGGCGAGTCCGTGGAGCTCTCGGTCGCCGACCGGTGGATCCGCGCCCGCTTCGGCCGCATGCTCGCGGCCGTCGAGAGCGCCTTTCGCGACTATCGCTTCGATTACGCCGCCAACGCGCTCTACGAGTTCACCTGGTACGACTTCTGCGACTGGTACCTCGAGCTGACCAAGCCGCTGCTGCAGGCCGAGACGGTCTCCGCGGCCGCCAAGCGCGGCACTCGGCGCACGCTCGCGCAGGTGCTGGAGGCGCTGCAGCGGGCGCTCCACCCGCTGATGCCCTTTATCACCGAGGAAATCTGGCAGCGCGTGGCGCCCCTTGCGGGGGCGAGCGGCGAGACCGTCATGCTGCAGCCCTATCCCGCCGCGGCGGATTTCCCACCGGACGAGGAGGCCGAGCGCGAGATCGCCTGGATCCAGGGGGTCATACTCGGCGTGCGCCAGATTCGCGGCGAGATGAACATCAGCCCCGCCCGGCGAATCAGGGTACTCCTCAAGGACGCGAGCGCCGAGGACGAGGCATTGAGCACGCGCCATCGCGCCTCGCTCGAACGCATGGCGGGGCTCGAGAGCATCACGCTCCTCGGCGCCGGCGAGCGCGTGCCGCCCTCCGCCCCGGCGCTCGTCGGCACCCTCACGGTCCTCGTGCCTCTCGCCGGGCTCATCGATGCGGCCGCCGAAGCCGAGCGGATCGGCAAACTCCTTGCGCGCGCGCAGCTCGAGCTGGCGAAGATCCGCGCGCGGCTCGCCAAGGAGGATTTCGTGCGCAATGCCCCGGCAGCGGTGGTGGCCGGCGAGCGCGAGCGCGCCACGGAGCTCGAGCGCACCATCGCCGCGCTCGGTGCGCAACTCGAGCGGGTGCGACGGCTCCTTGGGCCATGAACGCCGTCGGCGCCAATGAAGCCGATGCGGATGCCGCGACGCTCGCTCGCGCGCTCGACACGCTCGAGACCGTCATCCTCGGCAAGCCGGCCCAGATCCGCCTGTGCCTCGCGTGCCTGCTCGCACGCGGGCACCTCCTGATCGAGGACGTGCCGGGCGTGGGCAAGACGACGCTCGCCCACGCGCTCGCCCACGTGTTGGGACTCCTCTGGCAGCGCGTGCAGTTCACGAGCGACCTGCTGCCGGCGGACATCATCGGCGTCTCGATATTCGATCGCGCCAGCCAGCGCTTCAACTTCCGCCAGGGGCCGGTCTTCACGCAGTTGCTCCTCGCGGACGAAGTGAACCGCGCCAGCCCCCGCACCCAGAGCGCGTTGCTCGAGGCGATGGAGGAGCGCCAGGTGAGCGCCGACGGCACCACCTACCCCTTGCCGGAGCCCTTCTTCGTGGTCGCCACCCAGAACCCCCACGAGCAGCTCGGCACCTTCGCCCTGCCCGAATCGCAGCTCGACCGCTTTCTCATGCGGGTGACGCTCGGCTATCCCGACAGCGCGCACGAGCGGGAGCTGCTGCGCGGCGGAGAGCGGCGCGAGCTCCTCTCGCACGTTGCGCCGGCGCTGTCCGCGGCGGCGGTGCTCAGGGTGCAGCGCGCCGTGCGCGGCGTTCACGTCGCCGAGCCGCTCCTCGACTACGCGCAGGCGCTGATCGCGCGCACGCGCGAGCGCTCGGATCTGAAGCTCGGGCTCTCGCCGCGCGCCGGTCAGGGCCTGTTGCGCGCGGCGCAGGCGTGGGCGTACCTCGCGGCGCGCCCGGCGGCGCTGCCCGAGGACCTGCAGGCCGTGCTGCCGGCGGTGGTTGCGCACCGGCTCGAGCGGCGCGATCCGGCCGGCGGCGGCGACGGCGACGAGGTCGCGCGCGAGGTCATCCGCGCCGTGCCCGTGCCGACTTAGACGGGCGCGATGCGCTGGAACCCCGTCGCCCCGCTGCTGGCGCTCGCGCGCGAGCGCGCGGCGGCCTGGATGCGCCGTCGCCAGGGAGCGGATCTGCTGCCGGTCGCTCTCGAGCGGCGCCGCCTCTACATCCTTCCGACCGGGACGGGTGTGGCGTTCGCGGCGCTGCTGTTCCTCATGCTGATCGCCGGACTCAATTACGGCAACAGCCTCGCGCTGTTCCTCACGTTCCTGCTCGGAGCGTTTGCGTTGGTCGCCATGCAGCAGTGCCACCGCAACCTCCTCGGCATCGCCGTGCTGACGGTGAGCGCGCCCGCCGTGTTCGCCCGCGCGCGCGGCGCCGTCCACGTGACGCTCGCCAACCCGGCGGGGCTCGCGCGCTACCGCGTGGAGGCGGCTCTCCCGGAGTCACCGGCGGTCGCCGCGGACCTCACCTCCCCCGAGCCGCGGCGGCTCGAGCTGCCGCTGCCGGCGCTGAGGCGCGGCATCGTGCGCATCGAGCGGCTGCGGCTTGCCACCGCGCACCCCTTCGGGCTGTTCCGCGCCTGGACGTGGCTCCACGTGCCCGTCGAGATGCTGGTCTATCCGCGCCCCGCGGGATCACTCCCCATGCCGGCCGAAAGCGGCGCGAGGCCCGGGGCGCGCTCGCGCGGCGGCTCGGAAGCGGACGAGTGGCAGGGGCTGCGGCCGTTTCGCGATGGCGACTCGCCGCGTCAGGTGGACTGGAAGGCCTACGCGCGCGAAGCGCCGCTGCTCGTCAAGGAGTACAGCCCTGCGGGCTCGGAGCTGCGGGTGTTCGACTTCGGGCGACTCACCGACCCCGACGTCGAGGTGCGGCTCTCGCAGCTCGCGCGCTGGGTGGTAGACGCCGAAGCTCACGGCGAGCGGTACGGGCTCGCGCTTCCCGGGGTGTGGCTGCCGCCGGATCGCGGTCCCGAGCACCGCCATCGCTGCCTCGCCGCGCTCGCGCTGTTTGGGACCGAAGGCCATGCCGGCAGCCGCCCAGTCTGAGGTCGACCGGAGGCTCCCGCCGCTCGCGTGGGCGTGCGCGGCCTTCGCGGGCGGGGTGCTGCTGAACGTCGACCGCGTGCCGCCCTGGGCGAGCGCGGTGGCGCTCTTCCTCATCGCCTGGCGCCTGACGAGCGAGCGCGCCGGGATGAGGCTGCCCGGGACGGTGGCGCGCGCGCTGCTCGCCCTCGCGTTGGTGGCAATCGTGCTGCTCGAGTTTCACACCGTCAACGGCCTCGCCGCCGGCACCGCGCTCCTCATGGTGATGTCGGGACTGAAGCTGCTCGAGACGCGTGCGCGGCGCGATCAGTTCGTCATGGTGGGCGCAGGGCTGTCGCTGTTGCTCGCCGCGTGTCTCGACCGCCAGAGCCTCGCGCGCGCTCCGCTCTATGCGCTCGAGGCGTGGCTCGCCTGCAGCGCGCTCGCCGCCATCGCGTCCGAGGGCCTGGGCGTGCGGGCGGCGCTGCGGCTTGCGGGCGGGGCGCTGCTCATCGCTGTGCCGCTCGCCGTGCTGCTGTTCCTCTTCTTCCCGCGCCTGCCGGGCGCGTTCTGGGCCATCCCGCGCGGCGCCGAGGCGACGACCGGGCTCTCCGACACCATGAGTCCGGGCAGCATCGTGAAGCTGGTGGCGGACTACGAGCCCGCCTTCCGCGTGCAGTTCGCTTCCGCCGCCCCGGCGCCCGAGGAGCGCTACTGGCGCGGCCCGGTACTGCACGACTTCGATGGCCACACGTGGCGGCGGAGCTCCGGCGCCTTCCACCCGCGCGAGCGTCTGCAATATATCGGGAGGCCCTACCGCTACCGCGTGGCGCTCGAGCCCACGCACCAGCGCTGGTGGCTCGCCCTCGACACGCCCGCGCAGTCCTCCGCGAGCAACGTGAGCCTGACGTACGACAATCAGCTCGTGGCCGCCGAGCCCGTCAGCGAGCCGCTCAGCTACGATGCGGTGTCGTACCTGCGCACGCGCTCGCTCGAGCCGCTCTCGGCCTCGAGCCGCCGCGAGGACACCGCCCGCTCGCGCGGCAACCCCGCCGCGCTCGCTCTCGCGCAGACGCTCAGGGAGCGCGCCGGCTCCGATGCCGAGTTCGTGACCGCGACCCTGGAGTACCTGCACCGCGGCGGCTTCGTATACTCGCTGACGCCCGAGCCGCTCGGCGCGGACGCCATCGACGACTTCCTCTTCAACACGCGCACCGGCTTCTGCGGTCACTACGCGTCCGCCTTTGTCACGCTGATGCGCGGCGCGGGCATCCCGGCGCACGTGGTCACGGGGTATCTCGGCGGGGAGTGGAATCCGGTCGGCGGCTACTTCGTGGTGCGCCAGTCGGACGCTCACGCGTGGGCGGAGGTGTGGCTCGAGGGGCGCGGCTGGACCCGCATCGACCCGACCGCGGTGGTCGCGCCCGAGCGGCTGCGGCGCGGGGTTCTCGACCTCCTGCCCGACGCGCTCACCACCCGCGAGCGGCTGCTGCGCAGCTCCGAGTGGCTGACGCGCCTGCTGCAGCAGTGGGACGCGGCGAACGCCTGGTGGAGCGACCACGTCGTGAGGTTCGATTATCCGGCGCAGCTCGACCTGCTCGGGCGCTTAGGCGTCCGCTCCCCCGACGTGCGCTACCTCGGCTGGGCCTTCATGCTGGCGCTCACTCTCTGGCTCGCGATCATCGCCTGGCACATCGGCCGCGCCGCGCGCCCCGCCCCTCCCGATGTTCTGTCGCGGGCCTATGCACGGCTCTGCCGCAAGCTCGCACGCGTCGCGCCGGCGCGCGCCCTGCACCAGGGACCGTTGAGCTATGCGGAAGCCGTGAGCGCGCGCCGCCCGGATCTCGCGCTGCCCGTGCGCGCCCTGCTCGAGCGCTACGCGCACTTGCGCTACGGACGCGCCGACGCCGGCGCGCGTGAAGAGAGCATCGAAGAGTTCCGCCGCGCGGTGGCGCGCCTGTCACTGCCGCGGCCGCGCCGGTGAACATATCGCGCTGATTCCGGAACGGCGTCACGGCGCCGCCCGGGTCGATCGTGCGCGAAGTCGCATCGGAAGTCGGGAACTCGTCACACCGGCCCGCCCGGTTTCACAGAATCCAACTCGAACTCCTGACATAAAACGTGGGTTCGTGCCGTCCATCGGCCCGCTCCTGCCGCACGTCGGCACGAGGCCGCATTGTGTCGACTGGGCGCCCGCGGACGCCGCCCGGCGAGTACGGTGGCGCCCGTGATTTCACTGGAACATCACATGCACAGTTCACTTAATCCGTTCGCTACGCGCCGCCGCGCGGTCGGCTTCACCCTCGTCGAGCTCATGATCGCCGTCGCGGTCGTGGCCATCCTGACGTCGATCGCGCTGCCCTCGTACGCGCTCTACGTGAAGAAATCCCGTCGCGGGGAAGCCGAGTCGGCTCTGATGGACATCGCACAACGCGAGCAGCAGTACCTGCTGGACGCGCGCGCGTACGCGCCCAACCTCGCCACACTGAGCACCTCGGTTTCGACGGATGTGACCTCCTACTACACGATCCAGATCTGCCAGACGACCACCCCCTGCGCCGCTCCGGGCGGCACGCCGCCGACCTTTGCGGTCATCGCCACGCCGATCGCGGGGACCGCCCAGGCAGGTGACTACACCCTCACCCTCGACAACACGGGTGCCAAGGGTCCCGCGGGCGTCTGGTGACTGGAACTCGGGAGCGCCCCCTTGAAAGCCTACCGCACCCTTCGCCCCGGAGCTCGCATCTGCGCACACGGCCGTGCGCGCGGCTTCACCGTGACCGAGCTCGTCGTGACGCTGGCGGTCGCGGCCGTTCTCGCGACGGTCGCCGTGCCTTCCTTCAACGGCATGATTGCGACCCAGCGGGCGCGTACCTACGCCTCCGCACTCTACGTGACGCTCGCCAAGGCGCGCTCGCAGGCGCTCACGCTCAACGCCAATGCGACCCTGCAGCCCAAGGCGGGCGGCTGGCAGACCGGCTGGCAGCTCCTCGACGCCAACAACAACGTCCTCGACGACTACACGGCCGCGACTGGAATAAACGTCCCCGGCTCTCCGGCGACCGTCATCTACCGCTCATCGGGTCGCCTGGCGGCCGGCGCCGCACCGATGTTCCAGATCAACACCACGAGCGGCAGCACGATGAGCTACCAGTGCGTGTCCGTCGACCTGAGCGGTCGCCCCTACATGAAGGCGACGCCGACATGTTGAGCCGCCGCTGCGCGACCTCGGGGCTGCAATGCGGCAGCTCGCTGATCGAGGTGCTGGTCACCCTGGTGATCCTCGCCTTCGGCCTGCTCGGTGTCTGCGGGCTGCAGATGAAGATCGGGGTCGCGGAGATGGAGTCGTATCAGCGCGCCCAGGCGCTGCTCGCGCTCACGCAGATGACCGAGCGCCTGAACGCCAATGCGGCCCAGGTCGCCGGCTACGTGTCCGCCAACCCAGTGGGGACCGGCGACGCGCAGCCTCTCGACTGCACCGGCATCGCACCCGGTTCCAACCGCGATCTATGCGAATGGAGCAACATCCTCAAGGGCACCGCCGAGACCTCCGGCGGCGGCGCGAACACCGGCGCCATGGTGGGTGGACTGGGCTGCATCACCCAGCTGCAGGCGCCGAACCCGGCGCTCGGGGTGTGCAAGCCGGGCGTCTACCAGGTCTCGGTTGCCTGGCAGGGCATGGCTCCGACCTCCGTCCCGGTGCTCGCCTGCGGAACCGGCCTGTATGGCGCGAACGACGCCTACCGCCGCGCGATCGCCGCAACGGTCACCGTGCCGACGACCTCGTGCTACTGAGCGCGCCGATGCCTGCCGCCCGCACAGCCCACGCTCCGCCAGGCGCACGCGGCTACACGCTGGTCGAGCTGATGGTGTCGATGGCCATCGGCCTGATCATCCTCGCGGCGCTCGTCAGTCTCTTCGCCGGCAACAGCCGCGAGCGCGGCGAGATCGAGCGCGCGAACCAGCAGACCGAGAACGGCCGCTACGCGCTGCAGATCATCAGGGACGATCTGCGCAGCGCCGGCTACCTCGCCACGTTCAACCCTGGCAACGTGGCGGGCCCGAACGCGCAGCTCGCGATCCCGGCCACGCTGCCCAATGCCTGCGCAGTCGACGTGCCGACGCTCACCACCGCCATGGCCGTCCCGGTGCAGGGCTACGACCAGGGTGCCAGCGCCCCCGGGTGCCTCGCGGACCTGCGGGCCGGAACCGACATCCTGGTGGTGAGGCGCGCGAGCACGTGCGCGGTCGGCGCGGCGGGGTGCGATCCGCAGGTACCCGGAGACATCTACCTCCAGGCCTCGGGCTGCGCCACAGAGACCGGCGCCGGCACCTACTTCGCACTCGACTCCAACCTTGCAAGCCTCACTCTGCATCTGAAGGATTGCGTCACCGTAGCGCCCCTGTACCAATACCGTACTCACATCTACTTCATCGCCAACGACGACAAGCCCGGCGACGGCATCCCCACGCTGAAGCGCGCGGAACTGGGCGTCGACGGGCTGGGTGCCAACGCTTTCAACATCGTGCCGTTGGTCGAAGGCGTGGAAAACCTGCAGCTCGAATACGGGCTCGACACCACCGTGCCGACCACCGGAACGCCGGCCGTGTACACCGCAGACCCCAGCCGCTACAACGGCTGCGTGCCGGGACCCTGCAACGTGGTCAGCAACTGGCGCAACACGGTGACGGTGAAGATCAACGTGCTGACGCGCGGCATCACTCCGACTCAGGGATACGTCGATTCCAAGACCTATACGCTCGGTCTCAACGCCGCGGGCGCCGCGAACGTGGTGGCCCCTCTCAACGACGGCTACAAGCGGCACGCGTACTCGTCGGTAGCCATGCTCTACAACACCGTAGCGAGGAACTCGCCATGAGCCGATTCCCCGGCCGCCAGCGCGGCGCGACCCTGATCGTGAGCCTGATCATGCTGCTGTTGATCACGCTGCTGGCGGTGAGCTCCTTCACGCTCGGCAAGGCGAACCTGCAGATCGTCGGCAACATGCAGCAGCGCAACCAGGCCTTCGCCGCCGCGCAGGGCGCGGTCGCCGCCGTGATCAGCAGCACGCAGTTCACGACCAGCCCGACGAACGCGATCCCGGCCGCTTCGGTCCCGGCCTCCTGCCCGATCATGGCCAACACGACCTGCGCGAGCGTCAACGGCAACGGCACGGACGACGTCAGCGTCGCCGTGACCGCGACCTGCGACTCGATCCAGCCGATCCTCGTAACCCAGCTCGACTACACCAATCCGAACGACGCCGGATGTCTCATCGGCTCGCCGCAGGACTTCGGCGTGGTGGGCGCCAGCACCAACAACTCCATGTGCTCCAACAGCGTCTGGGATATCCAGGCGTCCGCGACCGACCAGCTGAGCAACGCGAACTACGTCGTCGGTCAGGGCGTGGCGGTACGGGTTCCGTCGACCACGATCTGTCCCTGAGCGTGGATGTCCAAGCCTGAACTCAAGCGAGCGACCGTCATGAACACCCTGCGCACCCTTCGCCTGGCCCCGGCGCTCCTGATCGGCCTCGCGGTCGCGCCCGGTGCATGCGCCGACGACATCGACATCTTCCTCGGGCTCTCCGGCGGCAGCGCCGACGCCCCGAACGTCATGGTCCTCATCGACAACGGCCCGAACTGGTCGCGCCAGTCACAGGGCTGGACCGACCCCGCTGGCGCCAAGATCACGCAGGGCGTGGCGGAACTGCAGGCTCTGCACCAGGTGCTCACCTATTTCAGCACCCAGAACCCACCCGTTCCCGTCAACCTCGGCCTCGCGATGCTCACCCCCAACAGCGCCGGCGGCTCGACCGGCGGCGGCTACATCCGCTTCGGCGCGCGTGACATGACCGTGGCGTCCAACCGCACCGCGCTGCAGCACATCCTCGCCAACATCGTGCCGTGCGTCGGCGGCTGCGGCTCGGCCAACGAGAGCCTGAGCGGCATGTCCCACAAGGACGAGACCGCCGCGCTGTACGAGCTCTACAAGTACTTCTCCGGGCTCGCGCCCTACACGGGCGGGCCGAGCTCCACCAACGTCTGGGACGACGTCGCCGGCAATCTCGGCGGCGGGCTCATGGGCCCCACCGGAATGACCGCGTATGCGCAGGGGCTCACCTCCGGCTGGGCCATCGCGGACGGCCTCTACCAGAGCCCGATCAGCTCGAGCCAGCCGTGCGCCGCGAATTTCATCATCTACATCGCCAACAACGCGAGCGGCCAGATCGGCTCGACGGAGAACCAGTACGAGCCGAACGTCGTGCCCGCGCTCAGCGCCCTGCCCGCCACGCCGACCGACACCTGGACCGACGAGTGGACGCGCTTTCTCTTCCAGAGCGGCGCCGTGGTGCCGGCCGGCAACAGCAACGGCTCGATCGTCACCTACATCCTCGATGCATACAACGCCCAGAACAACGCCGGCTACTCGCAGTCGCTCCAGGCGGCCGCGAGGCAGGGCGGCGGGCTCTACTTCCAGGTCAACAGCCAAGACGCGGTCTATAACGCGCTGGTGAGGATCCTCGAGCAGATCAAGGCCGTGAACTCCACGTTCGCCTCGGCGAGCCTCCCGGTCAACGCCACCAACCGTGCGCAGGACCAGAACCAGGTCTTCGTGCCGATGTTCCGCCCGGACCCCAAGATCCAGGCGCGCTGGTACGGCAACCTGAAGCAATACCAGCTGATCAACTCGGGCGGCAGCGTCGTGCTCGGCGACGCCAAGGGCCAGTCGGCGATCAACCCGCTGACCGGGTTCCCGGCCCCCTGCGCCAAGAGCTTCTGGACCACCGCTTCCGCCGACCTCACGAACTACCCGAACGGCTACTGGAACTTCGGGCAGAGCGTGAACGCGGGCGGCATGTGGAACACCAGCCTGGAAAGCCAGTCCGCGAAGAGTACCTGCCCGACGACCACCAACAGCCCCTACGACGACGATCCGGACGGCCCGCTGGTGGAAAAGGGCGGCGTGGCCGAGGTGATCCGCAAGGGCAACAACCCGGCGATCACCAACAGCTCGCCCACCTGGAGCCCTTCGCAGCGCAACGTGCTCACCGCGAGCTCGCAGAACAGCCTCGTGCCGCTCACGACCGCCAGCACCGGACTGCCGGCGTCGCTCGTGAACTGGATCCTCGGCCAGGATGTCCAGGACGAGA
>Ga0209807_1000936_pt1 | contig 13641 bp, 7 predicted proteins | sample GraSoiAngelo_154_FD_186168 | JGI IMG/M metagenome (GOLD analysis project Ga0209807, IMG submission 186168) | Grasslands soil microbial communities from the Angelo Coastal Reserve, California, USA - 14_1009_13_20cm (SPAdes) (version 2) | ecosystem: Environmental > Terrestrial > Soil > Grasslands ... | reverse complement strand
TGTCGCCTATAACGAACTCGGTATGGTGCAGCGCCGCAAGGGACAGTTTGCGAAAGCGCGCGCGAGTTATGAGGCGGCCCTCGCACAGTCCGCCGATTTTCAATATGCGCACAGGAACCTTGCGATTCTGTGCGACTTGTATCTCGGGGATTACAACTGCGCAATGGCACATTACGAGGCGTACAGCCGGATCGTTCCGGATGACGCCGAGGTCGTCAAGTGGATTGCCGACCTTCGCAATCGTGCAAAAAAACAGGAGGGGCGATGAGGAAGACTAGCATTCACTGGATTTTGCTTGGGGTCCTTGGCTTAGCGCCCACGGCTGCACTCGCGCAGCAAGCAGCGCAGCCAAAAACAGAAGCAGCACAGGGACAAACCGAAAAGTCGCATGCAAAGACACAAGAGGCACAGAAGGATGAGGCAAAGAAACAGACGGAAGAGCCGCAGCCAAAGACAGAAGAAGACGGGAAGTTGACGTCCGTCCCCGGAAGCAAGGCGCTCGGCATGTCCATTCTGGGCAATCAGGAAGCGCCTAAAGCTCTGGTTATCGTTCCCTGGAAGAGTTCGGAACTCGGCAATGGCCCCGGCGTCTCGACGTTGCTTGATGACTCGAGGCGACCCGTGGACAAAGAGGTGTTCATGCGAATGCTCAGTTACTACGAAATTCGGTCGGAAGCAGCGCGGCCCAGCGGTGCGACGACGAATGGGAGCACGGCAGCGCCCGCCAATGTGGCGCAGAGGAGAAAGCCATGAATTTCACTGAACTGTTAAGACACGTCGGTATGTTCGGAGGCGCGGTGATTGTCTCCCTCGCCCTGCTTTCTGTCTTTTCGGTGGGGATGATCATAGACAAGCACCGTCGCTTCTCTTCAACCTTCCGCGAGTCGGTAAAGTTCAAGCCCGAGTTCAAGAAGTTCCTTCACGGAGGAGATGTCCAGAATCTGGTCGAAGCCGGGCGGCTGCACCCGAATTCTTACGTGGCGCAAGTGGTCTCGGCGGGCATCGTCGAGTACGACGGCGTGCGCCAGAGCGGAGGCGATCCGGTCGCTTCGCTCGAGCTCGTCGCGAGCGCACTCCGGGACTCTATTTCCGAAACGCTGATTCAGTTGAAGAGTGGTCTCGGATTCCTTGCCACAATCGGCTCCACGGCCCCGTTCGTCGGTCTTTTCGGCACCGTGGTCGGAATCATCAACGCTTTCCGGAGCATCGCCGCCACGGGGTCCGGCGGAATGTCTGTGGTTTCGGGCGGCATCGCAGAGGCCCTGGTCTCGACGGCCCTCGGTATCTTCGTCGCAATTCCGGCCGTCGTCGCCTTCAACCACTTCACGGGCAAACTTGAGACTTTCCATGTCGAAATGAATCGGGCTTCGTCCCAGCTTGTGAACCGCTTGTTCAAAATACCAGAGCTCAAGGGGCTTGAACTCGACGAAATGGATGAAGTCAAGGCGTCGAAGGTCAAAAAAGAAGGCCCGGCCTATGCGACTCGGTGAGCCAGCCCGGATGCAAGCAGCCATCAACATCACGCCGCTCGTCGACGTGGTGCTGGTGCTGCTGATCATCTTCATGGTGATGGCGCCGCAGATGCGGAAGGGGCCCGACGTCAACCTGCCGAACACGACCAAACCGAACTCGCAGGGCGACGAGAGAGGCCGCATCCTGGTCTCCATAGACGAAGCTGGGGGGCTGTGGATCAACGACCAGCCTGTCGCAGCCGAGCATTTCGACGAAACTCTCCGCGCTGCGGTGGGCGCCGAGACGAACCCCAAGATCGTGATCCGGGGTGATGCAAAGCTCAATTTCCGCGAGGTTCGAGAGGTCATGGTCGCGATCGAGCAAACCGGCTTCCGCGGCGTTGGGCTCATCGCCAAGCGCGCTGGCGCAGAAGGAAAGTGACATCATGCAGTTCAACAGCAACGATTCCGGTTCCAGTCTGCAGTCTGAAATCAACATCACGCCGCTCGTCGACGTGGTGCTCGTGCTGCTGATCATATTTATGGTCGTCGTGCCACTCCTGATCGAGGGCTACGACGTCGATATCCCTCGAGCCTCCGCCGATACGTCGGCTCAGGTTGCCGAATCCCAGTTGATCCTGAGTATCGGTGCTGCGGCGTGCCCCATCCTCACGCCCCCAGCAGGGGAGGGGATCCCGAAGGACTGTCAAGTGACCCTGGCGGATCAAAAGATCCCTGTAGCCGAATTGCCCACGCGCGTGGCGGAGATTTTGGTAAGACGGCCCGCGGAACAGCGTGCGCTGTTCCTGGCCGTCGACGATCGCCTGAACTACGAGGGGGTTCTGCGCATCATTGATCTCGCAAAATCGGGCGTTGAGGATTTGAAGATCGAATTTGTCGCGGCCAATTAAGGTGGTTGCTTGGTGACAACCATGGAAACAAAGAGCATTTTCAAAACATCCGGGGCTCCGACGGCCCGCAGCATGGCGAAGAGCCTGGCGATCCATGTCTTCGTGCTGGCCGTGGTGATGGTCATACCGGCTCAAGCGCTGTTTCGCAGCGAGTCCCCCAACAAAGAACTCGACATCGTCTTCTATCGTCCACCAGAAATCGCGGTCAACTCGCGAGCCGTTTCGCGTCCGATGCCGCGAGGGACGAGTGAGGCCGGGGCGCCTGCACCCGCTCTCAAACCGAAACCGAACGCCCCCGCAGGTCCAGACTTAGCAGGCAAAGCAGAACTCCCACCGGGTCCCGAGGTGGGCCCACCGGTGGAGGCAAAGTCGAGGGTGGGAAACGCCGGCATCCTGGCACTCAAGGACAAGATCGCGAGCCTAGCTCAGGACACCGTCGTGGTGCCTCTCGGAGCCGATGCGCGTCACATTGCCGCCGATGACGTAGGTCGGCCCTCGGCACGCTCTTTGTTGACGAGCAGTACGCCGGGATCGAGCGGTGGCATCAACGTCGCCTCCCTGAGCCGCAGTGTAGGAGGCGGTGGCGGAGGAGGCGGAGGTGGCAACGGGAGTGGGGGTGTGGGTGGCCGCGGCACAGGCGCTGGCGGTAGCGGAGGCGGGATTGGTGGTGTCGGGGTAGGCCGCGCGGTCAGCCCGATCGCACCGATCACCGGCGCCGACCGACCGAAGGCACGCGGCGGGCCAGGTCCTGCGCGCACCGACGAGGAAATACAGATCGTGTTCGATCGCTACAAGGCGTCGTTCTACCGGCTGTACAACCGGGAGCTGCGCAATAACCCAGCACTGAAAGGCCAGATGGTTCTGCGCCTGACGATCGAGCCGGACGGCAGCGTGTCGATGTGCGTGCTGCAGTCGACTGACATGGATGCGCCGGATCTCGCCACGCAGGTGGTTGGACGCGTCCGGACGATCAATTTCGGCGCGAAGGATGTACCGGCTGTGACGATCGTGTACCCGATCGACTTCCTTCCGGCGGCGTGAAGCCGGCGGCGGAATCGGAATTAGCACGGACACAAGGAGGTTTGGAGAAGCTGCGAATCTGATCCGTTAAGTTCGACGCGATTTTGACAAAGGCAAAGCCATTCGAAAGATGGCGACGCAAAGTCACCGGTCTAAAGGGCGGGGGCCCTACGACGGCGGGACCGCCGAAATCCAGTCCACCGCGCGGACTGCCTCGGTCCCGATGAAATCGCTTGGTGAGTGGGACGGGGGCGTAAATGACATCTAGCGGCAGAAAGCATGTGAGGGTGGGTTACAGCTGGATCGCAATCCTGCTCGACAAGCTGCGCCTCACTCTCCGCTTCCGCCTGCGACTTCCCGAGATCGATGATGTGCGGAACCCCCTCATAGCTCATGCGGCTATTGGCAGCCCAGGAAGAGCACGGCTGTTCAAAGGAGCACGCGCTAGGAAGAGGATTTTACTTGTTTTCGGCATCGTCGTTCTGATGGGAGCGAACTCTGCGTTTGCCCAGACCCAGACGTGCGCCATTGTTACCGGCGGCGGTGCCAGTCCAACAACGGGTGTTAATCCCGCCTATCTGGCTAATCTAGACGGACGCGCCAATGAGGGTTGTACCATTTTGATCACGCTCAACGCTAACGGGTCTATCACAACAACTCACCCCAATCCTGCCACCTCTTTCGATAGCGGCCTTGACGACAACCTGATTGGAGTCATAAACAACACCGCACAAACCATCACCGGCTTGCAGCTCAGTAGCGCAAGAATCCGTATTTTTGCTTTCGACAACGACGGAGTTTGTGCCGGCCCCCCGGGATACACTTTTAGCGCTCTTGGGCCGAACCCCAATTGCGCAATCGCAACGGACCCGCACACTTATGGTCCCGCGGGAATTGACTTTACAGTAATTAACGCGAACACTGGGATCGTCAATTTCGGCAACGGGGGCATTGCACCAAATAGTAATTCGTTTTTCAGCCTTGAGGGGGGGAACCTCACAAAGATCGTCGTGGTAGTGGACCCAGGGCTGGCAATTACCAAGCAAGTCACCGTAGTAGGCGGCGGCGCTGCGCTGCCCGGCGGACAGCTTGACTACTTGGTGCACGTGACCAATCTCTCGACGAGCCCTGCCACCACGGTCGTAATTACCGACGATATCAGAAGCGCGGGCGCAGGTCGTCTCACGTTTGTGAATCCACCAGCGCCAACGATGAACGGCTCTCCGGCCGGTGTCACAGTGGCGGGTACCGTACTAACCGCGAACTACTCCGCTATAAACGGGCCGCTGCAGCCCGGACAAGCCATCGACGTGCGCTTCCGGGTGCAGATTTCTGCGGGAATTCCCGCCGGCACGATTCTCACGAACACTGCGCTCGTAACCTGGAACACCCCTACACGGACGTCGAGCGCGAGCGTCTCGATTGCGATTGGAGAAACCTCCGCACCCAGTCTTGTACTGACAAAAACGGGACCGGCCACGATGAGCCCCGGGCAGTTAGGGCAGTTTGGTCTTAACATCCAGAATACGGGCGTGAGCGACGCATGGAACGCCACGATCGTGGATCGGGTCCCCCAAAGCACCCCCACCGGCGGCATGTGCAACATGACACCTCAAGTGCTCAGTGCTCGGGTCTTCCAGGCGGACGGCGTCACGCCGGTCGCAGGCAAGGGCCCGCTCACGGCTGGCACGGACTACACGCTCAGCTATACGGGAGCGCCTGCATGCACGCTGACACTCAACATGCTGAGCGGCGCGGCGGTAATCGGTCCGACGCAGCGCCTCATCGCCACCTACCAGACGCAGCTCGATGCGAACACACAGAACGGCGCCACGCTCACCAACGTGGCCGGTACGACGCTGTGGTACAACGGCCCGAGCAGTGACACCGGCCGCCAGAGCTACACCTGCACGCTGACCAACGGTACGCCCGGCGTGCTGGACTGTCAGGACGCGCACACGGTGACGGCCGTTATCCCGGCGATGACCATCACCAAGCAGGTGACGGTGGTGGGGGGCGGCGCGGCGGTGCCGGGCGCGACGCTCGACTACCTGGTGCACGTGACGAACACCTCCGCGAACCCGGTAAACCCGGTGGTGATCACGGACAACCTGAACGCAGCGGGGGCGGGGGCGCTCACCTACGTGGCTGGCACCGCGACCATGAACGGCTCGCCCAACGGTGTCAGCGTTGCCGGCAACGTCATCACCGCGAACTACTCGGCGACCTACGGACCGCTGGCACCCGGAGGGACGATCGACCTGCGCTTCCGCGCCACGCTCGGCAGCACGCTCGCTGCCGGTACGATCGTCACCAACACCGGCGTCGTAACGTGGAACACTCCCCCGCAAACAGCAAGCGCCAGCGTCTCGATCGCTGTCGGAGGAATCGTTGGTACGCCCAATCTCGTGTTCACTAAGTCCGGGCCGCCGACGATGAGCCCGGGGCAGTGGGGGCAGTTCGGCTTCAACGTCCAGAATAGCGGGTCGAGCGATGCGTGGAACGTCACGCTGCTGGACGAGCTCCCCAGCGGCGCAACGGGCGGCATGTGCAACATGACGCCTCAGGTGCTCACTGCTCAGGTTTTCCAGGCTGACGGCGTCACGCCGGCCAAGGGCCCGCTCGTTCCAGGCACCGACTTTTCGATCAGCTACATCGCTGCGCCTACCTGCAAGCTCACGCTGACTATGCTCACCGCCGCAGCCACGATCAGCCCGAATCAGCGTCTGATCATTACCTACCGCACCCAGCTCGACGCCAACAGCCAGAATGGCGCCCAGCTTACGAACGTAGCGGGCGCAGTTCAGTGGTTCAATGCCGACAGCAGCGTCACGACTCGCCAAGCATTCACACGCACGTTGACCGACGGGACACCTGGCATCCTCGACTTCCAGGATGCCCACACCGTCACAGTAGTGATCACCACGATTGCTATCACGAAGCAAGTCAGTGTTGTTGGTGGCGGCGCTGCGCAGCCGGGCGGGCAGCTCGACTACCTGGTGCACGTGACCAATGTCTCGACGAACCCGGCCCCCTCTGTCGTGATCACGGACGATCTCAGCACCGCTGGTGCAGGCCGCCTAACGTTCGTTAACCCACCTGCAACGATGAATGGCTCCACAACGGGTATCAGCATCGCGGGCTCGGTGCTGACTGCAAACTACTCCGCTGTGTACGGTCCGTTGCAGCCCGGGCAATCCATCGACGTGCGATTTCGGGTGCAAATTGCTTCGGGACTTCCAGCCGGCACGACGCTCACGAACACCGCGGTCGTGACGTGGAACAACCCTCCCCAGACGGCGAGCGCCAGCGTCTCGATCGATATCGGAGGAGTCCCCGGTTCCGGCAGTTTGAACGGCACCGCGTGGCTCGACGCAAACTTCAACAAGATAGCCGACCCCGGCGAGCCGTTGCTGCAGGGCTGGACGGTTGGGCTGTATCTCAATGGTGCGCTGGCGCAGTCCGTTCTCACGGATGTCAACGGCGTCTATCGGTTCAGTAACATGCCGCCGACCGACGGGACGGCAAACCGCTACGAGCTTCGGTTCACCGCGGCCGGTGCGGGTCCGAATACCGCCAAGCTCGGCAAAGCCGACTCGGCCTTTACCAACTGGCTGCAGCGGATCACCAACATCGCGGTGCCCTCCGGCAGCAACCTCCAGAATCTGAACCTGCCGATCGGGCCGAACGGCGTCGTCTACAACTCGATGACGCGCGCTCCTATTGCGGGCGTGACGTTGAACATGCTGGGCGCCGGTAGCCCCACACCATTGCCAGCAACCTGCTTCGACGACCCAGCTCAACAGGGCCAGATCACCCAGGCAGGGGGCTATTACCGTTTCGACCTGAACTTCTCGGATCCGGCCTGCTCCGGTGGTGGCAGCTACCTCCTCAAGGTGACCGGGCCGACATCGAACTACGTGGCCGGTCAGTCTCTGCTTATCCCGCCGACTTCGGACGCATCGACCGCTCCGTTTTCGGTTTCTACCTGTCCGACCGATGCTCTTCCGGCTATCCCCTACTGCGAAGCACAGGCGTCGGAGTTCGCGCCGCCACTCTCCGTGCCCGCGCGTAACGCTGGGACTCAGTACTACCTGAATCTCATCCTGGACGGCAGCGCGGTGCCCGGCTCAAGCCAGATCTACAACAACCATATTCCGCTCGACCCGCAGCTCGCGGGAGCATTCTCAATCACGAAAACGACGCCATTGGTCAACGTGACTCGCGGGCAGCTCGTCCCATACACCATCACGATCAGCAACGCGATAGGCGCATCCCTGCAAGGTGAGCAGGTTGTGGATCGCTATCCGGCGGGCTTCCGCTATGTCCCCGGATCCGCGCGCCTGGATGGTGTCCGCTCAGAACCCACGGTTGCCGCCGGCCAACTCGTGTGGAATGGCCTCAACTTCGGCAGCTCCACTCGCACGATCGTCCTGCTGCTCGCCGTTGGCGCCGGTGTTGGCGAAGGCGAGTTCGTCAACCGCGCCCAGGTCATCGATGGGCTGACAGGCAGGCCGGTGTCGGGTGAGGCGACCGCCAGGGTTCGTGTCGTCCCGGATCAGACGTTCGATTGTACAGACGTGTTTGGCAAGGTCTTCAACGACGTCAATCGCAACGGAGTGCAGGACAACGGCGAAGATGGCCTGCCCGGCGTGCGTGTGGTGACAGCAACGGGTCTGGAAGCGACGACGGATCAATACGGGCGGTTCCACATCACCTGCGCAATCACGCCTAATGAGAACCGCGGCAGCAATTTTGTGCTGAAGCTCGACGACAGGACCCTCCCAAGCGGCTTCCGGATGTCGACTGACCAGGTGCAGATCAAGCGTGCCACGCGTGGCAAGGCCCTGAAATTCGATTTCGGTGCGTCAATTCACCGGGTGGTCGCTATCGACCTCTCCGATGCGGCTTTCGAGGCGGGTAAGACCGAAATCCGCGTCCAGTGGCAGCCACGCGTCAACTTACTCCTCGAGGAACTGCGCAAAGCGCCGTCGGTGCTGCGTCTCTCCTACGTTGCCGACACGGAGGATGAGGCCCTGGTCGACCGGCGCTTGGAAGCGTTTAAGCGGCAATTGACCGAAGCGTGGGATGCGAAGAAAGAGGGCTATGTGCTGGCCATTGAGCCTGAGGTCTTCTGGCGCCGTGGCGGCCCGCCCAAACGGCTCGACGGGCGTATGCCGGGGAGCAGGTGAACGCTATGAGCAAGCAGCGCCACCTACTGCTGATCGCCGGATTGCTGCTGATGACCGCTCCCGCGGCAGTCGGTCAGGTCAGCACGGCCAAGCCCAGCGAGCCGGTCGAGCGGCATCTGTCCAGCGATCAGACGTTTCGTGAATGGTCGCATGACTCGAAGCCGACCGGTGAAACCAAGCTCATCAAGGTCTGCCGGGCGGAGACCGTTTGCAAAATGCGCTACCGGGAAGGCAACACGCCGCGGATGCGCGTCAGGAACCTCGTCGTGCCAATGCGGTACGAGGACGAGACCACTCCCATTTCCGACGCCTTCACCAAACAAATTCGGCAGGCGCTCGACAACCTGCGGGACAAGCGGGGCGTGACGGTCCGCTTCATCGGCTACACTGACGACGCGCCGCTGACTGGCCCCGATGAGAGCACTTACGGAAACCACTTGTCGTGGTCGAAGGCAAGGGCGCACCACGCTGCATTGGCCATGCAGGAAATCCTGGGATTGCCGGCCTCGGCGATCGAAAGCGACGGTCGCGGGGCCTCTCACCCGCTTGCCTCAAACGAAACGGCACAGGGACGGAGGCTGAATCGTCGCATCGAGGTGGAATTCTGGTACGACGATCCTCTCCAAGCGTTACCGGACGAGCCGCAACTGTGCCCGGACGATGCCGACGAAACGGTGACCAGGGTTTACGATCCCCCCTGGGGCAGCATCCCATCCCTCGCGCTCGAGAACGGCCAGCCGATCATTCCGCAGGACTACGTAGCAAACCTGCGTCGCGCGCTGACGGACATTTCGGATCGGACCAACGCGCGACTACGGTTTATAGGTTACACGAAGAACGAGCGACTCGACCGCCGCACCGCGTCCGTGTATGGCGATGACATCGGGCTTTCCGCGGCGCGGGCTCGGCGCGCTATGGATACCCTGATGCAGGACCCGCTGTTGTCGGGCGCGCGGTCCGAGCACGAGGGACGCGGATACGTCCAGTCCGACGACGTCGTAAACGCGGGCTTCATCCAGGGCCAAGAGTCGTTCGTGCGCGTGCAGGTCGTGTACGACGAGCGGTTACCTTTGGACAACTACGAAGGCGTGGATATTACGCGTCTGAACCAGGAGGTTCGTCCGAAGAGCCCGTATGAGCTGAATGTGATGCGCATCACCGTCGATGGCAAGCCGATCGATGACCCAGGCCGCAGCTCTTCCGACATCCAGCGCTGCACCGACGTCGCGCTCGACAACGCCAAGATCCAGTTCCGCTTCGACAATCTGGAGGCGCGGCGACGGCTCAGTGTCGCGGCGAATCCGGTCGCTGTGGCCGTGAGTAATTCAGGCGGTGGCCCTGCCGAATCGGTCGTACATTTCCGCATGTACAGCAGCTATGCAAGCTTTATCAAGCGTGCTGAAATTCGAATATTCGAGCAGCAGCAGTCCCTGCAAGCCGCGCCGCTCAAGATCGTCGCCGTCGACGACGCGGGTCTTGCGGAATGGCATCCAACAGCAGAAATTCTTTCGGGCCCGGCGCGCGAACTCAAGTACCTGCTACGCGCCTATGACTCGAAGGGTGATTTCGACGAAACGGACGCGCGGCCGCTGCGGCTGTACCGCGAGCCGTCGCGTGGAAGCGTCGTGACCTCTGACGGGTCGGCAACGCGCGAGCTACTTGCCGCCTATGGCGAGAATCAGCTGGCGCGCCAGCAGATTCCGCTCGGCAGCGGCACGGTGAAGGTACAGGGCAGCGGCATACCGGCCGGCCACACGGTCTGGGTAGCGGGCCGCCAAATTCCGGTCGACCCGCAGGGCAACTTCGCTGCGGAGGAGATCCTTCCGGCCGGCGCGCATAGCGTCGAAGTCTCGGTCCTGGACGATGCGGGCAACGGCTCACTGTATCTTCGCGACCTGGAGTTCAAACGCACGGACCTGTTCTACGTCGGCATTGCCGACCTGACGGTATCGAAGAACAGTGTGAGCGGGCCGGCAAAGCTGCAGGAAGGCGAGAATAATCCATACCCCTACGATTCATCGCTGGACGGCCGGCTGGCGTTTTACTTGAATGGCAATGTGCGTCAGAACTGGCGGTTGACGGCGAGCGCGGATACGCGCGAAGGCCCGGTGAAGGACCTGTTCAGCAACTTCCTGGCCAAGTCGCCCGATTCGCTATTCCGGCGCATCGATCCCGACTATTATTACCCGTCGTTCGGCGACGACGGTGTAGTGCAAGAAATGGCGCCAACCTTGGGCAAGTTCTACGTCAAAGCGAGCAATGGCGAGAATTACGGGATGTGGGGCAATTTCAAGGTCGGCTATTTGGATAACGAACTGGCCCACGTGGACCGAGGCTTGTATGGAGCTAACGCGCATTACGCGTCCGAACCCACCACCAGCTTCGGCGAGCGACGGCTCACGGTGGATGGATTCGCTGCCCAACCGGGAACGATGGCGAGCTATGAGGAATTCCGCGGAACGGGCGGATCGCTCTACTTCCTGCACCACCAGGACATCCTGACGGGCTCTGAGCGCGTGCGCATCGAAATTCACGACAAAGCCTCTAACATCGCCACAGGAGTGGTCAACCTGCAACCCAACGTGGACTACGACATCGACTACCTGAAGGGCCGGCTGCTGCTTTCCCACCCGCTCTCGTCGACTGCCAACGACAACCTGTTAGTGCGCACCAGCGGCTTAAGCGGTGACGAGGCTTTCCTGGTTGTGCGTTACGAGTACACGCCAGGTTTCGACAAGCTGGACCAAGTTGCCGTCGGCGGTCAGGGCCATTACTGGTTGAACGACCATGTACGGCTCGGCTTCACGGCCGATTCCAACGAAGGGGGCTCCGCCAGCAACAGCAATCTCGGCGCCGCAGACCTGACCCTGCGGAAGAGTGCCAATTCCTGGTTCAAGTTACAGGCAGGCCGCAGCACGGGTCTCCTCTCTCCCTCGCTGCAATCCAATGATGGCGGATTCGGGTTTCAGGGTCCTAGCGACCAGTCGTTCACCGGCGCGAAAGCGGGCGCTTATCGCGCCGACCTGAGCGTCGGGTTGCGCGATTTCTTCGAGGGCCGCGACGGTCGCTTCACGTTCTATAAGCAGCACCTCGACGCCGGTTATTCGTCACCAGGACAGGCGACGATTAAGGACACCGAGCAATACGGCGGCACGTTCAGAATACCCGTGACGAGCAGCTTGAGTCTCGCAGCCAAGGGCGATCAGAAAATCGAGAGCCAGGGGCTCGAGACTCGGGCGGTCGAATTGGACGTGGCCTACAAGCTAACCGAAAAATGGACCGTCAGCACCGGTGTGCGCAACGACCTGCGTAAGGACAATTCGCCGGTTGTTCCGCTGACGCAGATACAGGGCGAGCGCACGGACGCAGTCGCGCAGGTGAAGTTCGATTCCAGCGCCTCCTGGAGCGCCTATGGCTTCGGCCAGCGCACGGTCGCGGCAAGCGGCGGCCGTGAAGACAATGATCGCATCGGCGTGGGCGGTTCCTATCGCCTGACGAAACGCTTCCGGATCGACGGGGAGGCGTCCGACGGACACCTCGGACCCGGTGGAAAGGTCGGCACGAGCTTTCTCGATTCCAAGGGGACCAGTTATTACCTGAACTATTCGCTGGAAAACGAGCGGACAGACAACGGGCTGCTGCTTCGCGGCAGCCAGGGCAACCTGGTCTCGGGCACGAAGGTGCGGCTTTCCGACACTTCCAGTGTCTACGTCGAGGAGCGTTACCAGAATGGCGGATCTCTAAGCGGACTTACTCACACCACCGGAATCAACCTCACGCCGAAAGAACACTGGAATCTCGGCGGCAGCGCGGAGGTCGGCAAACTGCGCGACTCACAGACCGGCGCCGAGACCGATCGCAAGGCGGCAGGGATCAACATGGGCTACGGCCTGGCTAAGATGCAGTTCTCGAGCGCGATCGAGTTTCGCCGGGATAACGCGGAACAACTCGACCTGGCGCATACCGAAACGACTAGATGGCTGTTTCGTAATAATTTCAAGTTGCAACTGACGCCCGACTGGCGCCTTATCGGCAAGCTGGACCACTCGGTCAGTGATAGCTCGCTTGGCGAGTTCTATGCCGGCGGCTACACCGAGGCAGTGGTCGGCTACGCGTACCGTCCGGTAAGGAACGACCGGCTAAACGCGCTGATCAAGTACACGTACTTTTATAACGTGCCGACCACAGGTCAGGTGGGATTGCAGAACACAGCGGCCGAGTTCCTTCAGAAGAGCCACATCGCGGCGCTGGATGTGAACTACGACCTGACGGCGAATTGGTCCCTCGGAAGCAAGTACGCCTACCGCATGGGACAGGAAAGTTTGGATCGCGTGCACCCGAACTTCTTCGCCAACCCCGCGCAGCTCGCGGTCTTGCGCGTGGACCGGCGGTTCTTCAAGGAGTGGGACACCCTGGCGGAGGTTCGAACGCTTTACCTACCGGGTATAAGTCAACGCCGCAGCGGCGCACTGGCCGCGATCTATCGTCATATTAGCAAGAACCTGAAGGCTGGCGTCGGCTACAACTTCACGAACTTCTCCGACGACATGACCGATCTGAAGTACAACCACAAAGGCGTATTCGTCAATCTCATCGGGACTATGTGACGCCCGCGTGGCTTCGCTCGGCAGCGGGCTTGCTGGAATCCAGCTTCCGAACAGCAAACGTTCCGTGAAACGCGAATGATCAGCTTGCGATTACCTGCTCCGCCCTTGCCAATAGGCGCCAAAGCTTGCTGAGATAGCGCGCATCATTTCCCGTACTGCGCTATTACTTCCCAGTCTGTTCCGCTCCCTAGCCTATACTGCGCCAACGGTTGACGTGCGTGAACTACGCCCCCCAAACCTGAACCGGCAACCGACAGCTGAAAAAAGGTTCGGATTAGTAATGGGAAGTCGGCTTGTGGAACGTGATTTCTGGATTGCCCTGGATCACGAACAACTCTGAAGTAATGTCGCTCGTTCCTCGCGGCGATGTTGTGTACATTTTGTGTACAAGAAGGCGGGTTTGAAGGGCCTGAAAATGGACCTAAGCAACGCAGAATCAACAACAGACTCTTGAGCTACA
>Ga0209807_1000933_pt1 | contig 13669 bp, 9 predicted proteins | sample GraSoiAngelo_154_FD_186168 | JGI IMG/M metagenome (GOLD analysis project Ga0209807, IMG submission 186168) | Grasslands soil microbial communities from the Angelo Coastal Reserve, California, USA - 14_1009_13_20cm (SPAdes) (version 2) | ecosystem: Environmental > Terrestrial > Soil > Grasslands ... | reverse complement strand
AACGAACCGCGCCAGCAGCACAGTGATTGCCGGATAAAGCGAAGATATCACCACTGCCGCGTCCAGCCGTCCGGTTTGGCTGGCGCGGATAAACAACGCCGTGCCGGAAGAGTCCAGAAAGCCGGCAATTGACCCCAGCACCGCGGAGCGCAAGTTTATTTCGCGCGGCTGGCGCCCGAATAAAACGATGGTGGTGGTTAGCAGCAGAGAGGCGCCGCGCGAGATCGCCGCCATCCACAACGCCGAGCCTTGCCCTGCCTGCTTTGCGCAGAGAAAGAATCCTGCAAAACCGATGGCCGCGAGCACAGCCAGCCCCAAGCCCTCAGGACGAGTGTGATCTTCTGAGCGCGAGATCAGCCATATGCTGATTCCGGCGAGAATGAAGCCGGCCATCTGGGGCTTGCTAGGCACGCCTTCGGTAATCATGCCGAATAGCGTCGGAATCACAGCAGCGATTACGGCTGTAAGCGGAGCGGCCAGTCCCATCTTTCCGATTGCCAGTGCGCGATAGAAAATCGCCAACGCAGCGCCACCGCAGAGTCCGGCCCCGATTGCCCAACCCATGCTGGCTCGCGATGGAAACGTGGAGTGGTTCAGCAAAGCCAGCACCAACATGAGCGAGGCGCCCGCGAAGTGAGTCACGCTGGTGAGCAGGAACGTGCTGGCGCGCCGCGTGGCGACTCCGCCCAAAAAGTCGCTTGTGCCCCAACAAAAGACAGCGCCGAGGCTGAAACTTCCGGGGGCGAGTTGCGCGGGCATGGAAAAACGAGAGTAGCATGAAGAATTCAAAATTGACTTGCCGTAACATCGCGGCCTAACATTCCGTCCGCGCGTTGTTGTCGCATGATCAGCCAGACCATCTCGCATTACCGCATCTCGCAGAAGCTCGGCGGAGGCGGAATGGGCGTCGTGTATGAGGCAGAAGATCTTCGCCTTGGACGGCGCGTTGCCCTCAAATTTCTTCCCGAGGAACTGGCGGAGGATTCCCAGGCTCGAGATCGATTTCAGCGCGAGGCGCGAGCAGCGTCGGCTCTAAACCATCCCAACATCTGCACGATTTACGACATCGGTGAAGCTGATGGCCGGCACTTCATTGTCATGGAGTACCTCGAAGGCAGCACGCTGAAGTACCGCATCGAGGGAAAGCCGGCTTCGCTTGACCAATTGCTTGATTTTGGAGCTCAAGTCGCCGATGCGCTGGATGTGGCCCACTCGGCGGGAATTATTCACCGCGACATGAAGCCCGCGAATCTGTTCCTCACCAAGCGTGGGCAAGCCAAAATTTTGGATTTTGGATTGGCAAAAGTGGTGAACCGGCCGATTCCGCAACTGGAGCCGGTAGGCGCATCGTTCGCTACTGCGGCAGTGAATGACGCGGCGCAGTTGACCAGCCCAGGTTCCACTGTCGGCACAGTGGCCTATATGTCACCCGAGCAGGCGCGGGGTGAGGAACTGGATGCCCGCACCGATCTTTTTTCCTTTGGCGCCGTGCTCTACGAAATGGCCACAGGCAGGCAGCCGTTCACAGGCAGCACGTCGGCCGTGATCTTTGACGCAATCCTAAACCGCGCGCCTACTGCTCCGGTGCGGCTGAATCCGAATTTGCCTGCGGAGCTCGAACGCATTATCAACAAGGCCTTGGAGAAGGACCGCGAGCTGCGCTACCAGGTTGCATCGGAGATGCGCGCCGACTTGAAACGCCTGAAGCGGGAGGTTGATTCGGGGAAAAGTTCTGCGGCCAGCTCGGCTGCCCTTGCGGCGATACCGTCTTCCGGGTCGGTCGCGGTTGCAGCGCCGCCCTCGGGCCCGGCCGTGCAGCCAGCGGTGTCGGCCTCCGGTCCAATTACGCCGGCTACAGTTGCAGCGCCAAGCAGCAGGAAGCGGTGGTACATCCTCGCGGCCGTTCTGGTTGCACTAGCCGCAGCCTTTGGTGGCTTTTTCTACACGCGGCGGGCGCGGGCTCTGACGGAAAAAGATTCCATTCTGCTGTCCGACTTCGTCAACACGACGGGCGATCCGGTCTTCGATGGGACGCTCAAACAAGCTTTGGCAGTGCAGCTGGAGCAGTCGCCTTTTCTGAACATTTTTCCCCAAGAGCGCGTGCGGGACACCTTGCGCTATATGGGGCGCTCTTCCGATGAACGATTGACGCCCGATCTGGCGCGGCAGGTCTGTCAGCGAGAAAGCATCAAGGCCGCTTTAAACGGTTCCATCGCCACCATGGGAAGCCAGTATGTCGTAGGCGTGGACGCAATCAATTGTCAGACCGGGGACACCTTGGCCCGCGAGCAGATTGCAGTGGACAAGAAAGAGCAGGTGCTGGCAGCGGTGGGAAGGGCTGCCTCAAATTTGCGAAGCAAGCTGGGAGAATCCTTGGCTTCGATTCAGAAATTCGATTCCAAGGTGGAAGAAGCCACAACTTCCTCACTGGAGGCGCTCAAGGCGTTCAGTCTGGGCGAGGCGGAACGTGACAAAGGATCCGAGTACACTGCCATCCCTTTTTATAAACATGCTCTCGAACTGGATCCCAATTTCGCCGTGGCCTACGCGCGCTTGGGACAGGCATATAACAATACCGGCCAGAGTGCCTTGGCGATCGAAAACACAAAACAGGCCTTTGAACGTCGAGAACGTGCCAGCGAACCGGAGAAGCTCTATATTTCGACCCACTACTACGAGAACGTTACTGGAGATTGGGATAAGGCGATAGAAGCATATCAGTTGTGGAAGCGGACCTATCCACGCGATTCAATCCCGACGAATAATCTCGCAGTTGCCTATAACGTCTATCTTGGCAAATTTGACCAGGGGCTCGCGGAAGCTCTAGAAACCATGCGCCTGGACCCGAATAGCGCTTTCAGCTATGGAGTTTTGGGAGCCTCGTATCTCGGCCTTAACCGATTTGCTGAGGCCAAGGCGGTCCGCGAGAAACAGGTCGCGCTCAAGCTGGATAACATGGGTGATCACCGAGACCTTTATGTCATGGCTTTTCTGGAGGGCGAAACGTCGGGGATGCAGCGCGAAGCGGACTGGGCAAAAGGCAAGACGAACGAATTCGAGATGCTGGAAGCGGTCGCGGAAGCCGCCGCCTTTTCGGGCAAGCTACAGAAAGCGAGAGAAATTTACGCTCAAGCCATCGAGTCGGCGCGGCGAGGAAAGTTTGAAGAGAGTGCCGCAGGCATTACGGCACGGCAGGCGGCGACGGAAGGTTTGGTTGGAAATGAGACACAGGCGCGTGCGACCGCTCAAGAGGCGCTCGCTATGGATCGGAGCCGAGCAACGGCTTTTTTTGCTGGCCTTGCGCTAGCCATGGCAGGCGACACGCGCCAAGCGGCTGCCGTCGTAGACGAGCTGAGCAAGCGCTTTCCTGGCGATACCGTGGTCAACAACTCTTGGGGACCAACGATCCGTAGTGAGATTGAGATCAACCGTGGCAATGCCAGCAAGGCGATCGAATTGCTCCAGCTCGCATCACCTTACGAAACTGGCCTTGTCGTACGCCTGGTACCCAATTACGCTCGTGGACAAGCTTACCTCAAGGCACGACAGGCGAAGGAAGCGGCAGCCGAGTTCCAAAAAATCCTGGATCATCGCGGGGTATGCCAGACCGCACCGGCCTGCGCCCTGTCCCATCTCCAACTGGGGCGAGCGCGCGTTCTGTCCGGCGACGCGGCTGCGGCCCGCACGGCTTACCAGGACTTCTTCGCCATTTGGAAAGACGCCGATCCGGCTATTCCTATCCTGAAGGAAGCTAAGGCGGAGTACGGAAAGCTGCAGTAAAGCAGTCGCAACCAAAAACCACCTAGGCCCGAACGCCCTCGTCCGTGCTGGCGAGCGCAGCTCGCCAGTTACGAAAGCCAGCTACGAAGGCAAGATTGCGGAGCTTCGCTCCGCCGGGCGGGTGAGAGCACCCGCCCCTACGTGTTGTGTACCTGACTATACGTCTTTAATGTGCGTCGCGATGTACCACTGGTTGCCGAATGGGTCTTGCACGCCTCCGCTGCGGTCACCATACGGATGGTCTTGTGGCTCGGCAATCGAAGTTGCGCCGGCAGCGAGTGCGCGGCGGTAGACAGAGTCGCAATCCGGCACATATAGATAGAACATGGACTGTAGCGGCTGATACTTGCCGTGTGCCTCGCCCATTTCTACGACTGAGTCACCGACGCGTATCTCTGCATGATGAACGACGCCATCGGGCGACGCGTATTTCGCAATCTCTTGCGCCCCAAAGGCCCGCTTCAAAAAGTTGATGACCGGCTCGGCCCGCAGTGGATGCAAGTACGCATTGACGTTGTGCAGGCCCTTCGGAACATAAGTCTCGCCCTTGTGCGTAGCGATATACCAGTAATTCCCTGCTGGATCTTTCACTCCGCCTGAGCGCTCCCCATACTCCTGATCTATGACCTCGTCAATCGATTCAGCGCCAGCGCCCAGCGCTTTCTGATAGACGGCATCTACGTCTTCCACATACATGTGGATCGCATGGGTATTCGGGGTCGAGCGAAACTCGCGGCCAGGAATGCCGCCGCCTATCATCAACATGGAATCGCCGACGCGTGCCTCAGCATGAAGTCCGCCTGCCGATCCCACGGTGCGGAACGTTTCTTCGGCGCCGAAGGCCTGCTTGGCAAACTCCAGCAGCGCCGGGCCATCCTGCGCGACCAGGTACGGAGTCACGGTGCGATAGCCTTTGGGAACAGGAGCGACCACCGGCTTCTTGGGCACGGGCATCGTTGTCCGGAACCGGCGATGCATCTCTTCGGCCGATATCTCTTCCTTGACTGTGTAAACGTTCCACGCATATCCGAAGGGATCAAGCAAAGTCCCGTCGCGGTGTCCATAAAACTGGTCTGTGATCGGGCCCGTCAGTTTGGCGCCGGCAGCAACCGCATGCTCGACAAAAGCGTCCACGTCGGGCACATTGATTGTCATGCTGACGGGCGACTGTCCCAGCGTTTCGGCGCTGTAGCGGCCGCCTTCCGGCCACTCCTCGCAGAGCATGACGGTTGAATCGCCGATCATGATCTCTGCGTGGCCTATGCCAGATTCGGTCTCGAACCGCCATGATTCCTTCGCTCCAAACGCTTTCTCATAGAATTCGATTGCTTTTGCGGCGCTCTTGTAGCTCAGCCGTGGAGATGCGAAGGTGCGAACTGCTGCTATGGGTTGCCTAGCGGTTGCCATGGATAATGTCCTTTCCAAATCAGATTTAAGACTCGGTTTGAAATTTTCGCGCGGAAGATCGCGTAATTGCCTTGCAATTTGCAAAAGTGGGGCAAGGCTCCCATCAACCTCTGGGAGTTCGCCGTGCGGACGAGCCAACATCCTTTCAATCGCCTGATCCAGTTGATCGGTGAGAGAGCGCTTAGGCATTGGCACCCTCCATTTGCGAACGCAGTTTTTCGAGCGCCCGGAATTGAAGCTGCTTCACTGCGCCCTCACTGCGTCCGAGTTGTTGCGCGATTTCACGAATACTCCGTTGCTCCACAAAACGTTCAACGATGACCCGGCGCTGATCCGCGGGAAGCTGCTCGACCAGCCGAATGAGCTGCGCGCGATGTTCGACCGCGGTCATATCGATTTCGGTGCCCGGCTCTGGCGGGTCTTCGGCACTGGGAACCTCTCGGGCAGTTCGCTTGGCTCGATCGGTAATCGCGTTGGCCGCGATCCGCAAAAGCCAGGCCGCGAATGGTACGCCGCGCCATTCAAAACGTGAAAGATTGGCCAGTGCTTTGTGGAAAACATCTGAAGTCAAATCCTGAGCCGCGTCGCGATCATGCACGCGGCTAGCGACGAAGGCATAAACCCGTGCGAAGTTTACCTCGTAGAGATCCCCGAAGCGGCGCGGGTCTTTCTGCGCAGCTTCGACCAGGAGGCGATCATCTGCCTCAGATTGCGCTGCCTTCGCTGCCGCTCTTCGCGCGACCATCGCTCTCAACTATATAAACTTTTCTGATGAGGAAAGGTTACGGAGCAGGCCGAGGGTCCTAATTATCAGGCAAGCAAATTCCTCACGGCTTAAGGCTGTTCGGAACGACAATGGAAAAAAGCAGATTCCTCAGCTCTAAAACCGTTCGCAATGACGATGAAAATACTGAGCGCACGCCCCCTCAACGCCGTGCATGCTTGCGCGTTATAGAAAAAATGCGGGGCAACGCGGCTGAGTGGGGTCGAATCTCAGTTGGCCGAATCACTCCGGAGGGCAATATGAAAGCTCCATTTCTGATCGGCCGGCTCATATTCGGCGGATACTTCATCTACAACGGAATCAATCATTTCAAGCAGACGGAAACAATCGCGCAGTACGCGGGCGCAAAAAAGGTGCCCAGACCGCGCGAGGCGGTGATGGCTACGGGGGCGATGATGCTGCTTGGAGGCACCAGCATTTTGCTCGGCATTAAGCCCAAGTACGGAGCAGCCGCGATTTTAGGATTTCTGGCGGGAGTCTCGCCGATCATGCACGACTTCTGGCGAGCGGAGGATCCGAATCAGCGCATGAACGACATGATCAATTTCACTAAGAATCTGGCGCTGATGGGCGGAGCCGCGGCCCTGATGGCGGTCGAGGAGCCCTGGCCGCTAAGTGTACCGGTGGCACAACCGGGACGGATCGAGCGGGCGCGGAAGTTCTTCCGACGCGAGATAGCAGCGTAAGTTAAGCCCAGACGGGCGGGGACGCCCGTCCTCCATCGATTTTTCAAGTTGCTCGCAGGGTGGGCTGGACGCCAGATGGTCTGGCTTGCGACCGTCCGCGCTTCCTGCTCGCGTGATAGAATTTCCACAAGTATTCTTCTCGCGAGAGCCCAGGTTGATTGAGCTAGCACCCTCGATTTTGTCGGCGGACTTCGCCCGCCTTGCAGAGCAAGTGCGCAGTGCCACTGAGGGCGGCGGCACGGTGATCCACGTCGATATTATGGATGGACACTTCGTGCCGAATCTTACTGTTGGCCCGCCGGTCGTAAAATCGTTGCGCAAAGCTACTGACCTTCCCCTCGATTGCCACCTAATGATCCAAAATCCCGATCAATTCATTCCAGAGTTCTGCGAAGCGGGGGCAGATTGGATTTCGGTGCATCAAGAGGCGTGCGTTCATCTGAATCGCACGCTGAACCTGATCAAGAGTCATGGATGCGTAGCGGGCGTAGTAATTAATCCAGCAACTCCCGTTGATACGTTGAGCGAGGTTCTCGACATTGCCGATTACGTGCTCGTAATGTCAGTGAATCCGGGATTTGGCGGGCAGAAGTTCATTCCTGGGGCGGTGCACAAGATTCGCAGGCTGGCTGACCTGCGAAATGAGCGCGGATTGAGCTATCGTATTGAAGTAGATGGGGGAATTGCGTTGGATACGGTTGGGGATGTGGTCCGTGCGGGGGCAGAAATTCTGGTGGCGGGCAACGCGGTGTTCGGGCATGGCGATCCAAAGATTAATGCCCAGAAATTATTGAAAACAGCGGTCGAGGCGACCCTGCAAAAGGTGTAGCTTTCAGCGGCCGCCACAGCCGGCGAAACGCCGGCACTACTCATTCGAGGTCTTATGCTACGTCGTATTGCTGTATTCATATTGCTGGCGACTCTGGCTTTTACTGTCGCTTGCACCAACAAGAAAGTTAACAATCCGCTAGCTAACGTGGGATCCAAGCAGCCGGACAAAGTTTTGTTCGACCGTGCTATGGATGCTATGAAGCACAACCGCTTCGACGTGGCGCGGATCACTTTGCAGACGCTCATCAACACGTATCCAGATTCGGAGTACATCGCGCGCGCCAAACTGGCGGTGGCTGACTCCTGGTATGCCGAGGGCGGCTCGACCTCGCTGGCGCAGGCGGAGGCGGAGTACAAAGATTTCGAAACCTTCTTCCCCAACATGCCGGAGGCTGCCGAGGCGCAGGTCAAGATTGCCAATATTCACTATCAGCAGATGGAAAAGCCAGACCGCGATTTCACTCACGCGATGCGCGCGGAAGAAGAATACCGGCAGGTAATCCTGCAATATCCTGATAACAAAAAGATGGTGGCTGAGGCCAAGCAGCGCCTGCTGGAAGTGCAGGAAGTAATCGCGGAACGCGAGTATCGTGTCGGCCGGTTCTACTATTTGCGTGAATCGTATCCGGCAGCCATCGCGCGTTTACAGTCATTGGCAAACAAGTATCCCCTCTACAGCAAGGCTGACGAAGCTCTCTTCTTGCTGGGCCAGTCCTACGAAGGCGAAATCACAATGGTGCGCGCGAAGAAATTCGCGGAAGTAAGCAAGGCGCGCATGATTCAGGACCTCACCAAGAGTGCTGCGGAAGCATACTCGCGCATTCTCACTCGTTATCCATTGATGGACCGGGTAGACGACGCGAAGGCACGACTGCAGGCGCTGCATCAGCCGGTCCCGAGACCGACCAAACAGGCGATTGCGCTCAATAAGAGAGAAGAAGAGAGCCGCCGCGAGACTCCAATGTACAAGCAGGTGATTAGAAACTTCTCCAAGCGTCCAGATACTGAACAGGCAGCGAAAGGCGGCGATCCGACGCTGGTCGATCCGCCAATGACCAGCGCAACTGAAGTGGTGCAGCAGGCGACGCGGGCGATGATGGGAACCGGTGGTGGAGCCGACAAGAATGCAGTCGCCATTGAAACCGTCGGCAATGGAGCGCCTCCGCCGAGCCAACCGGCGCCGCGGTCGGATGCGCCTCCATCCGATAACGCTGGGGCGCAGCCTGAGAACTCTGCCGCTCCGCCTGCGGAGCAGCCAGCCAACGAACTGAAGCCAAATGTGGCAACGGACTCAAACGAGCTAAAGCCCAATACGCCATCCGACTCGAATGAATTAAAACCTAACGTTTCTGATAATAGTGGGCAGACGTTGCCTCCTCCGCAGCAGGTAAACGAGATTCAGCCCGGTCAGGCAAGCCAGCCTGCCGATGCCCAAGCAGGGGCGAAACCAGGAGATTCGGCATCGTCCTCTTCCACCCAACAGAAGGACGACGATGAGACGATTTCCTCGAGCAAGAAGAAGAAAAAGAAGGGCTTAAAGAAGATTGTGCCGTTCTGAATAACTATAAGCCAATGTAGCCGCGTCATCCGGGCGCAGTCAGGCCAGCAAGACTCTTCCCCGCCGAAGCGACGGTTTCCACCCCACTTGTGACTGTCCGCTGGTAACCTGCTTACTCTCCTATTGTCATTGACTTAGGCTAAGGGAGCGGGTAACTTCGCTGTTATCTCCCCACACCAAAGGACATCCCTTGGCGCGCAAAATACTGCTTGCCGATGACAGTGTGACCGCTCAGAACATGGGCCGGAGAATCCTTGCCGATGCCGGTTACGAGGTCATTACTGTCAATAACGGTTCAGCCGCGCTGAAGAAAATCGCCGAACATAAACCTGACCTGGTTGTCCTTGACGTCTACATGCCAGGCTACAGTGGACTCGAGGTGTGCCAGCGCATCAAGGACACGAGGGAGACAGCGCGCGTCCCGGTGCTGTTGACGGTCGGGAAGCTGGAGCCATTCAAGCCAGACGAGGCTAAGCGAGCGCGGGCCGACGCATTTATCGTCAAGCCATTTGAAGCCAGTGAACTGCTGAGTGCGCTGAGCAAGCTGGAAGACAAAATTGTTCCGGAAGCCCGGCGTCCTAAGGGACGGTTTGGTAAAGCGCTGATTGAAGGCGAGGAGCAATTCGGAGATAGAGAAACCGGTTGGAAGGACCGCTTAAATGTTCCTGCTCCCGGCCAGAAGACGGAGCAACTAACAGCTCCCCCCTCGAGCACCGAATCACGCGAACCGGAGCGCGCTCAAGATTTTCAACCGCCGCAAATCGAGCACCCACTGCCGGCAGGATTGCCGCCAGACATCACAGCGGAAGAACTTGCGGCTATTCAAGCAGCTGCGGCGACGGTCGCCCAGGCTGCGGAGGAAAGTTCGGCCGCGAAGCCAGATGCTGGCATAGTCGAACCGACTGAAGAGAATGCGGCAGAGGCGACGTCGGCGAGCTTTGCCTCTGCGCCGCAGACCGCAGTCGATGCTGTAGGACCTTCCACCGAGACGACCGCGGCGGGCAATGCCTCCGACGAAGATGCAAACGGAGCCGTGGGCATGCAAGCGGCGGGCATCGCAGCCGATTCGGGGAGGGAGGTGCAAGCAGCAGAAGTTCCCTCGGAGAAACCATCTGCGCCAGATGAGGACGTGATGGCTGCGATTGCCTCGCTAGCACCAGCGGACGCGCAAACTGTGTCCATCACCTCAGCCTCAGGCGCGATCTCTAGTGGCCCGCGATGGATTGCAGAGCCGGCCCCGATTTCGGACGAAGATTCAACATACGTTTTAGAGCACGAGATGGAAAAGACCTATGCGGCGATTGCGGCGGCGGAAGCTGGACGCGCGGTGGCCACGGCTGCCGGGGCCGCTGTGGGCCCGTCCAGCCAACCGCAGGTGATCGGGAGTATGGCAACCTCAGATGGTGCCGAACAAAGCGCCGCTGCAGTTTCAATCCCAGAAGCAAATGAAGCAGCCGCATATGCGGCTGCTGCCTCGGCCAGTGGGGCAACTCCGCCGATGATATCTGATACGGGAATCGTACCGAATGCGCCGGTGATGGAAGAGGGTGAAAAACATCGCGAAGCTGAACTTGCCGCGGCCTGGCAGAACTGGAAACAAATTCGGGAGTCGATTGTCGGGTCTGGGATTACGGCGCAAATCGCCGACGTTGCCGCCGCCGAGCTGAAAGCGGCGGATCAGCCCCCGGAGCCCCCTGCCACCCAAGCGGAAGCAGAGAGCGAGCATACGGCCGCTCCAAGTTCGAGTGACTCGAAAGCAGAATCGGCTGCTATTGCGAGCATCGTAGACAGCGTTTTGGCCGAGTTGAAACCGAAGCTCGTGGAAGAGATCGCAAAGAAAATGAGTCGCGATAGGAAGAAGTAAGCTTGGACTTCGAAGCCGGGCATCGGACCGACGCTTTTCCGAAAACTCAAGCAAATCACAATACAGCGCGGCCTTATCCGATCCGCAGCCGTTTTTCACGCGGACCGAGAGCCCGGCTCTCACTGTGCGATACTGAAATTATGGCGGGTGCGGCTGATCCCAAGTCGGTCAAGGTGAACGTGACGACTGGTGCAGGCATGGACATTGAGTGGACGGATGGGCACAGCTCGCATTATTCGTTTCCGTTCCTGCGGGACGCCTGTCCTTGCGCGTTGTGCGATGACGAGCGAAGCAAGACAGGCCGTCAGCCCGGCGAACCGCCGAGAACCAAGCCCGGAGAGCTACCCATGTTCAAACCGGCAGCCAAGCCGGTTTCGACGGAGGGCGTGGGCAAGTACGCGATCAGATTCAAATGGAACGATGGGCACGAACTGGGAATTTATTCGTGGCAGTTTCTGCGGGATGTTTGCCCGTGCGAGGAGTGCAGGGCGCTGCGAGCAGCGAAGGTGGGATAAAGTCATTCTGTGCGCGAATTCCGAAATACTTCAGGAACATATTCCTGGGGCAACTTCCGCTTAGAACGACAGGAGTACTAACGGAACGCCCAGGCTTGACTTCGCGTTCCGGTTTTCTTCATGCCGCAGCAGCCGCGAAGCGGCATAAGAATGCAGCCCAGGGCGCAAGCCCTGGGTAAGCAGGCGCACACGCGAGCCGCGAAAGCGGCGAAAGACTAGTCCCAGATATAACGTTCGTCGTAGGCGACATTATTCTTTTTCAAGAACGCTAGGAATTCTTCTTGGAACGAATGCTTCTGGTGATGGGCTTCCTGAGCCGCAATATACTTCGTGACCGATCCAACGTTCGATTCGCTGACGCTGAATACGCCATATCCGGCCTGCCAGGCGAACTTAGTGTGTCCTTTTTCGTGTACCCATCGCGACGAGTTTGTTTTGATTACGCGTGCGATCTGCGCCGCAGAGTGAGCCGGGCGAATCCGCGCCAGCACGTGAACGTGATCGGCGGTGCCATTGATGATGAGGGCCGTTCCGCGCATTTCACGAATTATGCCGCCGAGATAGGCGAAAAGATCGGCACGAATTTCGGGTCTGATCAGTGGTTCGCGGCCTTTGGTGCTGAAGATTAGATGAGCGACGATATTTCCGCAGGTCTGAGGCAAGGTTTCTTGCGCCTTTTCAGGGCTCGCATCTAATTCAATGCCTACCCAGGGCTTGCGCCCTGGGCTGAATTTTGGCGCCGCTTCGCGGCTGTGCGATTCTCACGTCTTGGACCGAGGCATGATGTGATCGCCGTCACACAATCTGTGTGAGATCTGAACAAGGCAGTCGCAAATGCCGTACTTGAAGTCGGCGGCAACATGCCCCCGAAAACAGCAAAATAGTTTCCTGTAAAATGCAATCAGCGACTCGGGAGCCGTTTCCATCATTGTCCTTTCTCTCCCAACTCAACCCGCAGCAGCGTGAGGCCGTCGAGACTACCGAAGGCCCTGTGCTCATCCTTGCGGGCGCGGGCAGCGGGAAGACGCGCGTCATTACTTACCGCATTGCCCATTTGATCGAGCATTTGGGGGTGATGCCGGAGTCCATTCTGGCAATGACGTTCACCAACAAAGCTGCCTCTGAGATGGTTGAACGGGTCGACAAGCTGGTTGGCGGCCTTTCCATCGCTAAGCCCGTCATCTCGACTTTTCATTCGTTTTGCGTGCGCATGTTGCGGCGCGATATCGAGGCGCTGCGGATTCCATCGGCTACTCCGGGGCAACCTGCGATTGGACTCAGCAAGAGCTTCGTCATTTACGACGAGGCCGATCAGCAGCAGCTTGTCAAGTCGGTCATGCGCCGGCTGGGAATTGATGACAAGCAGACCACGCCGCGCGCCGTGTTGGCGCATATTTCGTGGGCCAAGAACCACATGCTCGATCCGCAGGAAGTTTATTTGCAGTCGGCTGACCCGAAGACCGAGCGCGTGGCGCAGATTTACGCGGAATATCGCAAAGAGTTGGCCAAGGCAAATGCGCTTGATTTCGACGATCTGCTGCTCGAGAGCGTGCGCCTGCTGAAGGCGGTTCCTGCGGTTCGCGAATACTATAACCGGCGATTTCAGTACATTTTGATCGATGAGTATCAGGACACAAATCGTCCGCAATATGAGCTGATGCGGCTTTTGGCGGGTTCGCGGCACAACGTCTGTGCCGTGGGCGATGAAGATCAGTCGATCTATTCCTGGCGGGGAGCGGACATTCGCAACATTCTGGAGTTTGAGAAGGATTTTCCAGAAGCGAAGATTATCCGCCTGGAACAGAACTACCGTTCGACGCAAAATATTCTGCAAGCCGCTTCAGCGGTGGTGGCGAACAATGTCCGGCGAAAAGGGAAGAATCTTTGGACGTCACGCCACGGTGGACCGAGGATCGGATACTACGAAGGTCCAGATGGGGAGAACGAAGCGCTTTTTGCGGCAGACTACGTTGCAAAATACCTTCGTGAGATGGCCGATCAAGGCGAGAACGGGCGTGCCGCAGTTTTGTACCGCACCAATTCGCAGTCGCGCTTGTTTGAAGAAGCCATGCGGCGCTATCAGCTGAAGTATCACGTGGTCGGCGGATTTTCGTTTTACGAACGGGCCGAGATCAAGGACATGATCTCGTACCTGAAAGTCATCCAAAATCCGGACGATTCAATCGCGCTTCTGCGCGTGATCAATACGCCCGCGCGCGGCATCGGCAAGACCACCCTGGAGAC
>Ga0209807_1000931_pt1 | contig 13683 bp, 13 predicted proteins | sample GraSoiAngelo_154_FD_186168 | JGI IMG/M metagenome (GOLD analysis project Ga0209807, IMG submission 186168) | Grasslands soil microbial communities from the Angelo Coastal Reserve, California, USA - 14_1009_13_20cm (SPAdes) (version 2) | ecosystem: Environmental > Terrestrial > Soil > Grasslands ... | reverse complement strand
GAGCGGAGTAGGCTGCTCCGTTGGACAGCACGGTGTCGATGACGTAGAATCCGGTGCTCCTCGCATCCTTCGTTGGCCTGATGTTGAAAGGACCATTGCATGCCAAAGTTCGTGATCGAACGCGAGATTCCCGGCGCCGGCAAGCTCTCGCCCGCTGAGCTTAAGGCCATCTCTCAGAAATCTTGCAGCGTGCTGAGCAGCATGGGGCCGCAGATTCAATGGGTCCAGAGCTACGTCACGGGTGACAAGATCTATTGCGTGTACAACGCGCCCAACGAGGAGATGGTCCGACGCCACGCCAAAGAAGGTGGATTTCCTGCGAACAAGGTCGCGCGGGTTGCGACCATCATTGACCCCACAACCGCTGAATAGCCGAGGCAGGTTGCCACAATAGCCGCGGTGACCTGACGGGCAGGCTCGGGGGTATCCATTGAAAATGCGATCCCCGCTCCAGCTGACGGTCCTTGCCCTGCTCGTCGGGACTCTCTCCGACCCCGCCGCGCTATCTGCCCAGCAGCGCCCGGCCCTCGTCGCCGGGCTTCGGCCCAGTGTGGTGCTTGTCGACAACCAACACGATGCCACGCTCGAGAGCATGGGCTTTCAGGTCTCCGCGTACGTCGGTCGTCCGTTCGCCGCGGATTTCGCAGGCCTTCTCGAGCTCGGCGTGACCACGGCCGACATCCTGGGCGCAGAGGTTCCGGTGCTCGGCATGGCGGGCGACCAGCAGGCCGCGACGGTGGGCCAAGCCTGCATCAAGCCCGGCATGATCAAGGCGACCTACGGCACGGGCTGCTTCGCCCTCCTCAATACCGGCGACCGGCCGGTGGTCTCGTCGCACGGGCTGCTGACGACGGTCGCCTGGCGCATCGGTGGGCGGACGACCTATGCGCTCGAGGGCGCCGTCTTCGTCGCCGGCGCCGCCGTGCAGTGGCTGCGCGACGGCCTCGGGATCATCGCGAACGCCGCCGAGACGGACGCCCTGGCGCGCTCGGTGCCCGACGCGGGCGGCGTGTACTTCGTGCCGGCCTTCGTCGGGCTCGGCGCGCCGTACTGGGATCAGCATGCGCGCGGCACCATCCTCGGGCTCACGCGCGGCACCACGCGGGCGCATCTGGCGCGCGCCGCGCTGGAAGCGATCGCCTTCCAGAGCCGCGACGTGCTGGAGGCGATGGCCGCCGACGCCAAGGCGACGCTGCCGCGGCTCCGCGTGGATGGCGGCGCCGTCGCCAATCACTTCCTCTGCCAGTTCCAGGCCGACGTGCTCGATGCGCCGGTGGACCGGCCGGCCGTCATCGAGACGACCGGTCTCGGCGCCGCCTATCTCGCCGGGCTCGGCGTCGGCCTCTGGCGCTCGCTCGACGCGGTGGCCGAGCGCCATGCGGTCGAGCGCACGTTCACGCCGGCGATGGCGGGGGACGAGCGGGCCGCGCGGTACGAGACGTGGAAGCGAGCGGTCGAACGCGCCCGCGCCTGGGCGACCTAAGGAGCGATCAATGACGCGACGAATGATGCTGTCGGCCCTCGCCCTCCTGATGGCGATGGCCGGGGGAAGCGGCGTGCGCGCGCAGACGCCGGCGCCGATCGAGAGCGAGCTGAACCTCATCACGCCGGTATCGAAGTTCATCCACGACGCGGCCCTGAAGGCCTTCGCCGAGTACGCGAAGGAAAAGTGGAACGTGGCGGTGAAAGTGAGCGCGATCCCCGCCGGCACGCCGATCGCATACGGCCGCGTCGTCGAATGGAAGGGCAAGCCGGAGGTGGACATCCTCTGGGGCGGCGAGTCGGCGCTCTTCGAGAAGCTCGCCGACCAGAAGCTCCTCCAGAAGGTCGAGATCTCGCGCGAGTCGTGGGAGTCGATCCCCGCGTCGATCGGCAAGCCCAAGCCGATCCCGCTGAAGGACCGCGACGGCTACTGGGTCGGCACCGCGCTGGAGCCCTACGGCCTGGTCTATCACCCCAAGAAGATCCAGCGCCTCGGCATGGCCGAGCCGAAGGAGTGGGACGATCTGCTCGATCCCAGGCTCAAGGGCGAGGTCGCGCAGTGCGCGCCCACGCGCTCGTCGTCGTCGAACGCGACGTACGAGGTGATCCTGTCGATGTACGGGGAGGAGAAGGGCTGGGACTGGCTCAAGAAGCTGGCCGCCAACACCGGCCACTTCACCGCGCGAAGTCGCGACGTTCCGACGGTGGTGGCGAAGGGAGAATATACGGCCGGGTTCGCGGTGCCATCGTATATGGCCTTCGAGGAGAAGCTCGCCGGCTTCGAGCTGAAGTTCGTGGCGCCGAAGAACGCCTTCGTCACGCCGGAGCCGATGGCCATCCTCGCCGGCGCGCGTAATCCAAAGGCGGCGCGCGCGTTCATCGAGTTTCTCCTGACCGAGCGCGGCCAGAAGGTCTTCATGGAGCGCGGCCTGTTCCCGATCACGCCGAGATACAAGGTGCAGGGCCCGCCGGGCTCGACGGCGGAGATGGCGGTGGAGTTCACCGGCGGCGTCCGCTCGTACTTCGACCGCGACGTGTCGAACGTCTACGACGAGGCCGTGGCCGCCAAGCGCTCGGAGGCGCTCAAGACGCGGTTCCGCAGCGACATCGAGGCGGTCTGGAAGAAACCTTGAGCGGATGAGGATCACGCTGCGGGAGGTCACCAAGCGGTTCGGCGCCGCCACCGCCGTCGACCGCGTCACGCTCGAGATCGGCGACGGCGAGCTGTTCACGCTGCTCGGCCCGTCCGGCTGCGGCAAGACCACGCTGCTGCGCATGATCGCGGGCTTCTCTCCCGTCGACGGCGGTGACATACGGTTCGGCGAGCGGCGCGTGGACGGGCTGCCACCGTACGCGCGCAATATCGGCATGGTCTTCCAGAACTACGCGCTCTGGCCCCACATGACGGTGCGCGGCAACGTGACGTACGGGCTGCGCCTGCGCAAGCTGGCGGCCGCCGAGATCGGGCGACGGCTGGCCGCCGGTCTGGCCAAGGTGAACCTCACCGGCCTCGAGGACCGGTATCCCGGCCAGCTCTCCGGCGGCCAGCAGCAGCGGGTGGCCCTGGCGCGCGCGCTCGTGCTGAACCCCGACATCCTGCTGCTCGACGAGCCGCTGTCGAACCTGGACGCGAAGATCCGCGTGCAGGTGCGCGGCGAGATCCGCGCGCTGCAGAAGGATCTCGGCATCACGACGATCTACGTCACGCACGATCAGGAGGAGGCGCTGTCGCTCTCGGATCGCGTGGCCGTGATGCGCGACGGACGCGTGCAGCAGGTGGCGTCGCCCAAGGCGCTCTACGAGCGGCCGGCGAACCGCTTCGTGGCCGACTTCGTCGGCACCAACAACTTCATCCCCGGCGTCGTCACCGAGCGCGCCGGCGCCCACGTGCTGGTGGCGACGGCCCTCGGTCCCGTGTGCGCGCGCCCCGCCGTGGAGCTGGCGCCGGGCGCCGCCTGCGTGCTCGCCGTGCGCCCGGAGAACGTGGCGCTGGACGGCGCGGGCGAGAACGTCGTCGCGGGGCGGGTGCGCCTGGCCGCCTATCTCGGCAACACGCTGCGCTACGACATCGAGACGGCGACCGGTCTCGTGCTCAAGGTGGACGTCGGCGACCCGTGGCACCACGAGGTGCTGCCCGCGGGCCGGCCGGTGCGCGTGGCGTTTCCCGCGTCGGTCACGCTCGTGCTGCGCGACGAGTGAAGAGGGACAGGGCGCTGCCGGCCCTCGGCATCGCGCTGATCTGGGCGTTCCTGGCGGTCTTCCTCGTCTACCCGCTGCTGCGCGTGTTCTACGACGCGTTCAGCGACGAGGCGGGACGCCTGACGCTCGAGAACTTCGCGGCGTTCGGGGCCGACGCTTTCTACCGGCGATCGCTCTGGAATTCGCTGCTGCTCGGCGCCGGCACCGTCGCGGCCACCTCCGTGCTCGGCTTCGCGATCGCGCTGCTGCTGGTGCGCTACGACTTTCCCGGGCGCGGCCTCTTCGGCTTTCTCACGCTGATCCCGATCATCTCGCCGCCGCTCGTCGGCGTGCTGGGCTTCACCTTCATCATGGGCAAGGCGGGCACCGTCAACATGGTGCTGGAGGACTGGTTCGGGCTGGCCAAGCCGATCAACTTCGTCTACGGCGTGCACGGCGTGCTGCTGGTGGAGACGCTGCACCTCTTCCCGATGATCACGCTCAACGTGGTCGACGCGCTGAGCAAGATCGATCCCTCGCTGGAGGAGGCGGCCGAATCCGTCGGCGCGCGCGGCTGGCGCAAGCTCTCCACGATCACGCTGCCCCTCACGACGCCGGGCTACGTGGCGGGTGCGCTGCTCGTCTTCATCTGGACGTTTTCGGACTTCGCGACGCCGCTGGTGCTGGGCGTCCACGACCTGCTGGCCTCGCAGGCCTACCTCAACATCGTGCAGTTCGTCGACCGCCGGCTGTTCCGCATGGGGCTGGTGATCTCCGCGCTCATGGTGGCGCTGGCCGTCGTCTTCCTGGTGGCGGCGCGGCGCTACGTCGCGATCAAGGACTACTCCTCGCTGTCCTACTCGCGCGTGCCCCGGCGGCGGCTGGGCCCGCTGGGGGCGACGGCGGCCGTGACGTTCCTGTCCGCCGTCCTGGCGTTCTCGTTCGTCCCGTATCTCGGCGTCGCGCTCGCCTCGGTGGGCAAGGGCTGGTCGATGACGCCGTTCCCGGTGCGCTACACGTGGCTCTTCTTCGAGCGCGTGATCGTCGAGACGCCGAAGTACATCGTGAACAGCTTCCTCTATGCGGGCCTCGCCGTCCTGCTCTGCATCGTCATCGGCGTGCCGATCGCCTGGGTCCTCGCCCGCACGCGCCTGCCCGGCCGCGACACGCTCGACGGGCTCAACACGCTGATCCTCGCCGTGCCCGGCACCGCCATCGGCATCGCCTACATCCGCGCGTTCCATGTCGAGCTGCCGTGGCTCGGCGTGCCGCTTACCAGCTTCTGGATCATCCTGCCGATCGTGCTGGCCGTGCGCCGGCTGCCGTACACCGTGCGCGGCTCGTACGCGTCGCTGCTGCTCGTGCACCGCTCGATGGAGGAGGCGGCGGCGAGCGTGGGCGCGCGCGGGCTCCGCTCGTTCGGCGACATCACGCTGCCGCTCATCTGGCGCGGCGTGCTCGTCGGCTCGCTGTTCTCGTTCATGACGTCGCTGCAGGAGGCCTCGGCCGTGCTCTTTCTGTCGCTCGGCGGCTGGGAGACGATCCCCGTCGGCATCTTCGCCTTCTACATCGCAGGCAGTGCCAACGAGGCGGCGGCGCTGGGCGTGATCCTGATCGTCGTGGCCGCCGTCAGCGTGCTCGCCATCAACCGGGTGGCCGGCGCGCGCATGGGCGGCATGTTCGGTTAGGCGCCGAGGAGTCGGGGAAGCTCGCGCATGTCGTGGAACACCACGGTCCCGCGTCCCTCGAGCCAGTGCCTGGGCGTCAACCCGCCGGCATAACCGAAGGCACGCATGCCGGCCGCGCGCGCGGCCTCGATTCCGTAGCGGCTGTCTTCGACGACGGCACAGTGTGCGGGGTGCACGCCCATGCGATCCGCCGCGTGGAGGAAGAGATCGGGCGCCGGCTTGCCCCGGACGACGTCGCCGGCGCCGAAGATGCGTCCTGCGAAGCGGCTGTAGAGCCCGGTGAGGCCCAGCGTGTAGCGCATCCTCTCGTGGGTCCCGCTCGACGCGACGCACGCCGGAATGACGATCTCGTCGAGCGCCTCGAGAATCCCGGGCACCGGCTTGAGGTCGGCTTCGAACGCGTCCCGATACAGGCGCTGGAAGGGCTCGTCCCAGTTCGCGGCCAGCGGCCGGCCGAGGTGGGCCTCGATCTGCGACGCCATGTATTCGTCCGTCCGGCCGAGGAAGCGCTCGAGCACCTCGTCCTCCGTCAGCGCCCAGCCGAGTTGCGCGAGCACGGCGACGTCGATCCGCACCGTGATCCGCTCGCTGTCCACCAGGACGCCGTCGCAATCGAAGATCACGAGACGGACGGGGTTGCTCACGGGCGCGACTCTACCCGAGCGAGACGCGGTTGTGCGATCTCTTCACAAGCCCCGGGGCCTGTGCTAGTGTTTCGCGTCACATGGCGCCGCCCGGGAAGAAATCGCCCTGGACCGCGCTCGCCGAGCTCTCCTCGATCGGCGTCGCGATGGTGCTCGCGACCGTGATCGGCTTTGCCGGCGGCTACTATGCCGACAAGTGGCTCGGCACCGAGCCGTGGCTCCTGCTGATCGGGCTCGGCTTCGGCATCGCCGCGGGGTTCGTGATGCTCTTTCGATCGGTCAGCAAAGCCGGACGGGAGATCGATGACTCCAAATGACCTGACGTCGCGCGTGTCGCGCGACGCGTGCGTGCTGGGCGTGGCCGTGGCCGGGCCGGCCGCGTGGCTCGGCGGGCTCGACGGCGCGCTGGGCGCCGCCGCCGGCGCCGTCATCGCCGTCGGCAACTTTCGTTGGCTCGCGTCGCGGGTCACGGGAGGGCTCGACGCCGGCTCCACGGTCCGCGCGGTGTGGACGCTCGCCGCCGTGCTGCGGCTTGCCGCGCTGGCGGCGGCGGTGGGGCTGGTGCTCGTCAGCGGCCATGCGCATCCGCTCGCGGTGGTGTGCGGGCTAAGCGTGCTGCCGGTCGTCGTCGTCGCCCACGGTCTGCGCGGCGTGCGCGCGGAGGCCTGAGTGGAGGCCATCGAGCATCCGCCGATCTTCCATCTGCCCGGCATCCCCGACCACGTCACTTACACGTGGCTGGTGATGATCATCCTGGCCGGGATCGCGTTCATGGCGACGCGGCGGCTGGAACTGGTGCCGCGCGGAGCCCAGAACGCGATGGAGATCGTGCTCGAGCAGTTGCAGCAGACCATCGAGGACGTCATGGGGCCCGCTGGGCGTCCCTACCTGCCGCTGATCGCGACCCTCGGTCTGTTCATCTTCACCGCGAACCTCATGAGCTTGGTGCCGGGCCTGGCCGGGCCCACCACGAACCTCAACACGACGGCAGCCTGCGCCCTGATCGTTTTCTTCACCTATCACGCGGTCGGCGTTCGCAAGCAGGGCGTCGTCAACTACATCAAGCACTTCATGGGGCCGGTGTGGTGGCTCGCCTGGCTCATCATGCCGATCGAGATCATCAGCCACCTTGCCCGGCCGCTGTCGCTCACGCTCCGGCTCTTCGGCAACATGGTGGGCGGGCACATCCTGCTCGCCGTCATCTTTTTCCTTATGGGCCTGCAGGGATTGATCGGCTGGGCGCTGTCGGGCAGCGTGGCCGGCGCGCTCGTCGGCGGCTTCGGCGCGGCCGTCACCATCGCGTTCACGGTGGGCTTTCTCTATCCCTTGAAGCTCCTGGTGTCCTTCCTCCAGGCGTTCATCTTTGTCATGCTGACGATGCTGTACATCGCGGGAGCGATCGAAGAGGCGGACCACGGTCAGGGTGCGCAGCATCACGACGCGGGTCAGCACTAGCCGCGCATCACACGTACAAGAGGAGGACGGTCGTGCGACGTTCATCGATGTTGGGAGCTCTGTTCGTTCTGGCGTTCCCCGGCCTGGCCCTCGCGGCCGATGCCCCTGCCACCGGCGGGTGGCTCGCACCGTTCACGGTCATCGCCGCCGCCATCGGCATGGCGATCGCTGCCGGACTGTGCGGACTGGGGCAGGGTCGGGCCGTGGCCGCGGCCGTCGAGGCGATGGCGCGGCAGCCGGGCGCGGCGGCGCGCATCCAGCTGGCCATGGTCATCGGTCTCGCCCTGATCGAGTCGCTGGCCATCTACACGCTGGTCATCGCCTTGATCCTGCTGTTCGGGAAAGGCATCAACTTCGCGTGATGCCACTCGGGTAGGGTGATTCGGCCGGGCGTCCGTTCCGACGGCGCCCGGCCTTTTTCAGACATGCCACGACGGCCCGCATACCGCGCGTCGAGGATCCCGGAGATGACGATCCATCGTCTCTCCGTCTACACGCGGTGCCTGCTCCAGCTGGAGGAGGACGGCGTCAAGACCATCTCCTCGCAGGAGATGGCGGACCGGTTCAATCTGAACTCCGCGCAGGTGCGCAAGGACCTCGCCTATTTCGGTGAGTTCGGCGTGCGCGGCATCGGCTACTACGTCGCCGGCCTCAAGGCCGAGCTGCGGCGGATTCTCGGGCTCGATCGCCAGTGGCCCGTCGTGCTGGTCGGCTTCGGCAATCTCGGCTCCGCCCTCTTCCATTACAAGGGCTTCGGCCGCCAGGGCTTTCGCATCGCCGCCATCGTCGACGACGATCCCGCCAAGGTCGCGCGCGAGGTGGACTCCGTGCCCGTCGTCCACAGCCGCGACATGGCGCGCGAGGTGAAGTCGCGCGGCATCCAGATCGCCATCGTCGCCGTACCCGGCGAGGCCGCCCAGGGCGTCAGCGACAAGCTCGTCACCGCGGGCATCCGCGCGATCCTGAATTTCGCGCCGGCACGCCTCAAGGTGCCGCGCGAGGTGCGCCTGAAGAACGTCGATCTCTCGATCGAGCTGGAGACGCTGTCGTTTTATCTGGCGCAGGGGGCGCGGTAAGCGTCACTCCTCCGGGCCGCTCGGCGCCCGTGGTACCGTAAGCCGTCGAGATGTTGAGGAACTGGCAGGCGTTCCAGGACCTGGCAAAGAGGTTCGCCGGGGGAGACGTCTGCCTCCGCGTGGCCGGGCTGGCCGGATCGGCCCGGGCGCTCGCCGTCGCCGAGCTGCTCCAGATCCATCCGCGGCCCGTCCTCGTCATCGTCGCCAGCCTCGCCGACGCGCATCGCTTCGCGCAGGACCTCAAGTTCTTCGGTGCCCCCGCGTTCGAGTTCCCGGAGCGCGAGCCGCAGCTCTGGAAGGGCGGCCATCACCGCGAAGCCGAGGCCGAGCGCGCGATGATCGTGCGGCGGCTGACCGCCGGCGAGCCGATCGCGGTCGTGGTGACGCCGGCGGCGCTGGACACGCCGCTGCCGGCGCCCGGCGAGTTCCGCGAGGGCACGCTGCGGCTGGCGACGAAGGACAGCCTCGATCGCGAGCTGCTGCTGGAGGCCCTGGAGAAGGCCGGCTACGAGCGCGTGGATACCGTCGTCGAGGTCGGGCAGTGGAGCGCGCGCGGCGGCATCGTCGACGTGTTCTCGCCGATGCACCCGAGCCCCGCGCGGCTCGAGTTCGACGGCGACGACATCGAATCGATCCGGCTCTTCGATCCGACGACGCAACGCTCGACCGGATCGCTCGATGAATTGCTCGTGCTGCCGCTGGTGGCGGTGCCGGAGACGGCCGACGCCGGCGCCACGCGCCTCCTCCAGTATCTGCCCGCCGGCGCGCCGGTGATCGTCGACGCGCCGCGGCTGCTCGACGAGACCTCCGAGGACGCGCCGGGCCGCCGGCCCCTGGCGGAGATCATCGCCGGGCGACCTCGTGTGGAGCTCGAAGTGCTCGCGGCGGGGGAGGCGGACGTCACCCTCGAGACGCTCTCGGTCGATCCGTACTCCGGCAAGTTCGACCGGCTCGTCGACGACGCCAACCGCTGGCGCGCCGAGGGCTTCACCGTCCGCCTCGTGGCCGCCGATCCCGGCCAGGCCGAGCACCTGCGCGAGATCCTCCACGACCACGACCTCGACACGCGCGTGGTCGATGCGCTCGAGTCGCCCGACTCGATCGCCATCGTGGTCGGCGAGCTGTCGGGCGGCTTTGCGGTGCCCGCGGTGGGGCTGGTCGTGCTGGCCGAGACCGAGGTCTTCGGCGCGCGCCGGCGCACGCTGCGGCGGCCGAAGTACCAGCGCGGCGCCGCGCTGACCGCGTTCACCGATCTCGCCGTCAACGACCTCGTGGTGCACGAGGACCACGGCATCGGCCAGTATCTCGGGCTGCGCACGATGCGCATCGGCGACAAGGACGCCGACTTCCTGCTGCTCGAATACGCGGACGGAAACCAGCTCTACGTCCCCGTCGATCGTCTCGACCTCGTCTCGAAGTACCTCGGCGCCGACTCCGGCGCCGCGCGCCTGGACCGCCTGGGCGGCGCGTCGTGGCAGCGCGTGAAGGAGTCGGTGCGCGCGGCGCTGCGCGAGATGGCCGAGGAGCTGCTGAAGCTCTACGCGCGGCGCTCGGTGGCCCAGGGGCACACCTTCGCGGGCGACTCGCCGTGGCAGCGGGAATTCGAGGCCTCGTTCCGGTTCGAGGAGACGCCGGACCAGCTGCGCGCCATCAAGGACGTCAAGCGCGACATGGAGAGCCCGCGCCCGATGGACCGGCTGGTGGCCGGCGATGTCGGCTACGGCAAGACCGAAGTCGCGCTGCGGGCGGCGTTCAAGGCCGTCGCCGACGGCACGCAGGTGGCCGTGCTGGTGCCGACGACGGTGCTGGCCCAGCAGCACTGGTCGACGTTCGCCGAGCGCTTCACGCCGTTCCCGGCCAAGGTGGAGCTGCTCTCGCGGTTCCGCTCGCCGAAGGAGCAGAAGAAGATCGTCGAGGGCTTGAAGAAGGGCACGGTGGACGTCGTCATCGGCACCCACCGGCTGCTCGGCAAGGACGTCGAGTTCAAGAACCTCGGCCTGCTGATCGTGGACGAGGAGCACCGCTTCGGCGTCGCCCACAAGGAGCGCGTCAAGCAGCTGCGCGCCTCGGTGGACGTGCTGGCCATGACGGCCACGCCGATCCCGCGCACCCTCTATATGTCGCTCTCGGGCGTGCGCGACATGTCGGTGATCGAGACGCCGCCGGTGGACCGGCTGCCCATCGAGACGGTCGTGCGCCGCTTCAACCGCGCCGTCATCAAGGAAGCGCTCGAGCGTGAGCTGCAGCGCGGCGGCCAGGTGTTCTTCGTGCACAATCGCGTGCAGTCGCTGCCGTCGATGGTGCGCTTCGTCCAGGAGCTGGTGCCCGACGCGCGCGTGATCATGGCGCACGGCCAGATGAACGAGCGCGAGCTGGAGGGCGCCATGGTGCGCTTCATCGACGGCCAGGCCGACGTCCTGGTGTCCACCGCCATCATCGAGTCGGGGCTCGACATCCCGGCGTCGAATACGATCATCGTCAACCGCGCCGACCGCTTCGGTCTGGCCCAGCTCTACCAGCTGCGCGGCCGCGTGGGTCGCGAGCGCCAGCAGGCGTTCGCCTATCTGCTGGTGCCGGCCGACGGGCGTGTCGACGAGCAGGCCCAGCGGCGGCTGCGCGCCCTTCAAGAATTGACCGAGCTGGGCTCGGGGTTCAAGCTGGCCATGCGGGACCTCGAGATCCGCGGCGCCGGCAACCTCCTGGGCGCCCAGCAGCACGGCCACATTGCCGCCGTGGGGTACGATCTTTACGCGAAGCTCCTCGCCGAAGCCGTGCGAGAATTGGGCGGCGAGCCGGCCGCCGCGAGCGTGGAGCCCGTGATCAGCGTCGCGGAGGAAGGCTTCGTCCCCGAAGACTATGTGCCCGAGGTCAATCAGCGGCTCGCGTTCTACAAGCGCCTGGCCGGCGCCACCGACGATGCCGAGGTCGAGGACATCCGCGCCGAGCTCATCGATCGCTTCGGCGCCCTGCCGGAGCCCGCGCGGCGCCTGCTCGACATCGTCCGCATCCGCGTGGCCGCCCGCGCGCTGCACATCGAGAAGATCGAGGCCGGCGAGGGCCGCGCGCTGATCACCTTCGCCGCCACCACCCGGCTCGATCCCGCGCGGCTCGTGCACGCCATCCACGACAGCCGCGGCCGGCTCAAGATGAAGCGCGAGTTCACCATCGAGGCGTCGATCGCGAAGGGCTCGTGGCCGGCCGTCCGCGACTCCATCCTCCGCACGCTCGACGAGCTGGCCCGCTCATGAGGCGCGCGTTTCGTGTGGTCGCCCTCGCGCTGGCCCTGGGCGGCTGCGCCGTGCCCTCGTGGATGCCGCTCATCGGCAAGCCGAAGGGCCCGCCGCCGCCGGCGCCCGTGGCCGGCAAGCCGCTCTCGCCGGACATGCCGATGCCCGGCGACGTGCGCGTCCGCCCGCCCGAGCACGAGGAGGGGGTCTCCGACCGCGTCGTCGCCGTCGTCAACAACGACGCGATCACGCTGAGCGAGCTGCAGGAGTCCATCGTCGCCTACCGCGCCGAGAATCGGCAGGGCCGCGGCGCCGGCCTCAGCGACGACGAGCTGGCCAAGCAGTTCCTGCCGAAGCTGATCAACAACCGCTTGCAGCTGCAGGAGGCGGACCGCGAGAAGATCATCGTCGAGGACCAGGAAGTCTCCGAGGAGCTGCTCGAGCGGATCAAGATCTACAACACGAAGACCCTCGAGGAATTCGAGAAGCTGGTCCGGGAGCAGGGCATCACGATGGAGTCCATCAAGAAGCGCGTGCGGGAGGGCCTCCGCGTGCAGAAGGTGGTCCGGCGCAAGGTGGCCCTCCGCGTGTCGGTGACGGACACCGAGATCGTGCAGTACGTGGAAGAAAACCGGCAGAAGCTCGAGACGGGTCTGTCCTACCACGCGCGCCACATCCTCGTCGTCCCCGACGGCGACAACGATGCCGCGTGGGAGGGCGCGCGGATCAGGGCCGACATGCTCCGCGAGCAGATCCTGGCCGGCGGCGACTTCGTGGCCGTCGCCCAGCAGAACTCCAAGGACGCCAGCGCCAAGGACGGCGGCGATCTCGGCACCCTCAAGCGTGGCGAGCTCGCCCAGGACATCGAGACCGAGATCCTACGGCTGGAGCCGGGACAGATCTCCAGGCCCTACCGGTCGTCGCTCGGATACCACGTCTTCCGGCTGGAGTCGAAGGACTCCCTGGAGGGCGACGGGCTCGTCCGAGTGAAGCAGCAAATCCGCGAGATCCTGTTCCGCCAGAAGTACGAGGCCCGGCTGGAGGCGTGGCTGAAGGAGATCAAGCAGCGGGCGATCATCGAGGTCCGTATGTGAAAAATATTGACAGCGCCCCCTCGCGATGCGAGGATGACATCCAACGTAGTAGCTCCAACCCCGTAGAAGCCCTGCAAAAAGCGCAGAACCCTAACGTCATGCGGCCCTGAGTGCCGCGCCCGGAGCCCGTTGATGAGCGCCCGCCGAGAGCAACGAGGTCAACCGAACCCGACCCAGCCGGACCAACCGCAGAACCCCGTGAACGGCATGAACCTGTCCGAACTCAAGGAAAAGACGATCACCGACCTCAACACCATCGCCCGCGAGCTCAACGTCCAGAGCGTGGGCGGGCTGCGCAAGCAGGAGTTGATCTTCAAGATCCTCCAGGCGCAGGCCGAGAAGGACGGGCTCATCTACGCCGAGGGCGTGCTGGAGGTGCTGCCGGACGGCTTCGGGTTCCTGCGCGCCCCCGACTACAACTACCTGCCGGGCCCGGACGACATCTACGTGTCGCCCTCCCAGATCCGGCGCTTCGACCTGCGCACCGGCGATACCATCTCCGGCCAGGTCCGTCCGCCCAAGGACACCGAGCGATACTTCGCGCTCCTCAAGGTCGAGGCGATCAACTTCGAGACGCCCGAGCAGGCGCGCGAGAAGATCTTCTTCGACAACCTGACGCCGCTCTATCCGCTGGAGCGGCTGCGCCTGGAGTACGACGCCGAGGACCTGACCACCCGCGTGATGGATCTGCTCTGCCCCATCGGCAAGGGACAGCGCGGCATGATCGTGGCCGCGCCGCGCACCGGTAAGACGATGATGCTGCAGAAGCTGGCCAACGCCATCGCCAAGAACCACCCGGAGGTCTACCTCATCGTGCTGCTCATCGACGAGCGGCCGGA
>Ga0209807_1000930_pt1 | contig 13685 bp, 14 predicted proteins | sample GraSoiAngelo_154_FD_186168 | JGI IMG/M metagenome (GOLD analysis project Ga0209807, IMG submission 186168) | Grasslands soil microbial communities from the Angelo Coastal Reserve, California, USA - 14_1009_13_20cm (SPAdes) (version 2) | ecosystem: Environmental > Terrestrial > Soil > Grasslands ... | reverse complement strand
GCCACCGCCTTCGCGGTCTGGATCGTGTCGCGCTGGATGACGAGGCAGACGCCGGTGCCGAGTTTGAGCTTCTTCGTGGCAGCCGCCGCGACGCTTAGCGTCACAAACGGGTCCATCGCGTCGTAATACTGCTTCGGCAATTCGCCGCCGGACGGAAAGGGCGATTTGCGCGACAGCGGGATGTGCGAGTGCTCCGGCGCCCACATCGACTCGAAGCCGCGCTCTTCCAGCGCCCGGCCAAGCTCGGTCGGGGCCATCGAGTAGTCCGTGAAGAACATCGCTGCGCCGATTTGCATCGCGTCTCTCCCTGTATGGCGGAGGGAGAGATTGCTTCGCCCGCTCCTTTGGACGCAAGGCGGCAGCCCCCGCGCGCCGGAAAGCCGTGTTAAACTGCGGCGATGCCGTCCGACGTTGTCGATCTGCGGGACTTTTATCGCACCGGCCTGGGGCAGGTCGCCCGCCGCATGATCCGCCGCGCGATCCAGCGGGTCTGGCCGGATGTGCACGCGATGCGGCTTCTCGGCATCGGCTATACGACGCCGTTTCTGTCAGCCTTGTCGGGCGAGACCGAGCGCACGGTCGCGCTGATGCCGGCGACACTGGGCGTATTGCGCTGGCCATCCGAGGCCCGCAACCTCGTGACCCTGGCCGAAGAGGGCGAGTTGCCTTTTGCCGACTACTCGATCGACCGCGTCCTCTTGGTGCATGCGCTCGAAACCAGCGAGGAGGTCGGCGCGATGCTCAAGGAGGTCTGGCGCGTGCTCGCGGGCGGCGGCCGCCTGCTGATCGTCGTGCCCAACCGTCGGGGGATCTGGGCGCGGCTCGACCGCACGCCCTTTGGGTCCGGCCGGCCCTACACGCTATCGCAGCTGTCGCAATTGCTGCGCGACGAGCAGTTCACGCCGGTCGGCTCGGATACGGCCTTGTTCATCCCGCCGGCGAAGCGCCGCATGATCATGCGTTCGGCGCCGGCCTGGGAGCGGATCGGCCGGAGCTGGTTCCCGACCTTCGCCGGCGTGCTGCTGGTGGAAGCGACAAAGCAGATCTACGCGAAGCCGGCCGCCGTGCGCGCGCCGCGCCGGCGCCTCGTCTACGCGCCGGCCCCGCACGGCCTGTAACTGAGGGCATCGGATGAAGATCAAATCGGTCGAGGCGTTCTGGGTTCACATTCCGATCCCGCCGGAGCGTCAGCACACCAGCGATTTCGGGCGGACGCTGTCATTCGACGGGACCTTAGTACGCATCGACACCGAATGCGGCTTGACGGGGTGGGGCGAGGCCAAGGCGCAGGTCGGCGGCATGGCGCAGAACCAGGCGCTGACCTGCATGATCAAGGAGGAATTCGCGCCGCTCCTCAGGGGTGAGGACCCGCGCGACATCACCCGGCTGTGGGAGACGCTCTACTCCGGTACGCGAGCCCATTACGCGCTGCGCGAGGGTCGCGTCTTTCCGGTGCTCGGGCGCCGCGGCATTACGGTGTCCGCGATCAGCGGCGTCGATTGCGCGCTGTGGGACATCCTCGGCAAGTCGCTCGGCGTCCCGGTCTGGCGGCTGCTGGGCGGGCGGCGCGCCGAGAAGATGCCGGCCTATGCCTCGGGCGGCTGGGCCGGGCCGGACAAGATCGGCGACGAACTCCTCGGCTATATCGCGCGTGGCGGCTTTGGGGCGGTCAAGATGCGGGTTGGCATTATCGATGGCGACCCGCGCCATTCGGCGCGGCGCGTGCGGGCCGCCCGCGAAGCCTTGGGGCCGGAGGTCGGGCTGATGTGCGACGCGCATGGCACGCTGTCGGTTGCGGAAGCGAGGCGTTTCTGCCGCTTGGTCGAGGAGTGCAACCTCGCCTGGTTCGAGGAGCCGGTCACCGCCGACGACAAGCGCGGCCAGGCGGAGGTCCGCGCCGCCACCGATATTCCGATCGCCTCCGGTGAAAGCGAATTCACCCGGCACGATTTCCGCGATCTGGCGGCGCTTGCCGCGGTCGATATCATGCAGCCCGATCTGGCGATCTGCGGCGGCATCACCGAGGCGATGCGCATCTCGGCGCTCGCCAGCGCGCACAATCTGAAGCTGGCGCCCCATCTCTGGGCCGGCGCGCCGGCCTTTGCCGCCGGGCTGCAGGTCGCGGCGGCGTCGCCCGCCGGGTTCATCGTCGAATATTCGCTCGGCGCTAACCCGCTATTGCACGACTTGGTCGAAGAGGATTTTCTCGTGAACGACGGCATGATCGAGGTGCCCGATCGCCCGGGGCTCGGCATCACGGTGCGCGAGGACTTCCTTCAAAAGCACACGGTGAAGTCGTGAAGGTGCTGTTCCTGGGCGGCTTCGCGGCTTCCCAGGTCGAATGGATTGCCCCGGCTATCGAGAGCGCTGTCGAGATCGGCGTCTTCACTGACGAGCACGATCATGCGCGCATGGCGGCCGCGCTGAGCGACGCTGAAATCATCGTCACCGAGGCTTGGCGCGCCGGGATGCCGCCAGCGTCGCGGCTCAAACTGCTGCAATTGCCGGTCGCCGGGACGGATGGGATCGACAGAGCGGCGCTGCCGTCCGGTGTCACCGTGTGCAACGCCTACGGCCATGAAATTGCGATGGCCGAATACGCGGTCATGGCCATGCTGGTCTGGTCGCACCGCTATTTCGACATCGCGCTCGCCTTCCGCGGCGGCTCATGGCGCGACAGCGGCGTCATGAACGGGCCGCTGCATCGCGAGCTCCGCGGGTTGACGGTCGGAATTGTCGGGCTCGGCCAAGTCGGGCGAGAGACCGCCATTCGCGCCGCCGCGCTCGGGTGTCATGTCGTCGGCGCCAACCGCACAATCGGCGAGCCGCCGCAGGGCATCTCGGAGGCGTTTCCGCTCGCCGAGCTCGACCGGATGCTGCCGCTCTGCGATGTCGTTGTGCTGTGCGTCGGTCTCGCGCCGGAAACGCGCGGGCTAATCGACCGCCGCCGCTTGGCATTGATGAAGCACGACGCCCTTCTGATCAATGTGGGGCGCGGGCCGGTCGCCGATGAGGATGCGCTCTATGCCGCGCTGCGCGATGGCACGATCGGCGGTGCCGCGCTCGACGTCTGGTGGCAATACCCGAATGCTGCCGAGCCGGCGCGCTCACCGTCGCGGCAGCCCTTTCACGAATTGCCCAATGTCGTGATGACACCGCATTGCTCGGCGTGGACCGACGGAATGGCGCGGCGCCGCGGCGCTGATGCGGCGCGCAACATCGACCGCTTTATCCGCGGCGAAAAATTGCTGCATGTCGTCGCGCAGAGTTGAGCGCGGACGGGAAGGGGGATCCATGAGAGCGCTGTTCCTCGGCAATGTCGCCGCCGACACCGCGAACGGCGTCCGGGCCGAATTGCCGCCGGAGCTCGAGATCGAGATCGTCGCCGATCCGAAAGAGCTGACCCCCAAAGCGGCTGCGGCGACAGACATTCTCGTCACGAATATCTGGCGCACCGATTATCCACCGGCGCTGCGGATCGCGCTCGTGCAATCGGTTGCGACCGGCATCGAATGGATCGAGCAGGCCGCCCTGCCGCGCGGGATCCCGATCTGCAACGCCTATGGCCACGAGACCGCGATTGCCGAATACGTGCTGATGGTCATGCTCGCCTGGAGCCATCGCTTCCGCGAGATCGAGAGCGATTTCCGCTTGCGCTCGTCATGGGCGCCGAGCTGGGTCAAGAGCGGCGCGCCGCATGGCGAGATCCGCGGCTCGACACTGGGGATCGTCGGGCTCGGTCGGGTCGGGCGAGAGGTGGCGCGCCGTGCCGCCGCTTTCGGCTGCCATATCCTTGCCGCGAACCGCAGCCCGCGCGAGACCGGCGACGGCGTCGAGCGCATCTATCCGCTGGCGACACTCGACGAGATGCTGCCGCTCTGCGACACGGTCGCGATCTGCACCGCCTTCGGGCCCGAAACCGAGCGGCTGTTCGACGCCCGCCGCCTCGCGCGGATGAAACCGACGGCATTCCTCGTCAACATCGCGCGCGGCGCAATCATCGACGAGGACGCGCTCTACGCCACCTTGCGCGATGGCACGATCGGCGGTGCCGCGATCGATGTCTGGTGGCAATACCCGGACCCTGCCGAGCCCGAACGGCGCGGCTCGCGTCATCCGTTTCACGAATTGCCGAATATCATCATGACGCCGCATTGCTCGGGCTGGACAGCCGGGATGGTGCGGCGGCGCTGGGACGAGATCGCGGAAAATCTTCGCCACTTCGTCAAGGGCGAACCGCTGATCAATGTCGTGACTACGACTTGAAATAATCGCCGCGCTAACATGCGATTAATCCAATACAGAGGAGCGGGACCATGCAGCTTTACACGGCCGGCACCGGCAATGGGCAGCGCGCCGCTATCGCGGTCAACGAATGTGGCGTCACTTGCAGCATTCATGTGCTGAACCTCGCGCAGGGCGACCAGAAGAAGCCGGAATATCTGAAGATCAACCCGACCGGCCGCATCCCGACGCTAATCGATCCGGAAGGTCCGGACGAGAAACCGCTGACGCTCTACCAGTCCTGGGCGATCCTGATTTACCTCGCCGAGAAGACCGGCAAATTGCGGGCGCACAGCCCGCTCGCGCGGGCGCGCACGTTCCAATGGGTTGCGGAAGGCGCCAGCGACATGGCGCCGACCGCGCAGAACATCTTTTTCCTCGGCAACCGCATGCCCGAGAAGGTGCCGGACTCGGCGATCAAATTTTACGAGGAGCGGCTCGTCACGCAGTTTCGCGCCGCCGATCAGCAACTCGCGCACTCGCCCTATTTGACGGGCAATGAGATCACGATCGCCGATATCGGCCTCTACCCGATCTACGCCGGTCGCAAGGCGTTGATCGATGGCGCCGGACTGAAAAACGTCGCCGCCTGGGGCGAGCGGGTCGGCGCACGTCCGGCGGTGCAGAAGGGCATGAAACTCGAAAGCTGAACTGCCGCGACCTCGGCCTTATCGTGACCGGCTTGCAATGGCTCCCTGCCGCACTCCTCGCGCTGCTGATGGCTGGAAGCGTTGCGGGCGCCGCCGAGCCCACACCATCCTGGGTCGAGCTCGCCGCAAATGGCGGGCTGTCGGTGCGCGCGGTCGTGGCGGGCGCTCCCTGTCCGACGGTCAGCGCGGATGGCGCGGGGCTCCCTATGCAGCGCCGCGGAGCGCCCGACGGCAATTTCCCGATCGAGGTTTGCGAGGCGCTGGCGCCCGCCGACCCGACGCGGCTTACCGTCGGCGGCGCGGTATTGCCAGTCGTGCCGCCGCAGGTGAAGCGTATCGTTGTGATCGGCGATACCGGCTGTCGACTCGAAGGGCGTGCGGTCCAGGATTGCCGCAGCCCGGCCGCCTGGCCGTTCGCCGCGATTGCCGCGCACGCGGCCGCCCACCGGCCCGATCTCGTGATCCATCTCGGCGATTACTATTACCGGGTCAGCGGTTGCCCGGCCGGACGCGCCGGCTGTGCCGGCAGCCCGCATGGCGATAACTGGGCTACCTGGAAGGCTGACTTCTTCGATCCGGCGGCGCCGCTTCTCGCCGCCGCGCCGTGGATCGTCGTGCGCGGCAATCACGAGCTGTGCCGCCGCGGTGGGAGGGGCTGGTTCCGCCTCCTCGATCCGCGCCCCGCGCGTGGCGATTGCTCCGAGCACACCGATCCTTACCGGCTCTCGATCGGCGGTCTCGACCTCCTCGTTTTAGATAGTGCTGACGCCGACGATTTCCTCGCGCCGCCGGACAAGGTGGCGGCCTATGCCGCGCAACTCGCGCCGTTGCTGGCGAACCTCGGACCGCATGCCTGGCTCCTGACGCACCGGCCGGTCTGGGGGCTGTCGAGCGGGCCGTTTGCCGGACTCATGGTGAATGCGACCGAGCAAGCCGCGCTCCGCGGCCGGATCCCGGCTGCTCTCGATCTCGTGCTGTCCGGCCATCTGCACGATTTCCTCGCGTACGAGTTCGGGCCCGAACGGCCCGCCCAGCTGATCGTCGGCGACGGCGGCGCCAATCTCTACGAGGTGGTGAACCCAGCCGGCGCCGAGATCGACGGCATGCCGGTGCAGCGCGGCTTCGCGCTCGACAGCTTCGGCTATTTCGTCATGGAGCGAAGCGAGGGCGGCTGGGACGGCACGCTATACGGCGTCGACGACGCGATCCTCGCCCGCTGCCACATCGCTGGGCGGTCGCTCGATTGCCGCTGACTATTGCGCGGCGGGTTCGAGAACGGGTGCGGCGGCGGCCGGTTCAAGTGCCGCCTCGACGACCTCCTCGACGCGCTCGGCCCAGGTGAAGCCGAGCTTGTTGCGCGCCGCTTCGGGAATGTCCTCGTAATCCCTGCGGTTGCGCGCCGGCAGGATCACCGTGGCGAGCCCGGCGGCGGCCGCGGCGACGACCTTTTCCTTGATGCCGCCGACCGGCAATACCAGGCCGCGCAGGCTGATCTCGCCGGTCATCGCGGTGTCGCTCTTGACGGTGCGGCCGGTCAGCAGCGACGCCAGCGCGGTGAACATCGCGACGCCTGCCGAGGGCCCGTCCTTCGGGATCGCGCCCGCCGGCACATGGATGTGGATGTCGCTGCTCTCGAACAACTTGGGATCGAGGCCGAGAGATTGCGCCCTGGCCTTGACCAGCGTCATCGCCGCCTGGGCGCTTTCGCGCATGACCTCGCCGAGCTGGCCGGTGAGGATCAGCGCGCCCTTGCCAGGGATGCGCGTCGCCTCGATGAACAGGATGTCGCCGCCGACCGGCGTCCAGGCGAGGCCGGTCGCGACGCCCGGCACGCTGGTGCGCATCGCCACCTCGTTCTCGAAGCGGCGCGGGCCCAGCATCTCGTGGAGATCCTCGGGCGTGACGATGACTTTCGTCGCGGTGCCCTCGGCGATCTGCATCGCGACGCTGCGCAAGGCGGTGCCGATCTCGCGCTCGAGCTGGCGGACTCCGGCCTCGCGGGTGTAGTCGCGAATGATCGCGTGCAACGCCTCGTCGGTGAATTCGGCCTGATCGGCCGTCAGTCCGTTCGCGGTCAGCTGGCGCTTTACCAGGTAGCGCTTGGCGATCTCGAACTTCTCGTCCTCGGTGTAGCCGGGGAGGTCGATGATCTCCATGCGGTCGCGCAGCGGTCCCGGGATGTTGTCGATGACATTCGCGGTGCAGATGAACATGACGCGCGACAAATCGAACGGCACGCCGAGATAATTGTCGCGGAAGGTCGAGTTCTGCTCGGGGTCGAGCACCTCCAGGAGGGCCGAGGCCGGGTCGCCCTGGATGCCGCGGCCGAGCTTGTCGATCTCGTCGAGCATCATCACGCATTGCCGGCTGCCGGCGCGGCGGATGCCTTGCAGAATGTTGCCCGGCAATGCGCCGATATAGGTGCGGCGGTGGCCGCGGATCTCGGCCTCGTCATGGGTGCCGCCGAGGCTGACCCGAACGAATTTGCGCCCGGTCGCCCGCGCGATGCTCTGGCCGAGCGAGGTCTTGCCGACCCCGGGCGGCCCGATAAAGCACAGGATCGGGCTGCGCCCGTTCGGGTTCAGCTTGTGGATCGCGAGAAATTCGAGGATGCGGCGCTTGACCTTGCGCAGGCCGTAATGGTCCTCGTCGAGGATGCGGCGGGCCTCCGCGATATCGATCGGCGGCTCGTCCTCAGCCGCCCAGGGCAGCTCGATCAGCCATTCCAGATAGGTTCGCGCCATCGAATATTCGCCGGCGGCTTCGGGCATGCGTTCGAGTCGCGCCAGCTCCTTCTTGGCATGCGTTTCGATCTCCTCCGGCATGCCGGCCTTTTCAATTTTCTGACGCAGCTCGGCGATCTCCTGCGACTTGGCGTCTTCGCCCTCGCCGAGCTCGTTCTGGATCGTCTTCAGCTGTTCGCGCAGCAGGAATTCGCGCTGCCGCTCGTCCATGGTCTCCTTGGTGCGGTCGCTGATCTTGCGCGACAGGCGCAAGACTTCGAGCCGGTAGGCGAGCAGCTCCGAGACGCGGTCGAGCCGGCGCTCGATATCGAAGGTTTCGAGGAGTTCCTGTTTTTCGGCCGGGGTGATGTCCGTAAAGCTGGCGATCAGGTCGGCTAAGCCAGGAGCAGAGGTGACGCTCTGCACCGCGTTGACCAGCTCGGCCGGCGTTTGCGGCAGGAGCTGCAAAATCTCGGTCGCCTGATTGCGCAGATTCATCAGGCGCGCGTCGATGTCCTTGTTGGTTGCCTCGCTTTCAGGCACGCGCACGATTCGCGCGACAAAGAACGGATACCCCTCGAGAAATTCGACAACCCGAAAGCGCTGCTCGCCCTGGCAGATCACATGATGGCCGCCGTCGGGGCTCGTCACATAGCGCAACAGGTTGGCTTCGGTGCCGACCCGGTGCAGATCGACCGGCATCGGGTCGTCCATCGTCGGGTCACGCTGCAACACGAGCCCGACGGGCCGGCTGAGCCGGATCGCGGTCTGCGCCGCAACGATCGAGCGCTGCCGGCCCAAGGTGATCGGCAGCACGGTACCGGGGAACAGCACGAGGTTGCGCGTCGTGATCAGGATCAGCGCGTCTTCGGGGATCGCCGGCACGCCTTCGACCGGCACGGTTCCCGAAGCAGGCGCGGTTTGCGCCGGCGGTGTGGCGGCATCCGCGATCCGCACGTTTTGTTCATAAGGGGTCATTCGGTTAGCCCTTTTGCAGGCGCAGCATCAGGCAGCCATTGGCCAGATGCCGGCCCGACAGTTCGAACGGCACCGGCGGCAACTCGATCCGGCGCTCGAAATAACCGTGCGGGATCTCCATCCGGACGATGCGCGCATTATCCAGCTCGCGCGGCAACGGCCGCTCGCCCTTGACGGTCAAGACGCCCGCGCTCAGCGTGACGGTGATGGTGTCGAGCTCGACGCCGGGCAACGCGATCAGGATGATCAGCGCCTCGTTGGTCTCGAAGACATCGACCGGCGCCTCCCAGTGAGGCGTTCCCTGATGGAAGAACTGGCGGCGCAGGCGGTCGGCACGCTCCACCGCCGCGCAAGCCTGGGCCCACATCAATGCATCGAGCTGGCGTTTCGACATGATCGGCTCCGCGCGGGTTCACATCCCGTATCGGTTGCCGCAAATATGGGTATGGGATCGCACGTTGGGAGAAGCGGCCGGGCGCGTTTGCCGCAGGTCAGCTAGGCCGGATGCCAATGGCGCAAGCGGAAGGCGGCGCCGATCAGCGAGATGCCGAACAGCAGCGTGTAAATGCCGAGGGACCAAGACAGGGCGACAACCCCGGCTCCTGGCAGGCCAAACAGGATGATCCCAAACAGGATCGAGATGATGCCGCTGAGCACCAGCAGCCACTCGCCATTTACGCGGATCAATGCGATACCTGCAGCGATCAAGGCGATGCCGCTGATCACCGCCCAGATCGCGATGAAATAGATGATCGCGACCAGTGCCTCGATTGGCCAGAAAAACACGATCGTCGCGATGACAAGGTCGAGGACGCCTTCGAATACCAGCGCCGCAGAGGGGCCGTGGTGGCGTGCCGCCCGCAACGCGGCGATCAGCGAAAAGATGCCGTCGACCAGAGCGTAGGCGCCGAACAGCAGGACCAGGGCCGCTGCCGTGATGCCGGGCCAGACGAAGGCGATCACGGCGAAGACGATCGCGAACACGCCGCGGATTGCAAGGGCCCACCAATTGCCGATCAGAACCTGCGCCATCTCTATGCTCCGCGCCTCCGGCCTGCTCGCCTATTGCGATCGAGAATTGCGCCAATTTCGCCGGATTGTCGAGCCGCCGATCGCGCCGAAGGACGGCGGGATCGGCCGGTTCAGCCGCGATCGGCTATAGGCGGGTGCGGCTAAACCGGGTATCAGCCTTTCGACAAAATTCGCGCGAGGTGTGGGCGTGGCGGTGATCAGCGAGGCAACAAAGGCATTCGTCGAGGGGGTCGCGGGCGAGGCGGAGCGTTTGGAGACGCCGTGCGGCGATGGGCACTTGGTGTGGCACAGCTGGGGCAGCGGCCGGCCGCTCGTCCTGCTGCATGGCGGCTACGGCTCTTGGACCCATTGGATCCGCAACGTGCTGCCGCTGTCCCGGCATTTTCATGTGCTGGCGCCCGATCTGCCCGGCCTTGGTGAGTCGGCAACGCCGCCGGAGCCGTGGACTGCCCAAGGACTCGCTGCGATCGTCGTCGGGGGCATCGACCGGATCCTGCCTCGCGAGGCCGAATTGCGCCTTGCCGGCTTCTCGTTTGGGGGGGTCATTGGCGGCAGCGTTGCCGCCCAGCTCGGTGACCGGCTGCGCAGCTTTACGGTGGTCGGCTCGAACGGGCTTGGGCTCGAACGCTCGCCGACACCATTGCGGCGCGTCCCGCCGGATGCGGATGAGGCCGAGGAATTCGCGACGCACCGCTATAATTTGAACCAGCTGATGATCGCTGATCCAGACAAGATCGACGAGCTCGCGCTCTGGCTGCAGAAGACCAATCATGGCCGCGCCCGCATGCGCAGCCGCCGCTTCTCGCGTTCGGGTGCGCTGATTGAGGCCTTGCCGCAGGTGAAGGCGCGTCTCAGCGGCATCTGGGGCGAGCGCGACGCGACCGCCTATCCGCATGTCGAGGAGCGCGCCCGCATCCTGCGCAGCATTCAGCCGGCGGCGCGGTTTGCGACAGTGCCCGGCGCCGGGCATTGGGTGCAGTTCGAAGGGGCCGAGCAGTTCAACCCTCTGCTCGCCGAATTCGCCTTGAGTTAATGCGTCACCGGCGCAACCGCATGGCTGAGCGACACCAATAGGAAATAGCCATTGACTGTAAGCAGCGCCGCGCATGCCGCGAGAAGGCCGCTCAGCCCGACGAGCCAGGGGGACGCCGCGACGATCGCGACCGAGCCCAGCACGATCGCGATCTGAAACAAGGCTTCGGCATATTCGAAGTTCGGCAATTGCGCGCTAGCGTGATCGCGCGCGTGTTCCCATTCATGCGCCTTGTCGAGCAGCTCCTGCTTGCCTTCGCCGCTCTTCGGGTCGCTTTCGTAGCGGGCCGCGGTATCGCGATATTTCTTGATCAGCTCGGCCGCCTTGGCGCTGTCGTTGGGCGAAATCGCGCTGCCCCCGCCCGCCAATAATTCCAGCTCCGCCGCAGAGATTTGGTAAAGAGTCTGGCGTATGTACTTGGCTTGGTAGAAGGCATAGGTATCCGAGGCGTGAATATTCGCGTTCAGCATTTCCTTGGTCGCCTCGGCGCCGCCGAGCGAGGCGACAGCCAGAAGCATCGCAATAACACCGAGATAGATCGCGGTGAGGCGGCGGAACATTTCGTGGGTTGGGGCCGCATGGGCCTCCTCCGGCTCACCGTGCTCATGGATTGTTTCGGCGATCTCGTGCGCTTCCACTGTTCCCCCTCTGGCCTGATGCGCAGGGTTAGAGCTTTATCCCAAAGGATAGTGCGACGGGAATCCGCTCGACCGCAATTGAGCAACATCTTAGCATGCGCGCCTTTCCGGCCGCGAGGACCCGCCGCCCAGCGCGGCGGCGTACGCTAAGCCGGCGGGCGGGGCGGAAACGGGCCGGGATGGATATCAATCAGCTTATTGCCGATAACGGCGCCTGTTTCTATGCGATCGCCTTCATTTGGACCTTTCTCGAAGGCGAGACTGTGATCCTGTTTGCCGGGTTCGCGGCCGCGCAGGGGCTGATCGATCCGCTGTTGCTGTTGACGGCGGCTTGGCTCGGCAGCTTCGCCGGCGACCAGTGTTATTTCTGGCTTGGCCGGCAGTTCGGGGTTCGGCTGCTCGACCGATTTCCGCGGTGGCGGCACGGTGTGGACGCCGCGCTGCACTGGCTGGAGCGCTACGACACCGGCTTTATCCTGTCGTTCCGCTTTATCTATGGCGTTCGCAACTTTTCGTCGTTTGCGCTCGGTCTCAGCGCCGTCAAATGGGAGCGTTTCCTGCGGCTGAATTTCCTCGCCGCCGGCGTGTGGGCGGCAACATTTGTCGCGGTCGGGTTCTTCCTCGGTCACGCCTTCCGGGCGGTGCTCGGCGATATCGCCCGCTCGTTCGGGCTGGTGATGCTCGGCGTTTTTATCGCGGTCTGGGTCGGCATATGGCTGCTGCACCGGACGCAGCGGCGGCGGCGGCCGCTTCAGGTCCCCGCGGGCGCCAAGGTCGTCACGCCGCCGCCCTGAACGGCTCAGCTGAAAATCTCGATGCCGGCGCCGACGGCGAGGCTCAATTCCCGGTCGGCGCGGCCCTGATTGACCGCGATCTCGACGAGCCCGTTCGAATTGACGTACCAGAAGGCGGCGCCTTGCGGCACGGCGGAAAACGTCTCGGCATGCGCCAGCACCCGGCCGCCAGCAGAGAGCCGCGCGCCCGGTGAGAGGGCCATGCCGCGCAGCCCGGTCATCGCATTGCCGTAGCGGTCGATATAGACGATCTCGGCGAGATCGTCTGGCCAGCCCGGCTGTGGCATCGCTTGCGTCTGCCGGCCTAGCGAGTCCGGCGTCTCGCCGCGCGCCAGACGCGCCGCCACCGGCGCGAACAGATCGCGGCCGTGAAAACTCGCCGACAGAGCTGGGGGCTGCCAGGCAATCTGCCAAACCCGGTTGCGCGAGGCGCGGCGCAGCACGATCTCGAAGAGGCCGTTATCGGGCCCGACATAGCACCGCCCGTCGGCCTCGACGATCAGCGCGCCGCGATCGCTGCCGACCCCGGGATCGACAATGCACACGAATACCGTCCCGGCGGCGAACCACCGCGCATACGCGGCGAGCAGATAGGCCGCGGGCTTGGGCTGTCCCGGCGGCAGATCGGCGAACAGCGAGACGACCGGCACGGCGGGCGCGCTCTGCAGCAATACCGCGGTCATCTGCCCGGTATAAGGCCCCTCGACACCGAAATCGGTGAACAGCACGATCATCGCTGGACTATGCCGCTGCCCTCCTTGCTGCGGCAATAGAGCGCCTCCGCGCGCGTCCTCCGAACGAGGTCGATCCGTTTACGGTTGAAGATCGCGCGCGATATTCGCGGGGAGCGCAGTTGAAAATGCCGCCCGTTGTCGTATCGTCGCCCCGCGCTTGGGGTGTGAGCGGGGGATCTGATGAAACGGTGGGTCGTGATTGCCGCGTTTGGCGCCGCGCTGGCGCTGCAGCCGGTCTCGGCGGCCGAGCGCACAAAAGGGGACTGCTACACGCCAAGCGCCATCGAGGCCGAGCAGGCGATTCGCTTTCTAACCGATGTCATGATCGTCAGCACGACCTGCCAGGACACAATTTATGCCGAGTTTCGGCTACGCAACCGGGACCCGATCCTTGCCTACCAAAAGGCGATGATGGCGCATTTCCACGGCGCCCCCGGATTTGACCGCTGGAACACGGTCATTGCCAACCAGGCAGCGCAAAAACGCGCCGGGACGCCGAGCACGGTCGTCTGCCAGCAGGCCACCGATCTCATGAAGCAGGCGAGCGCGCTCGACCCGCCGAGATTCCGTGCCTTTGCCGCGGCACAGGCCGCGGCCGCCGCGCCGCAATATCCGCGCTGCGGCAAATAGCCACTTCAACCCGGTCAGCGCCGGCGCGCCAGCGCGACAACTCCGCCAAGCCCCGCGGCGGATAATACCGCCATAAAAAGATAGGCCTGGCCGCCATAGGCGCCGTAAAGCGCGCCCGCCACCAGCATGACGAGGCCGCTGCCGAGCCCGGCCGAGACAGCGGCATAGAGCGACTGAGCGCTTGCCGCG
>Ga0209807_1000924_pt1 | contig 13723 bp, 12 predicted proteins | sample GraSoiAngelo_154_FD_186168 | JGI IMG/M metagenome (GOLD analysis project Ga0209807, IMG submission 186168) | Grasslands soil microbial communities from the Angelo Coastal Reserve, California, USA - 14_1009_13_20cm (SPAdes) (version 2) | ecosystem: Environmental > Terrestrial > Soil > Grasslands ... | reverse complement strand
GAGACGATGAGTGGTACGAGCTCAAAATCCGTGCGGAAACCCGTCGACGAGCTCAAGCACATGGTGGTGCCGGTGAACGAATACTGGCCCCTGAGGCCGGTTTCGCCGGCGATGCTGTCGCGCAGCTCCTGGTCGGCTGCCATGCGGGCGACGGCTTCGGCGTTGATGGCGGCGTTCAGCGGGGCCAGGTTCACCGGAGGCGGAACTGGCACGCAGACGGCAGTCTTATCACCGATCGCCCGGATTGCCTGACCCTCAGGGCAGGCGACGTCCTGATTCGCCGCGGCGGGCTGTGCCGCGAGCGCGAATGTGAATGCAAATGAAACTCCCAGCCAACGTAAGCTCATGGCATTACCTCCCTAAGAAATCGTTCGTAGTTGTAGCGAGCAGCCGTGAGCCGGCTGTCGCAAAGGCAGACTTTCGACATCGACGCCACCTCTCCTCCCCCCGGAAGATGCGAGCCGACTTGCCCGTTCAGTCTGTCCCGCCTGTTGGCCGGCGTCAAGAAAGCGGAAAACCGAAGGTACTTTCATCCGGCCGTAGGGGTAAGTAAATCCCATGAATCAGCGATTAGCGCGCTGTTTTTCGCATCCGGTCGAAGTAAGATAGCGGCCAAGGAGAAAGATCCGTGAGTCGCAAAGACGGCTTCACATTGATCGAGTTGCTCGTGGTGGTGGTGATCATCGGCCTGCTCGCCGGGCTGGTGGCGCCGCGCTATTTCGGGCAGGTGGGAAAGTCCGAGGTGACTACCGCTAAAGCGCAGATGGACGCGCTCGAGAAGGCGCTCGACCAGTACCGGCTCGACACCGGGCATTACCCGAGCACCGAGCTCGGCCTGAACGCGCTTCTGCAGCGCCCCGCGAACGAGCCGAAATGGGCCGGCCCCTATCTGCGCAGGGACGTGCCGCTCGATCCGTGGGGCAAGGCCTATGTCTACAAGTCGCCGGGCGAGAAAGGCGACTTCGACCTGCTTTCCTACGGCAAGGACGGCTCGCCCGGCGGCACGGGCGAGAACGCCGACCTCACGAACCACTAGCGATGCGCTACCAGCTCAAGGCGATCGGACCGGGCGGCGGCGTCGAGTCGATCGACTCGCAGGCGCCGGACGAAACCACGGCGGTCCGCCAGCTCGAAGGCCGCGGCTACACCGTGCTCAGCGTGCGCGCGAAGCACACGCTCGGCACGCCGTGGGGCGCTCGCAGCCGGCGCTTCCCGGTGGCGCTCTTCAGCCAGGAGCTGCGCGTGCTGATCAACGCCGGGCTGCCGCTCGTCGAGGCGATCGAAACGCTCGGGCAGAAGGAGCGCAGCAGCGAATGGCGCAGCGTGATAGAGCGGCTCGTCGCGGTGCTGAGGGAGGGCCAGCCGCTCTCGGCGGCGCTCGAGCAGTTCCCGCAGGCCTTCTCGCCGCTGTACATCGCCACGGTGAAGGCGAGCGAGAAGACCAGCGACCTCGCGCCGGCGCTCGCGCGCTACGTCGCGTACGCGGGCCAGCTCGAGTCGATCCGCAAGCGCGTGGTCAACGCCTCGATCTATCCGATGCTCCTCATCGCCGTCGGCAGCATGGTCGGCCTGTTCCTGCTGCTGTACGTCGTGCCGCGCTTCGGGCACATCTACGCGGAGCGCGGCACGGACCTGCCGCTGTTCTCGAGGCTGCTGCTTTCCTGGGGAAACGCGGTCGACAAGCACGGCCCGGTGGTTCTCGCAGTGCTGGCGGTTCTGGTCGCCGGAATCGTCTATGCGCTGCGGCTGCCGCAGGTGCGCACCGCGATCGGCGATGCGCTGTGGCGCGTGCCGGCGATCGGCGAGCGCCTGAAGATCTACCAGCTGGCGCGCTTCTACCGCACCATCGGCATGCTGCTGCGCGGCGGCATGCCGCTCGTTGCCGCGCTCGACATGGGCGCCGAGCTCCTGCATCCGATGCTTCGGGCGCGGCTGGCAGCGGCGAGCCGCGCGATCTCCGAAGGCCGCAACGTGTCGCAGTCGATGGACGCCAACGGCCTGACCACGCCGGTGGCGCTGCGCATGCTGGCGGTGGGCGAGAAAGGCGGCAACATGGGCGAGATGCTGGAGCAGATCGCCGCCTTCCATGACGAGGAGCTCGCGCGCTGGGTCGACTGGTTCACGCGGCTGTTCGAGCCGGTCCTGATGGCGCTCATCGGCCTGGCCATCGGCGTCATCGTGGTGCTGATGTACATGCCGATCTTCGAGCTGGCGGGCAACCTGCGATGAGCGCCGTGACCGGACCCGTGGGCGAGCCGATCGCCGCCGCCGAGATTGCCCAGGCGCGCGCTGCGGCGCGCGCCGCGCGCCGCCGCACCGTAGACGTGCTGGAGGAGAGCCTCGCGCTGCAGCCCGACGGCTTTACGGCGCGGCTCGCCGCCACGCTGCAGCTCGAGTGCCTGCCCATGGCGGAGCTGCGCCGTGCGGCGCCCGCCTTCGACCTGCTGCCCTTCGCCGAGTGCTCGCAGCACAGCTGCGCGCTGCTGCGCGCGGCCGACGGGCGGCTGCTGCTCGCCTTCGACGACCCGTTCTCCGGCGAGCTGCAGGCGTGGGCGGAGGAGCGCATCGAAGCGGCCTTCAGCTGGTGCCTGGTTCACCGCGGCGACCTGGTGGCGTTCCTCGCAGGGCACGAGGAGTCGCTGCGCGCGCTCGACGCCGTCCAGGAGGAGGTCGTCCGCGGTCCTGCCGACAGCGGCCGCATCGAGGACCTGTCGCTCAAGTCGATCGGCGACGAATCGAGCGAGGTGGTGCGGCTCGTGCGCTCGACGCTGCGCGACGCGCTGATGATCGGCGCGAGCGACGTGCACCTGGAGACCCAGCCCGCCGGCCTCGCCATCAAGTTCCGCATCGACGGCATCCTCTCGCAGGTGAAGATGATCCAGGACGTGGCCCAGGCCGAGCAGGCCATCGCGCGCGTCAAGGTCCTCGCCGAGCTCGACATCACCGAGCGCCGCGTGCCGCAGGACGGCCGCTTCAAGGCGCTCGAGCACGGCCGCGCGGTCGATTTCCGCGTCTCCATCATGCCGAGCATCCACGGCGAGGACGCGGTGCTGCGCGTGCTCGACAAGCAATCGCTCTACGAGACCACGCACCAGCAGCTCTCGCTCGACTCGCTCGGCTTCGACGCCGGGGACGTGCGCAGGCTGCGGCGGCTGTCCAACGAGCCCTACGGCATGCTGCTCGTCACCGGCCCCACCGGCAGCGGCAAGACCACCACGCTCTACGCCGCGATCAGCGAGATCAACAACGGCCAGGACAAGATCGTCACCATCGAGGACCCGGTCGAGTACCAGCTGCCCGGCGTGCTGCAGATCCCGGTGAACGAGAAGAAGGGCCTCAGCTTCGCCCGCGGGCTGCGCTCGATCCTGCGGCACGACCCGGACAAGATCATGGTCGGCGAGATCCGCGACCCGGAGACCGCCAACATCGCGGTGCAGTCCGCGCTCACCGGCCACCTCGTGTTCACGACCGTCCACGCCAACAACGTGTTCGACGTCATCGGCCGCTTCGTGCACATGAACGTCGACCTGTACGGCTTCGTCTCCGCGCTGAACGCCATCCTCGCGCAGCGCCTGGTGCGCGTGGTCTGCCCGCATTGCGCGGAGGACGACCAGCCCTCGGCCGAGCAGCTGGCGGAATCCGGCCTGGACAAGACCGACACCAAGGGCTGGACATTCCGGGTCGGCCGCGGCTGCCGCGAGTGCCGCGGCGCGGGCTACAAGGGCCGCAAGGCGATCGCCGAGCTGATGATCCTCACCGACGAGCTGCGCGAATTGATCACCGCGCGCGCCCCGGTGCGGCAGCTGAAGGAGGCGGCGCACCACTCCGGCACGCGCTTCCTGCGCGACGCGGCGTTCGAGGCCGTCAGGAAAGGCGAGACCACGCTGCAGGAGATCAACCGTGTCACGTTTGTTTCCTGACCGGCTGCTGATCGGTCTCGCGCCCGCGGAGATGACCGTGGGAAAGGACAGCGTTGCCTGCGATCCGGCGCTCGGAGCCGAGCCCTGGCAGGGTGCGATCTCGGCGCTGAAGGCGCTGGAATTCACGCAGCCGTGCAAGGTCACGGTCGTTCTTTCTAACCATTTCGTGCGATATGCGATCGTGCCGTGGAGCAGCTCGCTCAGCACCGCGGCTGAGGAAGACGCCTACATCCGGCATCACTACGCGAAAATCCACGGGGAGCGGGCGAAGGCCTGGAGCCTGCGCGCCTCGGAGAGCGCTGCGGACGCGCCGCGGCTCGCGAGCGCCGTCGACCAGGCGCTCATCGATTCCATCCGGGATTGTTTCCCGAAAGGCGGCAGGGCGCGACTTATCTCGGTCCAGCCGCGACTCATGAGCAAGTTCAATGAATGGCGCAGGTCGATCCCGGAGGCGGGCGCCTGGCTGGTGCTCGCCGAGCCCGATCGCGCGTGCGTCGCGCTGCACGCCGACGGCCGCTGGCGCGCGGTTCAGAACGGCAAGGGCGCCTGGCGCGCGCTCCTCGACCGAGAACGGCATCGCGTCGACGGCGAGACTCCCAACCTGGTGCTCATCGCCGGCGCGGACGCGCCATCGAACGATGGCGACTGGCAGTTCCGCGCCATGAGCGCGTGAAAGCATCCCACTCCCCCACTTCTTTTCTTGGCACGGCCGGGTTAGCCTGAGCGGCTTCGAGGGGAGGAAACATGGAATTCAGTTCACGCCGCGCCGGGCTCGGCGCCGTCGCGCTCGCCGCATGCATTGCCGCAGCGCCCGCCTGGGCGGATGACGACGAGGACTGCAAGTCAGGTGGCAGCCTCAGGCTCGTCAACGGGAAGATACACACGATGGACAAGAACGACTCCATCGTGTCGTCGGTGCTGATCAGGAACGGCAAGTTCGCCGCCGTCGGCCATCGCCGCGGCGATGACGGTGGCGACGAATGCGCTCGCACGATCGACCTGCACGGCCGCACGGTGGTGCCGGGCATCATCGACAGCCACAACCACATCATCCTGCTCGGCCTGCGCCCGGGGCGCGATGCGCGCCTAGAGAACGCCAACTCCATCGACGAGGCGCTCGCTACGCTGGCGGCGCGCGCGAAAGAGGCGAAACCTAACGAATGGGTGACGTCAATCGGCGGCTTCAGCCGCAATCAGTTCTTCCCGGCGCCGCAGGCGACGCGCTTTCCGACGCTCGCCGAGCTCGATGCAGATCCGGTGCTGCGCGAGCATCCGGTGTTCATCATGGAGAGCTTCAGCGGGCCCGGGCAGGTGAACGCCAAGGCGAAAAAATTCCTCGTCGACAACGGCGTGCCGGTCGGCGCGGTCGCCGGCCAGGATGAAGGCTACGTTGATGGCGGCGCGTTCGGCGTTGCCACGCCCTGCACCACGGCGCTTTTCCTCCTGCGCAAGATGCAAACGCGCGACTCGATGCTGCAGGGGCTTACGGACGCGATGCGCTACGCCGCCGGCATCGGCGTGACCACGCATCTCGACCAGGGCGGCTTCCCGTTCAGCGTCCCCGTGGTAGGCGACCCGAGCGACGGCGCCGCGAGCTTCGATCGCTATCGGGCGCACGACTCGGTGCGCGCGCTCTACCACGAGGGCAAGCTCAGCAACCGCATCTGGATCAATTTCCTCCACGTTGAGGAAGACGTGCAGACGCCCGAGCTCCGGGCGCGAGTGCTCAACAGCTGGGACGATTTCGGCAACAACATGCTGCGCGTGCTCGGCATCGGCGAGTTCACCGCCAGCGCGTTCATCTCGCCCGGCACGCCTGCGTGGATGAACGGCACGCGTCTCGTGGCGCAAGCTCAGTGGCGCAACGAGAACCACTCGCTCAACTTCCCGGTGTTCGCGCTGCCGGGAGCGCCGCTCGACTGGAAAGTGATCATCGACGGCTGGCAGGTGGTGAACGACGAATTGACGGACCCGCACAATCCCGACCGCATCCCGGACGGCATCACCAAGCTGCGCTGGACGCTCGCGCACGTGCCTGTCATCACGCCGGATTATTTGCAGAAGCTGAAGAACCTCGGCGGCGGTGTGAACGTGCTCGGCGGCTGGCGCTGGCTCACCGGAACCGCGACGCAGAACGGGCCGCCCTTCCGCGACATCCTGGCGAGCGGCATCCCGGTGGGCCTGAGCTCCGACGGCATGCAGATCTCGACCATGAGCCCGTGGATCAACCTGTACTACGTCGTCACGGGCAAGAACGCGCGCGGCCAGGTGATCAACGGCAACCAGACGCTGCTGCGCAACGAGGCGCTGCGGCTCTACACCGCGAACAACGGCTGGTTCCTCAATGCGGAGGACAAGCTCGGCACGATCGAGGAAGGCAAGCTCGCCGATCTGGTCGTGCTGAGCGCGGACTACTTCAGCGTGAAAGAGGAAAGCATCAAGGACATCTATTCCGTGCTTACCGTCGTCAACGGCACGGTAGTGCACGACGATCTCGACGGCAAATCGAAGGCCTACTGGAAAGCCGGGCTGCCAGCTCAACCCTAGAGGAGGGAAAGAAATGTGCAGGCTATGCGATGAAGGAAAACCGCAGGACCATGCCGGATCGCAGCTCGGGCGGCGCGATTTCCTGAAGGCTTCGACCGCGACCGCAGCCGCCGCGGCGGGGATGAGCTTGTTTGCCGCGCGGCCTGCCAGAGCGGACGACGGCAACGAGGCTCCCGCGGATAGCGGCCGCCGCGGCCGGCGCTACGTCATTCGCGGCGGTCATGTCATGTCGATGGACCCGAGGGTGGGCGACTTCGCCCAGGCCGACGTGCTGGTGGAGGGCAAGAGGATCCTCGCCGTCGGGCCGAATCTGCGCGCGGGCGGCGCAGCGGAGATCGACGCGCGCGGCAAGATCGTCATGCCCGGCTTCATCGACACGCACCACCACCAGTTCGAGACGGCGCTGCGCAGCTTTCTCGCCAACGGCCTCCTGATCAACGACGGCTCGGGCTCGCCGAGCGCGAATCCCACGTATTTCGAATACATTCTGCTCACGTTCGCCCCCGTATACCGTCCGGAGGACGTGTACATCAGCGAGCTGTTCGGGGGCCTCTCGCAGCTCGATGACGGCGTCACCACGGTGCACGACGTCTCGCAGATCCATCACTCGCCCGAGCACTCGGACGCCGCCATCAAGGCCCTGTTCGATACCGGGCGCCGTGCCGCCTTCGGGTTTTTCGAGAGCGCGGGTGCCAACATTCTCGGCACCAATCCAGGCAATAAATATCCAACCGATGCGCCACGCATCAAGAGCCAGTGGTTCTCATCGAGCGACCAGCTCGTCCACATGATCATGGGCGGCGAGGTCTACCTTGGGGATGCGACGACCGACCAGTCCTGGACGATCGGGCGGCAGCTCGGCCTCCAGATCGCGGCGCATATCCTCTCGCCGTTCGGCATCCGGCCGATTTTTGACAAGCTCGCCGCCGGAACGGGTGGCAACGGCCGCATCGGGATCGGACCGGACAACCTGTTCATCCACATGACCGGGATGGCCGACGCCGCCTGGCAGAAGGTCAAGGACGTCGGCGCACAGGTTTCGATCGCTTTCCCGATCGAGATGAACATGCGCCACGGCATCCCGCCCATCCTCAAGCTGCAGAGCCTGGGAATGGAGCCGTCGCTGAGCACGGACGTCGAGGTAACGATGACGGCGGACTTCTTCACCCAGATGCGCGTCTGCATGAACATGCAGCGCATGGTCGTGAACCAGATGGTGCTGGAGCAGGGAGATTTCTATCCGCCCAGCCAGTGGCCGACGCCGACCGCCGACAAGCCGCAGCTTCTCAACGTGCGCGACGTGCTGCGGTTCGCCACCCTCAACGGCGCGAAGCACCTGAGGCTCGATGGCAAGACCGGCTCGCTGACGCCCGGCAAGGAAGCTGACATCATCATCCTCGACGCCACCGCGATCAACGTGGCGCCGCTGAACAACGTGCCGGGAGCGGTCGTCTCGCTGATGGACCGCACCAACGTCGAGACCGTGATCGTCGCGGGCAAGGTGCGCAAATGGAAGGGGAAACTGCTCGACGTCGATTTGAACCATCTGCGCCGGCAGCTCGAGACCTCGCGCGACTTCATCTTCGCCAAGGCGGGTGTACTGCAGAACCTGTACGGCTAAACGAATTCCTGAAGACCCCTGGGTTTCCAGCGCGATGAGGAGAAGGGTCATTTCCCCCCGGTCTACCTCAATGATGGGGGTTGACCCTCGACTTCATAGAAACGGATGAACACTTTCCTATCCACCACTAATACTTTCGCGCTGGACAGGAAGAGTTCAAGGATGCCATGGGACCCCCGAGGGGTAGTAAGATTCCCCTCGGAGGGACCAGGAAATCAGCACCCGACGCCTCGAGCTCGATTACGTCGCCCCGGTCCGCCGGCCGCACTGGCCGGGGCTGGTGGTGCTCGCGGTCTCCCTGGCCGTGGCCGGCGCCATGCTGGTGCGCTACCGCGACGCGCAGCGCGAGGTGGTCCGCCTCGAAGCCGAGAGCGGCCTGATCGCGCCCGACCGCCGCCCGGCGCGCGCCGTCTCGCGCGAGCGCCTCGAAGAGGAAGCGAAGCTCGCCGAGGGCGTGGTGCGCCAGCTCACGCTGCCGTGGGCAAAGCTCATCGGCGCCATCGAGCAGGCGGCCTCGCGCGACGTCGCGATCCTGCAGCTGCAGCCCGACGCCGAGCAGCGCCTGCTGCGCCTCACCGCCGAGGCGCGCGACCGCGAGGCGATGTTCGAGTACCTGCGGCGGCTGGGCGGCGCCCAGGGGCTCGCCGAAGTCCATCTCGTCAGCCACCAGGTGCAGCGCGAGGATCCGCAGCGGCCGATCCAGTTCGCCGTGCAGGCGGTGATCAGGGACCTGCAATGAAGGCCCGGCTCGAGATGCTGCTCAGGCGGCTCGGCGCGGCGGGCGTTCTAGGCATCGGCGTGCTTCTCGCGTGCGCCGGCTTCTACGTCACGGCGCTCGCGCCGCTGGAGCACGAAGCGCAGGCGCAGCGCCTCGCGCTCGAGCGCCTGCGCGCGCGCACGCCCCATCAGCCGGTGTCCTCGGGCGGGCGCGCCGACGAGCTGCGCCGCTTCTACAACCTGTTCCCGCCGGCCTCCGAGCTGACCGACGACGTCGAGCGCCTCCATCGCCTTGCGCGCAGCTCGGGCCTAGATCTCGCCCAGGGCGAGTACCGCCTCGAGCGCCGCGCCGCCGGCCTGTGGGCCTACCGCGTGACGCTGCCCGTGCGCGGCAGCTATGCGCAGCTGCGCGGCTTCCTCGGCGTGCTGCTCACCAGCATGCCGACCGCGTCGATCGACGCGCTGCGCTTCGAGCGCAAGAAGGCGGCCGATACGCAGCTCGAAGCCCAGGTGCGGGTGACGCTGCACGCGCGGCCTTCCGGAGAAACGCTATGACACGATCGATGCGGTGCCTCGCGGCGCTGGCTTTCCTTTTCGTAGTGGGTTGCGCAGGCCACACCGTGGTCGACGAGGCGCGCAAGCAATTCAACGACGGCAACGGCGACGAGGCGCTCGCGCTGCTGCAGCAGGCGGCGAAGCAGAACCCCAACGACCTCGCCGTTCGCGGCGAGTATTTCCGGCTGCGCGAGCTGATGGTCGCGCAATGGCTGGCGCAGGCGGAGGTGCTGCGGCAGGCCGGGCAGTACGAGGGCGCCGAAGCGCTCTACCGCCGCGTGCAGGCCCACGACGCCGCCAATTCCCGCGCCGCCGCCGGGCTGACGCAGATCGAGGCCGACCGGCGCCACCGTGCCCTGGTGGCCACGGCCGAGCAGCTGGTGAAGGCGGGGAAATACCGCGAGGCGCAGGACGTGCTGCGTCCGGTGCTCACCGAGAACCCGCAGCAGCGCGACGCGCGCCGCCTGCAGCGCGCCATCGACGACAAGCTGGTGAAGCCGGTGATCGTCACGGTGCAGCTGCGGCCCTCGATCCTGAAGCCGATCTCGATCGAGCTGCGCGAGGTGACGGTGCGCAACGTGTTCGAGGTGCTGCAGCGCGCCTCCGGCATCAACTTCGTCTTCGACCGCGACGTGCGCACCGACCAGCGCACCAGCATCGCGCTGCGCGACGCGACCATCGAGGACGCGATCCGCATGGCGCTGCTCACCAACCAGCTGGAGCAGAAGGTCCTCAACGAGAACACCGTGTTCGTCTTCCCCAACACGCCGCAGAAGCTGCGCGAGTACCAGGAGCTGGTGGTGAAGGGCTTCTACCTCGCCAACGCCGACGTCAAGCAGACGGCGAACATGATCCGCACCCTGGTCAAGACGCGCGACGTGTTCATCGACGAGAAGATCAACCTGCTGGTGATCAAGGACACGCCGGCGGCGATCCGGCTCGCCGAGCGGCTGATCGCCGCGCAGGACCTGGCCGAGCCCGAGGTGATGCTCGAGGTCGAGGTCCTCGAAGTGACGCGCAGGCGCCTGCTCGAGCTCGGCCTGCGGTTCCCGCAATCGCTCGCCGTCGGCCTGGTCGGCGCCGCCGGCACTGCGGGCACCGTCACGCTGCGCGAATGGCACGATCACAAGTCGGACCTGGTGCGCCTGACTTTCACCGATCCCCTGTTCCTTTTCAGCCTGCACCAGCAGGACGGCAGGACCAACGTCCTCGCCAATCCGCGCATCCGCGTGAAGAACAAGGAGAAGGCGCGCATCCACATCGGCGATCGCGTGCCGGTGATCACCACCACCGCGGCGGCGACCGGCGGCTTCGTCTCCGAGTCGGTGACCTACCTTGACGTGGGCCTCAAGCTCGAGGTCGAGCCGCAGATTTTCCTCGAGGACGAGGTCGGCATCAAGGTCGGGCTCGAAGTCAGCAACATCGGCTCGACAATCACAAGCACGTCCGGCACGCGGACCTACCAGATCGGCACGCGCAACGCGACCACCAACCTGCGGCTGCGCGACGGCGAGACGCAGGTGCTCGCCGGCCTGATCAGCGACGAGGACCGCCGCACCGCCGACCGCGTGCCGGGGCTGGGCGACCTGCCAGTCGCCGGGCGCCTGTTCTCGAGCACTTCGGACGACGCCACCCGCTCGGAGATCGTGCTGCTCATCACGCCGCGCCTGCAGCGCACGCTGGCGCGCCCGGATGCGGGCTCGGTGGAGTTCGCCGCCGGCACCGAGGCCCAGACCGGCATCCCGCGCCTTGGCGGCGGCGCGGGGATCTCGGCGTCCCCGCCGTTCGAGCCTCCGGTGACGGTCGCTCCCGGCACGCCGTCGGAGGAAGGAGTCGCAGCGGGCGCGGCGGCCGCGCGTGCGGCGCAGCCGCCGGCCCCGGCGGTCCTCGTGCCCTTCGGTGGCGTCAAGCCCTCGCCGGAGTGAAGCTCGCGCGCGGCTTCACGCTGATCGAGCTGGTCATCACGGTGGCCATCGTCGCCGTGCTGGCCTCGGTCGCGCTGCCGCTCAACGAGCTCGTCGTGCAGCGCGCGAAGGAGCAGGACCTGCGGCGCGCGCTGCGCGATATCCGCGAGGCGATCGACGCCTACAAGCAGGCTTGGGACGAGAACCACATCGCCAAGAGCGCCGGCGACTCGGGCTATCCCAAGAAGCTGGAAGACCTGGTCGCGGGCGTCGAGGACCAGCAGAGCCCGAAGAAGGCGCGCATCTATTTCCTGCGCCGCCTGCCGCGCGACCCCTTCGCCAGCGACCCGAGCCTGGGGCCCGCCGAAAGCTGGGGCAAGCGCAGCTACCTCAGCCCGCCGGACGAGCCGCGCGAAGGCGAGGACGTGTTCGACGTGTTCTCGCTCTCCACGGCGACCGGCATCAACGGCCGGCCGTACCGCGAATGGTGACGCGCCGCCCCGGCTTTACGCTGATCGAGCTGCTGGTGGTCCTGTCGATCGTCGCCATGCTGCTGACGCTGGCCCTGCCGCGCTACTTCTCCAGCGTCGACAAGTCGAAGGAAGCGGTGCTCAAGGAGAACCTCAACCAGATGCGCGACGCCATCTCGCGCTATTACGGCGACAAGGGAAAGTATCCCGAGTCGCTCGAGGCGCTCGCCGCGGAGCGCTATCTGCGCAAAGTGCCGCTCGATCCGATCACTGATAGCACCTCGACCTGGCAGATCGTGCAGCCCGAGGACCCGCAGAAGGGCGGCGTCTCCGACGTGAAAAGCGGCGCCCCGGGCAAGAGCCAGGACGGCAGCGAGTTCTCGCAATGGTGAGCTCCCGGCAGCGCGGCTTCACCTACCTCACGGTGCTGTTCATCGTCGCCATCCTGATGGGCGGACTCGCGCTGGTGGGCGAAGTCTGGGATACCTGGGCGAAGCGCGAGAAAGAGGCCGACCTGCTGTTCGTCGGCAACCAGTACCGCAAGGCGATCCAGCTCTACGTGCTTAAAGGACAAGCCCAGTACCCGCGCACGCTCGACGACCTGCTCAAGGACCCGCGCCAGCCTTCTACGCAACGCTACCTGCGCAAGCTCTATCCCGACCCGATGACCGGCAAGAACGAATGGGGATTCGTGAAGGGCCCCGACGGCGGCATCGGCGGCGTCTACAGCCTGTCCGAGGACAAGCCTCTCAAGGTCGCGGGCTTCAAGCTGCGCGACGCGAGCCTGGAAGGCGCGCAGAAATATTCCGACTGGAAATTCACCTACTCGCCGGCGCCGCCGCCCGCCTCAGCGCAGTCCGGCGGGACTCAGTCCGGCGGGACTCAATCCGGTGGGACTCAGTCCGGCGGGACTCAATCCGGTGGGACTCAATCCGGTGGGACTCAGTCCGGTGGGCCCGCGAAGTAGCTGTTGCCGAGCGGCGGGAAAACGTGCCATCCTCCGGTTGGGGTCAGGTCAACAGGGGGAGGCCATGTTTCTGCGAATCTGCGGCGCCGCCGCGCTGCTGTTTGTTATTCCGTTTTCCGCGCACGCAAGACTCAACTGTGAAGACATCAAAGCAGCGCTCGGAGGTCACCTTGCGGACGTTACGTGTACCGTAAGCGCGGACTTGACGACGAAGAATCCGGCTACGACACCTGCCAACAACTCGATCGCCGGGCTTCCGCCGTTTGCCTTCACGCCGCAGACCGACCGCGCGGTCATTTCGCCGGCTACGCCGACGCCGGTCACGAAAATGGTACCCGGACTCCAGATCCAGGCGCGCATTGCCTCCGACCCGAAAGGCGAGGCGCGCTTCCTGTTGCGGTTGCCAAACGACTGGAACGGTCGCCTGGTCGTCGCAGGCGCCTCCGGCACGCGCAGCGAGTTCAACGGCGACTTCGCCTGGAGTGATTACGTCGTGCAAAAGGGCTACGCGTACGCTTCGCAGAACAAAGGCGTCCTGAACCTGCAGTTCTCCACCGCGGCGGACCCGCTTGCCTGCAGACTTAACCCGGCTTCTTCTCTCTTTGTGCGCTTTTATGACAACGAAGAGGGCCAACCTTTCACGCGTTGGACCCAGTTCATGGTGAAAGCAGGACAGCTGGCGCGCGAAGGCGCGAAGGCCGGCTATGGTCAACCCCCGCGCTATATCTACGCGGTCGGCACGTCGAATGGCGGCTACCAGGTGCGCCGGGCGATCGAGACCGCGCCGGAGCTCTTCGACGGCGGCGTGGATTGGGAAGGGACCTTTGTCGACGAGCACGCCCCGAACCTCCTCACCGACCTGCCGGCCGCAGTGCTCAACTTCCCGGACTACGTTGCGTCGGGCTTCAATGCCAACAGCACCGCGGCGAAGGCGCGCATCGCGCCCCTGCCGATCGACCGAAGGCGGCCCGGGGCCAGGACATCGTTGACGGCCGCGGGGCGAAACGTCGTATCGACCTGGG
>Ga0209807_1000915_pt1 | contig 13771 bp, 13 predicted proteins | sample GraSoiAngelo_154_FD_186168 | JGI IMG/M metagenome (GOLD analysis project Ga0209807, IMG submission 186168) | Grasslands soil microbial communities from the Angelo Coastal Reserve, California, USA - 14_1009_13_20cm (SPAdes) (version 2) | ecosystem: Environmental > Terrestrial > Soil > Grasslands ... | reverse complement strand
CGTATTTTTCGAATGCGATGATCCGACCGCCGCGCCGCCCGACCGCTTGCTTAAAGCTCGCCTCTACCACATTGCCGTAGGCATTTTCCGGCAGCAGCGCCGCGAAGGATTTTTTTCCAACGCTCGCCGAGTATTCGACGATACGGTTGACGTCGGACTCCGGCAGGAAGCTCAGGAGATACACGCCGCGTCCCGCCACGCTCGAGTCGGTGGAGAACGCAATCACCGGAACACCGCGCGCGCGCGCCAGTTGCGCCGTTGCTGGCACCGACTGCGCAAACAGCGGGCCCAGGATCATCTCGGCGCCTTGCTCGAGCGCCTGTTGCGTTCCCTGCTGGGCGCCTTGCGGACTGCCGGCATCATCCTTGATCAGCAGTTGGATATTCGGATTCTGGAATTCCGCCAGCGCCATCTCCGCGGCATTTTTCATCGATTGTGCCGCGACGGCGGCATTGCCGGATGCCGACAACGGCAGGATCAATCCTACCTTGACCTGCCCGTTACCAACCGCGAGCGGCTCCTGCGGCGAACCAGAGGCGCCAGGCGAACCGGACGACCCGGAGAACTGGCTAAGCGTCTGTTGCACACCGGCGCATGCCCCAAGCAGCGGCGCGCCGATGATCAATCCGACCGCGCTCCGGCGGGTGGCCCCGGAAGCCTTCGATTTGGGTTTGAGCGGCCCCACCATCACATCTCTTCTCCTGACCGACCCAAACCGCCAGGATGTCCACCTGCCAATCAGGAGGCTGGATTCAGGCATATTGTCGGCGAATAGTTAACTAAAACAAAAGGATTATGGCGCCCGCCGAGCGGGCTCAAGTTGCAAGAATAGCTTGTTCACCGTTGAACGCGGCATGAACGGCCGCGCGGTGTTTGGCAATTGTAGCGCCGGGGCTATCTCCCATCTAAGCTGCTATTATGCGCGCAAAAACCACCTCCGTATATGGAACTGAAGGTGAGACGCCTCCTCGCCTCCACACCTTTTCCGTCGGTGGCCGGAGCCTCACCGCGCCAAAGCCGGTTCCGGGCCTTTATTTGGTGGCAACACCGATCGGCAATCTCGGCGACATCACGTTGCGCGCGCTGGAAACGCTGGCGAGCGTCGACATCATCGCCTGCGAAGACACCCGCATCACCCGCCGGCTGACCGAACGTTACGCGATTTCTGCGCAACTCAAGCCCTATCACGAGCATAATGCGGAAGCCGCGCGGCCAAAAATCCTGCAATGGCTGGCGGAGGGCGCTTCGATTGCGCTGGTCTCGGATGCCGGCACGCCCTTGATTTCCGATCCCGGCTTCAAGCTGGTGCGCGAGGTCTGCGCCGCCGGCCATGCAGTGACCGCGCTGCCGGGACCTTCCTCGGTGCTATCGGCGCTTTCCGTGGCCGCGCTACCTACCGACAGGTTTTTCTTCGAAGGCTTCTTGCCGGCGAAGGAAACCGCGCGGCGCACGCGGCTGAGCGAACTTTCGAGGATCGACGCGACGCTCGTGATGTTCGAATCCGGTAACCGCGTGCAGGACACGCTCGCCGATCTCGCTCGTCTCATGGGCGGGCGGGAAGCCGCGATCTGCCGCGAGATGACCAAGATGCATGAAGAAATCAGGCGCGCGCCGCTTTCCGAACTGGCACGGAGTGCCGGCGAGCTCGAGACACGCGGCGAATTCGTGCTGGTGGTCGGCCCGCCCACGGCGGATGCCGAAGGCATGACGGAAGACGCGCTCGACGATCTCCTGCGCAGCCAGATTGAGCTTGGCAGCGTAAAGGACGCGGTGGCGCATGCGGTCGAACTATCGGGACGGCCGCGCCGTGAGGTCTACGCCCGCGCGCTTGAACTCGCCAAACAAAGTGGCGGGAAAGGCGGTCATGGCGAAGGATGACGAGCCATCACTGGCACGCGTCGCGGCGTTTCGCACCGGGCTTTCGGCGGAAAGCCGGGCCGCCGCCTTTCTGATGGCAAAAGGCTACCGCATCCTCGCAAAGCGCTTCCGCACGCCGTATGGCGAGATCGATATCGTCGCCAAAAGGCGCAATCTTGTCGCCTTTGTCGAGGTCAAGGCCCGCGCCACACTGGATGACGCGGCCTTTGCGGTGACCCCGCGGCAGCAGGGGCGGATCATCGATGCCGCGCAGGCTTGGCTCGTGGCGCACCCCGAGCATGCGAACTTTGAGCTGCGTTTTGACGCCATGCTGATTGCGCCGCGGCATTTGCCGCGCCATCTGTTAGCGGCATTCGACGCCAGCCCTTGAAATTTCCTCCCTCCAGGCACCCGGACCCCTCAAGATGAAATTGAACGTCGCTGTCCAGATGGACCCCATCGCGCGCATCAACATCAACGGCGATTCGACTTTCGCGCTACTGCTGGAGGCGCAAAAGCGCGGCCACGGCCTTTCCTACTATACCCCAGACAAGCTCTCGCTGCGCGGCGAGGAATTAGTGGCGCCGGTCCAGTTGCTGAGCGTGCGCGACGAGCCCGGCAACCATTTCACGCTCGGCGAGCCCAAGCGCGAGCCGCTTGCCGCATTCGATGTCATCCTGCTGCGGCAGGATCCGCCGTTCGACCTCGCCTACATCACCTCGACGCATTTTCTCGAGCGGCTGCAGCCGAAGACGCTGATCGTGAACGACCCGGTGGGCGTGCGCAACGCGCCGGAAAAACTATTCGTGATGGATTTTCCGCATCTGATGCCGCCGACCTTGATCTCGCGCGATCTCGATGAGATCAACGCCTTCCGCGACGCGCATGGCGCCGTCGTCATGAAGCCGCTGCACGGCTATGGCGGGGCCGCGGTGTTTCGCATCATGCCGCAGGACATGAATTTCGGCTCGCTGTTCGATATGTTCTCCGTCACCTTCAAAGAGCCTTGGGTGATCCAGCGCTTCTTGCCCGAGGTCAAACACGGCGACAAGCGCATCATCCTGGTCGACGGCGAATTCGCCGGCGCCGTCAATCGCGTGCCGGCAGCGGACGATCTGCGCTCCAACATGGTGCGCGGGGGCGCGGCGAAGGCAACCGACCTGACCGCGCGCGAGCGCGAGATTTGCGCGGCGCTGGGCCCGGAGCTGAAGAGACGCGGACTATTGTTCGCCGGCATCGACGTGATCGACGGCAACCTCACCGAGATCAACGTGACGTCTCCCACGGGCATTCGCGCCGTCGCCCGCCTCGGCGGGCCGGATGTCGCGGCGAAAATCTGGGACGCGATCGAGAAGAAGCGGGCTTAAGGCGCGCCTCGCAACCGTTACCGCACGCCTTCCAAAGGCCCAAAAGCGGTCGCAACTTGAGGTGCCCATGCTACAGGTTCGCACGGGGCGACAAAATCTCATTGTCACAAAGAACAATGGAGGAAACGAAATGACAATTCAGGTTTCGCGGCGGTCCTTGCTGGCACTCGGCGGTGGTCTCGGCGCCACCACGATGTTTGGCGGCCGCGCGCTGGCCCGCGCGCCCAAGCTCGATACACAGCCGTCCTATTTCTACCGGTTCAATCTCGGTGACGCCCAGATCACCGTGGTTTCCGACGGCCCGTTGCCGCTTGGCCCGCCCAAGGGCACCTTCACCGGCGCGTCCGATGACGAGATCAAGAAGATGCTGACCGACAATTTCCTGTCGCCGGACAATATCGTGCTGGAGCAGAACTCGCCGATCGTGAACACGGGCGACAAGCTCGTGCTGTTCGACACCGGCATGGGCACCTTGAAAATGTTCGGCTCGGCCACCGGGCGCCAGCAGAAGAGCATGGCGGAAGCCGGCATCAAGCCGGATGACATCGACGCCGTGGTTTTCACCCATGCCCATGTCGATCATATCGGCGGTGTGGTCGACGACGCTGGCCGGGTGCTCTTCCCGAACGCCCAGTTCCACATCGCCCAGAGTGATTTCGATTACTGGACCGATGAAGGCAAGATGGGCGGCCCGATGAAGGACTTCATCGTCCACGCCCGCAAGAATCTCATGCCGGTGCGCGACCGCCTCGTGTTCTACAGGGACGGCCAGGAAATTCTCCCCGGCGTGACGGCGATGGCCGCGCCCGGACATACGGTCGGCCACCACATCTTCATGGTCAACTCAGGCGGAAAATCCTTTGCCTTCTTAGGCGACCTCACCCATCACCAGATCCTGCTGTTGGAAAAGCCGCGCATGCAATTCTCCTACGACACCGATCCGAGCCAGGCCGCCGAGTCGCGGGTGAAGATGCTGGACATGCTCGCCGCCAACAAGATCCCGGTGATGTCCTATCACTATCCGTGGCCGGGCTACGGCCATGTCGTGAAGACGGGCGAGGGTTTTCACTACATCCCCGAGCCGATGGCGATGGTGCTCTGAAGTGGAAAAGTGGGCGCGGGCGGTGGCCCGGGCCCACGGGATAGCGTTCCCCTAATGTTCTTGCCTTGGCGTCGGCCTTCCGCTACCTTCCACCGCGGTAGAGGGGCGGCATGGTCCAGCGGGTTTCCACCGTAGCTTTTGAGGGGATCGAGGCTCGCGCGGTCGACGTGCAGGTGCAGGTCGCGCCCGGCCTGCCGGCATTCCATGTCGTTGGCCTTGCCGACAAGGCGGTCTCGGAAGCCCGCGAGCGGGTGCGTTCGGCGCTGATCGCCTCGGGGCTCGCGCTGCCCGCACGGCGAATCACGGTCAATCTCGCGCCCGCCGACCTGCCAAAGGAAGGCAGCCATTATGATCTGCCGATCGCGCTCGGCCTGATGGCGGCAATCGGCGCCATACCCCCCGATGCGCTTTCTGGCTTCACCGTGCTCGGCGAACTCGGCCTCGACGGCTCGATCGCGCCGGTCGCGGGCGTCTTGCCGGCCGCCATCGGTGCCAATTCGCGCGACGAGGGGCTCATTTGTCCGGCGGCCTGCGGAAGCGAGGCGGCCTGGGCGAGCCCGGACATCGAGATTATCGCGGCACACTCCCTGATCCAGATCGCCAATCATTTCAAGGGCACGCAAGTATTGTCGCGCCCGACACCGAGGGTCCATGAAGCACCAAGCGATCAACTCGACCTGCGCGACATCAAGGGCCAGGAAAGCGCCAAGCGGGCGCTCGAGATTGCCGCGGCCGGCGGGCATCATCTGTTGATGATCGGCTCGCCGGGCGCAGGCAAGTCGATGTTGGCGGCGCGCCTCCCCTCGATCCTGCCGCCGCTGTCACCCTCCGAACTGCTCGAAGTCTCGATGATCGCTTCCGTCGCGGGCGAGATCCGGGATGGCGCGCTGACCTCGCAGCGGCCGTTTCGCGCACCCCATCATTCAGCTAGCATGGCGGCGCTGACCGGCGGCGGCATCCGCGCAAGACCGGGCGAGATTTCACTCGCCCATCAGGGCGTGCTGTTCCTTGACGAATTGCCGGAGTTCGATCCGCGCGTGCTGGATTCACTGCGTCAACCGCTGGAGAACGGCGAGGTCGCCGTCTCCCGCGCCAATCACCGCGTCACCTATCCGGCGCGCTTCATGCTGATCGCGGCAATGAATCCCTGCCGCTGCGGGCATGCCTTCGAGCCCGGCTACTCCTGCAAGCGCGGCCCGATCGATCGCTGCACATCGGACTATCAGGCGCGTATCTCCGGTCCCTTGATGGACCGCATCGATCTGCGCATCGAGGTGCCGGCCGTCACCGCGGCCGACCTGATCCTGCCGCCATCAGCGGAAGGCTCCGCCGAGGTCGCGGCGCGGGTCGCCGCCGCGCGCGACATACAGTTGGCGCGCTACACGGCGGCGGGACTGCCGAAGATCCGCACCAACGCGGAGGCGCCCGCGTCGCTGCTGGAGGAAATCGCGCAGCCGGACGCGCAAGGAACGAAACTGTTGCGTGACGCGGCCGAAACCATGCGCCTGTCGGCGCGCGGCTATCACCGCGTGCTGCGGGTTGCCCGCACGCTCGCCGACCTCGATGGCGCCGACAAGGTCGGCCGGTTGCATCTGGCAGAAGCTCTGTCCTATCGTGCGCTCGCCGACGATGTCAGGCGCGCCGCCTGAATTTCTAGAGCATGATCCGGAAAAGTGGACACCGGTTTTCCGAAAAGATCATGCTCAATCAAAAAACCTAAAGCGCGATGACGATCTAACTTAATCTCATCGCGCTTTAGACGCGTCGTCATTGGCGCCCGTGGCGGACACCGCGGCCAATCAAGAACTGGATTAACCCTTCATTAACCCTGTTCTCATCGCGGCGGATGAAGTGACCAGGCTTCAAACACTTTGCAAGGTCGCCGTTCCATCGTCGGCGCCGGGCAGGGCGCACGCAGGACGGGATCATCAGCGATGGGACGGATTTTCCGGGTCAAGCTACGCCTACGCCGCTTCGCGCGACGCCATCCATGGCTCGTCATCGCGATCCGCTCGTTCATGATCTTCTCGGCCGCTTTCGGCGGCGCTTATGGCTTTATTGCCGGCAGCCGGTCGGAACATTCCGGCTATGACGCCCACGCTTTCGCCATCGGCACCAGCTTCCTGTTCGCTGTCGCCTGCGTGGCACTGGCGACGCTGAGCATGAGGCTGCGCTGGATGCGCAAGAAAATGCGCAAGATCGCGCTCCACAACGAAGCGCTGGCCGACCGTAATTGGGAACTGAAGGAAGCCGAGGAGCGCGCCCGCAGCCTGTTCGAATCCCAGGGCGATTTGATCGTGCTGCGCGACACGGAAGGCCGTATCACCTTCGTCAACGATGCCTTTTGCGAACTTGCCGAAGCGCCACGCAGCGCGCTGATCGGCAGCCGGTTTGCGTTCACGGTGCTGGAGCAGGGCGATGCCGCAATCGAGACCAACGGCACCCGCATCCACGACCAGAAGATTGCAACCGCGCTCGGGCCGCGGTGGATCGCCTGGCGCGAGGGCTTGATCCGAACCGATGCCGGCCGGCCGGCCGAGCTCGAATGCGTCGGGCGCGACGTCACCGATCGCACCGAGACCGAGCGCGCGCTCGCCGAGGCGCGCGACCAGGCGGATGCCGCCAGCCGCGCCAAGTCGCGCTTCCTCGCGATGGCGAGCCACGAAATCCGCACGCCGCTCAATGGCATCATCGGCATGAGCTCGCTGCTGATGGATACGCCGCTGACGCCGGAGCAGATGACCTACGCCAAGGCGGTGAAGACGTCCGGCGACGCGCTTCTCTCGCTGATCGAGGAACTGCTGGATTATTCCAAGATCGAGGCCGGCAAGATCGACCTCGAACAACGCCCGTTCGCCCTTTCCGCACTGGTCGAAGACATCACCGAACTCTTGGCGCCCCGGGCGCAGGCGCGCCAGCTCGAGATCGCCGCCTACGTGGATGAGCGACTGCCGGCGCAAGTCATCGGCGACGCCGCGCGGCTTCGGCAGGTGCTGCTGAATCTGGCGGGCAATGCCATCAAATTCACCTCGACCGGCGGCGTTGCGCTGATCGTCGAGCCCGGCATCTGGCCGAACGAGATCAGTTTCCTGGTGCGCGATACCGGCATCGGCATTGCCCCCGAGGCACAGCAGAGGATCTTCCGCGAGTTCGAGCAGGCCGACGCGCGTATCGGCAGGAACTATGGCGGCACGGGTCTTGGCCTGAGCATCTCGGAACGCATCGTCAAGCGGATGGGCGGCCGCATCGCGCTGGAGAGCAAGCCGGGCGAGGGTTCGACCTTTGAAGTAGCGATTCCCTTGGCGGCTGCCGCCGACAGCGGCGATGAACAGAAGACGGTCGCTATGCCGGACTTGACCGGACAATCGATCATGCTGGTGGCGCCGCAGAGCATCGAGGCCTCGCTGGTGGCGCGCCGGCTGCAGCGCTGGGGCGGCCAGACCTGCGTGGTAACGGACGCGGCGGTCGCGCAGGCGCTATTACCCGAGCGCGCCTGGCACGCGGTATTGATCGATGGCGCGCTGGATGCCGACGATGTCGAGAAGCTCGGCGCCGCCGCGCGCGTTCACGCAACCGAACGCATCGTGATGTTCACCCCGGCCACGCGGCATGACCTAAAACCCTCCTCGGCCTTCACCGGCTATCTGGTCAAGCCGCTGCGCGCGGCCTCGCTCGCGGCACGGCTCTCGATGGCCGGCGAAGTCGCTTCGCCGAACCTTGCTGGTGAGGCGCTGATCGAGGCGATCGATCCGAAGGATAGGCCTTCGACCTCGCCTTCGTCTGGTCTTTCGGTGCTGGTGGCGGAGGACAACGAGATCAACGCGCTGTTGATGCGCTCGCTATTGACCCGGCTTGGGCATCGTGCCGTGATCACGACCAACGGCGAGGCGGCGCTGGAGTCCTGGCTGGCGGCGAAGTCCGCCGGCACGCCGTACGATCTGGTGCTGATGGATATCCAGATGCCGCAACTCGACGGCATCGGCGCAACCAGGCAAATCCGCGCTCGCGAGGCCGGGCAGGCGGGTCTCCGGACACCGGTGCTGGCGTTGACGGCGAATACGCTGGTCGAGGACCGCTACGCCTGCTTCGAGGCCGGAATGGATGGCTTTCTGATCAAGCCGCTCGATCGGGAGAAACTTGCCGAGGCGCTCGCAGGCCTCGCTGCCGCCCGTCATCTCGCGGCGTGACGTCATATACGCTGCGAGATCTAAAGCCGCCGCAGCGCTACCGTCTCGATGACGTGATCGGCGCCCTTTTTGAGAATCAGGGTCGCGCGCGGCCGCGTCGGCAGGATGTTTTCCTCGAGATTGGCGAGATTGGTGCGCTCCCATATCGCGGTTGCAGTGGCGATCGCCTCTTCGTCCGACAGCGGCGCATAGCGGTGGAAATAGGACTTGGGATCGGTGAACGCGGTGTCGCGCAGCGTCAGCCAGCGCTTCACGTACCATTCGCGCAGCACCGCCTCTTCGGCGTCGATATAAACAGAGAAGTCAAAAAAGTCGGAGACGACGGGCACTGCCTTACCGTCGCGCGGCAACGGGCCGGTCTGCAGGACATTGACGCCCTCAACGATCAGAATGTCGGGCTGGTCGACCTCTTGCCACTGGTTCGGAACGATGTCCCAACTCAAATGCGAATAGACCGGCGCGCGCACACGCCGCCGACCGGCCTTGATGTCGCTCAAGAACGACAGCAACAACGGCAGGTCGTAGCTCGCCGGGAAACCCTTCTTCTGTATCAACCCCAACCGTTCGAGCACCGCGTTCGGGTGGAGGAAGCCGTCAGTTGTCACCAGATCGACCTTGGGTCGCGGCGACCATCGTGCCAGCAGCGCCTGCAGCACGCGCGCCGTGGTCGATTTGCCCCCTGCAACCGAGCCTGCGATGCCGATGATGTAGGGCATCTTGCGGTCGCGGATGCCGAGGAACTGACGCTGCGCATAATAGAGCCGCTGCGCGGCATCGACATAGATCGACAACAGGCGCGACAGCGGCAGATAGATGTCCTCGACCTCCTTGATGTCGAGGCGGTCGTGCAGCGAGCGCAGGCGGTCGAACTCGCCGGGCTCTAGCGTCATCGGCGTGTCGTCGCGCAAATGCGCCCATTGCTCGCGCGTGAAGATCCGATACGGATTATATTGCTGCTCTGGGGCTCGGATATCCATGAACGCGTCCCGCTTACTGATCACGCTTGCGCGCGGCCTTCTCTTCGAGCCCGGACATCGAGGTGCGCTGCGCCAACGCCGCCTCGACATCGGCAAGACTTATTCCGCGCACCTTCAATAGCACCAGGAGGTGGTACAGGAGGTCGGCACTCTCGGCGATCAGGTGGCCGCGATCGTTCTCGACCGCGGCGATCACGGTCTCAACCGCTTCCTCGCCAAGCTTCTTGGCGCAATGCTCGGCGCCCTTGTCGAGCAGTTTGCGGGTGTACGACCCCTCTCCTCCCGACGCCGCGCGGGCATCGATGGTGGAGGCCAGGTCATGGATCGTGAAACGTGACATCAACTCTATCCGGCACTGGCTCCAACGGGACGGGGCGTCACCCTTGGGATCCTGTAGCACTTTTGCGACAGGGAGTCGTCAGGGATCGAGCCGCATCGGCAAGCCAGCCCGCACCATGTGGTCCTTGGCTTGACGTATGGTAAATTCTCCGAAGTGGAAGATCGACGCCGCCAGTACCGCGGTCGCGTGACCCTGGCGGATGCCCTCCACCAGATGATCGAGATTGCCGACGCCGCCTGACGCGATGACCGGTACCGGAACTCTATCGGCGATTGCCTGCGTCAGCGGCAGGTCAAAACCCTGCCGTGTCCCGTCGCGGTCCATCGAGGTCAGCAGGATTTCGCCAGCGCCGAGCGAGACCACCTCCTGGGCATATTCGACGGCATCGATCCCGGTAGAATTGCGTCCGCCATGGGTGAAGATTTCCCAGCGGTCCGATCCGCCGCGCTTGACACGCTTGGCATCGATGGCGACCACTATGCATTGCTCGCCGAATTTTTCGGCCGCCTCCTTGACGAATTCGCGGCGGCTGACGGCGGCAGAGTTGATCGAGACCTTGTCGGCGCCCGATCGCAGCAGGGTCTTGATATCGTCGATGGTGCGCACGCCGCCGCCGACCGTCAGCGGCATGAAGCAGGCCTCCGCCGTGCGACGGACCACATCCAGCATGATGCCGCGATTTTCGTGGGTCGCGGTGATATCGAGGAAGCACAGCTCGTCGGCGCCGGCCGCGTCATAGGCCATCGCCGCCTCCACGGGGTCGCCGGCGTCGCGCAGGTCGACGAAATTGACGCCCTTGACGACCCTTCCATCCTTGACGTCGAGGCAGGGGATGACGCGCACCTTGAACATTAGTCCCTCCTAAGCCGCGGCGCGCGCGTTGCGGATCAAAGCCAGCGCTGCCGCTGGATCGAGCCGCCCGTCATAAAGCGCGCGGCCGGCAATCGCGCCAGCGAGCTTTTTCGCCCGCGGCGTCAACAGCCCTTTGACGTCGTCGATCGAGGCAAGCCCGCCGGAGGCGATCACGGGCAGCGAAATGTGCTCGGCGAGCCCGATGGTTGCCTCTAGATTGAGGCCTTTCAACAGGCCATCGCGCGCAATATCGGTGAAGATGATCGCGGCCACGCCGGCATCCTCAAACCGCTGTGCTATTTCAAGCGCCGTGACCTGCGAGGTCTCGGCCCAGCCTTCGACCGCCACCTTGCCGTCGCGCGCGTCCAGCCCGACCGCGACGCGGCCCGGGAATCTCTTCGCGGCGCTCTTCACAAATTCGGGGTCACGCACCGCCGCGGTGCCGATGATGACCCGGGCCACGCCCTTGGCGAGCCAGGCTTCCACGGTTGCGAGATCGCGGATGCCGCCGCCGAGCTGCAGCGGCATGGTGACGGCCTTGAGCATCGCCTCTACCGCATGCGCGTTCATCGGCTTGCCGGCGAAGGCACCGTCGAGATCGACGACATGCAGATATTCAAAGCCCTGCGCGGCAAAGGCACACGCCTGCGCCACCGGATCGAGGTTGAACACGGTCGCCCGCGCCATGTCGCCTTGTTCGAGGCGCACGCATTGGCCGTTCTTCAGGTCGATGGCGGGAAAGAGGATCACGGCTTCCACTTCAGAAAATTCGAAATCAGAGCCAGCCCGAAACGCTGGCTCTTTTCCGGGTGAAATTGCGTGCCGATCGCCGTGTCCCTGCCGACGATCGCCGTGACCGGACCGCCATAGTCGGCGCGCGCCAGGACGTCCGCCTCGTTCGCAGCGTTGAGGTGATAGGAGTGCACGAAATAGGCATGGCGGCCCTTCGGCCCGAGCGGCAAACGCTCAAGCACCGGGTGTTCCTGCACGACATCAAGCGTATTCCAGCCCATGTGGGGAATTTTCAGATTTTCCTCGCGCGGCGTGATCTTTTCGACGTCGCCGGCGATCCAGTTGAAGCCGTCGGTGGTGACGTGCTCCTTGCCGCGGGTCGCCATCAATTGCATGCCGACGCAGATGCCGAAGAACGGTCGCGCCTTCGCGCGCACCGCCTCGGTAAGTGCTTCGATCATGCCGTCGAGCGCGTCCAGGCCTCGCCGGCAATCGGCGAAGGCCCCAACGCCGGGCAGCACGATGCGATCGGCGCGATAGACTGTCTCGGGATCGTGCGTGACCACGATGGTTTGCGGCTCTTCCATGCTCCGCGCCGCGCGCTCGAACGCTTTCGCGGCGGAGTGCAAATTGCCCGAGCCGTAATCGATGATGGCAACGCTCACCGCGAGCCTCCCGGTTCCGGAAACAATCCGATGATGCTGCTGCCAGGCAACGGCGGCGGTTTTGAGAATGGCTGGCCAGCAATATCGCGCGTCGGCGGCGGCCCGCCTCGATCGACCGCCGATTGATCGTTGCCGAAGGCGCGCTGCTTTACGGTCCAGCGATCGAAGAAGCGCCGCTCGGCCGCCTCCTCATCGTCGGCCACCACGACGTCGAGCTGACGCCAATTGCGCCGGGACAAGGTCCAGCGCTGTAAGCTCGCCGCCTCAAATCCCATCAACAGCGCGACCATAACATCCGCCGACACGATCGCCGCGGAACCGGCGCCGAGCCGCGCCAGCACGATTTCGAGCGCGACGATGGCAATGATCCAGCCGAGCAGCGCGAGCCAGAGCTTTTTCCAGATCAGCCAGAGCGGGCCGAACACCATGGCCCAGAAATGAAACCCGTCGCGCACGAAGATGAACTTGTCGGTCGCGCGAAAATCCGCGGCGCTCGCCAAAGGTGCATGAACTGTATAGACCGGCATTCTCGCGCCTCGCTTTCGAAGTTCAATCGGCGGTGCCTACCTCCACCGACAACAAGCGATCAGCCGCCGAGCTGACCCTTGGTCGATGGAACTTGGCCGGCAATGCGCGGATCAATCGCAACCGCCGCGCGCAACGCCCTCGCCAGACCCTTGAAACAAGATTCCGCGATATGATGGCTATTCTCGCCATATAGGGTCTCAACGTGCAAAGTCACGCCGGCGTTCATTGCAAAGGCGTTGAACCATTCGCGCACCAGTTCGGTGTCGAATTGACCCACCTTGTCGCGCGGGAATTCGACCTTGAACACCAGCACCGACCGTCCCGAAATGTCGATCACCACGCGGGACAGCGTCTCGTCCATCGGCATGTGGATAGAGGCGTAGCGGGTGATTCCCGCCATGCCGCCAAGCGCCTGCTTCACCGCCTGTCCGAGCGCGATGCCGACATCCTCGGTGGTGTGATGGTGATCGACATGGAGATCGCCGTTCGCCTTGACCGTGATGTCGATGCGGGAGTGCCGCGCCAACAGATCGAGCATGTGGTCGAAGAAGCCGATGCCGGTCGAAACGTGTGCCACGCCGGATCCGTCGAGGTTCACCGTCACCTCGATGTCGGTCTCCTTGGTCTTGCGCTTGATGGTGGCGCTGCGCATGAAAATGCCTTCCTTGACCGGCCCTTAACCGACTTTGGGCCGAAAACGCGGCCCTTTTAACAGGCCGACGCTGCCTTCGCTACTGCGGGATGACCCCGGTCGGGGCTGAACTTCCAGCTATGGTGAGCGGATTGAGGCCATTAACCGATGCGATTGTAACCCTGCCCGCGAACCCCTAAATCTGGCGGGCAACGAGGTATCTTATGCAGGCACCGCAAAACGACATGCTGGTTTGGCATGGCACCACCATTTTGACAGTCCGCAAGGGTGGCAAAGTGGTGATCGGCGGCGACGGCCAGGTCTCGGTCGGCCAGACCGTGATGAAGGCCAACGCCAAAAAGGTCCGCAAGCTCGGCAAGGGCGACGTCATCGGCGGTTTTGCCGGCGCCACCGCCGACGCGTTTACGCTATTCGAGCGGCTGGAAAGCAAGCTCGAGCAATATCCGGGTCAACTGACTCGCGCCGCCGTCGAGCTTGCCAAAGACTGGCGCACCGACCGCTATCTGCGGCGG
>Ga0209807_1000914_pt1 | contig 13784 bp, 11 predicted proteins | sample GraSoiAngelo_154_FD_186168 | JGI IMG/M metagenome (GOLD analysis project Ga0209807, IMG submission 186168) | Grasslands soil microbial communities from the Angelo Coastal Reserve, California, USA - 14_1009_13_20cm (SPAdes) (version 2) | ecosystem: Environmental > Terrestrial > Soil > Grasslands ... | reverse complement strand
CTCGGCCGTTCGAGCCCGGCCAGCACCATGAGGAGGCTCGTTTTGCCCGAGCCGGACGGCCCCAACAGCGCGACGGTTTCGCCCGGCATGATCGTCAGCGAAATGCCGCGCAGGATCTCGATCGGTCCGGCGGCGCTCGCCAAGCTCAGACGAACGTCGTCGAGCGCGACGAGGGGTGATCCAGCTGTCATGGCGCTAAGGAGACGGGGACGCGAACGCCACGATATGGCCCGATCCCGCTAGTTTACAACGCGCCGACGCGCCGCGGTTGACGCGCCCGGTGCCGCTTCCCAGTCTAAGAAGCGGGCCCAAAGGCGGCCGACTCGATGAGCTCTGATCTCGCGATACGCGCGCGCCTGCGCTGCGCCGCCCTGGCAATCTCCGGCATGCTGCTCGGCATGACGATCGGCTGGAGTTCCGCGATCGCGAAGACCACCGAGATCCTCGTTTTCGGCGACAGCATCGCGGCCGGGTTCGGCCTCCCGGCCGGTGAGGCCTTTCCCGCCCGCCTCGAGGCAAAATTGCGCGCCGACGGGCTCGACGTGCATATCGTCAATGCCGGCAACTCGGGCGATACGACGGCGGATGGTTTGGCGCGGCTCGACTGGTCACTCGCCGACAAGCCCGATTTCGTGATCCTCGAACTCGGCGCCAATGACGCGCTGCGCGGCCTCGATCCCGTGGCGGTGCGCGCCAATCTCGACAAGATGATCGCAAAGATTCAAACGAGCGGCGCCAAGGTGCTGCTGGCCGGCATGGTGGCGCCCGCGAACTGGGGCGAGGCGTATCAACAGGCGTTCAACCGCATTTACCCCGAGCTCGCCGAAGCGCACGATATCGCTCTATATCCGTTTGTGCTCGATGGCGTCGCGCTCGACCCCAAGCTCAACCAGCCCGACGGGTTGCACCCCAACCAGCGCGGTGTCGCGATCATCGTCGAGCACATCGCGCCCTATGTCGCCCGGCTGATGGGAGGCTCCTGATGACGACGCCCTTTGCCGCCGCCTTCGCTGTGGGTGATGCCGCCACGCTGGCAGAGCGCTGTCTCGCGCAGCTGCCGATCGCCGAGGGTCAGGCGACGCTCGGCATCCTCTATGTCACCGAGCCCGCCGCGCCGGTCTTGTCGGTACTGGTTCGCGATCTGGCCGCGGGCACGGGAATCGAGTCCTGGGTCGGCGGGGTCGGGCTCGGCATTTGCGCCGCCGGGCAGGAGGTCTATGACCGTCCCGCCGCGGCGGTCATGCTCGCGCCGTTGCCGCCAGACAGCTTCCGCCTGTTTGCCGCGACGGCGGATCCGGGTTCCGATCTGCCGCGCCGGCACCAGAACTGGATCGACAACACGCAGCCAACCCTCGGGCTTATCCATGCCGATCCGCGCTGCCCGGATGTGGTGCAGGCGGCGGTCGACACGGCGAGCGCCAGCGGCGCCTTTCTGGTCGGCGGTCTTGTCTCGCATCGCTGCGAAACGCCGCTGATCGCCGGCGGCACCGAGCGCGGCGCTCTCGGCAGGAACGGCATCTCCGGGATGCTCTTGAGCCCGGAAGTGTCGGTCGCGACCGCGCTGACCCAGGGCTGCACCCCGATCGGGCCGGTTCGCCGCATCGACGAAGCGCGCGACAATGTCGTCATGGCGATCGACGGCAAGCCGGCGCTCAATGTCTTCCTCGACGATGTCGGCCCCGATCTGGCGCGCGACCCGCGCCGCCTCGGCGGCCTCATTTTCGCCGGCCTGCCGGTGCAGGGCTCCGACACCGGCGATTATCTCGTCCGCAATCTGATGGCGATTGATCCGCGGCAGGGCTGGATCGTGCTCGGCGCCGAGGTCTCGCCGGGTGACGCGATCGTGTTCTGCCGCCGCGATCCCGACAGCGCGAAGGCCGATCTCGACCGCATGCTCAAGCAATTGGCCGGTCGCCTGCAGGGACCACCAAAGGCCGGCATCTATGTCAGCTGCATCGCGCGCGGCGCCGCGTTGTTTGGCGAGCCGGGTGTGGAGACCGGGATGATCCGCGAACAGTTCGGCGACATCCCGCTGATCGGCTTCTTCGCGAATGGCGAGATCTCGCGCGATCGCCTCTACGGCCACACCGGCGTGTTGACGCTGTTCACCTGAGCGGCATCGCGTGCACGGACCGATATGCTGCGCCTGTTTGTCGGCATCGAATTTCCGCCCGAGCTGAAACTGCATCTGTCGATGCTCGAAACTGTGATCCCGGGCGCGAGGTGGGTCGATCCCGGCAATTTCCATTTGACGTTGCGCTTTATCGGCGAAGTCGATGAGGGCGTCGCCGCCGACATTGATGAGGCGCTCGTGCACTTGCGTGCGCGCCGCTTCACCTTGCAGCTTGCCGGCACCGGCGTGTTCGGCGGCGGCAAGCCGCGTGCTTTGTGGGTCGGGGTCGAGCGCCATCCCGAGCTCGTCGCCTTGCGCGACAAGATCGAGAAGGCGCTGATCCGCATCGGCCTCGAGCCCGAGCAGCGCAAATTCGCGCCGCATGTCACATTGGCGCGATTGCGCGAGCCGGTGCTCGACAAGCTCGGTGAGTTTCTCGCGGCGAACGCGCAATTCCGCGCCGCGCCATTGCCGGTCGAGCAGTTCAGCCTGATCGCCAGCTTTCCGACCAAGGCAGGCTCGATCTATGAGGACCAGGCCGACTACCCGCTGTCGGGTTGATCGCTGTCGGGTTGATCGGTCGCGAATGGCTGAGCGATTCTGGACCGGTCGCTCCCGTAACACTTAAACTCGCGTCCCGGCGAAAGCCCGGACCCACTCATCCGCCGCTCGTGCTCCTGAAGAGTGGGTCCCGGCCTTCGCCGGGACGACGATTCTTAACAGCAGGGGAGAGAAAACGCATGGCGCATTGGCTGTTGAAATCGGAACCGGCGAAATATTCCTGGGACCAGATGGTCAAGGACAAGCGCACTCATTGGGATGGCGTGCGCAACTTTCAGGCGGCCAACAATCTGCGCGCGATGAAACAGGGCGACCGCGCCTTTTTCTATCATTCGAACGAGGGCAAGGACATTGTCGGGATCATCGAGATCGTCCGACCCTTCTATCCCGATCCGGGCGATCCCTCGGGCAAGTTTGGCATGATCGATGTCGCGCCGGTGATGCCGGTCAAGAAATCCGTCTCGCTCGCCGAGATGAGAGAGGTGCCGGAGCTCTCGGGCTTCTCGCTATTGCGCCAGTCGCGCCTCTCGGTCTGCCCGGTCACCGACAAGGAATGGGCGGTCATCTGCAAAATGGCCGGTATCCCCGCTTAGATCCGCTGGGTTCCGTCTGAGGGCAGGCTCCGGACAACATCGTCATTCCGGGGCTCGGCGAAGCCGAGAGCCCGGAATCCATGAACACGGGCCTCTGGAATATGGATTCCGGGCTCGCCACTGCGCGGCGCCCCGGAATGACGAATCTGTGTCTAGGCCGAAGGGGCCACAGACCCGCTGGCGTTAAGCCAACAGGGAGGTTTACAGGGCCGGCGCGGCTGCGCCATACCTGCTGCCAATAACGCCAAGCGGCGCAAGGCCATGGAGGAATATGCGATGTCCGAGCGCACCCTGATCCCGATCTCGGCGCAGCCCAGGATGGGCAAGATCGACGAGGCCGAATATTTCCGTCTCTATGAGAAATCGCTCGCCGATCCCGACGCCTTCTGGGGCGAGCAGGGCAAGCGCTTGGATTGGATCAAGCCCTATACGAAGGTCTGCAACGCGTCCTTCACCGGCGACGTGTCGATCCGCTGGTACGAGGACGGGACCCTCAACGCCTCCGCCAATTGCATTGACCGCCATCTCGCGAAGCGCGGCGATCAGACCGCGATCCTGTGGGAGGGCGACGATCCCGCCGAAGACCGCCGCGTCAGCTACCGTGAATTGCACGAGAGCGTCTGCCGTCTCGCCAATGCACTAAAGGCCAAGGGCGTCAAGAAGGGCGACCGGGTCACGATCTATCTGCCGATGATTCCCGAGGCGGCGGTGGCGATGCTCGCCTGCGCCCGCATCGGCGCGATCCATTCCGTCGTGTTCGGCGGATTTTCGCCGGACAGCCTCGCCGGCCGCATCGAGGATTGCCGCTCGACCGTGCTGATCACCGCCGATGAAGGGCTGCGCGGCGGCCGCAAGGTGCCGCTGAAGCGCAACGCCGACACCGCGCTCAAGCAATGCCCTCAGGTCAAGACCGTCATCGTCGTCAAGCGCACCGGCGGCGACATCGATTGGGTGAAGGGGCGCGACCACTGGTATGACGAGGTCTGCGCCGTCGCCTCGCCCGAATGTCCGCCCGCGGAGATGTCGGCCGAAGATCCGCTCTTCATCCTTTACACCTCGGGCTCGACCGGAAAGCCAAAGGGCGTCCTGCACACGACCGGCGGCTATCTCGCCTTCACCTCGATGACGCACGAATACGTCTTCGATTATCGCGACGGCGAGATCTATTGGTGCACCGCCGATGTCGGCTGGGTGACGGGCCACAGCTACATCGTCTACGGACCGCTCGCCAATGGCGCGACGACGGTGATGTTTGAGGGCGTGCCGAACTACCCCGATCCGTCGCGCTTCTGGCAGGTCGTCGACAAGCACAAGGTGTCGATCTTCTACACCGCGCCGACCGCGATCCGCGCCTTGATGCGCGAGGGCGAGGATTACGTCCGCAAGACCAGCCGCAAATCGCTGCGCCTCCTCGGCACGGTCGGCGAACCGATCAACCCCGAAGCCTGGCTCTGGTATTACGACTATGTCGGCGACAAGCGCTGCCCGATCGTCGACACTTGGTGGCAGACCGAGACGGGCGGCATCCTGATCACCCCGATCCCGGGCGCAACGCCCTTGAAGCCCGGCTCGGCGACGCGGCCGTTCTTTGGTGTCGAGCCGGTCATCGTCGATGGCGACGGCAAGCGCCTCGCCATGGAACCAGGGGTCGTTGCCGAGGGCAATCTGTGCCTTGCGCGTTCTTGGCCGGGGCAGATGCGCACCGTGTTCGGCGATCACAAGCGCTTTGTCGAAACCTATTTCTCGACCTTCAAAGGGCTTTACTTCACCGGTGACGGAGCGCGGCGCGACGCCGACGGCTTCTACTGGATCACCGGCCGCGTCGACGATGTCATCAATGTCGCTGGCCACCGCCTCGGCACCGCCGAAATCGAGAGCGCGCTTGTCGCGCATCCGAAGGTCGCCGAGGCCGCGGTGGTCGGCTATCCGCACGACATCAAGGGGCAGGGGATCTACGCCTATGTGACATTGCGCGCCGATGAGGAGCCAAACGAGGCGTTGCGCGCCGAGCTTGTGCAATGGGTGCGCAAGGAGATCAGCGCGATCGCCGCTCCCGACCTGCTGCAATGGGCGCCCAGCCTGCCGAAGACGCGCTCCGGCAAGATCATGCGCCGCATCCTCAGGAAGATCGCGGAGGACCAGCCCAGCCAATTGGGCGATGTCTCGACCCTCGCCGATCCGACCGTGGTCGAGGATCTCGTCGGCAACCGCATGAACCGCGCCGGCTAGCGAGCGGCGTGGATTAGAACGCGCCGCATTCCCAGCGGGTCAAAAGGCCGACCGAGCGTTGCGTAAAGCGTGTGCGGTAAGCCTCCCGAACCGCCTCGATGCGGTCCTTGAGGTCGGGGCGGGGATAGGCCGCGGCGAGCACGATCTTCGGCGCCTCGCGCTCGATCGCGCCGCGCTGCGGAGCGCGCGACTGCCCCGAGGCGCCGTCGAACACGGTGAAGCCGTCCGGGAAATTCGGCGTGACGACGCGCGCCACAAAATCATCCCATTCGGCCTCGCTGACCGGGGCGCGTCCGGCGATGTTGCGCCCGAAGAACAGCTCCGCGACCAGCATCGGCTTCTGCTGCGGCAACAGGCACGCGCTCGCCGGCACCGTCTCCCCCGGCATCGCACAGCGTGTCAGCAGGGCGAACAGGAGTAGGGCGGGTGTAGCGAAGCGCAACCCGCCGAGATAAAACGCCCTGACATGGCGGGTTGCGCTCCGCTTCACCCGCCCTACGGCTATGCTCGGCAATGTCGGGGCCGCCCCAGACCTATTCGGCGGCGGCGCGGCGGTCGAGCGGTTCGACCTTGGCGGCGCAGAATTTGTATTCCGGGATCTTGCCGAACGGGTCGAGCTGCGGGTTCGTCAGCACATTGGCGGCCGCCTCGGCATAGCAGAACGGGATGAACACCATCCCCGGCGCGACCGCGCTGTCGCTGCGCGCCTTCAATTCGATCGAGCCGCGCCGCGTCGTGACGCGGATGCGCGCGCCGGGCCCGATGCCGAGCCGCCGCAATTCGGCAGGCGCGAGGCTCGCGACCGCCTCCGGCTCGATCTCGTCCAAGACGCTGGCGCGCCGCGTCATCGCGCCGGTGTGCCAGTGTTCGAGCTGGCGGCCGGTTGTCAGCACCATCGGATAGTCACTATCCGGCTCCTCGGCGGGCGGCACGATCGCCGCCGGGACAAAGCGGGCGCGTCCCGTTTTGGTCGGAAAGCCCTCGCCGAACACGATCTCGTGCCCGGGCTGGTCCTCGGCGTCGCACGGATAGGTCACCGAGCCTTCCCGCTGCAGCCGCTCCCAGGTGATGCCGTTCAAGGACGGCATCGCGAGCTTCATCTCGGCGAAGACGTCGCGCGGATGCGTGTACTTCCAGTCGAGCCCGATGCGTCGCGCCAATTCCTGGATGATCCACCAATCCTGCCGCGCATCGCCGGGCATCGGCAATGCGGTGCGCCCGATCTGCACCTGGCGGTTCGTATTCGTGACCGTGCCGTCCTTTTCCGGCCAGGCCGAGGCCGGCAATACGACATCGGCGTATTTCGCCGTCTCGGTCAGAAACAAATCCTGCACGACGAGGTGCTCGAGATGCGCGAGCGCCTCGCGGGCATGCTGCACATCCGGGTCGGACATCGCCGGGTTCTCGCCCATGATGTACATGCCCTTGATCTGCCCGGCATGCACCGCGTCCATGATCTCGACGACAGTCAGACCGCGCTTTGGGTCGAGGCTCGTCTGCCACAGCCCCTCGAACTTGGCGCGAACATCCGGGTCCTCGACCGGCTGGTAGTCGGGATAGAACATCGGGATCAGCGCCACGTCCGAGGCGCCCTGCACATTGTTCTGGCCGCGCAGCGGGTGCAGCCCGGTGCCGGGCCGGCCGACCTGGCCCGTCACGAGCGCCAGCGCGATCAGGCAGCGCGCGTTGTCGGTGCCGTGGACATGCTGCGAGATGCCCATGCCCCAGAAGATGATTGCCGCCTTTGCGCGGGCATAGTCGCGCGCCACCTCGCGTAGGGTTGCGGCATCAATGCCGCAAATCTCCGCCATCTTTTCCGGTGCATAGTCGCGGATGTGCTCACGCAGCTTTTCGAAATCCTCGGTATGTGCCTGAACATATTGGCGGTCGTAGAGCCCTTCCTCGATGATCGTATGCAAGAGCGCGTTGAGCATGGCGACATCGCGGCCGGGATTGAATTGCAGCATCTTCGTCGCGTACCGCGCCATGAACTGGCTGCGCGGGTCCATGACGTAGAGCCTGGCGCCGCGCTTCGCGGCCTGCTTGAAGAAGGTGGCGGCAACCGGATGATTTTCCGTCGGTCTGGCGCCGATGACGATGATGACCTCGGCATCCGCCGCGGCCGTGAAGGGCGCCGTCACCGCGCCCGAGCCTATCCCCTCCATCAATGCCGCGACCGAGGAGGCGTGGCAGAGCCGCGTGCAATGGTCGACATTATTGTTGCCGAAGCCGGTGCGCACGAGCTTCTGGAAGAGATACGCCTCCTCGTTTGAGCCTTTGGCCGAGCCGAACCCGGCGAGCGCATATTGGCCATCCCGGTCGCGGATGCGCTTCAGCCCTTCGGCGGCCCGGTCGAGCGCCTCTTCCCAGCTCGCGACCCGGAAATGCGTCAGCGGATTGGCGGGATCGATCGCGACATCGTCCTTGCCGACCCCGTCCTTGCGGATCAGGGGCTCGGTGAGGCGATCGGGGTGGTGCACATAATCGAAGCCAAAGCGGCCCTTGACGCAGAGGCGGTTGTGGTTGGAGGGCCCGTCCTTCCCCTCGACCGCGACGATGTGGTCGTTCCGGATCTTGTAGGTCAGCTGGCAGCCGACGCCGCAATAGGGACAGACGCTCTCGACCTCGCGATCGGGCTCGTTGCAAAAGACCCCGTTCTGGTCGACGAGGCTCGCCGGCATCAAGGCGCCCGTCGGGCAGGCCTGCACGCATTCGCCGCAAGCGACGCAGGTTGAGCGGCCCATCGGGTCGTCGAAATCGAACACGATCTTCTCGCCGTGACCGCGCCCGGCCATGCCGATGACGTCATTGACCTGCACCTCGCGGCAGGCGCGTACGCACAGATTGCAGTGGATGCAGGCATCGAGCTGCACCGCCATCGCCGGATGACTGCGGTCGGGCGCCGGCGGCAGGCGGCGCGGAAAGCGGCTCGCGCCAACCTCGACCGCATCGGCCCATTGCCAGAGCCGCGACTGCGGGTCATGTGCCGCGGCGCGCTCGGGCTGGTCGCCGATCAGCAGTTCGAACACGAGCTGGCGCGACGCTTTGGCGCGCTCGCTCGCCGCTTGCACCTTCATACCTGGAGTCGGCCGCCGGATGCAGGAGGCGGCCAGTACCCGCTCGCCGTCGATCTCGACCATGCAGGCGCGGCAATTGCCGTCGGCGCGGTAGCCCGGCTTTGGCAGCCAGCACAGATGCGGGATCTCGACACCTTGCCGGTTCGCCACCTGCCAAATCGTCTCGCCCGGCTGCGCCTCGACCTCGGCGCCGTCCAGCGTAAACCGAATAGGATCAGTCATCGCAGGGTCACTCTCATATCCGCTGCAGCCGTTGGATGAAGTTGTTGACCTCGGGCTGCGCCCAGGTATCGCCGGTGTTCCAGAAATCCAGCAGCGCGTCCCTATTCCGCGAGACCCATTCAATCACCTGCGGCGAGCGCTGCCGAAAAACGCGAGCGGGCAGGCTGTTCGCCACTACGGCCGGCGGATTGGCGACCGATACGGAAAAGCAAGGCTGCGTCCGGCCCGGGCGAACGAAATATTTGACCCAAGGCCCGTGCGATCCCATCGCGGTCGAGATGAAAATCGTGCCGGGGACGCCGGTTTGCTGGCTCGTCAGATTGGCCATCTCGACGACGCCCTCGCACGACAATTCGTCGGCCAACGATATGTCCGGTGGAATCTGCGTCCTATAGTCAGCCGTACTCACCGGCTCATGCTCTTTCTCCGCTCGTCAGATCGCCGCGGAAATGCTTCACCACCATCTTGACCGGGTTCATCGCCGCTTGTCCCAGCCCGCAGATCGACGCATCGGTCATGACCCGCGTCAGCTCGGCGAGCAGATCCTCGTCCCAGCGCGGCTCGTTCATCAGCATGACAGCCTTCTCGGTGCCGACCCGGCACGGCGTGCACTGGCCGCAGCTTTCATCCTCGAAAAAGCGCAGCAGGTTGAGCGCCACCGCCTTCATATCGTCCTTGTCGGACAAAACGACGACCGCCGCCGAGCCGATAAAGCAGCCCTCGCCTTCGAGGGTCCCGAAATCGAGCGGGATGTCGGCTTTCGCGGCCGGCAAGATGCCGCCCGAGGCGCCGCCCGGCAGATATCCCTTGAAGCTGTGCCCGTCAGCCATGCCGCCGCAGAATTCGTCGATCAGTTGCCGCGCCGTGATGCCGGCCGGCGCCAATTTGACCCCCGGCTCCTTGACCCGCCCAGACACCGAGAATGTGCGCAGCCCTTGCCGCCCGTTGCGCCCCTGGCCGGTGAACCATTGCGGCCCCTTCTCGACGATGTCGCGCACCCAGAAGAGCGTCTCGACATTGTTGATCAGCGTCGGTCGCCCGAACAGCCCGACCTGTGACGGAAAGGGCGGCTTGTGGCGCGGCAGTCCGCGGCGCCCCTCGATGCTTTCGAGCATCGCCGATTCCTCGCCGCAGATATAGGCGCCCGCGCCGCGCCGCAGATGGATCTTGGTATGCGGCGCGAGCCCCGCCGCCTCGATCGCGGCGATCTCGCGCGCCAGGATCTCGCGGCATTGCGGGTATTCGTCGCGCAAATAGATGTAGATGTCCCCGGCCTCGACCGCCCAGGCGGCGATCAGCATGCCTTCCAAGAAGCGATGCGGATCGGTTTCGAGAAAATAGCGGTCCTTGAACGTGCCGGGCTCGCCCTCATCGGCATTGACCGCCATCAGCCGCGGCTTTGGCTCCTGCCGCACAAAGCGCCATTTGCGCCCGGTCGGAAAACCGGCGCCGCCGAGCCCGCGCAAGCCGGAATCTTCGAGCGCCTTGATGACCTCCTCGACTGGCTTCTGTCCGCCGAGACAGGCCTGGAACAGCTTGTAGCCGCCCGAAGCGCGATAGCCATCGAGCGCGGGATAGCGCGGCACATGCGGATGCGTCTCGCCGGCCGCCACCGCCGCGGCGACACTGTCCGCTGTCGCATTCTCGTGCAACGCGTGAGCGATCGCGACCGCCGGCGCCTTGTCGCAGCCGCCCATGCAGGGCGCGCGCACGACCCGCACGCCGTCGCCGAGCCGGCTGCGCAACTCTTCCAGCAATGTCTCGCCGCCGGCCAGCGCACAGGAGAGGCTGTCGCACACCCGAACCGTGATCGCCGGCGGCGCAGTCTCCTCATCCATGACGATGTCGAAATGGGCGTAGAACGAGGCGACCTCGTACACCTCTGCCAAGGCGAGCCGCATCTCCTCGGCAAGCGCGACGAGATGGCGCGCATAGAGGCAGCCGAAATGGTCCTGCAGGAGATGCAGATGCTCGATCAGCAGGTCGGCACGCCGTTCGCGCTCGCCCAACAGCGCCTGCACTTCATCGAGCGCGTCGGGATCGACCTGGCGGCCTTTCGGGTAATCCGGCCCGCGCCGGCGTCCCGAGCCCGGATGAATGCGCCGATCGTGTTTCGCTGATTGAGCCAATCGAACCTCGTAGGATGGGCCGAGCGCAGCGAGGCCCCTCTAAAAATCCACAATGAGACGGTGAGGCGGTGAGGTTCAGCTGCCCTGAAATCTCGTCGTCTCACTGCCTCATTGTAAAAACCCGAAAATCAATGGGCGTCGCTGCGCTCAGCCCATCCTACAACCCTCAGCTTCAGACCGCCCCTTCGTCGTGCAGCGCCTTGATGCCGCCCGCATCATAGCCGAGCCAGCCGAGCACCTCCTCGGTGTGCTCGCCCAACAGCGGCGAGCGCTGTATATCGGGCGGTGAATCCGACAGCTGGATCGGCATGCCGACCTGGACATAGCGCCCGCGGGTCGGATGATCGAGCTCGACGAGATAGCCGCGCTCGTACAATTCCTTGTCCTCGTAGATGTCCTTCATCGACAGGATCGGGCCGCACGGAATATCGGCCTCGTTGAGCGCCGCCATGACCTCGAATTTGGTCTTGGTCAGTGTCCAATGCTCGATGATCGAGAAGCATTCCGGGATGCGCGGCAGCCGCGCCTCGGGCGTCGCAAAATCCGGGTCGGTGATCAGCTCCGGCCGCCCGATGATCTTCATCAGCGGCTCCCAGGAGGGCGGCTGGATGATGACATAGACATAGTCGTTCGGGCCGCCCGGCGCGCAGCGCAACGCCGAGCCCGGCTGCCCGCCGCCCGAGGCGTTGCCGGCGCGCGGCACGGTGTCGCCGAATTCCTTGCTCGGATATTCGAGCAGCGGCCCGTGCGCCAGCCGCTGCTGGTCGCGCATCTTGACCCGGCAGAGGTTCAGCACTGCGTCCGTCATCGCGACCTGCACCCGCTGCCCCTTGCCGGTTTTCTCGCGCTGGAACAGCGCCGCCAGAATGCCGGCGACGAGATGCACGCCGGTGCCGCTGTCGCCGATCTGCGCGCCGGTGACAGTCGGCGGCCCGTCCTCCCAGCCGGTCGTGCTGGAAGCGCCGCCCATGCATTGCGCGACATTCTCATACGCCTTGAAATCGGCGAAGCGGCCGGGGCCGAACCCCTTGATCGAGGCATAGATGATGCGTGGGTTCAATTCCTGAAAGCGCGCCCAGGTGAAGCCCTGCCGGTCGAGAACGCCCGGCCCAAAGTTTTCGACAACCACATCGCAGCGGCGCACCAGTTCTTCGAGTATCTTTTTGCCGCCCGCCGCCTTCAGATTGATTGTGATGCTGCGCTTGTTCGAGTTCAGCATCGTGAAATAGAGACTGTCGGCGCCCTTCACATCGCGCAGCTGCCCGCGCGTGATGTCGCCGCGCCCGGGCATCTCGACCTTGATGACCTCGGCGCCCATCCATGCCAGGAGCTGCGTCGCGGTCGGCGCCGCCTGCACATGCCCCAGATCGAGGATGCGCACGCCCTCTAGTGCCTTGCTCATGTTTCCGTCCCTTGTTCGCGTGTTCCGTCGAGAAAATCGCCATGCGCCTCGACATGCGCGGCGAGCCCCAGCGTGTGCTCGCGCGCCAGCCGTTCGGCGAGCTCCGGATCGCGGCATTCCAGCGCCTCGATGATCCGCAGATGATCGGTAATCGAACGCGCCGCCCGGTTTTCCTGATGGATCGTGATGCGGCGGATCGCCCGCATATGGATAAACATGTTTTCCGTCATATCGGCGAGCAGCGCACAGCCGCTCAATCTGATGATCGCCTGGTGAAAGGCGATGTTCGCATCCGAGTATTCGTCGAGCCGCGCGCCCCCATTATCGCCGGGGCCATTGCCGCAGCGGAACTCGTCCATCAGGCGCCGCAATTCGGCGACATCCGCATCGGAGGCGCGCTCGGCGGCGAGCCGCGCCGCCATGCTTTCGAGCGCCGCCATGACCGTGATGATCTCGACGATTTCGCGCTTGGTCTTTTTGACGACATAGATGCCGCGCCGCGGCCGGGTGCGGACAAAGCCCTCCTGTTCGAGCAATGTCATCGCCTCGCGGATCGGCGTCCGGCTGACCCCTAGCCCTTCGGATAGCCGCCGCTCGTCGAGCCGGATCTCCTGCGCTTGGCCGTAAATGTCCATCGCGGTGATCGCCCGCTTCAAGGCGGCGTAAGCCTCCTTCGCGAAGCTGGTACTGGTGTCCAGCCGCGGCACATCCAGAGTGGGAGCAGTACGGGCGCTAACCTCGGGCATTGCCGAGGTATATGGTATACCAGAGCCCTTCGGCAACTCGATTTAGCCGGCTTACGATTTGCTTCCGAAAGTCCGCGGGTTTGGCTTAGAACCCCTATCGACGGAACGAATTCAACCGAAGCGCCGGTCCCCCAGATTCGTCGGCGCTCCGGGACCACGGAGGAGACCCCCATGCCGTTCTACGAAAAAGGCAATGTCCGCATCCGCTACGAGGAGGTCGGCCGCGGCTTCCCGCTCCTGGTCACCCCTGGCGGCGGGCTGAACTCGCGGGTCAGCAACTGGCCGACCGCCGCGATCAATGCGATGGAAGAGTTCAAGAACGACTTCCGCGTCATCACGATGGATCAGCGCAACGCCAATGGCGGCGAGTCGACCGGCCCGGTCCCGACCGAGAATGCGTGGGACGCGTTCGCCGACGACCAGCTCGGGCTGATGGACCATCTCGGCATCCGCGAATTCTTTTTCATGGGCTACTGCATCGGCGGCTGCTTTGCCGGCAAGCTCTTGCAGCGCGCGCCCGATCGGGTGGTCGCGGCGGTGTTCCACCAGACCGTCGGGGATCGGCCGGAAGACCCGGGTATCATGTATCGCCACAGCACCGACAACTGGCTGCCCGATTTCAAGAAGCGCCGGCCCGAGGTGTCGCAGGACACGATCGATAAATATTTCCACAGCCTGTGGCGCGCCCAGCCCGATTTCCTCTATAGCGTGC
>Ga0209807_1000911_pt1 | contig 13815 bp, 13 predicted proteins | sample GraSoiAngelo_154_FD_186168 | JGI IMG/M metagenome (GOLD analysis project Ga0209807, IMG submission 186168) | Grasslands soil microbial communities from the Angelo Coastal Reserve, California, USA - 14_1009_13_20cm (SPAdes) (version 2) | ecosystem: Environmental > Terrestrial > Soil > Grasslands ... | reverse complement strand
CGGTGAGTGGAACCGTTCGAGCGCGAAGAGCACGAGGATGAGCTGGACCATCGTCGTCGCGGTCCGCGCGAGCAGCATGCTCGCGAGGAGACGCGGGAGGCCCGGGATCTGAAAGAGGCCGCGGTAGCTCGGCCGCGCCTCAGCGAGGACTTCGGTTATCGATGGACTCTACCGAAGGAAACCGAACGTAGCCTCCGATGCATTGCTCAGGTCTTCGCTTGCGCCTTCTCCCAATCCTCGCGAAGGACCTCGCCGCACCAGATGTCGTGATAGCGGCCATCGCGGAAGGCCTCTTCGCGTTGGACTCCGGTCTGCGCGTAGCCGGCCTTCATGAGTGCGCGCTTGCTGGCCTCGTTCGCCATGTACACGCGCGTACGGATCTTGTGCAGGTTCAGTTCGTGGAAGCAAAACCGCGTGCGGAGAGCTATCGCCTCAGTCGCGATGCCCTTTCGCCACACCGACTTTTCGCCGATGACGATGCCACCTTCGCCATTTCCGTTGCGCCAGTTGATGCCGCCGACGCCGGTCCATCCGACTGGACGGCCGTCGACCTCGATCACCCAGCTGATCGCGTTTCGCTCTTCGGCCATGCGCTTGATGAAGTCCTCTTCCTGCCAGATCGACATCGGGCCAACCTGCAGGGTGTAGCGGATCACCTCGGGGTCCTTGAACCAGCCGATATACGTCGCCGCCTCTTCGTTTCGCGGCGGCCGGAGGGTGCACCTCTCGCCGCGAAGGACCGGACCGAACACGGAAGGACTCTATCGAGTGGATCGCCGGGCAGCGAATGCGCGTCAGGCGGCCGCGGCCAGCGCTGCCTCCACCTTCTCGGTGACCTCGGCGACGCTGTACGCGAGACGGACCCGCTGTCGCACAAGCTTCATGCCGATCACGCGGAAGACCTCGTCAAGGAAGACATCCTTCTGGCGGCGATACGGACGATCGTGCGACGAGTCGTCCAGCTCGATCGCGACCATGGGCTTGAAGGTACGCGGGTGACAGAGGACGAAATCAACGTGCCTGCGATCGATCTTGTTGACGGCGCCCTGGTTGAACGGTCGATCGAGGACCTGGCAGAGATCGACGACTCTGACCTGCGCGAAGATCAGGTAGCGATCCGAGAAGATCATCCGCAGCATCTGGTAGTAGGCGATCTCGGCAGGCGTGAGGAACGGCTTCCGCTCATAGGGAAAGCCGAACGGCAGCTTCCGCGGAGCCTTCGGCCCTGCCCATGGAAGGGTGAGCTGCGAGCCGTCTCTTGCCACGAAACGACCTTATGAGCGGAGGCGGTACCGGCGAAAGCAGTACGAGACGCCTACTCGGGTATCGCGAGCCAGCCGGGACCCGGTCGCTGGAGGCGTCGGGCCGAGATCAATTCAGCGAGGAGCGGCCACTCGACCGGCCAGCTGAACCACTTCCCCACCTCGTCCTGGTGCGCGAGCACCGCCGCGCGAACGCCGATCAGGACGAGCTCGGCGAGGGCCTGCTCTTGATTCGCCTTCCACGGTTTGTTCCACACCTGATCCCATCGCGCGAGCTCGCTGGTGTGGCGATGACCGCCTTTGCCGTCATCGACCGCAATGTCGCGAGAAACGACAGCCGCGACGCCCTCGAGCTTCTCGCGCACCTTGCGGAGCGCCGGCGCCTCGAGGCCGAGCTCGCCCTTGAGGTCGTCGATCTTCGACGGTCCTGCGGAGCGAAGATGCCGGACGAGCCGTGACCCCTCGTCGCCGGCGGCGTCAGCGGCAGCGAGCGCAGCGCGCGCGAGCGGATCGACCGCGCGCATCGCGGGCTGGTGGCAGAGGAGAACTTTGCCGCGATGCACCTTCAGCGCATGCACGCCGGGTCGAAGCGCAAGCTCGCCACCCCACGGCCACTTCGTCTTCGGCCACGACCCGAAGCCCGCGGAGCCGGGCTTGTACGGCTCTTCGTGGGTCGCCGCGAAGAGACTCGGCAGCGCCGAGTCCTGCGTCAACGTGAGCACACCGCGATCGACGAGGAACGCCTCGGCCTCGTCGAGGGTCTCGAGCTTTCGGTCCGACGTCAGCCGGCAATCGTGCAGCCGCTTCTGGCGCAGCTCCGCCACAGTGCTCACGCGCGCGAGCGTAGCCACGGCTCAACATCCGAGCGACCAAGAGAGCGACGCCCGCGCGTCACGCCATCCATCGCCGTCGCATTCCTCCCGCTCGTGCTGATCGAGACCGCCATCATCTGCCAAAAGGGTAAAGACGGCGTTTACGAATTTCCGCGACGACGCCGCCTTGCGTCTTGCGCGAGTGCTATACCACCGGCGGGCAATCGGCTCTCGCAGATGGGGAGGTGTTCGTGAAGCAAATCTGTCTCCGTGTTCTCATAGGCCTGTGCTTCGCAATCAGCACGATTCTCGCTTCGCAAACGAGCGCGTACGCATCCGATCCGAGGGTTAGCGGCGGTGGCATCGTCGACGGTGACCTCGGAACGACATCACAGCTCGGATTCACAGCATCGTCGTCAGGCGGAGAGTTTCTCTGCGTGATGGCGGGCCGCTCAGGCGGATTCCCGTTCGGGCCGTGGGCGAGCGTTTCGCAGATGCAGGTCAAGGGATCGGTCTCCGGCCGCGTGACGGTGTCCGGCGGGATCGCGAGCTTCAGCGGAACGGCAACGATCCACGTCGTGGGAAAGACCCCCACGGGCGAGGTCATGACCGCGACCGTTCCAGACGTCCCGTTCACGTCGCGGCAGACGGCCGGCGGCGCCGGCATCGCGACGCACCGACTCGAGGTGGTCCTGCCGGGGATGGGGCCGATGGCCTTCCCGGCAAGCGGTATGGCGCCGCTCAGATCCGGTCACATCACGATCGGGCAGTAGAAAAGGGGAAGAACAATGAAGAGAGCGTCGGTACTCGTAGCGATCCTCACACTTGCGGTCTCCATGTTGTTGCCGGCGACCGCCCTGGCAGACAGCGCCAACCATAACTACGCGTTCTTCGTCGACGTCCCGAACGTTTCGCAGGCCTCGAACGGCGATCGCGTCGCGATCACCGGCCGCGGGACGATCAGCGTTAACCCGAAGTCCGCCGAGGGGGCCGGGACGTTCACGCATACGACCTCCACCGGTACGCTCGTCGGCGCCGGTGCATGGCGAGCCACCGAGCTTTTGGAGTACCAGTCCTACGGCTGCGGCGTCGTCCACAACTTCCCGACTCCGGGAGCGACCACGCCGCTACCGCCCAATTGGTGCGGTGGCGCGATCAAGATGCGCATCACAGCAACGCCGTCGGGCACGTCGCTCAGTATCGATGCCATCTTGACAATCTTCTGCATCATCGGTCCCAATCCACCGAACAGCCATGACGATCACTCCGGCGAAGGCATCACCCTGGTCGTTCCGGGCATTGCCAACTTCAACGAGATCGTCTTTGGCATGAACCACTACGAGCAGCTCAACTGAGAACCGCATCGCATTTCTTTTGGGCGGCGAACCCCGGCGGTCAGCCGGGGTTCGGCCTATTCATGCGGCCGTGCCGTTGAAGTAGGTTTCCGCCTTTGCCCACGCGGCACGCCCGGCGAGCCGTCCTGTCGCTCGCGCGTCCAGATCCGCCTGCCCGAAATGGATCCCGCCGTAACGGCGCGAGAGACCCGCCTGATCGGCGGCATCGGAAAACGTGTCCCACGAGAGGATGACGTCGTGAGCAGGCGCGACGCCCGGCTCGACCGCAGAGCTGCCGGGAGCGAACGCGACGGACGCTTCGAAGCGATCGCTTCCGGTGAAGAGCCGGAGGATCTCGGCACCGGCCGCGCTGAAGTTGCTGTGTCCGGATGAGTATTCGGCGAAGGGCGGCGTCGGGAATGACCGCGTCTGATAGGGAAACCAGTCTTCGCCCCGAATCGTCTGCGCGCCCCGGCCCGGACCGCCCCACGCGCGGACCGGTCTGCCCTGGAAGAGAAAGCGGATGGCGGTGATCGGGCGCACCGACGCGAAGGCGCACTTGTTGTCCCAGGCGCAGATGCCCGCATCGAAGATGGCATTCGTCAAGACAAAGAAGAGCTTCACTGCTTGATCGAGGTCGTGTTCGCTATCGCCGGTGCGGTCTCGGTGCGCGACCAGCTGCGCAAACAGATTCCAATGACCGGGCGGCAGCTCAGACCGAGGCCCGTCGGCCCAGTAAAGGGCGATCACCTTCTGCTCGTCGGTGAGCCCGGCGCTGATCTCCAAGAGCGCCTCGGCCTGGTCGACGAATTCCCCCGAGCCGTACACAGCCGGACCGCTCGGCGACCGCTCCTGCGCGCTCGACGTGAGCGCGAAAGGCGTCACGCGCTGCCACTGCGCGCCGACGAAACGCGGGGTGACCAGCGTGCCCGTCCCGTCGACATACCGCAACGGCTGCCAGCGATTGGGGTCGCTCACCGTCGCGGGATCGAACGCGAACCGGATATCCATCGGCGCGTTCACCGGAGCAAATCCGGTGTAGTCGGAGTACGCGCCTCCAGGCAAGCCCCCCGGCTCGTCGCCGAGCTGGTTCGCGCCATCCTGATGTCGGAAGGCGAGCACAGCCGTCGAGACGTGATTGCCGATGCCGGTCGGAGTGCTCGTATCCACCGAGTAATCCGCGGGGTCGAAGCCGAGGCTCGCCATCAAGGGATCAAAAACGGTCGCGACGCTCCCAGGGAAGAGATCGGCACCGGCGCGGTACGCCGCAAAGCTGATGGCGGTCTGCTTATTGATCAGGGACCGCTCCCGCGCAGGGCGTCGCAGAGCGCCGCCGACACGGGTGCCGAGCGCGAGGCGGTCGTATGCGGCCCACGCGTCGAAGATGCAGGTGTGGGCGACCGCAAGTGCCCGCGACACCATGGGCGGACCGAGCTTTGACTCGCGAACGCCCTGCAGGAAGGCGTCGTTCCAGCGCAGGACGACGTTCTCGCCTCTCGTCTGCGAGGACAGAAGACGAGGTGGATTGAGCAGAACGAGGCCGCCGACGCCGACCGTCCGCAGGAAATTGCGACGTGAGATTCTGTCGCGCAAGCGCTTCCTCCCCCTCGTTGCGGGCGAATCCTAGCCGTCCCACAAGAGACGCCGTCAAATTCGGTTGAGAGGCCGCGCCATCGTGTCCGACACTCGTCCCGGGTACGCTTCGGTGATGAAGACCGATGCACCTGAGGACGCCAAGCAGGCCTGGTCTCCGGAGTACCTCGCGGCGATCGTCGACTCATCTGACGACGCGATCATCGGAAAGACGCTCGACGGGACGATCATCAGCTGGAACCGCGGCGCCGAGCGCATCTACGGCTACACCGCGGACGAGATCGTCGGCCGGCCGATCTCGCTGCTCGTTCCGATCGACCGTCCCAACGAGCTGCCGGGGATCCTGGATCGACTCGGGCGCGGCGAGCGCATCGACCACTACAAGACGACGCGGATTCGAAAAGACGGCCGACGCGTCGAGATCTCGGTGTCGATCTCGCCGGTGCGTGACGCCGACGGCACGATCATCGGGGCTTCGGCGATCGCCAGGGACATCAGCGAGCAAGAGCGGGCCATCGAGGAAGCCCTGCGCCTTCGTGAGGACTTCATCGCGATCGCCGCGCACGAGCTGCGGACACCAATGACGACAGTCTTCGCGCGGCTTCAGCTCGCGGAGCGGCGCCTCAGCCGCGAGGACTACGACCACGACGCGCTTCGACGGGATGTGGCGATCGTCCGGAAGGGAGCCGACCGGCTCCGCGGGCTGCTGGAGCGACTCCTGGACATCAGCCGCATTCGATCCGGGCGCCTCGCTCTCGATCGAGCGCCGACCGATGTCGCCGCCCTGACACGCAGAGTCGCCGGGGAGCTGGCCGAGAACGCGGGCCAGGAGATCACGGTGCGTGGACCTGAATCGAGCGCCGAGGCGGACGTCGATCCCGTTCGGATTGAGGAAGTCCTCACGAACCTGATCGACAACGCCATCAAATACGGGCCTGGGAATCAACCAATCGAGATCGACATCGTTGAGGAGCCATCACTCGTGCGCGTCTCGGTGAGCGACCGCGGACCGGGAGTCGCCCCCGAGGAGCGCGATCTCATCTTCGAGCCATTTCACCGGGCGAGCCGGGACCCGCGTGGGGTCGGCCTCGGCCTGCATGTCGCGCGCGAGATCGTCCGGCTTCACCGTGGGTCGCTGACCGTCGAAGAGCGGGCAGGTGGCGGCGCGAAATTCGTGCTGGTGTTGCCGAAGACCGCCTAGCGGGACGGCCCGGTTGGGGGCCGAGAGCGAATCTAGATGCGAAGAGATAACGGAGCGGGCACGGCGAGACCGGCCGCCCCGGGCCGCGAGGTCATGAACGTGTGGGCTTCATCGCGGGCGCGCTCGAGGTAATCGAGCCCAAGACGGGCGCGGCGAACGCGCTCGCGCGAGGACGCGACCAGCGTCGTCGCCAGGTGCCCGCCCGCCGGGTACGGATCGACCGTCCCGCGCAAGCCGAACTTCAGGTAGACCGGCGCCGCGACGCGGACGATCTCGGCGATCTCGTGATAGCGGACGAACCCCCCAATGTTGTCGGGACACTCGACGTAGATGTCGAGCGGCACATCGACCGCTCTCCGGATCGCCGCGATCTGCCCGAGGGTCAGATCCGTCGGCAGGTTGATCGTGCTCGCGCCGAGGTCGGCGATCACTCGCGCGGCCGCGGGATTCGCGACGGGCAGCATGACCGAGACCTTCGCCTGCATGTCCGCCGGGAGCTCGCCCGCCGCGCGCATCGCCGCGAACATCGAGAGAGCGCCGACGTCCTGGAGAAGCACGCTCCGGAACCCGTGACTCGCCGCGCGCCGGGCATCGTCAAGAACGGCGACGAGCTGTTCGACCCCACGCGCCGTGGGAGCGACGAGCGGTCCCACCGGAGCTCGGGTCATCGCCGAGATGTCCCACCCTGCGTTCGGCCGCGCGAAAAGGCTGACTTCGACGCCGGCTTTCGCGCCAAGGCGAGCCATCTCGTCGAGCTCCTCGTCCGTGTGCATGAAGACGCCGCTTCCCTGCGAGACGCGTACGACAGGAACGTCACGGCGCTCGGCCTCGTCGAGCACGGCCTCGAACGCAAGGGGTCCCTCGGTGCTCGGGATCTCCACGCGGTAGTGCGCGCCGTCCGGGAAGCGCCCCGCCGAATCAGGGAGCTCACCGAGGTCGTGGTCCGGCAGTCCGACCGACGCGAGGAAGCGTCGCGTCGCGCTACCGGCCATTGGCCGCCTTCGCATAGAGGACCGGCCGGTCGCGCGAGGGAATGAGGACCGCGAGTGATGGGTGCTGGTGGCGCACGACATCGACGAGGTGCGCCGGGAATCCCAGGTTCTGCGCGAACGTGTCGTAGTGCATCGGGACGAGCACGTCGACGCCCGCCTCTGCGGCGAGCCGCGCCGCCTCGCGGTGATCCATGTTCCCGACGACACCGGCCGCCTCGCGGAAGTGATCGCGGCCGTTGATCGGCAGGAGCGCGACGTCCGTCCCCAACGCGCGCAGGCGTTCGGCCTGTCCCTCGTACACGATGGTGTCGCCGGCGTGATAGACGCGCGCGACGCCGTCATCGATGACGTAGCCGAGATAGCGGTACAGACCGTTGGAAAGCTCTCGCCCAAAGGTGTATGCATCGGCCATCCCGACGCCGTGCCGCGCAGGTACGGGATGGAGCGTCACCCCATCGAGGCGAATGCGCTCGTCGGGCTGCGCTCCAACGAGCCGCGCTCGGGGCACGCCCGCCGCCGCGACCGCGTCGACGAGAGGACGCGGGACGACGAAGCGCGCGCCGGGCGACGCGCGCGCGATCGTCGGCAGCGAGGCGAGGTCCAGATGGTCGTAGTGCTCGTGCGAGCACATCACCACATCGACGCCGATCGCGTCCTCGGGATCGAACGCGGGCGCCGAGGCCCGCTCGGCCATGGGTGCGAGGAACGGGTCCACGAGGAGCACCAGGCCGCCGGCGCGTACGGCGAAGCCGGCCTGTCCGAGCCACCAGAGCGCGATCGTTCCGGGAGCGAGGTCGAGCCCACGCAAGGCGACCGTCGGGCTCGCGGCCACGCGGGTCACGTCCGCACCGCGCGCGCGACGGTCGGTGACGCCGTCGTTCGAGCCTCGCGATGTGCCGCGATCAATCGGCGATACCAGTCGCCACTCGATTTCACGCGGCGGCGCTGGGTGGCGTAGTCGGTGTGCACGACGCCGAAGCGCTTGCTCGTGCCGTGCGCCCATTCGAAGTTGTCCATCAAAGTCCAGATGAAGTAGCCACGAAGCGGAACGCCGTCGGCGATGGCGGCCGCGGCTGCGTCGAAGTGGCGCATCAGAAAGGCGACGCGCGCGGGATCTTCCACGCGGTCGTTCACGACCACGTCGTCGTAGGCGGCGCCGTTCTCTGTCACATACATGTCGCGGGGCGCGTAGTCGCGGTGCAGCCGAACCAGGAGCTTGCGGAACGAAGCGGGATGCACCTCCCAGCCGATGGCCGTGTGCTCCGCCCCTTCCGGGTCGACGCGATCGGCGCGCAGCGGACCGCCGCCCGCGCGCACGATGCGGCGGGCGTAGTAGTTCACGCCGAGGAAATCCAGTGCGCCCTCGTAGCGGTCGAGCTCGCCGCCGCGGTCGAAATACGGTTGGTAGAGCTCGAGCATGTCCTTGGGATAGCCGCGACCGAAAAGCGGATCGAGGAACCAGCGATTGAGGTAGCCGTCCATCCGCGCAGCGGCCTGGGCGTCGGCGGGGTCGTCGCTCGCCGGATCGCAGGGCGATAAGTTGAGCGCGATCCCGACGCGTGCGTCGCTCTGCGCCGCGCGAACCGCAGCGGCCGCGGCGCGATGCGCGAGGAGGAGATGGTGGCTCACGTGCACCGCCGTTTTGAAGTCGCGCATCCCCGGCGCGTGAACGCCAACCCAGTGACCGGCATACGCGACGACCTCGGGCTCGTTCAAGGTCATCCAGTCACGGACGCGGTCGCCGAGCCGACGCGCGACGACGTCTGCGTAGCGGGCGAACGCGGCAACGGTCTCCGGCGACGGCCAGCCGCCGCGCTCCTGGAGCGCCTGCGGCAGATCCCAGTGGTACAGAGTGACGAACGGCCGAATGCCGTTCGTGAGCAGCTCGTCGACGAGCCGGTCATAGAAGGCGAGCCCGGCTTCGTTCACCGCGCCGCTCCCGCTCGGTATGACGCGAGGCCAGCTGATCGAGAGGCGATATGCACCGCAGCCCAGCTCGCGCAGGAGAGCGACGTCCTCGCGGTAGCGGTGGTAGTGATCGCAGGCGACGTCGCCGGTCTCGCCGGTCGAGATCGCGCCCGGCTTGCGGCAGAACGCGTCCCAGATCGACGGCCCTTTGCCATCGGCGTCGTGCGCTCCCTCTATCTGGTACGCGGCCGTCGCCGTGCCGAAGAGGAAGCCCTGCGGAAAGCGCCGCGCGAGCATGGTCGGGTCACCGCCGCTCATCGGCGTGGCTCCGCGTCCGGCCACTCGATGCCCATGCGTGCGTTGATCCCGCCGTCCACGTAGAGGAGCTGTCCGGTCACATAGTCGGCGGCCGGCGAAACGAGGAAGGCAACGACCCTGGCGACATCGGCGGGTTCTCCCATCCGGCCCCACGGGACGCGGCGTGCGGTCCGTTCGCTCGAGTAGCCAGGCATCTCGAAGTAACGCGGGGTCTCGATGAGACCGGGGGCGACCGCGTTCACGCGGATCTTCTTCGGCGCGAGGTCCATCGCGAGCGCGCGGGTGAACGCGTTGAGCGCGCCCTTCGTCGCCGCGTACGCGGTGTGACCCGGGAGGCCGGCGCCGCCGTGGATGGAGCTCACGCTGACGATCGAGCCGCCGCGACGCTCGAGGTGCGGTACCGCCTGCTGCGCGCAGAAGTACGCGGCGCGCACGTTGACGCTGAAGAGCTCGTCGTATTCGGGTTCGGTGAGCGCAAGCGGATCACGAGACTTCGTGACGCCGGAGTTGTTCACCAACACGTCCAAGCCGCCAAGCTCGGCAGCGGCTTCGTCGACCACGCGCCGGCAATCGGCGACGCGCGCCAGGTCTCCGCGCACCAGCGTCGCGCGGCCGCCGGCGGAGGTGATCTCGATGCAGACGTCGCGCGCGCCCTCGCCGCTGTGCGCATAGTGGATCGCCACGGACGCGCCTTGATTCGCGAGCTCGCGCGCGATGCCCTGGCCGATGCCGGTGCCCGCGCCGGTCACGAGCGCGCGTCGACCCTCGAGTGGCCGGCTCATACGCGCTCCCGCTCGCGACCGCGCAGGTGCCAGCGGTCGCCGAAAAGATTGAGGTGGATCTGCTTGCGCGGATGCGCCGCGATCACGTCCTCGTCGAGCGTGATGCCGAGGCCCGGCCCCGTCGGCAGGGGGAAGGACCCATCGCTGACGGTGGGAATTCCGCGTGCCGCTTCGCTCACGAACGGATCGACGAAGTCGTTGAAGTGCTCGAGGATCTTGAAGTTGGGCATCGCGGCCGCCAGGTGGAGGGCCGCCGCGGTCGACACCGGGCCGCCCACGTTGTGCGGTGCGACCAGAACGTCGTACGACTCGGCCCACGTCGCGAGCTTTCGCGTCTCGGTGAGCCCGCCCATCATCGTGAGGTCCGGCTGGATGACGTCCGCGGCTCGCCGTTCGAAGATCTCGCGGAACTCGTGCCGGACGTGGATCCGCTCGCCGGTCGCGACCGGGACGTTCACTTTGCGCGCGACCTTCACGAGCGAGCTGATGTTGTCCGGCGGCACGGGCTCCTCGATCCAGCCGGGGCGGTACGGCTCGAGCTCGCGTGCGATCGCGATGGCCTGCGCGGGTGTGAAGCGCCCGTGCATCTCGACAAAGACCTCGCCGTCCGGTCCGACGCCCTCGCGCGCCGCCTCCACGAGCGCGATCGCCCGGCGGAGCTCCGAGTTGGGCAGCTCTTGCCAGGCGGTGCCGAACGGGTCGAGCTTGACCGCGCGGTAACCCTTCGTCACCGCCGCGCGCGCGGCATCGCGGATGTCGTCCGGCGTGCGCTCCACCGTGTACCACCCGTTCGCGTAGGTCGGGATCCGGTCGCGGATCGGGCCACCGAGGAGCTGGTACACCGGCACGCCGAGCGCCTTCCCGACGATGTCCCAGCAGGCCATGTCGATCACGGCGAGCGCGGACATCGCGATCTGCCCGGCGCGCGCGTAATCGTCGCGGATCATCCGACGCGCGAGCGCCTCGAACGCGAACGGGTCCGCGCCGATGACGTGCGTCGGCACGGCTTCATTGAGATAGCCGAGCAGCGCGCTGGTGTGGTTGATCATGCGGACCTCGCCGACACCCTCGATGCCCTCGTCGGTACGCACCACTACGAACGTGAGGTTGCGCCAGGCGGCGCCGAGCACCAGCGGGCGGACCTCGGTGATCTTCATCCTTTGATCCCGGTCGTCACGATGCCGCGAACGATGTAGCGCTGCGCGAATGCGAAGAACGCGATGAGCGGCAGGACGTAAAGGACCACGCCGGCCATCGTCACCGTCTGGAGGGGGTTGCCGTGCGGATCGACGTACGCGTTCGCCATCCGTACCGCGAGCGTGGCGTTGTCCTGACGCAACAACAGGGCTGGGTACAGCCAATCGCCCCACACCCAGAGGAACATGAAGATCGCGCTCGCAGCGATCGCCGGTCCCGCATTCGGCAGGTAGATCTGAAGGAAGATGCGGAGGGGTCCCGCCCCGTCGACCTCGGCGGCATCGTCGAGCTCACGCGGAAAGGTCGCGAAGAATTGCCGGAAGAGGAAGATCGCGAACGGGCTTCCGGAAAGTCCCCACAGGATCCAGGGCCAGTACGTGTCCGTGAGACCGAGGCGGGCGAAGAGCACGAACTGCGGCACGAACAGGACGAGGTTCGGCACCATCCATGTGGCGATCACGAGCACAAAGAGCTTGTTGTGGCCGGGCGCGCGATGGCGCGCGAATCCGTAGCCGACGAGCGCGCTCACGAAGACCGCGAGCACGGCGTACGTGGTGCTCAGGATGAGCGAGTTGGTCGCGAAGTGGACGAAATTCGCGAGCTCCACAGCGAGCGCGTAGTTCGCCCACTCGAGCGCCGATGGGAAGAGTGCCGACGCGTACTCGGACTGTCGCTTCAAGGACGTCACCAGGAGCCAGAAGATCGGGAGCGCAAAGATGGCCGCGGCGAGGACGACCGGCCCGTACCGAAGCCCCGTCTCGGCGGGTACGAGCGAGCGGCGGCGGACTGCCACGCTCATGGCTCGACTCCGTAAAAGACCCAGCGCCGGCTCGTCTTGAAGAGCAGGAGGGTGAGAACGAGGACGACCGCGAAGAGGAGCCAGAGCAGCGCCGAGCCGTATCCGAAGAGCTGCTTGGTGAAGATCTCGATGTACGCGTGCACCGCGTAGAGGTAGTTGTCGCGCGGTGGCACCGTCCCGGGATTGAGTCCGAGGATCCCGGGTGAGAGCAGCATCGGCTGCACCAGGATCTGAAGCGTGACGATGATCCCGGTCACCAGATTGAAGAAGATGACCGGCGTGAGGAGCGGCAGCGTGATGTAGCGCGTGACCTGCGCGCGGCCCGCACCGTCGATCATCGCGGCCTCGCGGTACTCGGCGGGAATGCCCTGCAATCCTGCGAGGAAGACCACCATCCCTCCGCCCGCGGCGCCCCAAATGGTCAGCAGCGCAAGGACGGCGGTCGGCTGCTCAACGAGGAGGTGCCAGTTCGCTCCCTGGGAGACCGCTCCGGCCACCGCGTTGACGAGACCGCCGGTCGGGTCGACGAAGATCTTCCAGATCCACACCGCCGCGACCACCGGGATGACGTACGGCAGATAGAAGATCGTCCGGAAGACGTTCGAGAAACGGATCGGCTGGTTCACCATGAGCGCCAGCACGAGCTGCAACGCCAGACCGATCGGCACGACGACCGCCATGAGCAGGAGCGTCCGGCCCAGCGCGTACTGCGCGTCGCTGTCGCCGAACGCCCGCGCGTAGTTGTCGGTCCCAACGAAGCGGACGTAATCGAGGTTCAAGCCGTCGTAGTTGGTGAACGACATGACGAACGCGCCCACGAGCGGGACCGCGCCGAGCAGCACGAAGCCAAGTAGCCATGGCGAGATGAGGAGGTAGAACGTCGCCGCCCGGCGGAAGCCGCGGCGTCGCCACACGGTCGTCCGCGGCCAGGCGCGTGGTAGAACGTGCGTCGCTCCGGCCATTTAGCCGCCGATGATGCGCTTGCCGTCCGCGATCGCGGTGTTGACCTCCGCCTCGATGTTCTGAACGAACTTGTCGAAGCTGATCGAGCCCTTGAGCGCGGGCTCGAGGTTCTTCTTCCAGCTCGTCGAGAATGTCTCCTCGCCGATATAGGGGTTGAACTGCAGGATGAAGTCGCTCTTCGGCAGCTCGGCCTGCAGAACCTTCTGCACCTGTTTCTGGAAGGCCGTTTCCTGCGGCATCTGGGCGTACATCGACTTGAGGCCAGGCACGCCCCATCCGCTCTTCGCGCGATCCTGCGCCGGTTTGCCACCCATGTACTGCTCGAACACGGCCCACGCGGCGTCCGCATCCTTGGTCTGTGACGAGATGACCCAGCCGGTCGCGGTCATCGTCGGGTCGCGCCGGACACCCGACCACGTCGGCGCTGGAAGGAAGACGGTCTTTCCCTTTGTCTTGTCGCTCTCGGCCATCGCGCTGTACCAGTAGCCGTACTGGAGGATCGCGATCTGACCCTCGTTGAAGTCAGCGCCCATCCAGTTCGGACTCGGGTCGATCGGCGTCTGGTTCACGCCGTCGGCAGCGAGGTCGTAGAGATAACGGATCACCTTCGTCGCCTCGGGGTTCGAAGAGATCGCGATCTTCGAGAAGTCGTCG
>Ga0209807_1000909_pt1 | contig 13821 bp, 14 predicted proteins | sample GraSoiAngelo_154_FD_186168 | JGI IMG/M metagenome (GOLD analysis project Ga0209807, IMG submission 186168) | Grasslands soil microbial communities from the Angelo Coastal Reserve, California, USA - 14_1009_13_20cm (SPAdes) (version 2) | ecosystem: Environmental > Terrestrial > Soil > Grasslands ... | reverse complement strand
TGGTGTTTCGCGCCCGGGTTCGCTGGGATTCCGGCAAGGCCACCGATTGGAGCATCCGCGCGGTCGACCGGCTGATGATGGCGAGCGGCGGCCGCGGCATCTTCCTCGACAACCCGATCCAGCGCGCCTGGCGCGATGTGCATGCGATGCAGGCGCATGCCTCGAACAATGTCGAACGCGCCGCGGCCGTGTTCGGCCGCTCCGAATTCGGCCTGCCGCCGACCGACATAAGGTTCTAGGAGGCGCCCGATGCCCGCAATCCAATCGGTCGTACATTTCAGCATTCCGGTCAGCGATGTCGAGCGCAGCACGCGCTTCTACACCGAGATCGTCGGCTGCCGGCATCTCGCGACCGTGGCGCAGGGCACGATGGCGTTTCTCGACGCGGCCGGCACCTGTCTGATCCTCGTGAAGCGCGATCCGTCGATCAATCCGCGCCCGGAGGATCATGGCGGCGTGCACCACTCCTTTGCTATAGCGCATGAGGAGTACCGAGCGGCGCTCGATCATCTGCGCCGGCATGGCATCGAGATCACCTTCGAGGAGGATCGCCAGGGCGGAATCATCAACGGGCCGCGCGCCTATTTTCACGACCCCGACGGCACAGTCCTCGAATTCATCGATCTGACGAGCTATGCTGGCAGCAGCATCCGGTAATTAACAGACCGGCCAGCCGTCGAAAAAAAAGGCATGCACCGAGGCGCAATACGCCGGGTGTGTTGGGGAGGAGAGCATGAGTTTTTACACCGACATTATTCGGCCGAACCCCCTCTTTGCATCGACGAAGCGCATCGCTGATCTGGATTTGCTGGAACCGGTCACGCGCGCCGCGGTGCAACAAATCATCCTCGGTGCCGCGAGCCAGGGCATCAAGCTGATGGTGTTCGAAACCTATCGCAGCCAGGAGCGTCAGACCGAGCTGTTCAACCAGGGCGCCTCGAAGCTGCGGAATGTCGGGGTTCACCATTTTGGGCTGGCTTGCGACTTGGTGAAGGACGTCAACGGCGAACCCAGCTGGAAGGGCGATTTCGGCTTCCTGAAAGACCTTGCAGAGGATAACGGGCTGATCTGGGGCGGCGACTGGGGCAACGACACGATCGTCCACAGTTTTGTCGATTCCGATCATGTGCAGCGCATCAACGTCGCCGATCAGGCCAGGCTGTTCGATGTGAGCTGGTATCCGGATGCCGATTACGAGCCGGTCATTGTCTGACGGCGCGGCATGACTCGCGCCGGAAGAAAGCGCGCGGAGCATCATGGGACAGGGAGGAAAATGCGATGACGGATTACCAGGGGAATCCGAAGGGGTTTGTTGACGAGGTCATCACCCCGGCGCTGGAAGCGCTCGGCTTGGACGGGGATCTGCAGGCCGCCACCGAGCTGCTCCTCGGAACGGCGATGCAGGAGAGCGGCCTCGTCTTCCGCAAACAGCTCGGCGGCGGCCCAGCCCGCGGACTATTTCAGATGGAACCGGCGACTCACGACGATATCTGGGCCAATTTCCTCAAATTCCGCGCGGCGCTTGCCGCCAAGATCCGCCAATTTCTCGCCGGCCGCGAGGTCGACGCCGAAGAGTTGATCGACAACGACCGCTATGCGGCGGCGATGGCGCGCATTCAGTATTATCGAATGGGCCAGATCGTCGGCAAGGACCCGGTGCCCGACGCAACCGATATCGCCGGCATGGCCGATTATTGGAAGACCTATTACAACACGGCGGGAGGCGCCGGCGCTCCCGCGCAGTTCGTTGCGAATTGGGAAGCTCATCACGGCCCGATCGCGTAGCCGCCCCGGCCGTTCTCGGCGTTTCGGTCTTCGCGGTCGCGCGGAGCCCCGGAACCGCCGCGGATAAGTCCGGAAATTGATGGCCCGACGGGCTGCGCCGCCGCACTATAGCGATCCCGATCAGCCGGCCGCGAACGGAGGGATCCATGGCGACGAAGAAGAAGCCCTACATCATCGCGCTCGAAGAGCATTATCAGGATGCCGAGGTAAGACGACTGACCGGCGGTCCCGGTTTCGGCGCCGCCGGCGGGTCAGGTGGTCTCGAGGAACGGCTCGACGATCTCGGCGCATTGCGGCTCACAGAAATGGACGAAAGCGGCGTCGATTTTCAGGTGCTGTCGCATTCGGTCCCCGGTCTGCAGGGCGTCGACGCCGCGGCCGGCGTGCCGTTGGCGCGCCGCGTCAACGACCGGCTGCATGAGGCGGTGCGCGCCCATCCCGACCGCTTCGCCGCCTTTGCGGCCTTGCCGACCGCCGATCCGCATGCCGCCGCCGACGAGCTCGACCGCACGGTGACGCAGCTCGGCTTCAAAGGCGCGATGATCAACGGTCTGACCAACAGCGTCTTCCATGATGACGAGCGCTTCTGGCCGATCTATGAGCGGGCCGCGGCGCTCGATGTGCCGATCTACATCCACCCGGCGATCCCGCAGCCCGCCGTCATCGACGCCTATTACAAGGATTACGCGCAGAAGCATCCCGGCCTGTTGCGCGCCGGCTGGGGCTTTAATGTCGAGACCGCGACGCAGGGCATCCGGTTTGTGCTGTCGGGCGTGTTCGACGCTTATCCCGGTCTCAAGGTCATCCTCGGCCATATGGGCGAGGGCATCCCGTTCTATCTCTGGCGCCTCAGCCACGGGCTGCGGCAGAGCATGAGCGAGACGACGTTCCGCGACATCTTCTGCGAGCACTTCTGGATCACGACGAGCGGCTTCTTCTCCGACCCGGCGCTGGTCTGCTGCATGATGGAGATGGGCATCGACCGCATCCTCTTCTCGATCGACTACCCATTCATGGAGAACCCGCCGGGCGCGGAGTGGATCAAGACTTTACCGCTGTCGGCCGAGGACACGCAAAAGTTACTCAACGGCAACGCCCGCCGCCTGCTGAAATTATGACGCCGATAATCCCTCGCCCCCATTGCGGGAGAGGGTGCCTGAGCGCGAAGCGCGAAGGCGGGTGAGGGTAACAGCTCGCAAACGCCCTCACCCTCCCGTCGCTGCGCGACGGGCCCCTCCCTCTCCCGCGATGCGAGAGAGGGGCTTTTACGGGAGCACGCTAATGAAATTCCTTTCTCTGACCGCCGGTTTTGTATTGCCCGCTGTGCTGGCGTCTGCGGCGCAAGCGCAATTGGTGAACCACAAGGATCTGTCGCTCGCGACGGCCTTGGCGATCGCGACGACCGCGAGCGAGACCTGCAAGGCGCAGGGCAACCGCGTGACCGTCGCCGTCATTGGCCGCACCGGCGAGCTCATTGTGCAGTTGCGCGGCGACGACGCCTCGCCGCACACGATCGAGAACAGCTTTCGCAAGGCCTATACGGCGCGGACGTTTCGCACGGCGTCCGGCGAGTTCGGGCAGCGGCAGAAGGAAAACGCGCCCGGTTTCGCGCTGTGGCTCAGCAATATCAGCGCTACCCCCGGCGGGCTGCCGATCAAGGTCGGCGATGACGTCATCGGCGCGGTCGGCGTGTCGGGCTCGCCCGGCGGCGACAAGGACGAGGCCTGCGCCAAGGCCGGGCTCGACAAGGTCGCCGACCAACTGAAATAACATGCAGCCCGTTCGCTGACGGAGAACCGTGATGGCTGCCGCCCGCCACAAGATGCCGCCCGAGATCGCCTCGCTGTCGCTCCAAGAGATCGCCGAGCGCTATATCGGGCGGTTCCGCGACAAAATCCCGGATTGGGAGGCCTTCGAGGACGCGAAGATCGACGGCTACCGCCGCGCCCAGCACCGCTTTATCGGCGCCGGCGGCTCGGGGAAGCACGACGACCCGAGCGTCATCCCACCGCGCGCCTTCACGCTGAGCGTCATTTATTGCCCGCCGGGCCAGGGCAACGCCGCGCATACGCATGAGGTCGAGGAGATCTTTTTTGTGCTGCAAGGCATCCTGACCGTCTTCATCGAGGACGAGACCGGCCGGCAAGTGCGGCAGCGCCTGGGGCCATGGGAATGCATCGCCTGCCCGCCCGGGGTCATCCACGGCTTCCAGAACGAGAGCCTCGAACCGGTGTATTTCCAGGTCATGCTCGGCAAGGGACGGCCCGATGCGATGGGCTATGCCGATGACGGGCTATACCAGCGCCGCGACGCGCATCTCGGCCGCTGAGGCGTAGGCCGACGAGGAAGCTGTGGCATGTCGCCGCTTGCGCCGGTCGCCGCTCGCGCCTAAGTTTAGCACGATGATCGAGAACAGGCCGGCCGCCGGCCACAGCGCCGCCCAGAACTCTGGGCGATTTTGGTACCGCCGGTACAGACCGGCGGTCTAGGTTCGCGCATCAGCGTTTCAACCGAAGCCGCCCCATCCCAAGGCGGCTTTCGTATTTTCGATCCTCGTTTTGTCGAATGTCCGCTTGAGATGGAGCGGCCTCCCACAGGAGGTCAGACCCATGCCCCGCGACGATTTCGATGTGATCACTGGGCCGACAGCCCCGAGCCGCCCGACCCCGCCCGCCAGCCTCCCGCCCGCGCCTCTGCCGCTCCCCGCGGCCAAGCCCGCGCGTCCTTCGCGCCAACAAAGCTCGGAAAAGCCGACGCCCCCAGCTGCGCAATAGCCTCAGCAAGTCGTCATCCCGGCCTGCGTCGGGATGAGGAAGAAATGGCAATTTCGTGCGGCATGGACTTTGGCGGGCCGGCGCGGCTACGATTTCGCAAGAACCAGCGCTGGGGAGAGAGGAATGGCCGAGAGCGGACGGACAAATGGCGGTTCGCTGACCTGGAATTTCAAACTGCTCGGGCATAATTCGCTCGAGGGGTTCGGCGGCATGGGCGAAGGCATGTCGATGCAGTTCGCGAAGGACGGCCGCCGCATCCTGTGGCTCGCGCATGAAAGCGCGCCGAAGAATTTCACTGCGGTCGATGTCAGCGACCCGCGCGAGCTGAAGATCGTCGCGCGCGCCGACCTGCCGCATGCGCAGATGCGCTCCAATTCGCTCGAAACGGTGGGCGACGTCCTTGCCGTCGCCTATCAGACCGCGCAGCCCGGATTGCAGCCGGCCGGCTTCGAACTGTTCGACATTTCGACGCCGGAAAACCCGAAGCGCATCAGCTTTTTCGACAGGTCCGGGCCTAATTCGCGCGGCGTGCATCAGCTATGGTTTACCGACGGCGAATACATCCATATGAGCTCGGGTTCGGCCGACTCGAAGCCCACGCATCCCAAGGACGACCAGTTCTATCAGTGCATCGACGTGCGCAACCCGTCGAAGCCGGTCGAGGTGGGACGCTGGTGGCTGCCCGGGACGCAGCAGGGCGACAATGTAGCGCCGCCGGTGCGGCATCCCGAATTCGACAGCGGCTTCCGACCGCACAACACGAACGTCTATCCCGAGCGCCCCGACCGCGTGTACATGGGTTATATCGACGGCGGCATGATCAATCTGGATATTGCCGACAAGGCGCATCCGAAGATGATCTCGCGCTGGGACTATCATCCGCCGAACCCGGGTTTCACCCACACCGTCGTGCCGTTCTTCTCGCGCGACCTGCTCGTCGTCAGCGACGAATGCACCCGGTTTGACGGCGCCGATTGGCCGAAGCTGATCTGGATCGTCGACAACCGAACCGAGGAAAACCCGGTTTCGATCGCGACCTGTCCGGTGCCGCCGGTCGAGACCTTCGCCCGCAGCGGCGGCCGCTACGGCGCGCACAATCTTTGGGAGAACCTGCCCAAAGAGGGCTCTTGGAAGAGCGAGGACATCGTCCTCGGCACGTTCTTCGGCGGCGGTCTCCGGGCGTTCGATGTGACGAACCCCTACCAGCCGAAGGAAGTCGGTTATTTCGTGCCGCACATTCCGGAGGCCAGGAACGGCCAGTGCCAGATCAACGACGTGTTCGTCGATGACCGCGGCATCGTTTTCGCGGTCGATCGCATCGTCGGCGGGCTTTACACGCTGGAAATGGATTTCTGATCAGGCCACTCACCCTGTCCCTCTCCCCGCAAGCGGGGAGAGGGAACGCAGCTCAGCCTGCAAAACAAATGCTTCGAAAGCTAATCTCCGAACGGTCTGCAAGCTCTCCCTCTCCCCGTTTACGGGGAGAGGGCCGGGGTGAGGGGGAACCATCCATTCGGACCCAGATATGAGCCGGGGTTCTCCCTTGATGTCCGATCCATTTGCCGGCCGTGACGCGAGCCCGTTCGGGCGGCGACAGCGCCGCCCGCGCGGCGCCCGCCTGCCGGTCACGGTCGTTACCGGCTTTCTCGGCGCCGGCAAGACGACGCTGATCCGCGAATTGCTGACGAAACCCGAGGGGGCCAACACCGCTGTCATCGTCAACGAGTTCGGCGAGGTCGGCATCGACGACGCGCTGCTGCGCTCGTCAAGCGACGCGACCGTGCTGCTCGGCAATGGCTGTCTGTGCTGCGCGATTCGAACCGATCTGCAGGAAACCTTGCGCACGCTGTTTGCCGAGCGCGGCCGGGGCGGGGTGCCGAGTTTCGAGCGCGTCATCATCGAAACGAGCGGCCTCGCCGATCCCGGACCGGTGTTGCAGACGATCGCCAGCGACCGCGCGCTCGGTGATGTCTATCACCTCCAAGGGCTCGTCGCGGTCGTCGATGCGCCGGGCGGCGCCGGCAATCTCGACCATGCCCCCGAGGCGCGCCATCAGATCGCGCTCGCCGACCGCATCGTCGTCACAAAGACTGATCTCGCCGATGCCGCAAGAGCCGCTGAGTTGACCGAACGCCTGCGCGCGCTGAGCGCGGCGCCGCTCGCGACAGCGGCAAACGGCGAAATCGACCCCGCCTTTGTGCTCGACGAGACCCTCGACCTCGCCGCGCGCGCCGCAACGCACGATCACGCGCACGCCCATTCGCATGGCATCGACAGCTTCGTGCTGTTCTTCGACAAGCCATTGCCATGGCCCGTGTTCGAGCAGGCGATGGCGGTCCTGACCGGTCTGCGCGGCGCCGATCTGTTGCGCGTCAAGGGGCTCGTCGCGGTCGCGGGGTGCCGCGGCCCGGTCGTCGTGCACGTCGTCCAGCATGTCGCGCACCGCCCGGTCGAGCTCCTCGACTGGCCCGACGACGACCGCCGCTCCCGCCTTGTCTTTATCACCCGCAATCTCGCAAAGGCGCAGGTCGAGCCGCTCTTCGCCGCAATCGCCGGACTGGGCGGCCCAGAGATGCCGCCCCGCAACAAAAAACTTACCGCTGACGCCTAGGGTCCGCCGGGCGAGACTGGCCGTCAGCAGCCGCCGCTTATGAAGCATTCGACGATACGCTGTTGCGCGCCATTTTCGCTCGTCATCCATTCGCGTTGAATGGCGTCTAGCGACTTCCGCGACAGGGCCCAGCTCATTGCCTCGGCGTCGTTGCTCAGCGTGAAATGCGCGTAGCCGCCCTTCGGCTCCAACGTGTCCATCAAGCGCCGTAATACCTCGGTCGCGCGGAAACCCAACGCGTTCCCGACATTGAACAGCGCGGCGGGTGGCGCGGTAACGTCGGCGGCGATGTTCAGGGAGGCCGGCGATCGCTGTTGCCACGACGCATCGCGCTGCGTCTGGCTTCGCCAATCCGGATCGCTGCTGATCTGCAAGACGAAAAATTTGACCGGCCTGTCCTTTTTGACCCGGTTCAGCGCCGTCAAGAGGTCGTAAATGCTGGCCGCGCCGAAATTCTCGAAATAGCCGCCATCGACGATCCGGTCGTTCACGCCGATGTCCGGCAGTGTCAGGGTTCCCGCCGCGTCGATGTAGGGGAAGCGCGCCGAATTGTGGATCGCGGTGCTGATCGGAATATCTGTGGTCGCGCGGTTATCCTCGGCGATCACCTTGCCGAAAAATGCGACCGCGTCGGGGAACGATGCCGTATCGATTTGCAGATTGCTGGTGATGATGCGGCGGCCGGTCTTCTCCGAAGTGCCGTTGATCAGGAGCGCCGGCAGCCATGTCGCGCCATCGGGCCATAACGCATGGAAGGGCCGCTCGAGACCCGGCGAGCGCCGCATGACCTCGTGCCAGGACTGTTCCCAGGAACGTTCGAGCGCCGCCGCGCGGTCGGGCAACAGGGCGCCGGGCAGAAAGCGCTGCGCCAGATCGGCGTAGAGGCCGGTCAGGAAGGCCGGGGCGAGAAAGTCGTTGTCGATGATGTCGCGGCCGCACAACAAAAGCGTCTTCGAGGTAACCGTTCCACCCTTGCAGTCTGTCGCGGCCTGCTGCCCCGGCGCGGTGAGGTTGTTCAGCAAGCCGCGGTAGACGACGGCGCCGAGACTGCCGCCGGAGACGCTGCTGATCGCAAAGACCTGCCTGTGGAAACCGGGATGGGCCGCTTCGAGTTGGCCCAGTACCTCTGCCGTCCAATAGGCGGCGCGGCTGGCACCGCCGGCGGTCGCGACAAGCACGAGCGGGGCGGGCTGCGGCGATTTCGAGCCGACATCGTTCCACCACGCATCAAATGCCTGTTCGAGCGATGTCGAATGCCATGCGGGCGCGGCATCGACACGGCGCAGCAGGTGATTGTCGCGCCAGCCGATGACGCTGAAGAAGACGGCCAGAACGATGACGATCGTCGTGATCGGCAAGCGCAGCAACTCGCCCGGCACCGCCAGCAGAAACGTGCCGAGAAATACCCAGGCAGCCGCGACCGACATGATGATCGGCGGGCTCGACAGAAAACCGAGCCAGCCAGTCAGCGGCGTGCTGGGCGCGATGCTGACCAGAAACAACAGGCCGAACACGATCATGTTGAGGCGCAGCATGACGATCGTGCTGCGCGGCAGGCCGGCGATGCGCGAAGCCGCCCAACAGGCGAACGCGATCCAAATGAATGCCACCGCACAGGCAAGCGCGCGCGTATCGCCGAAGTCGACAAAACCGGTAATGATGAACAGTGCGAGCGTTACGACCGCGAGCGCAAACGCGGAGCGCTTCAGCGTCGGATCGAGCGCGATGCTCGGGATGTCCCGCTCGAACTGCTCTGCGACGGCAAAGGCTGCAATTCCGGTGCGGCGGTGGACGGCATTGGCCAGATTGCGGCGGTACCGCGCGAGCAGCCAATAAGCCGCGAACAAGATCGCGATGACGGCGGTGATCCCGAGCTCCTGCACCCACCAGGACAGCGGTGGGGCGGAACCGAGCGGCACGCCCCAATTCGAGCGTAACAACGCGATCCACACCGACAGCAGCACCAGTCCGCCGAGCACATAAGGCAGATACCGGTTCCACCACTCGAAGCGCGCTTCCGACAGGAGCGGCGGCGGATACCGATAGGGCGGGTGCGGGCGTGGCGGCAGCCGCGACACGAAGCGTGCCCAATAGAAGGTCTGAAACGCCCACAAGAAGACGAGCGCAGCAAAGACAGCTGCATCGGCAAGGCCGGCCCGGGTCGCCGCCACCGTATCTTCAAGCAGCGCGAGCAGCGCGTCCTGGCTTTGCGGCACGATGATGATCAGCGAACTGATCGCGATCCAGACCAGGACGCAGAACCGCATCGGCCGCAAGACCGACCAAAAGTCTTTGAAAAGCTCCCAGACTCGGCCCAACAGGGACAAAGGGCCGCGGTGCTCGGGCATTCGCGGCGATCTATCGGAGACGAGGCGCGCGTCGACCATTTCCGTCCCCCACTTTGTTTTTTAGTAACGTTTATTGGGGAACCAGCGTAGCGGGCGCAAATCCCGTGTTCAACTGTTCCTAAAGGCTGTCCCAGAGCTGGCGGATCTTTTGCCGCTGCTGCGCATCGGGCAGGCGGCCGAAACCGGCTTTGAGATCGTCCGCCATATGCGCCGGGTCCGCGGTCGCCGGAATGACCGCCGTCACCGCCGGCTCCGCGAGAATGTATTTCAGGAACAGCTGCGGCCAGCTCGTGCAGTCGAACTCCACGGCCCATTCCGGCACCGGCTTGCCGCGCACGCGGCGGAACATGTCGCCGGTCTCGAAAGGCTGATTGACGATCGTCGCGACGCGGCGCGCCGCGGCGACCGGCAACAATTTTGTCTCGGCGTCGCGCGTCGCGAGCGAATAGCCGAACTGCACAAAGTCGATGCCCGGCTCGCTTTCGAGGATGCGCGCCAGTTCCGGCAACGAGCCCGTCGTGTAATGCGTGATGCCGATGTTGCGCACCTGCCCCTTGGCTTTCATGTCGCGCAAGGTTGCGAGATGCGTCCGCCAATCGAGGAGGTTATGGATCTGGATGAGGTCGAGAACGGGGCTCTTGAGGCGCTCCGCGGACCGGCGCATCTGCGCGATCCCGGCCTCCTTGCCGCTCGTCCACACCTTTGTCGCGAGAAAGACGCGCGGCCGCAATCCCATCTCGGCGACGAGGTCGCCGACCACTGTTTCGGCGCTGCCGTACATCGGCGAGGTGTCGATCAGACGCGCGCCGGCGCCTGTGAACCGCGTCAGCACCTCTTTCAGCGGCATGCGCGCGGCTGCGTTGTTGCCGACATCGAAGGCTTGCCAAGTGCCGAGCCCGATGACCGGCATCGCCTCGCCGGAGGACGGGATCGGACGGGTGATCATTTCCTCAGCCGCCATCGCACTCTTCTCTTCAGTTGGGCACAACAAGGTCGCGGCACCCGCGGCGCCGAGCAACATCTCGCGACGTCCGATCATCGTCCTACGACTTCACGATGCAGATTGCCCCTCACCCCAACCCTCTCCCCGCAGGCGGGGAGAGGGAGTCCGAGGCGCAGCCGAGGACGGGTGAGGGGGCGTCCGCATCAGGTTTGCATCTTTTTGATCAACCCGAGCCGTTGAGGCCGAGCATCAGCTCTAAATTCTGCACCGCCGCGCCCGAAGCGCCCTTGCCGAGATTGTCGAGGCGCGCCACGAGCACAGCCTGATGCCGCGCCTCGTTGGCATAAACCGAGAGTTCGAGCGTGTTCGTGTCATTGAGCGCTTGCGGCTCGAGCTTTGCGCCCGGTGCCGGCTCGACAACCCGCAGATAATTGCAATCGCGATAGGCGTTCGCGAGCGTCGCATTGAGATCGGTGCCGCTCGGCTTCCCGGGCAGCGTATCGAGATGCAGTGGCACCGACACGAGCATCCCTTGCCGGAAATGCCCGACCGAGGGCACAAAGATCGGCCGCCGCGTCAGCCCGCCATAAAGCTGCGTCTCCGGCACATGCTTGTGTTCGAGGCCAAGCGCGTAAAGCTCGAAGGCGGGGCCGCCCTCGTGGTCATGCGCTTCGATCATCTGCCGGCCGCCGCCGGAATAGCCGCTGACCGCGTTGATTGTGACGGGGTAATCGCGCGGCAGGATGCCGGCGTCGACGAGCGGCCGGATCAGCGCAATCGCGCCGGTCGGGTAGCAGCCGGGGTTGGCGACCTTGCGCGCGGCAGCGATGCGCTCGGCCTGGCCCTCCGCCATCTCGGGGAAGCCATAGGTCCAATCGGGATCGACGCGGTGCGCCGTGCTGCCGTCGAGCAGCTTGGGCATGGCGTCGCCGAGTTCGTCGGCCATCGCGGCCGCCTCGCGCGCGGCGTCGTCGGGGAGGCACAGGATCACGAGGTCGACCTCGGCCATCATGTCGCGGCGCGCCTTCGCGTCCTTGCGATATGCCGCAGGCAGGCTTTTCAGCGCGACCGAATCGAGCGCCTCGAGGCGGGCGCGGATGCCGAGCCCGGTGGTGCCGGCTTCGCCGTCGATAAAGACGCTGGGCTTGTTGGTCGGCATCTATCGCTCCTCTCCATAAACAAAAACCCCGCCAGTCGTTCGGCGGGGTTTCGGTCTTTTGCCTGTTGGATTGCAGGTCAGCGCGGCTCGATTAAGCCCCTCCGACCGGCAGTCCTCGCGCAATAGGCCCGAGCCCCGCCGCGAATACGGCGTCGGCGTCGCTCCAGGGGAAGGGCCATTCCGATCATGGCCGGCAACCTAAGGTGACCGCTTGTCGCCGTCAACGCTCGCGGGTTGCTGGCCGCTGATAATTTCTAAAATCCGGGTCAGCAGCAAAGTCCATCTGCTGCTTCGGAAGGTCGGCCAGTGCGAAGCACCAATCCGGAGCGGCGCCGGGCGAGAAGACCGTATCCGGCCGTACCGTCGTCGGATCGTCGAGGCTGTGCAAGGTGACGCTGATATACGGCGCGCTGATGTGGCGGTAGGTGAGTGGGGTTCCGCAAACGGCGCAGAAGCCGCGCTCGGCGCGGTTCGAACTCGCGAACACGCTTGGCGCTGTCAGCCACTCCACTTGGTCCGCCGGGAAGCGGACGAAGGCCATAAAGGGCCCGCCGGAGGCTTTCTGGCACATCCGGCAGTAACAGATACTGGCCCGGTCCCGCGGACCGCGAGCGCGATAACGGGTCCGCCCGCACTGGCACCCGCCTTCGAACAGCATGACGGCGGCGGCCTTCCTACACGCTTTTTGCGCCGAATTCGAAGGCGAGGGCGTTGCGCACCGTGTCGAGGTCGAGCCGGTTCGCTTCGATAAAGGGCGCCGTCTCGACGATGATGTCGTCGATGTCGCGAATGAGCTTGAGGCGCTTGTAAAGATCCGCGCTGTCGAGGCCGAGCCCCTCGCCGAGCAATTCCATAAAGTTGACGACCTCGAAGCTGCGCCCCTCGCCGACATCGCAGATCTCGCGGTGGCAGGCATGATAGATCGTCGCCAAGGTCGTCACGCCGGCATCGCTGACCGCCTGCAACTCGCGCTGGACGAGCTCGCGCTTGAACTTCGGCAGTTGCGCCAGGCTGTTGGCCTGCGTCCCGACACGTGGCACATCGATGTCGACGAGCTCGGCGCCGGGGATGATCGACAGCAGTTTCTTGACCGCCGCGACAACGCCCGGAAACACCGGCCGCTCGTGCAAGGCGATGCGCCTCTCGACCCGGTGCTTCATCAGTGCCGCGAGCTGGTCGGCACGGTCGGCGAGAAAGATCAGGAACGGGTTGAGGTCGAACGGCTTCGCGCCGAATTGCATCTCGTAATTCGGCAAGGACACCTCGCCGATCGAGATCTGGCACGACGGGCACCACGACAGGACGGTCGACGCCCCGGCCGAGGCCAGCCCATCGATCGTCGCATAGGCGACCTTGCTGTTCGTTTCGAAATCGCCGGCGCGGTACTGGTAGACGCCGCAGCACTGGCCGACCCCGCCCATGACCTCGTAATCGACGCCGAGCAGATCGAAGATATCGAGGCAGAGGAGCGCGATGTGCGGCGTCTTCAAGACGTTGCAGCCGGTATAGAAGACGACATCAGGCGGGGTGGTACGGGGCTCGTGCGACGGCGCGAACCGCGCCAATGTCTCGGGCGGCAATTGCAGGCGCGACAGGACGCGCACGCCGCGGCTCATATTCTGGAACGGCTCGCGCCAGCGCGTTGGCAGCGGCGCCGAGCCCGCATTGCGCCGCGCAAAGCCGCGCGCCAATTGCACCATAAAGCGCGGGTTGATGCCATGCTGGCAGGCCGGGATGCAATTGCCGCTGCCGCTGCACACATCGGCCCAGCGGATCGCGTCGGCATTGCCGGTGCCGCCGGTGATCAGGTCGACAATGGCGCCGGTCACTTCTTCGGGATCCGCGGCAGCGAGACCGGCCGGCTCGACCATCGGGCAGGCGCGGAAGCAATCGCCGCAACGTGTGCAGGCATCGGCAATCGCCGCCCCGCGCGCCCGGAACGTGTCGAGAAACCCTGCGGTGCCGACCGTCTCACTCATGCCGTCTCCACCTGGCTCGCAGCCGTGCTGCGCTCAGGACCATTCCCGGGATCATAACGCAAGCGCCCGAAAAATGACGCACCGAGTTGCGTCAAACCCGTAGCTCTTCGCCTATCCGCCCGTCGCGCCTCGGTTATAATGGCTAGGTATCGAAAGGAATTGTCATGGCGTCGGACCCGGCGGTCCCGCTCCACGGTTCCGGTCCTGACGCGGCAATCGCCA
>Ga0209807_1000907_pt1 | contig 13828 bp, 17 predicted proteins | sample GraSoiAngelo_154_FD_186168 | JGI IMG/M metagenome (GOLD analysis project Ga0209807, IMG submission 186168) | Grasslands soil microbial communities from the Angelo Coastal Reserve, California, USA - 14_1009_13_20cm (SPAdes) (version 2) | ecosystem: Environmental > Terrestrial > Soil > Grasslands ... | reverse complement strand
ATCGCGGCGAGCAGGTCTTCCTTCGAGCGGAAGTGGCCGTACACCGTCGCCTTCGACATCCCGAGGCGCCGCGCGAGGTCGTCGAGGGTGGTGGCACGGTAGCCTCGGGCGCGGAACAGCTCCGCGGCCGTGGTGAGGATCTCGGTCCTCACGAGGGCGCGCCGGGAGGTCGCTGCCGCGCGCACGCGGCTCAGTGGTGACAGGTCACGCAGTCGAGCGGGGCGCGCGTGGCGCGCGTCGCGTTCTCGCGGCGGTGGCACTCGACGCACCAACCCATCGTGAGCGGACGCTGCGGCGGGTGCAGACCCACCAGGTGCGCGAGGTCGTTACGCAGGCTCGGGCCGGTCTCTCCGCCCACGACGGGCATCCGCTCGATCGGGCCGTGACAGGTCTGGCAGGCCACGTCGGCGCCGACGTGCGCCTTGTGCGGGAAGTAGGTGAACTCCGGCACCTTGAACACGCGGACCCACGGGATCGGCTCGCCGCGTCGCGCGTACTCGTGGATCTTGCCGATCTCGGGGTTGTCCGCGACGCCGATGATCTTGTGACAGCCGACGCAGCGCTCGACCGACGGCAGCCCCGCGTACTCGGAGCGGCGCGCATCGGCGTGACAGTACTGGCAGGGAATCTGGAACGAGCCGGCGTGGATCACGTGATTGAAGAAGATCGGCTGCCGGGGCGCGCGACCCGGGCGCGCGAGGTCCGGCGGCCCGCCGCGGTATTCCGGCCGGGCGAGCGTGCGCACGAAGCTGACGAGGCGGCGGATCTGATCGGCGCTGAGCGTGCGGTCGAACGGCGGCATCGTGGGCGCGAGCCCCTGCGCGGGCCCGCCGTGGGTGATCACGCTGACCAGGAACTCGTCGGGCAGGCCGTTCATGAGGCGCCCGTCGGCGAGATCGGAGGGCCGGGTGGCAAAGCTCGCCGCCGACGCACCGTCGCCGCGGCCGCCCTCACCGTGACAGGTGGCGCAGTGGGTCGCGAAGAGCGCACGGCCGGCCTGGATGTCCCGTTCGTCGGTGGGCGCCGCGACCGCGCGGGGGGAGGCGACGTGCCACTCGGCGACCACCAGGGCGGCGAGCCCCAGCACCGTGCCGCCGGCGGCCCAGCTCCAACCCCGCACGCCGCGTGTCCCCGGGAGCCGCTACTCGCGGCAGAGGCGTGCGCGGCGCTGCAGGAACGCGTGACGGACGGCGCTGTACATGTCGATCACGCTCTCTTCGAAGCCCTGGAAGAGGTCCAGGTTCAGCGACCGCTCGTTGACGATGTCCCCGAGCTTCATGCCCAGACGGTCCCAGAAGAAGGGCAGAACGTAGGAGAGCGGGTCGAACGCGGTGTCGACCGCCTTGCCGATCCCATCGCGCACCGTCAATGGCTCGAGCCCCGGCACGATCACGTATGGCCCGGTGCTGACGCCCCAGACGCAGAGCGTCTGCCCGAAGTCCTCGCGGCTCTTCAGGATGCCGAAGACGTCCTTGGCCGGATCGAAGAGGCCACCGACGCCGGCCGTGCTGTTGATCACGAAGCGTGAGAGCTCCCGGCCGGCGCCCACGACCTTGCCCTGGAGCAGGCTGTTCACCAGCCGCGGCACGAACGAGATATTGTCGAAGCCGTTCGAGATCATGATCTGGATCTCGTCGGGCACGATGAAGTTGTAGCCCTTCGCCACCGGCTTCAGGACGTACTTGTCGAGGTTCCGGTTGACGTCGAACATCTTCTCGTTGAAGCGCTCCCAGGGGTCGTACTCTTCGGGCTCCATGTCCGTGATCGAGTCGTCCCGCGCCTGGGCCATGCCTGCGTCGCGCGCCGCCGCGTCGGCAACCAGCTCGGGCAGTTGCGGCGTCGCGTCGCTCGCCGTCTCGGCGCCGAGGTGCGCGGCGGCGAGCAGCGTGAGGTCAGCCTCCGGGGCCGTCGCCGTCGCTCCCGAGGCGATCTCGCCCTCGGGCGGCAGCGCCGCTTCGATCGTGCGCGGCGGCCCGACGTCGACCACAGAGTCGGCGTGGGTGGCGCGGGAAAGGGTGCCGCAGGCGGTCAAGGCGAGGGCGAGCGCGCCGGAGCAGCCGACGATGGTGGCGCGGACCAGCGGCGAGCGAGCCAAAGCCATTCCTCCCCGACGATTGACCTCGAAAACCTAGCGCCACAATATATCTGAAGTTTCGTCCACGGTGTGACCCAAATCCTGCCGACTCCCGAACCCGTCCGTCCGCATGCGCATTGTCACGATCGGCTGGAAAGCGTATGGTGGGAAGCGCTGTCAGCCAGGAAGGAGAAGCCCAAGACGTGAGCCGAGGCCGTGCACGTGAGTTTTGGTGTTCCGTGGTGTCGGAGGCCGTGATGATCCGTCTCAAACGGCCGGGGGGATTCGGCCGCGTCCAGGGGTACTTCGTGCAGTGCAACCAGACCGAGTGTCAGTACGTCGAGGAAAACAAGCCGCCCTGCCCGCTGCACGCGGGACTCTTCGCCGACGAGATCAAGGCCGCCGAGGAAGCGCGCGGCGCTCGCCGCGAGGAACTCGAAACCTGACGGAGCGGGGGCCGGAGCCCCCGCCGCCGCCCCGTTCCCTACTTCTTGGTCGCACCGTAGATCGCGCCCGCCGCGGCGCCCACGCCCGTTCCGATCAACGCACCCTTGCCGGCGCCGTAACCCGTGCCGGCGCCGACCGCGGCGCCCGCACCCGCGCCCAGGCCCGCGCCGGCGAGCGTGCTGCAGGCCGTCATCGTGGTGGCGAGCAGACCGAGGCCGGCAATTGCGGCTGTCATTCGCTTTGTCATTTTTGCGAACCTCCTGGGGTGACTCATGAATCGCGTCACCCCATGAGACGACTGCACGCGACAGGCCATTCCTTCCACATGGGGGCCCCGAGATGGCCCCCAAACCCCCCAGCGTTCGGAGCGCCCCGGGGAACCCGCGGCGCTCCTCTATTTCGCGTATTCGTAGTCGCGCGTTTTCGCGCGCGAACGAAGCCGGGACATCGGCGAGAGCCGCGACGTTCGTGATCAGGCGCGGGAGAAGGCGGGGGGCGGCGGGCTCGAGAATCGTTGGGGGCGAGCGCGCGCATCGGTGAAGGCGAGCAGCGAGGCGTGCAGGCAGACGCGGCGAACAGGATCGGTGGCCGCTCCGAACGCGCGATCGCCGACGATCGGATGTCCGAGGGCCGCGAGCTGGGCGCGGATCTGGCCGCGCCGTCCGGTGCGCAGGCGCAGCTCGAGCACGGTCGAGCGCGCGCGGCGCTCGCGCACGCGGTAGTCGGTGATCGCCTCGCGGCCGCCGCGTCCGGTCCGCACGCGCAGCGTCGTGGGGTCCTCGACGATGCGATCGCGTAGCGTGCCGGCATCGTCGCGCACGCGGCCCTCCACGACCGCCACGTAGCCGCGCTCGACGGCGCGCGCGGCAAACTGCGCCTGCAGCGCGTGCTTCACCGCCGGCCACTTCGCGAACACCAGGAGCCCCGAGGTCTCGCGATCGAGACGGTGAACGATGAGCAGTCGGGGGGCCGTGCGAGCCGAAGGCGAGGGAGTCGGGCGGACGTAGTCGAAGAGCAGCCGATAGACCGTTCGCTCGCGCTCGCGCTCGGTACCGATGGTGAGGAGGCCCGCTGGCTTGTCCACGACGATGAGGTCGTCGTCCTCGTGCACCAGACGCAGCGCGGACGGAAAGCGCGGCGCCGGCGCGCCGAGCGTCACGCGCGCGCCGTCGGGGATCTCGGCGTCGCCGCGCCGCACGACGACGCCGTCCACCTGCACGCGTCCGGCGGCGAGCCAGCCGCGCGCGGCCGTGCGCGAGGCGTCGGGGAACAAGACCCGGAGGCGGTCGAGCAGGCGGTTCAGCGTGGCGGACGCGGGCCGAGCACGAGCGTGACCGGCGTCGCGAGGTACGTCGTGGCCGCGCGCTGCACGTCGGCGGCGGTGACGGCCTCCACCGCGCGGCGGTAGCGCTCCGGGTAGGCGGCGCCCACGCCCTCCACGTCGTAGAAGGCGAGATACCACGCGAGCCGCTCGCTCGTGCGACGGTCCATCGCGTAGCGACCGAGCAGGTAGCTCTTGGCGCGCGCCAGTTCCTCGGTCGGCACCGGCTCGCGCTTGACGCGCGCGATCTCGGCGAGCAGCGCCTGCTCCGCCTGCGCCGCCGTCTCGGGCGTGGTGCCGAGATAGAGCACGAGCACGCCCGGCTCCTTCATGGGCTCGTAGAAGGCCGTCGCCGTGTACGCCAGCGCGCGCTTGTCCCGCAGCTCGACGAAGAGCCGGCCCGCCATGCCGCCCCCCAGCACGCTCGACAGCACCTTCACCGCCGCGTAGTCGCGATGGTCGAGTGGCGGCGCCAGGCCGCCCACGAGGATCTGGGTCTGCTGCGCGGGCTGCTCGATGACGCTGCGGCGGGCGGCGGCGACCGGCGGCGCGATCGGCGCGTCCAGCGCCCTCGAGTCGCCGGACGGCATCCCCCCGAAGAGCCGCTGCGCCTCGGCGAGCACGTCGTCGACGGGCACCTGTCCGCTCACGGCCAGGACCATGCGCTCGGGACGGTAGAAGGCGCGATAGCGCGCGACCACGGCCGCGTGTTCGAAGTTCCGCAACGAAGCGGGCGTGCCGAGCGGCGGCAGGCCGTACGGATGCCGTCCGTAGAGCAGCGCGTAGAACTCGTCGAAGGCGCGCGAGGGCGCGCTGTCGCGCCGGCGCTGCACGCGCGAGAGCAGGAAGTCACGCTCGCGGTCGACCTCCTCCGGCGCCAGCTTCGGCTCGAGCGCCAGCTCGGCGGTGAGACCGAGCAGCTCACGCCAGAAGCGCGAGAGCGCCGAGGCGCGGATCTCCGAGTAGTCGGCCTCGCCGGAGGCGCTGAGCTTGCCGCCGAGCCCGGCCACCGTCTCCGCCAGCTGCGAGCCGCTGCGCCGCGCCGTTCCCTTCACCATCACCGCGTGGACGAAGTTCGAGAGCCCCGCGGTCTCCGGCGTCTCCCAGCGCGTGCCCATCCGGACCAGCAGCGACACGGCCACCACGGGCGCGACGTCGCTCTGGCGCACGATCACCGTGAGGCCGTTGGCCAGCCGCGTCCGACGCGCGTCGTCGCGCGGCCGTGCGGGCGCCAGCGCCGGCGCCGCCAGCGCCACCACCAGCGCCGCCATCAGCACGCGCCGGCTCACCGGCTGACGTGGAGGGCCCCGATATGGCCCCCCACACCCCCCGACCCTCGGACGCGCCCCGGCGGAGCCGTGGCGCGCCTCGGGGTCGACACAGGATGTCTCACCGCGCGCCCTCCGGCAGGAAGCGGACGCGCACGTAGTTGCCGTCGCCGAGATAGGTTCGGGCCGCGTTGCGGATCTGCTCCGCGGTCACCTCGCGCAGGCGCTTGAGGTACTCCACCTCGTCGCGCAGCGTCCACGTCGTCTCGGCCTGACCGTAGTTCCTGGCCAATCCCTCGGCCGTCTCGATGTCGAAGGCGTAGGTCGACTCCGCCGTGATGATCGCGCGCTCGCGCTCGGCCGGGGTCACCCCCTGCTCACGCACGCGGCCGATCACCTCGCGCACGGCCGCCTCCGCGGCGTCGAGCTGCCGGGGGTCGAGCCGCGCGGTGACCGAGACGAGCCCGGACACCTGGCGCGGGATGTACGAGGCCTCGATGGTCTGCACGATGCCGCGCTGCTCGCGCAGCACCTGGTTGAGACGGCTCGAGGGACCGTCGCCGAGGATGTACGTGAGGAGGTCGACCGCATAGATGTCCGTGTTGCCGGTGGGCGCCGCGTGCCACGCGAGCGCGAGATACGCCTGCTGCTCGGAGCGCCGGACGTCCTCGCCGGCGCCCGCGGTGAGCGGCTTCGGCGGCGGCGCCGCCGGTCGCACGGGCGCCGGCCCCGTCAGCCGGCCGAACGTCTCGGCGGCCACCGCGCGCGCCTCGGCGGGCGTCACGGCGCCCACCACGACGAGCACCATGTTGCCAGGCACGTAGTGCTTCGTGTAGTACGCGTTCAGCGTGTCACGCGTGAGGCTGCGCACGAGCTCGCGCGTGCCGAGGATCGGCCGGCCATAGGGATGCGCCACGTACGCCGCCTCGGTCAGGCGCCGCGTGAGGAAGCGCTCGGGATCGTCCTCGGTCAGATTCATCTCTTCGAAGACGACTTTCTTCTCGCTTTCCAGCTCCGCGGGCACGAAGGCGGCGTTGACGGCGATGTCGGCCAGCAGCGCCGCCGCCGCGCGCAGACCCGACACCGGCACCACGACGTCGTAGTGGGTGAAGTCGTACGAGGTGAACGCGTTGCTGTTGCCGCCGAGCCCCTCGAGCTCCGCGTCGATCGACCCCGGCGGCCGCGTCGGCGTTCCCTTGAAGAGCATGTGCTCGAGGTAGTGCGAGAGCCCGAGCTCCGCCGGCGCCTCGTCGCGCCCGCCCACGCGCAGCCACAGCTGCACCGCCACCACGTCGCTCGCGCGGTGCTCCTGGCTGATCACGACCACGCCGTTGGGCAGCACCTCTCGCGTCGGGACGGCGAGGCCCGGCGCGCGCGAGGTCACGCTGGCGCAACCGGCGAGGAGAACGACGAGGAGGATGAGGAGGCGCGCGCCCGGCCGCGACGCCGGGCCGACAGTCGAGTCCATGCGCGAGGAGCCTAGCAGATCGGCGCGCCTCCTGCCGAATCGCCGGGCGGCGTCCCAGGCGCGGATGCCGAGCAGGACGGCGAGGATGGCCGCGTACACCCACGGCTCCGGCCGCACCTTCTTGGCGAGCCAGATGAAGTGCAGGCACCCGGCGCCGGCCGCCGCGTAGACGAGCCGGTGCAGCCGGCGCCAGCGCGCGGCGCCGAGCCGCTTGATCATGCCCGTGGTGGAGGTGGCGGCCAGCGGCAGCAGCAGCGTGAAGCCGAGCATGCCCACGGTGATGTACGGCCGCTTGGCGATGTCGCCGCCCATCTCGCGCCAGTCGAAGAAGTGGTCGAGCACGACCCACACCGAGAGGTGCAGGCAGACGTAGAAGAACGCGAAGAGCCCGAGGAGCCGGCGGAGGGTCATCTGCCAGCCCCAGCCGAACAGGATGCGCAGCGGCGTGAGGGCCAGGCTCAGCAGCAGCAGGCGCAGGGTCGTCTGGCCCAGCTCGTTGGTGATGTACGAGATGGGATTGGCGGTGAGGTCGTCCGTCCACCAGCCGTAGGCGAGCTTCGCGGCGGGGACGAGGCAGGCCGCCCAGACGGAGACCTTGAGCACGACGCGCAGACGCCGGGACACGACCCTAGTAGAGCTTCTTCAGATCCATCCCCGTGTAGAGAGACGCGACCTGGTCCGCGTAGCCGTTGAACATGAGCGTCTTGCGGCGCCGGAACTCGCCGATGCGCCGCTCGGTGGCCTGGCTCCAGCGCGGGTGGTCGACGGTGGGGTTCACGTTGGAGTAGAAGCCGTACTCCTGCGGGGCGGCCTTGTTCCACGCTGTCTTGGGCTCGTCCTCGGTCAGCCGGACGCGCACGATCGACTTCGCGCTCTTGAAGCCGTACTTCCACGGGATGACCACGCGCACGGGCGCGCCGTTCTGGTTGGGCAGCACCTTGCCGTACATGCCGACCGTCAGGAGCGTGAGCGGATGCATCGCCTCGTCGAGCCGCAGCCCCTCCGTGTAGGGCCAGTCGAGCCCGCCGCCGAGGCCGAAGAGCCCGGGCTTCTGCGCGGGCAGCTGCTCGGAATCTTTAAGGCTGGTGAACTCGACGTACTTCGCCTTGCCGCTCGGCTCCGCGCGCTTGAGGAGCACGGAGAGCGGATAGCCGATCCACGGGATCACCATCGACCAGCCCTCGACGCAGCGGAGGGCGTAGACGCGCTCCTCGAGCGGCGCCGCCTTCAGCACCTCGTCGATGTCCAGGCGCTGCGGCTTGGCCACGAGACCGTCGACGACGACCGACCACGGCCGCGGCCGGAGCGTGTGGGCGTGGCGCGCGGGATCGCCCTTGTCGGTGCCGAACTCGTAGAAGTTGTTGTACGTGGTGGCGCTCTCGTACTTGGTCGGCGCCTCCTCCACGCGAAACTTCGGATTCGGCGTGGCCTTGAGCGCCGCCGGCTCCGCCGGCGTGGCCGCGACGCTCTCGCCGGCGGTGACGAGCAGCGCGGCGGCGCCGATCATGAACGCGCGACGGTCGAGATAGATCGGCTCCGGCGTGACGTCCGAGTGCTTCAGCCTCATCCCTTCTCTCCCAGGAGACGGCGGATCATCGCCTCCGTCTCCTCGTACTCGCCCTCGCCGACGTGGCGGTAGCGGACGATCCCGCGCTTGTCCACGAGCACCAGCGTCGGCCACCCGCGCACGGCGTAACGGTTCCAGACCGCGAAGTCGTTGTCCTGCACGACCGCGTACTTGATGCCCAGCTCACGCACCGCATCGACGACCTTGTCGAACGGCTTCTCCCAGCCGAACTCGGGACAGTGCACGCCGATGATGGTCAGGCCCTGCGCCGCGTACTTGCCGTGCCAGTCCCGCAACTGCGGGATCACGTTTTTGCAGTTGTATCAGCCGAACGTCCAGAACTCGACGGCGACGACGCGGCCGCGGAGGCCCTCGATGCTCAACGGTGTGCTGTTGATCCACTTGCCGGCCGCGAGCTCAGGCGCCGGCCGGCCGGGCGCCGGCTGGGCGCCGGCCTCGCCGGCCACGGCGGCGACGACGAGGGCGGCGGCCGCGATCGCCCGGACGCCGCCGACGAGACGCGCGATGGTCATGCGCTCCTCCCCTCGGAACTACGTCGATTCTCGCACGGCGGATGGCGGCCGCCGCGCGGTAGAGTGGCGGCCGTGGCCGCCTGGTGCTCGATTGTCATTCCCGCGCGCAACGACGCCGCCGCGCTGGCGCACACGCTCGAGACCCTGGAGCGCCTGGACGACCGGCCCCGCGCGGAGATCGTCGTGGCCGCCGCCGGCGATCCCGACGGTACGACACGCGCGGTGGGCAAAAGGGTTCGTCTGCTCTGGCCCGAGGGCGCCACGCGCGCGGCCCTCATGAACGCGGGCGCGGCCGCCGCGGGCGGCGACGTCCTCTTCTTCCTCCATGCCGATTCGACTCCGCCGCCCGACGCGCTGGCGCGGATCGCGGCCGCGCTCGCCGACCCGCGCGTCGTGGGCGGCGCCTTCGAGCACCGCTTCGCCGAGCCGGCGTGGAGCCTGCGCGCGATCAATCTCGTCAACCGCATCCGCTATCGCTTCACGCGCAACTGGTACGGCGACCAGGGCATCTTCGTTCGTGCGGACGTCTTCCGGAGCCTGGGCGGCTATCGCGATCTGCGCCTGATGGAGGACCTCGACTTCTCGCAGCGGCTCAAGCGCCGCGGCCGCAGCGTCCTCGTGCGCGTCCCGCTCGTGACGTCGGGGCGGCGCTTCCTGGCGCGCGGGCCGTGGCGCACGTTCGCCTTCATCGTGTGGCTGCTGACGCGATGGACGCTCGGCCTGGACACCGAGCGCTACGCCGAGCGCTGGCGCGGCCGGGAGGACCGGACGCCGGGCGCATGATCGAGGAGCGCCACGGGTTCCCCGGGGCGCGACGAGCGCTGGGGGGTGGGGGGGGGCCATTTCGGGGCCCCCCACTATGCAGTCACACCACCTCGTCGGTCCGCGAGGTGGCCTCGCCGAAGCGTCCCATCGAGTACCCGGGCAGCCCCGCGTAGACCTCGTGCAGCCGCAGGTCGATCTCGCGGTTGGCGAGGGCGAAGAGGCTCCGGCCCGCGCGGTCGCCCTCCACCAGGAATGGACCGAGCCGCGCGACCTCGAGCACCCACATCGCCTGCGCGATGCCGAGCTCCTGGAGCCAGTGGACCTCGCGCACGCGGCGAATGCCCTGGCCATAGGCGGCACCCATGCCGTAGCCGACGGTGGTGAGGTACACCGCGCCGTGCGGGACGAACCACTCGCGGTACGCGAGCTCGGTGAGGCCGGCCTTGCCCACGATGACTTTCGCGCCGGAGCGCTCGAACCAGCGGCTCATCGACTTGCCGAAGCGGAACGATGCGGTGGCGGTCACCGCCTGCACCGCGTAGGTGCCGTCGGGACGGATGGCCGCCGCCGGCGAGCAGTGGAAGTTGACGTTGGTCGTCTCGCGGACGCCCGGCGGCATCGGCACGCCGCGCTCGACGACGTTGCGATAGACGCCTTCGCGTGCGGTGTAGAGAACGCCCGAGACGTAGACGACGTCGCCGAGCTCGAGCGAGGCGATCGCGGCGTCGCTCACCGGCGTGGTCAGGTGCACCTCACGCATCTTGACGTCTTCGAGGCGCGCGGGCGGGCCGCTCATTCGATCCCCTCGCGGCGGTAATAGTCGGTGAACCACTGCGGATCACTGCGGAACTCGACACGGCCGTCGGCGTGGATGCGCGCGGTGGCGCGCCGCGAGGACAGGCAGAACGCGTGGATGCCGACGGGCATGCCGCCCGTGTGCGTGAAGGCGATCTCGACGTGGGTGGCGACCACCAGCGACGTCCCCGCGAACCCCATGGCGCCGATACCGACGTAGTTGCCGAGCGCGGTCAGCTCGGCCTCGAGTTGCGCGGTGGCGGGATCGGGATGGCGGCTGCCGACCGTGCGCAGACAGGCCGCTTCCTTGCCGAGTCGCACGCAGGTGTCCTTGGCGCCGCCGAGGCCCAGGCCCATGATGGCCGGCTGGCAGGCGAGCCCGCGCTTGCCGAACTGCACGAGCGTGTCGACGAAGAAGCGCTTGATGCCGCCGATGCCGTCGGCGGGGAACAGCATCCGGTAGTCGCTGCCGAAGAGGCCACCCTTGTGCACGGTGGTGACGTCGATCCAGTCGGCGTCGGGCTCGAAGGCGTAGGTGACCTCGGGCGCGTGGGCGCCGACATTGTTGTTGTGGTCGGCGCGCGTGAGCGGGTGCACGCGGTTGGGGCGCAGCGGAACGGTGGCCGTCGCGTCCGCCGTCGCGCGGCGCAGCGCCCGCTCGAGGGCGACGAAGCCGCCCTCGACGACCGCCTCGTTGCCGGCGCGCACGTAGTAACGCGGCAGCCCCGTATCGGCGCACATGGGGCGCCGCTCGGCGGTCGCGATGTCCCAGTTGCGCTCCATCTCGGTGAGGACGAAGCGGGCTAGACGATTCTGCTCGCGCTCGCGCGCGGCCGCGACGCCGGCGCGGTAGTCGGCGGGGATGTCGATGGCGGCGCGCGCCATCAGCTCGCGGGCGGTGTCCTCGATGAGCTTGGAGGCAATCACGAGGGCCGGAACGCGCGCGCGATGAACTCGGGGAAGCGCGCCTCCAGCTCGGCCACGACCGCCTCACCCACGTCGCGCGCGCTGCCCGGCCGCTCGCCGCCGGGCAGGCGCGCCCACTGCTCGAGGTACGCGGCCTCGTCCTGCATTCCCAGCTGCATGGCCACGGAGTCGATGAGCGCCTGGAACTTCTCGCTGAGCGACAGGGTCACCTGCCCGGTGTCGTCGCGCGCCTCCACCATGGCGGGGATGTCGCGCCAGGCGACGATCTCCCACCGCGCCACGTCAGCCACCGCCCATGAACTGGGCCAGCAGCGTCACGCGGTCGCCGGGCTGCAGCTTGGAGTCGAGATCGTGGGCCACGCCGAGCACGGCATCGTTGACGAGGATCTCGATGTGCTCGCCGAGCTCCCGGCCGTGCCAGAGGGCCTCGTCGAGCTCGGGGAACCGGCTGCTGAACGCCTTGAGCAGCGAGCGGACGGTGGCGCCGGGCGGCAGCGGCTCCTCGAACACGCGCCGCGCCGCGCCGTCGCCGCCCACGAAGCGCGTGGGCCAGCCGACGATCTCGACGGGCGCGGTGGTCACCGCTCGGTGCGGCGGGGGCGTTCCGACTCTTTGAGGAACTCGCCCCGGCTGCGCAGGCGCTTCACGAGATCCTCGTACGACGAGGTGCGGATGATGCGGTCGAACTGCGCCCGGTAGTTGCCGATGAGGCTGATGTTCTCGATGAGGATGTCGTAGATCAGCCAGCGGTCGGTCTTGCGCAGCAGGCGCGCCTCGACCGGCACCTCCGTCTGCTGTCTCGTCATCACCTTGGCGCGCACGATGGCGTTGTCGCCGTCCACCTTCTCCTCGGTGAATCGCAGCCGCTCGCCGCCGAAGAGGTCGATCTTCGAGATATAGGTCTGCTCGAGCAGCTCCGCGAAGAGGTGCACGAACTCCTCGCGCTGCTGCGGGGTGCGCTGCTGCCAGTGCGGGCCGAGGGCGCGCCGGGCCGTCTCCTGCACGTCGAACACCTCGGTGGCGATCTTCCGCACGGCGGCGCGCCGCTCCGGCTTCTTGTCCTCGGCCTTGAGAGCGGGGTCTTCGAGGACCTTGAGCACCGCGTCGGTGTATTCGCGCACCTGGTCGGTGGGCGCGCCGGCCCGGGCGGGCGCGACGGCACCGGCGACGAGGGCGAGAGCGAGGACGACCACGCGCAACGATCGGGTCATGAAGGCGGCTCCTCCCGGGGCAGTATACCGTGCGTCCGCCCGGTGGCCGCGAGACTAGCGAACGACGGTCTTGAGGTGGGCCAGCACTTCCTTCTCGAACTGGTCGAGGCTCTGGCCGAACGTGTCACGGAAGTTGCTGTGCCGGTCCTGGCGGCGCTCGAACGACCTGAAGTAGTCGAGCATGCGCGGAAAGCCGTCGCGCTCGATCAGGTAGTCGGCCATCAGGAACGCCAGCTGGTAGGTGGGCAGCGAGCCTTCCTTGAGGTGGCGCACCGTGAAGCCGCGGGGGTTGCCGAGCGTCTCGAGGTCCAGCCGCGCGGCCACGAGCGCCGCGTGATTGCGGATCCCCGCGGTGGCCAGCGCGCGGCGGTTGGCCAGCGTGTCGAGGCCGAGGCGCTCGAGCGACGTGAAGGCCACCCACTCGGCCATGCCCTCGGCCAGCCACTGCTCGGCGCGGCCCTCGCCCTGCGCCATCTCGATCTGCGAGACGTGCGCGAGCTCGTGCGCGATGAGTCGCAGCCACTCGCGGCCGCGCGGCTGGGCGCCGTCGTCGTTGAGCAGGAGCTGCCGGCGCTTGCCGATGCCGACTGCGAACTCCGACAGCTCGGCGGCGCGCGTGGGCGCGACCTGCGCATCCTGCACGAGGCCGTGCTCGAAAGGCTGCCGCCCGCCGTACACGTAGAGCGTGAACGAGGCGGGCATCGGAAGCCCGAGGTCGCGGACCAGGATGGCCGTCAGCCCGCGCACGGCGGCTTCGTGGTTGTTGAGCGCGCGCGCGTCGCGCGGAACCGGGATCGTGGCGGGATCGATGCTGAACGGAATCACGACGCGCCCGGCGCCGCAGGTGGCCGTCACTGTCAGCGCGAGGAGCGCCGCGGTGCCCATCCGACGGTGGGAAAACCGTTTCATACCCCGCGGCATTTTCACACAGATGCGCCGTCGAAGGGAAGAACATTTCCCAATTCCAGGACGGTGTGAAAATTACAATGCTGCGTCGACGCGTGGTTGCGCCCGGGGGCCGGGGGGAGCCGGCCTCAGATCCTCACGTGTTCCGGGCGGACCCCGAGGCCGACCAGCCGCCCGGGCAAGCGCCGCAGCCACGGCACGCCCGCGAGCAGCCGCACCACCAGGACCGGCCGCAGCGCACGCCGGCGCTGCAGCACCGGGCGCACGACGCGGTTCTGCACGAGGAGCTGCAGCCGCTGCGTCACGCGCGTCGGCCAAGCGCGGCGGCGCTGCACGCGGGCGAGATCCGCGTCGCTCACGCGTCCCTCCCGCAGCGGCACGGCCAGGACATTGGCCGTGGCCACCGCATCCTGGATCGCGAGGTTGATGCCGACGCCGCCGACGGGCGACATCGCGTGCGCGGCGTCACCGATGCAGAGCAGTCCAGGCCGGTGCCAGCGCGTGAGGCGATCGACGCGCACGGTGAGGAGCTTGACGTCGTCCCAG
>Ga0209807_1000902_pt1 | contig 13861 bp, 14 predicted proteins | sample GraSoiAngelo_154_FD_186168 | JGI IMG/M metagenome (GOLD analysis project Ga0209807, IMG submission 186168) | Grasslands soil microbial communities from the Angelo Coastal Reserve, California, USA - 14_1009_13_20cm (SPAdes) (version 2) | ecosystem: Environmental > Terrestrial > Soil > Grasslands ... | reverse complement strand
CGACAAAGGATTTCCGACCGACCATCACAATCGGCGCACCAGCTCGCGCGAGCATGCCGCCAAAATAGCCACCCACGGCACCGGCTCCAACAACAGCAATTCGTGGCCAATCCAGTATCTGAGTCATCTAGTTCTCCGGGCGATGGCAGGATCATCTGCCTTTTTCAGAGTCCCGCCAATTGCTTGTTGAAGTAACGCATCCGCAATTTAGCGCTTTGGCCACGCGCGCAATGCGATTTGCGCAACTCGACGAAGCTGATTGTGACCAGCGCCGTCGGGTCCCGAAAAATTTAGTAAACGGCGTCTGGGAGGCGGTCTCTTTAGGTAAGAGCAGCCAAAAGCTCGCTTAATTCGATTCTGACAATGCTCGTAGCCGTATCGCTAACGCCATATGGCAGGATGAGTTGCCATTGTGGACGAGCGACCCGCAGGCGTAAACGACATTGGGAACGTAGCCTTTCCGCTCATTCCCTTCCGGTCTCAAGAGCGGCTCTTCCATCTGGCCAATGATTCTCGCACCGTCAGTGCGTTTCGGCATCAGCTCGTTGCTCGATCTGCTCCAAGCTTGGCTGGGCGCTGCGAATCCAGTCGCGTGTATCATTGAGCTCGTTCTCATCCACGGGGATCGCCCGCGGGATTTCTTCTGCTCTTGCTACCATCTTCCCGCCGAATTTCACGGGTTTCGCGCGTTTGATCGAGAACTTCCAGTGATGCCCGAAACGATAGAGCGCATAAAACATCGTCTTCGCTTCTACAGCGCCCACGCCACTGCAGCGCATTGCATTGTAAAACATCCGGTCGCAATCCTGCCATGGGCGATTGCGTTGCTCATAGGCGACATCGTGCAGCACGGAGGCATTCCGATATTTTCCTTCAAACGGTCCGCCCATTACCGACCAAAGCGAGCGCGGAATTGACACGCCGTCCACTATTGACCCAGCAGGCGCGACCCAGATGAGTCCGTGCGGATCGGTGTATCGCAACTCGCTCAACAAAGTCATCGTGCGACCGTCGGCATTCCAACGCGTCTCCGGTTCGCCGCTGTAATAACCCCACGGATTCGATTGCGCCGCGCCAGTTGTCGAACTCGGATTTCTTCCCGAAGCACATGCTGTCAAGAGAACCACGCTTACCAGAACGAGGCTCTTGAATTTTACTTTCATTATCGATCCAGCCGACCCCCGCTTGCCATCTCAATGCCCGATTATCGCCGGAGGGCAAACCGGTCCCGGCTGGCGGTTTTGTGGTTCTGGAATCGACGGCAGAATCGGCTCGCCTTCAGTTTGTTTTCGGTAAGGCTGGAGATAGAACATCATGAACACGCCAATCACGACGAGCAACGAGCCAATCCATTTCAACAACCAGCCCGGATCGCGCAAAATCTGCACCGTGCTTTGGGCGAGATTTTCCGGATTCCATGATGCTTGCGAAATTTTGTAAGTGAGTCCAGTCCACGTGCGCCACCATGCGCCAGGATAGCTGAATGGATTGTTCATCCAGCACGAGCCGGTGGCAGTTTGGCCGTCGGCAGTGACGACGCGCAGCGTACTTTTGAAACCGGCCGGACTGTCGCTTCCCTCATTTCGTTTCACTTCGAAGTCGAGCAACTCGAGTCCGATCGGCAGCGGAACGGTTTTCCAGCCGTAGGCGATCTGCGTTTCCTCAGGCGAAGTGGGCACAGCGATCTGCCAGCCGGCCGGAACCCACTGCTCAAATTTTTCTCCGTTTTGTTGGATCTGAATTCTCACGCCATCGGGAAAATCCGCTGCAGCTGGCGAGGTCGATGTTTTCTCCGCTCTTACCGGCGTGAAATCCATCCATTGCCCGGCGTGCGACATGACTTTATCGACGACAAGCTGCCAGTCCGCCCAACCCGTCGAGAGTGGCTTGTTCAGCTCGATCTTGCCGGACGATTGGCCATTCTTTCGCGAGGCGAGTTCGTAGGTAATCGCGCCATCGTCGGCGATAAAGAGCGTAAGATGATTTGGTGCTTCTTCTCCGCGGGCCGGCATCGTCGGCGGGCCGCCAGTCGTAGTCAATTCTTTTCCATTTCCATGGGGATTTGTTGCAGCCGCGGCAACGGGAACGCCTTTGCCGCGGATCGTAACGAGAACTGCCGGATTTTTCGGCTGATCCGTCACCGAACTCGGTTTGCCATCCTGAATCCGAAAATCCGGCCAGTAATTGTCGATCTTGAGAGTAAACGGAGTTCCATTGATTTGGACATCGCGTCCAAGATTTTCCGCGACATCGAAGCTGTTTTCTTTTCCGTCCAGCAAAATTACGACGCGACCCTTGTTTCCATTTTGCGGCGGATCAAGCCGGACTTTCGCGCCGGCGCTCCCGCCTTTGGCCGCGCGTCCAATCTGTTCTTCGGGCGCCTTGCTGAATGCAAAGATCGATTCCTCAAGCTCGACTTCTTCTCCGCTTTTGCTCGGCTGCGTAATTGTGCGCTCGTCTGGACGGCTCGGCGATCGGTCCCTACCAACATCCGGTGCGATGCCGCGCTTGAACTCGATATTTGCCAAGCCCATCGAAAAATTTCCGTGCTGCGGGTCGCCGGCTAGCAGCCAGCTATCGAGGTGCTGGTTCATTATGGCAGTCGAAATCGCAAAATGGAGCGCGGGCGCACCACCGTCGGTCAGCGGTTTCGGATTCAGCTTTCCTTCTATTGCGGAAGCGTAATTGACGATCTGTAAACGCGCGCCGGACGCGAGGCGGCCAAGATCGCGCGGATGCTGTGGAGTAGGCGGATGATGCAAAAATTCCGCGGGATATCCTTTCACAATCCCGTCCACGTCATGCACGCGTAGCTGATGTTGATCTACCAGCAGGCGATTCGCGGGTGGATCGCCCTTAAAAATGGTGATTGTTCCCTCGGTTCCCCAGATCCGGCCGATGAGCGATCCGATCAGCAGCGTGATGATGCCGAGGTGCGTGATGAGAAATGCGAGATGATGTTTGCGCCACGGCCAGCGCGAGAGCGCGGAGACAGTGAGATTCGCCCCGAGTAGGACGAGCCAGAGATTAAACCAGGGCGCGCCGTAAACGTACGCGCGAGCGACCTTCGCATCGAAACTCGATTCGTAAATCGTTCCTACGATCGCGGCGATGATCAGGACCGCAAGCAAAACGACCGCGAGCTTGAGCGAGGCAAAAAATTCGAAGACCGGATTGATTTGCCAGCCCGGTTGCTCGGATGAATTCGCAAAGTTCGCGACGGCGAGGGTGCCGTCGTCAGCACGCGCGGCGCGTGCGCTCCCCAGACCTTCCCGTGAATTCGAATTCGCCATGCGAAGATCGATATCTTCTGCGAGAACGTGTGTGCGTTCAAACAGAAGCTGGATCGGCCGCTCCGCGGGCGATGCTAAAATAAATGCGGCTTCGCCGTCTAGATTAGCATCGAGCAACCCACCTTTACTACCATACGGCGCACCGTGGGGGACTGCTCGATCCACCTACTCTGCGAAATCGCGTAGTTGTTCGTCCAAATGCCAGACGATCAACGCGTCCACGCTTTCCAGCGTTTGCGAATTGGCCTTGAGTAATCGTCGATGTCGATCTTTTTCAACCGTTTAACGCCGTCTTTCACCGCTTCGGTCGAGGTTTCGTACTTCTCCCTGGCTGATTTAAAGAGCGGCCATAAGAAAGGAAGCGAGAGAAAGCTCCAGTTCAGATTTCCGAGCGGGGACTTTACCTCGACTTCGGTTTTAGGCTCGCTCGCATAGCGAATTGCCAATCCGACAGCGATTCCAAGACCCAGGGCACCGAGGATGGTCGGCATTGGATTTTCCCGCACGAAGTATTCCGTCCTCTCGCGCGCCCGGCCCGCTTTTTCTTTTGTTCCCTCCCACGTGTGAGTCATTGCCGTGGAAAATTTATTTTGTGTCCGACGAAACTGCTCGCGCCCACCCGAGCCAAATTCTTCTTCGCTCGACTGCAGCGGCGTCGGAAGCGGTTCGTCCCTCGTAATGTCGTCGTTATTGGGATTGATCATACAAATAGTTCGCAAATGGTGGCGGCAGCGCGTCCCTCAATCTCTTCACGTCCGCTCCGACAGCGATTGTCGCAACCAATGGAAGGGCGAGGCACGAAGCGGGCAACCAACGTGAACTAAAAAGCCGTCCAAAAAAATCCGGCCCGCGTGATCCTTGTAGCGGCGCTCTATTTGTCGCGCTCTAGCTTTGGCGAAAGCGGATGACCGCCGATTTGCGCTTGTTCGGCGCGAGTTTAGGTCTGGGATTGGCTGTTTTCGTTCACGGCGCGAGCCGTTCGATCAACCAACTGCCGTCACTCTGTAACCGGTAACGAAATCGATCGTGCAGGCGATTTGGACGCCCCTGCCAGAATTCCATGACATCCGGTTTTACTCGGTAACCACCCCAGTGTGGCGGCAACGGAATAGGCTTGTCGCCGTAGCGCTCGGTCATTTCGGCCATTCGCGCATCCAATACACGACGTCCATCGAGTACTTCACTCTGGCGCGAGGCCCAGGCGCCGAGCTGGCTGCCGACCGGTCGCGAACGAAAATAGCGCTCCGATTCTTCGCGCGAAGTTTTTTCCGCTTTCCCGCTGATGCGAATTTGTCGATCCAGTTCGATCCAATAAAATGCCAGCGCCGCGTAAGGATTGGCTTCGAGCTGCACGCCCTTTTCGCTTTCGTAATTCGTGAAAAACACGAAGCCGTCTGAATCGAAGCCTTTTAATAATACGATTCGCACGGTTGGTTTGCCGTCGTGCCCGGCGGTGGCGAGACTCGTCGCGTTAACGTCGCGAATCTCAGCTTCGATCGCTGCGGTGAACCAGTTTGAGAATTGTTTGATCGGATCAGGATCAAGATCGCGACGGCGCAATCCATGCGCCGCGTGCTCATAGCGGGAAGCAATAGGATCTCGTGGCGTCTCCATTCTAAGAACAACAGGTGCGCACCATATTGCGAGGCAAGAAAATTGTCGACCAGTGGCTCAAAGCCGCGGGACGGCTCACAGCGCCGTGGTTACAGTTGAAACGGCGGTTTCGCGAGCGGGCGCCGACAGTTGGCGCAGCTTCTCGACGACTTTCGGTACAATCTCAATCGCGCGGTCGATCTGCGACTCCGAGTTATACCGGCCAAGTGAGAAGCGCAGGCTGCGCCGCGCGCCGTCGCCCCTCGAATCCATTGCGCGCAGCACGTGCGACGCTTCCTGTGACCCCGTCCGGCATGCCGAGCCGGCCGAGCAACAAATGTGGTGTCGATCCAATAACAGCAGTGCCGCAGGCGATTCGATTTCTTCGAATGAGAAACTCGATGTGTTTGGCAGTCGCGCGGCACCAGCGCCGTTAACCGATGCGCCGGGTACGTTTTCGAGAATCGTTTTTTCAAACCGGTCGCGCATCGCACGAACTTGCGTTTGTTCTTGCGAGAGATATTCGGCGGCGCGTTCGGCTGCCTTTCCCAAACCAACAATCGACGCGACATTTTCCGTTCCCCCACGACGCCCGTTTTCCTGACCGCCACCCACGATCAATGGGCTAAAACGCGTTCGCCGATTGACGTAAAGTGCACCGATACCTTTTGGTCCATGAAATTTGTGCGCGGAGAGGGAAAGGAAATTGATTGCCGTATTGCGAAGGCGAATCGGAATTTTACCGACTGCTTGCACGGCATCGGTGTGAAACAGCACGCCTTTCGCCCGGCATATTCCCGCGATCTGCTCGACTGGAAATAAAACACCGGTCTCGTTGTTCGCCCACATCATCGAAACGAGTGCCGTTTCCGGGCGTATCGCCGCCTCCAACTCGGCGAGATCGACATTTCCATCCCGATCCACCCCAACGAAGGTGACCTCGCAGCCGCGTTTCGCGAGGTCCTGGCAAGGGCCCAACACAGCACTGTGTTCTACAGCGCTTGTGACCACGTGTTTTCCGCGGGGATCGTTTTGCAGCGCCGAGTTGATCATCGCATTGTTCGATTCCGTTCCGCCGCTCGTGAACACAATTTCCGAAGGCTCACATCCGAGCAGCGCCGCGAGCCGTTCACGGGCCAAATCGAGAGCCTTCCGCGCTCTTGCCGCGAATGCATAACCGCTCGAAGGATTGCCGTAATGCTCCATCAAAAACGGCAGCATCTCCTCGATCACGCTTGGATCGAGCTGCGTCGTCGCGTTGTTATCGAGGTAAATCAATTCGTCCGCCGTCGCCGTCATGATCAAATCTTAGGAACAGAATCGCAAGCCGAACCATTGCGACAGATCGCAAAATAGGCGAGCGTAAAATATAATTCTGTCTAAATTGCGCCAATGATTTGGAAATTGGCGAACCCGCAGCTGCGTGATCTTGCGGTTTATGAGCCAGGCAAGCCGATTGAAGAGACCGCGAGCGAACTCGGGGTCCATCCGGAGGCAATCATCAAACTCGCCTCGAACGAGAATCCACTGGGGCCATCACCCAAAGCGATCGATGCAATGCGCGCCGCGTTGGAAAACGCGCAGTTTTATCCCGATGGCGGAAGTTTTTATCTGCGCGAGGCGCTTGCCGCAGGGCTCGGTTTCACCCCGGAGAACATCATTCTGGGTAACGGATCGAATGAGGTGATCGAATTCCTCGGGCATGCCTTCCTCCATCGCGGGGATGACGTGATCACGTCCCAATACGCCTTTATCGCCTATAAATTGATCGCGACCCTTTTCGGCGCGTGCACGATTGAAACGCGAAGTCCGGATTATGAGCAAGATCTTGAAGCGATCCTGGATGCGATCACGCCAAAGACGCGCGTGATTTTCATCGCAAATCCCAATAATCCCACCGGTGCTTTGATTTCGCAGGGCAAGATCGACAAGTTCATGTCGCGCCTCCCGGAAAATATCATTGTTGTTTTCGACGAAGCGTATTTCGAGTTCCTCGATAATCCTCCTGACACGCTCGAATACGTTCGCGAAGGCCGGAACGTCGTGGTTCTGCGCACCTTCTCGAAAATTCACGCGCTCGCCGGTTTGCGCATTGGTTATGGCGTCGCGTGCTCCGATTTAATCGCCGTGCTCGAGAAAACGAGGCAGCCATTCAACGTCAATTCCATCGCTCATGCCGGTGCGCTGGCCGCGCTCGAAGACAAGGCCCATCAGCACGAAACCAAGCGTGTTGTCGATCAAGGCCGTGCTTATCTGCAAGAACAATTCGCAGCAATGAAACTCCATTTTGTGCCGGGCGCGGCAAATTTTATAATGGTCCACGTCGACGACGCGACCGCTGTCTTTCAGAAATTGCTCGCCAGAAAAATTATCGTGCGCCCGCTTAAAGGCTACCAATTGCCGGAATGGGTGCGCATTTCCGTGGGCACGATGGAACAAAACAAGCAATGCATCGCCGCGCTGAAAGAGATTTTTCCAAAACATCGACAAGTCTGACCGCAGGAAAGGAACCGTTTGTGCCGGGCGACACTATCGCCGCGATTTCAACGCCCGCCGGCGAGGGCGCGATTGCGCTGGTGCGAATTTCTGGCGTGAACGCGATTAAAATTGCAGACCAAATCTTCCGCGGCAAAGAAAAGCCGTCGCGATTTCCATCCCATGTTCAGCATTTCGGCGAGATCGTCGATGGCGAGGGCCAGTTGATCGACCAAGTGGTGCTATCGATCCATCGCGGGCCCGCCAGTTACACCAGCGAAGATTTGGTCGAGATCAGTTGTCACGGCGGAACGCTGGTCAGCGCACACGTGCTCGAAGCTTGTCTGCGCGCGGGTGCACGCCCAGCGCGCCCGGGTGAATTCACCGAGCGCGCATTTCTCAATGGCAAAATGGACCTGACCCAGGCCGAAGCAGTTATCGATCTGATTCGCGCCCGGACCGATCTCGCATTGCGTTCCGCCACCGAGCAGCTCGAAGGCAGGCTCGGCGACAAGATCAGGAAAATCGGTGACGAATTGGTTTCGATGATCGCGCACATCAACGCCTCGATCGATTTTCCGGAGGAAGGCATCACGCCGGACGAAGGCGAAACGTTTCTGGCGCGCCTGGATTTGGTTTGCGACGAAATTACAGGCCTGCTCGCGACGGCCGATCAGGGCCGCATTCTGCGCGAAGGCGTGCGGGTCGTGATTTATGGTGCGACGAATGCCGGTAAATCGAGCTTGCTGAATCGGCTTCTTGGTTACGAACGCGTGATCGTAAGCGAAACGCACGGCACCACGCGTGATACGATCGAAGAAATGATCAATCTTCGCGGAGTGCCAATCCGCTTGCTCGATACCGCCGGCCTGCGAACATCAACAAACGCACTCGAGCAGGAAGGAATTGCTCGCACGGAAAAATCGTTGCAAACAGCGGACCTGCGCCTTCACATCGCAGATCGCAACGCGCCACAGCCTTCGCATTTTGAGGAGTGCGCCGGCAATGTGAGCGAAATTGTGCTCTTGAACAAAAGCGATCTGCCCGAACACTTGGATTGGAAAAGTTTCGATGCGCTGCGTATTTCATGCGCGACGGGAGAAGGTCTGGCAGAGCTCGAAAACAAAATTCTGACGCGCATTACCAAACAAAACCTGAGGCCGGAAAGCACCGTCGCGATTAACACTCGTCATCGCGATTGTTTGCGCCGCGCGCTGGAATCGTGCAATCGCGCCCGAGCAGCGATGCGCGATGGGCTGACCGCGGAATATGTCGCAGTGGATCTGGACGAAGGATTGCGTGCCGTCGGAGAAGTAATCGGCGCTGTGGATGTCGAACAAATCCTCGATTCCGTTTTTGGCCAATTTTGCATCGGGAAATGAAAAATGCCTACGAGCGATTCGTCAGGCCGCTGCTCTTTTCCCTCGATGCTGAGGCTGCCCACGATCTGACAGTCGCCTTTCTGCAGGGCGCTTCCCACCTCGATCTTGTGTTGCGTGCGCTCAAAATTTTTCGGCCACTGCCGAAACCGAAGACGGTTTTCGGCCTGGAATTTCCAAATCCGATCGGACTCGCGGCTGGTCTGGATAAAAACGGCGTCGCCCTGTCCGCCTGGGCGGCGCTCGGATTCGGTTTCATCGAAATCGGCACGGTCACCGCCAGGCCCCAGGCGGGAAACCCCAGCCCGCGCATCTTTCGTTTCCCTGAACAACTAGCGTTGATCAATCGCCTCGGCTTCAACAATGACGGCGCGGATGCTGTCGCGGAACGGCTGCGCAAGCTGCGCGCGAGCGGACGATGGCCCGCGGTTCCGGTCGGGATCAACATCGGGAAATCGAAAGCCACGCCGCTCGAGAAAGCAACGGATGATTACCTCTACTCCTTCCGATTGCTTCGTGAATTTGCCGACTACATCGCGCTAAATGTCAGCTCGCCAAACACGCCAGGCTTGCGAGATTTGCAAGCAGCTGCTGCACTTTCGCAATTGCTTCGCGCGATTGGCGATGAAAATCGGAAAAACACGAAGCCGATGCTTGTAAAAATTGCGCCAGACCTTTCGATGAGCGAATTGGAAGAGCTCGTCGCAACCTGCGAACAAAATGAAATTGCCGGAATTATCGCAACAAACACGACGCTCGATCATTCATCGGTTCCACCCGAACGTGATCAGGCAGGCGGCTTGAGCGGCGCGCCGTTACGCGAAAAATCGACGACACTGGTCCGCGCAATTGCCGCAAGATCGACAATTCCAGTGGTCGCTTCCGGCGGAATTTTCGACGCGAAATCCGCCCAAGAAAAATTCGAGACGGGGGCCCAGCTTCTTCAGGTTTACACCGGCTACATTTATCGCGGTCCGGGGCTTCTCCAGGAGATCATGGAAAATCTTAGGTAGTATCGGATTTTCTCCTTGTCGATTGCAGTCACATCATCGTGCCCGTACATCAAATCGTCTCCGGCCTCGTCCGGCTTGACACGCGCAACAACGTGCTGGCGCGATTCATCTTTAAGGAGGTGAAAACATGTTACGTTGGGCTGTAATCTTTTTGGTAATCGCACTGGTGGCGGCGTTGTTTGGATTTACCGGCATAGCTGCCGCGGCGGCCGGAATTGCCAAATTTCTCTTCTTTCTGTTCCTGGTGATTTGCCTGATCTTCTTTATCATCGGCATCTCGGCAGCCAGAAGAATCCCATAAAGTTATCGAAGCGACCCGGCAGCTGCTCGAAGGAGCAGCTTGCTAGGGCGATGCGGAAGGCTGCGTAACGGGAGACTCTTGCGGGCCGCGGCCGTGATGCCAACGGCGGTGCCGCGACTCGATTTCTTGCAATTTTAGTCGCTGGTCGTCTGTGAGATTAGCAGCCATTTCCCGGTGCGCGTTGATCATGATTTCGTGAACCCGCCGCCCAGTATCGCGTCTGATTTCTGCAAGCTGGGCGGCTGTTTTGTCGATAATCGGCGATATTTTGGAAACCTGTTCCGGCGTCAGATTCAATTCCGTGCGGAGCCTGTCTCGCATTCTTATGCCCATTAGTCCTGGCTGATGAAATTCAAAAAAAAGATGCCGCGCGTACGCCGCACCAAAAAAAGCGCCCGTCATCCCACCCGCGATAAAAACGAGGAGGAAGCCGGCAATTAATTTCCACTGTAATGCGCGGTTCATTGTGAAAATTCATCCTGAATCGCCGAATCTGCGATCGCGAATTCATTTGTGAGAGATTCATCGATTTCCCGGCTTTGGCCGGCTTCGCGAACCGCCGCAATCGTCGATACAATGATGACTGCGACCGACACCAAAGCGATGCGCCGAAGCAGAGGCATCACGCCGTTGGGCTGCTTCGCACTTGCGCGCCAGAGCGCGACCACTCGCGTATCGAATCCAAACGGCATCGCTGACGGAACATCGTCGCGAGCCTCCGCTGCTGATCGCAGCAATCGATCGATTCTTGGATTGACATCGTTCATAAATTTTCCCTGGCCGAAATTTTGGCGAGCTGATTCTTCATTTTCTGCCGGGCTCGATAGGCCCGCACTTTGACGAGGGCGGCGCTCCAGCCTGTGATTTTGCGGATTTCTTCCACGGAATGTCCCTGCAAATAAAGCAAATCGATCGCCAGGCGTTCAACTGGTTTTAGCGCGGCAAGAAGATGCTCGACCAATTCTCGCGACGCAAAGCGCTGGTCCGGGGCGAGCTCGCTGGAGGAGGTTGCGAGATTTTCGACCACGGCTTGCTCCTCTTCGCTCAAATCGGCGTGACGAAGCTCGGGCCTTATTTTCTCCGACTCAATTTGATTCAGGCAAGTGTTCACCGCAATGCGCGAGACCCAGTGTTCCAGCGGCACCTTGCCGGAAAATTGAGATAATTTTTGAAAAACTTTGATGAAAATCATTTGGCAAAGGTCCTCCTCGGCCGTTCGGCGCGGGCGATGCGCGCGCACCAATTTGGCAACGAGTGGATAAAGCTGCCGCACCAGCGCGCGAGCCGCCTCATCATCATGCTGGAGCGCAGCTTTAACCAGCGCGCTTGCATGAGAATCATCCATGTAATCGAGAGCGCGTCCACACCAACACCTATGACAGGTGCCGGTGAATGGCGGTTACAATTTCTTCAGCTGAATCTACAAACAAAATGTAACCGGCGAGATCCCTCTCCGGTCATTAGCTACAGAAGCGCAAAAAAGCGCGCAGCAAACAACAAACTAAAAAAACTAAAAGAAATATGAAACGAAACCTAATGACACTTGCAGCCGTGGGTGCGATCGCCCTCGGCGGCTTTGTTGTGGCACAAGCTCAACCCGGCCACGGCGGGGGTGGTGCATGGCATGGACACGGATTTGGGCTTGAACACCTGACCAAGGAGCTGAACCTGACCTCCGATCAGCAGACCAAGGTCCAGCCGATCATCGATCAGGCCAAGCCGCAAATCGCCGCGATCCATCAGGAGGCGATGCAGAAGATGAAAGCGGTCATGGATAGCACTACGTCGCAGATTCGTCCGCTGCTCACCGCCGATCAGCAGAAGAAGCTTGATGACATTCAGAAGGCTCATCAAGACATGATGAACGCGCACAAAGAACTTCACGACGCAATCCAGGAATAAACTTCCTTTCATTCGCAGGGGGACGGCGGCGATCGGGAACGATTGCCGCCGCTTTTTTATCCAAGTAAAGATCACCGGCAGCTCGGCGATCCTGGCGTCAAAGCGGCGGCTCCGGTCGTTTTTCCGACTTTCCTACCCACGAAAGCAGCAGCGTAATTACACCCAATGAGGCCAGGACCGCCGCGACAGCAAATCCGGCCGTGGAGATCTCCAAACGTGAATGAAAATCCATTTTTAACCGGGCAGCCATGCCGATCAGAAAGAACAAAAGAGCCATGTAAAAGAGAATTACGCTGATCGCTTTGCGAGTGTCGGATGACATTTTCATCGCCGGAATTGTATGGCGTCTGCGTCAGACGCCAACTCTAATCGGCGTTTTCTTCCAATTCGCAGACATCGAATTAAGCTGAGCGAATGAGAAAGTTCGTTCAGTGGATCTCGACATCAGTTCTTCTCGCGACCGCTGCAGACATTGCCAATTCCCAAATTGATCGGATTACTGGGAGGAATTTCGCCACGCGGTCCGAAGTCCTGGCACGGCACGGAATGGTTTGCACAAGCGTGCCTGCGGCCACGCAGGTTGGCCTCGATATCTTGAAGCGTGGTGGCAGCGCCGTGGATGCGGCGATCGCCGCGAACGCCACGCTCGGCTTGATGGAGCCAGTTTCCAATGGAATCGGCGGCGATCTTTTCGCCATCGTTTACAGCGCGAAAGAGAACAAACTCTATGGACTAAATGGCAGCGGACGCTCCCCGCTCGGCTTGAGCTACGAGCAAATGAAAGCCGAGCTCGACAAGCTGAATCGCAAAACAATTCCGCCGTTCGGCATGTTGCCTATCGCGGTGCCCGGCACGGTGGATGCCTGGGCTGAGCTGCAAAAAAAATTCGGCAAGCTCAAATTGAGTGACGATCTCGCACCGGCGATTCGTTGTGCCGAGGAAGGTTTCCCGGTCACCGATCTCATCGCGTATTATTGGGCGTTTGGTCCGCGGCTTTACAAAGCTTTGCCCGGCGCATTCCTGGAAACGTACACGCTTGATGGCAAAGGCCGCACGCCGGCGAAAGGCGATATTTTCAAAAATCCGGCGCTCGCAAGAACACTGCGATTGATCGGCGAGAAAGGTCGCGACGCTTTTTATAAGGGCGACATCGCAGACAAGATCGACATCTTCATGCAGCAGAGCGGTGGCTTTCTGCGCAAAACGGATTTCGAAAAGCACACGAGTACGTGGGTCGATCCGGTTTCAACGAACTACCGAGGCTTCGACGTTTTTGAATTGCCGCCGAATGGACAAGGGATCGCCACGCTGCAGATCCTGAACATTCTCGAAGGATTCGATCTGAAAGCGATGGGCCGCAATTCGCCGGAAACGCTGCACACGATGATTGAAGCGAAGAAAGTCGTCTGGGCGGACCGCGCGAAGTATTACGCGGACCCGGCATTCGCGAAAATTCCCCTAACCAAACTCCTTTCGAAAGAATACGCGGCTGAGCGGCGGAAGTTAATCGACCCAACTCGCGCGGCAAAAACGGTGGCTGCCGGCAAGATCGACCATGGCGACACGATTTACATGTGCACGGCTGATGACGAAGGCAACATGGTCTCGGTCATTCAGAGCAATTATCGTGGGATGGGCAGCGGGATCGTGGTGCCCGGCCTCGGTTTCATGTTTCAGGATCGCGGCGAACTTTTTTCGATGGATCCGGCTCACGCGAACGTTTACGCGCCGGGCAAACGTCCTTTTCACACCATTATTCCTGGATTCGTGATGAAAGATGGCAAGCCGTGGGAAGCATTCGGTGTGATGGGCGGCGGCATGCAACCACAGGGGCATGTGCAAGTGCTCACGAACCAGATCGATTTTGGTTTGAACGTGCAGGAAGCCGGCGACGCTTCGCGCTGG
>Ga0209807_1000891_pt1 | contig 13914 bp, 17 predicted proteins | sample GraSoiAngelo_154_FD_186168 | JGI IMG/M metagenome (GOLD analysis project Ga0209807, IMG submission 186168) | Grasslands soil microbial communities from the Angelo Coastal Reserve, California, USA - 14_1009_13_20cm (SPAdes) (version 2) | ecosystem: Environmental > Terrestrial > Soil > Grasslands ... | reverse complement strand
CCCAGCAAAGGCCGCCCAAGTGTTCACGCCCATGTCTTTGTCGATCTTCACGCCGTGCATTTTCGCCGGGCGGCCGATTGTGAATTTCACCATTCCATCCTTCGATTCGCTCTGCATCCCGAAGATCTCGTTAAGAGGTGCAGCGGTGATCGAATTCTTTTCGGGCAGGGATGGTTCCCCAACCACCGAAAACGATTCCGCTGGTTTCGCGTTCGGCCCGCGGATTGCTTTGGTCGTGTCGTAAACTTTTTTAACCGCGCTCGCTAACTTCTCGGTCGTGCCTTCGCCTTCGATGTGCATGAAAAAGACTTTGGGTTGATCGAAGAAGAAATGATTATGCAGTGCGGTCACGCTAAGTCCATTGTCCAGCGCAGCTGTCATCGCGGCATTGACTTCGTCTTCAAAGAGAACGGTGTCGCCCATCACCATCGCCTTGTCGTTTTCGCCGGTAAACGCTGCCCATGTTCCGAGCCCCATGAACGGCGGCATAGTCCACCCATCGACGGCGACTTTCACGTCGTTGCGCGGGGAAGTGATTTTGTAAACGCCTTCCTTTTCGTTCATCTTTCCCTTGAGGCCGGTGAGATCGTCGATTTTCGCGGTATTGAGCGCCGCCCGGCCGCTGATGATCGTCGCCGCAAGAATCGTAGCCAAGATAAAGAGCTTTTTCATTGCTGAAGCGGCTGCTTCTGGAGCGATTGAACGCTCCAGAATCGTCGCGATTCGATTAGTACTTCTCGCCTTTTTCTTTGTGCTCTTTGCTCTCGTTGTGTTTGCTCAGGACTTTGCCGTTCGCATCCATTTCGACGCCCAGCTGCTTGCCGTTTTTGTCGATGACGGCTTCGAAGTTGTTGCCTTCTTTCTCCCAGCGGACAATTTTGCCACCTTTAGCCTCGCTCTCGGCCGCTTGTTGCACCGCAGCGGGAACATTCGACTGGCTGATGGTTTGCTCTTCGTGGCCTTTCTCCTTCGCAAGTGCAAATGGCATGCAGAGCGCCACTCCTACTGCGAAAACGGATGATGTGATGATTGTTTTCATATTTGTCTTTCGCATACGAAACGTGGGTTGGATGTAAGCGCAAATAATGCCTGCAATACGTATTTCATTACATCGTGAGACGTGATGAAAGCGACCTCGTGGCTCTTGCTTCTCTATAGTTTACCGACCAATCGCAATACCGAGCGAGTCGCAGTCTGGCGCCGATTGAAGAAGATGGGTGCGGTGCAGATCAAGACCTCGACTTATCTGTTGCCGGACGAGCCGGCGCAACACGAGCAATTTCAATGGCTCGCTCAGCAGATTCGCGACTACGGCGGCGATTCGACCCTCGTTCGCGCCCACGAAATCGAGGGTCTCACCAGAGACGAGATTGTTTCGCTTTTTAACGCCGGGCGCGACAAGGAATATGTCGATCTAAGAAAGGCGCTGCAGGATTTTATTTCGCGCCGGCGAAGATCGGATGCCGAGTTGACTGCAATCGAGTTGGAGCGGTTGACCAAGCAGTTCCGCGAGCTTCGCCAAATCGATTTCTTCGACAGCACGCGTGGGCATGAAGTCGCCATGTTGCTTCGGCGCGCCGAAGGACCACAACGCCAGCGAAGACTCCAAACACTGGATGCGAAGCAATATCGCGGGAAAACATGGCTGACCCGGCCGCGGCCCGAGGTCGATCGGGTCGGCTCCGCCTGGTTGATCTCCAAGTTCATTGATCCGAAGGCGAAATTTGTCTTCGCCCCAAGCGCCCAAAGTGTTCCGGATACGATTCCGTTCGACATGTTGGATGCCGAATTCTCCCACCATGGGAACAACTGCACGTTCGAAACGCTCATCAAGCGTTTTGCCATCTCAGACAAAGCCGTCGGAAAAATTGGCGAAATGATTCATGACGCCGATTTGGACGACGCGAGATTTCAGCGCGTCGAATGTGTGGGAATTGATCGCGTGCTCAAAGGCTGGGCAAAAGAGGGTCTAGTTGACGATGAAATTCTGCGTCGAGGTTTTGAGTGTTTTGACGCCCTCTACGCATTTTTGCAAAAGCGATGAATAAGGCCTCGGCACAACTTGCAGTCGCGGAAGGTGGACACCAAACAAGTCATCCAAGGTTTCGCGAAGCCTTCCGCTTTTGGCTCAAGCTTGGCTTTGTTTCCTTTGGCGGACCGACCGGCCAGATCGCGATGATGCACACGGAGGTCGTGGAGAACAAGAAATGGATCAGCGAAAGGCATTTTCTCCACGCGCTGAATTTCTGCATGCTCCTGCCGGGCCCGGAAGCGCAGCAACTTGCCATTTATATCGGCTGGCTTTTGCACAAGACGCGGGGTGGCATCGTTGCCGGCGCCCTCTTTGTCATTCCATCGATCTTCATTCTCTGGGCGCTCAGTTACATTTATGTGTCCTACGGTCACGTTCCGTCGATTGCCGCGATCTTTTACGGACTGAAGCCGGCCGTGCTCGCGATTGTCGCCGCGGCCGTGATCCGCATTGGCAGCAAAGCGCTCAAGAACGCCGTCATGTGGGCAATCGCCATGGCGGCGTTCGTGGCGATTTATTTTTTCCGCGTGCCATTTCCATTGATCATCATCGGCGCCGGAATCATAGGACTCATTGGCGGGAAGATTCTGCCGCAATTCTTTCTCGGTTCGCTCGATCATGATGCAAGATCGACATCTTCCGGCGAAGACGTCGTCGAGCCGTCCGTGTCGGATTCTTCACTTGTTCGCGTCTTGAAGATTTCCGCGACCTGGATCTTTCTCTGGTGGTTGCCGCTTGCGCTCGCGGGGATCTTTCTTGGAAGCCAACATACTATTTATCGTGAGGGATTATTTTTCAGCAAAGCCGCACTCGTGACATTCGGCGGCGCTTATGCCGTGCTGCCCTATGTCTCTCAGCTGGCGGTCGAACATTATCAATGGCTCCGGGCCGATCAGATGCTCGATGGACTCGGGCTTGCCGAAACGACGCCCGGTCCGCTCATCATGGTCTTGCAATTCGTTGGATTCCTCGGCGGTTGGAATCATCCTGGTAATCTGACGCCGCTTCTCGCTGCAACGCTCGGGGCGCTCATCACCACCTGGACAACATTTGTTCCCTGTTTTCTTTGGGTTTTCCTTGGCGCGCCCTATATCGAAAAGTTGCGCGGCGCCAAACAATTGACCGCCGCGCTCTCAACTGTCACCGCCGCCGTCGTGGGCGTGATTCTGAATCTCGCCGTCTGGTTCGGAGTTCACGTCATCTTTCCGCCTGGCGGAAATGTCGACTGGTTTGCAATCGTGGTTTGCGCAATCGCATTTCTCGGGATGCTTCGCTGGAAATGGCACATCGTCCCTGTTATTCTGGGTAGCGGATTGCTCGGGCTAATCTATAAATTCGTAATCGCTCGCTGACGCGGAATTCTGGGGAGCACACGCGCCCTCGCGTGTCGTCTCCGGCGCCTTCGCCGGAGACTCTTGAAATCGAAATCATTAAAACTTTTTAGCGAGGGCGCTGAAAAAGAGCACGCGAGGCGCGTGCGCTCCCCGGATTCAAAATCTCACTCCGCCGGCTTCAAACGAGCGCACTCCGCTTCGTAGTCTTCAATGAACTTTACGATTTTAGATTGAAAGGCGTCCTGCGCGGAGTAGAGCGCTCCGATCCCTTCAACAAAAGCCTTCTGCTTGAGTTCATCCTCAATGATCAAGCTGAGTTCGGCGAGCTTTTCGATATTGCCGCGTGAGTGGAACTCCAGCTCCTTAAGCTTGGAGAGAACGACAAGCGATTTCTCCAGTTGCGTCGGATCTGGCGGTTGCGCTGGCCTTGCAGGCTCAGCAGTCTTAGGAGCGGCACTCTCATCGGGAACAACCTGCTTTTGCCTGGCCAGTTGGGCCTTGTTACTCCGCTGGGGCGGTGGAGCGCCATCCTTTGCAACGTTCTTGTGCTTATGATGCTTCTCTTGGACGACTTTCTTGGCGTGCGCGACGTTTCGTGGGTCTCCCATCAATTTATAGACGGTTTTCAGAGGTTTTTCGGTCGTATCTTCCGACGGGATTGCTCAGGTCCTTCGACGAATGAAGCGCAACGCGAATGCCGTCTGAATCACCAACGCCGGGCCGAAGGCCGTCTCATTTTATTTTGATCAGGCGAATCAACGAATAGGGGACTGAAACGGATAAGACTATTCGCCGCCGACTTTGATAAAGCTGATGTCACCGCTACGTTCGACGCGCGCTACTTTTATTTTCGACAGATCTTCAGTTTTTGCGTCGAGGCGCATATCTTCCTCGAGATCATGTTCGGAGATCTGATTTAGACACATGTTTTCGTGTTGGATTTTGCCATTCTGCACAAGCACCGCTGCTTTTCCTTTAATTAAGATGCCAAAACCATGTGAATAGTACGCCGCCACACCGAGAAGCCGGTGAAGCACCACAAGAACGAATCCGGCGCCCATAGTTGAGAAAAAGGGGGCTGACCCGTTAATGGCACGCGCCAACACAGAAGCGATGATGACGATTAGGACGGCATCGAAAGCCGTCTTTTCAGAGAGGGACCGTTTGCTGCTAAGCCGTACCATCACCAAGGTCGTGGCGAAGACAATTACTCCACGCAGTGAAATCTGCAGGAATGTTAGCTCTTTTGGTTCCATGCCCAAACCAAGCAACGCTTCGAGAAATTGTGAGAGTGTATTCATATAACATTCTATCGCCGACGGAAACTTAGACGCGCGTGTCGCGTCAGCAGCAAAGAGGCGGAGCGCCGCGCATGGGCGACCGTGAACAAATCGGACAAGGGTGGGCGGAAAAAGGCGGAGGAGAGCGCGGAAAAAACGCAGCAAATCGAGTTCGCGCAAAGGCAGAAGAAGCGGCGATGAACCTAATCGCAGCTGGAAGTCAGACAACAGCGCTAATGCGAAACCGGCGAGAGCGAGAACGATAATGATCGGCGACCCCAGCGGTGCATGTGCGTGAGCTTTGCTCCTCGAAATAGCTAAGTTCGCTCAGATTCTATTTTGATCCGCTTCGTTTCTTTCGTGCAGCCTTGGCTCCTTCTTTGCCGAGCGCGGTGCGCGTCTTTTTCGGCAAATGCGCAACCGTTCTCTTTTGTCGCGCAGCTTTAACCGCTTTCTTGATGTTTCGCTTTGCAGCGACCCGTTGTTTTCTCGTTGTCATGTCTTTCGGTGAGCAAGAGTGAAGCTAACGAATACTTTCAGCTCCAGGTTAGCCATTCACGACAGTACCTCCGTTTGGGTGCAAAATCTGACCTGTCATATATGAGGAATCGTCGCACGCAAGGAACACAAAGCTTGGCGCAATTTCCTCCGGTTGACCGGGCCGACCGAGTGGAACATCCGAGCCAAACGTTTCGACATCTTTCGCCGGGAATGTCGATGGAATGAGAGGCGTCCAGATCGGACCCGGCGCGACGCCATTTACGCGAATGGCTTTGTCAGCAAGCGCTTGCGAGAGCGATCGCGTAAAAGCTGTAATTGCGCCCTTGGTCGAAGAGTAGTCGAGCAGCTGCGGGCTTCCCTTATAAGCAGTGACTGAAGTTGTATTGATAATCGCTGCACCTTTTTTCAAATGTTTCAGCACAGCTTTCGTCATGAAAAACATTGAGAAGATGTTCGTGCGAAATGTTCGTTCGAGTTGTTTTTCAGTAATTTTTTCAATTGATTCCTGCGGATGTTGTTCGGCCGCGTTGTTGACCAAAATATCGATCTTGCCGAACTCCTTCACGGTTTGTTCCACAGCTTTTCGACAGAACCCTTCCTGGCCGACATCACCTGCGATCAACAAGCATTTGCGCCCTGCTTTTTCCACCAGACGCTTGGTTTCATTCGCGTCCTTGTCCTCTTCAAGGTACAAAACCGAAACGTCCGCATCTTCTTTTGCAAAGGCAATAGCAACTGCGCGGCCGATCCCGCTGTCGCCGCCAGTAATGATCGCTACTTTATCTCGCAATTTTCCAGTACCGCGATGTGTTTTGTCCTCGGCTCTCGGCCTCGGTTTCATTTTGTGTTCACGGCCAGGTTGTCGCTCTTGATGTTGAGCCGGCTGAAGCTTTTTCCGCTGGGGCATCCTGAAATTTTCCTTGTGAGTGTTTGCTAAATCTGCCTAAAGCAGCGCCATTCGAATCTCTCTCAGACGCGACACCATTCTAGCCGCGGCGTTTTCGCGTGCTTGCGGCCTTTTCTGGAAGGCGATTTGCCTTCGTGTTCGCCTTCGTGCGCCCGTTTGATGGGTTCTTCTTCTCGCATACCAAAATTGTTTCGCCGCTAGCGAGACTTTTGGACGTTAGGGAGACTATATCAGAGGTCTACACCCACGCTTCTCACAGCCATCGGACGCTAATTTTGCCGATCACGCTTCGACTAATGCACGGGCAAAAAAAAGTTTGCGATCCCGCAACGAGCCAGAATAGGCTCGGCTCATGCGCACAATTCTAATAATTATTCTGATTATTCTGTTACTCGGCGCTCTGCCGACTTGGCCGTACAGCTCCGGCTGGGGTTATTACCCGAGCGGTGGATTAGGGCTTGTTCTGCTGATCGTTCTGATCCTCTGGTTGATGGGACGCCTCTGAACGGTGCTCGTAGCCCTTACCCGGGACAATGACTTGGGCCGAGTCAGCTCTTTTTGGCAGTGTCGCGAAGATTTTTGATACGATCGTGCGTATTTTTAATTTCGGAATATTGACGCGAAACAATCTCGCGTAATTGCGCCGATAAGTTCTGATCTATCGCCTTTTTATATTCTTCAACTGCGGAGTCTTCCCCGCGTTCGCATTCGGCCAGGATTGCATGGTCATCGCCTCTGGTGACAGCGGATTTCAAGTTAATCCAGCTGCGATGTAATGCGCCGGCAGCGGTGCTGCTGGTTTCGGGTTCTGGTTCACCCAGACTGCGGGCCTGGCTCTGCAGTTCAGTGGCGAACCGGGAACGCTGCTGTGAATAGTCATTGAAGAGCGATTTCAACTGCGGATCTTTGACTCCTTCAGCGGCTTGCTTAAAACCTTCCTGCCCATCCTTGAGCGTTTCGATCAAATTGTTGATGGTTGAGATAACTTCTTGTTGTTCCTTCATATAGATTTACTCGCATGCCGTGGCTGTCGCGCGTGTCTCATTTTTTAGTTTAGATGTTCAACAGTCGATCGAAGAAGGCGCGGTAACGCTGAAGAGCGATACGCAGATCTTCCGTTGAGACATTATCACCTCGACCCCATTGTCCCTCCAGTTTGGAACGTTCCTGGGCGAAACTGTCCGCGAGGCGTTTAATTACTTCTGCGACCAATTCATCCGCCCGTTCAACGGCGCGTCGCGGCTCGTCCACGAAGGCTGTTTGAATATCCGTCCAGCGTTTGTGAAAGTCCCGCGACTCATTCTCTGGGAATAGAGCGGTGGTCGCGCTGTCGTCGCCTTTACTACTGGGCGTGCGCTCCAAATCCTTCGCCACCTCCCTTGTCGATATTGACTTATTCGATCGCCGTTCCTCGTCAGTCTTATTGCTAGATGTCTGCTCCTGATGTTCTGGCAGCACTATGGTTGATGGTGACTTGTTTACCTGCTTTTCCTCGCCACCGGGATCGGGAACGCTTCTTTTTCGATCTTGATCTTCATCTTTCATGGGTTGCCTCCTTTTTTGCAGGTTCCGTTGTGTCCAGCAGTTCTTCGAATAGAGAGCGATAGTGCACCATCGCCTGCCGTAAATCTTCCGTGGTGGCCTCGCCCTTATTGTTGCGCGACGCGATGTAATGCGCAGCGCGGTAGTTAGTGACGACGTTCGGGTGATCGACCGAAATGTCTGCGGTGCGCTGCTCGAAATCACCCACTGGGTAACCACGCGTCTGCATGACTTCTTTGATCAGCCCGTTGGCTTCGCCAACCGCTTTGGATGGCTCATCCACGAAGCGGGTTTGAGCTTTCCTCCAAGCGTCTGCAAATCGGCTGTGCTCTTCGGGCGCGAGCGCGCGAATCTCGAGCTTGTGAACGCGCTTCTCGCGCGCAGCGAGTTCCGCCTCGGCTTTGTGTGGGTCACCGTACTGTTTGACGGCGTGCTTGTATTCTGGGCCGAATTGCTCCTGCAAACTTTGTGAGCGGCGCCATCGCATCAAGATAAATAGTCCAAGCGCGATAAGTGCAACCACGACAATCGCGAGAATTAAGAGTGCCGTAGTATTCACATTTACCTCGCATTTCTACTGAGATGCGTCCCCCGTTTTCTATCCAGGTATGGGCAAAAGCAAACCCCCTTCATATGGCCGATGAATATCACCGTACTGGAATACGCAACGCCGCGGAGATTCGCGCGTAAGAAAAAATGCTCACGCGGAGAATGACGCGTCCGTGACAGCCTGCTGCCGTCCCCCCATGGGTGAAAATGAGATAAGCTACGTTTTGTTCCCGTAATTACGATTCAAACTTCATCAGATTTTGGTGAGCCAAGCTACCAGCTGCGGCAGATCGAACGAAGCAGTCGGCTGGAAGACCCGACAAAACACGTACCGCCGCACCGTCCGAAAAACAACGTCGGCTGAGACCAGCTGATTCTTGAAATGCTACTGCCAAGATCTGAGCAACCTGTTGGTGTGCGCGAAATCAGCAAAGATTCTTGGAGACGATAACCAGCTGTTTCTTTTCTTGCCAAAGGCAAAGAGCAATCAAGGCCGCGGCGATTGACCTCGCGAACCACGACAATCTCGGTTGTTTAGCAAAGACCGGATCGGGCACATCAGAAGCGGCACGCCGGAGACACAGCGTCCGGCCAGATCACCTCTCTGCCTCGCCGCCTTCCGGGCCGTAGAAGAAAACCCAGACCGCAAGATCATCGCTGAAATTTTCAAAGCGATGTTCCATTCCGGCGGGGACAAACAGGAAATCATGCGGGGCAAACTTCCGGCGTTCGCCCGCACAAATGAAGTCACCGGTGCCACGAATAACTACGTAGATTTCATCACGCGTATGCGGCGTTTGGGGATCGCTCCCACGCGGCGCGTAAAGCTTCACGGTAAGCGTCCCGTGGTGGAAGAGCGCGATGGAGCGTTCTCGTTGCGACTCGGGTAAGCATCCTTGCGCCTCGTCGGCACCGATCGCACGCGAAGATAATGAATTGCTCATGCGTTAGATGCCGATCTTCTAATGGTCGTTCTTTCAATTGCCGATTGTTTCGGCGGGAGCAGCGACTGTACGAACTCGCCGATGCGACTAACCGAATTCGGCGAGCCGGCCAATTTTTCAATCTCGTGCACGATGGCGCTGCCTACGACAGCGGCATCTGCAAAACGCCAGATTTTGCGCACCTGCTCTGCGGTTGAGACACCGAACCCGACTGCAACAGGTAAATCGCTGACCGATCGCACGCGCTGGACAAGTATCTCAGCATCGCGCGTCATTTCATCTCGCGCGCCCGTAACGCCTGCACGTGAGACCGCGTAGATGAACCCACGCGCTTGTTGGGCAATGCGCACCAGCCGCTCGTCCGATGTTGTGGGTGCGACCAGAAAAATCGGATCCAGCTCGTGCTGATATAATGTCTCGGCCCACGACCGTGCTTCCTCGGGAATCAAGTCTGTGACGAGCACCGCGTCGATTCCGGCCTGTTTGGCCTCATTCGCCAGCCGATCTGTGCCAAATTGCAAAAGTGGATTGAAATAGCTGAAGAGTACGACGGGCACATCGATGCGTTCTCTTGCGCGGCCCACACATGTAAGCGCGTCCTTTAGTGTCACGCTGTTACGCAAGGCACGTTCAGATGCGCGTTGAATCACTTTACCGTCAGCGACTGGATCACTGAAGGGGACACCGAGTTCAATGATGTCCGCACCCGCTGCCGCGAGTTCAATTAACAAGAGCTCGGTGGTCGCAAGATCGGGATCGCCAGCGGTAATGAATGGAATGAATCCGCCGCGTCCGGAGCGCTTCAGCTCCGCAAACGTGTCCCGGATTCGGCTCATTTGCTTTGTAATTCCGCAACGAGCTGCACGTCTTTGTCACCGCGACCTGAGAGATTCAGGATGATCGCGTCGTCTTGCGGGAGTCCACCCGCAACACGAATCGCGGGCATAATGGCATGCGACGATTCGAGCGCGGGAATAATTCCCTCGAGTTCCGCGCAAACTCTAAATCCCTCGAGCGCTTCGGCGTCGCCGGCATGGATGTATTCGGCTCGTCCGCTGTCGTGAAGAAATGCATGCTCCGGGCCGATCGCAGAATAATCAAGCCCGGCTGAGATCGAATGCGTCGTTGCAATTTGTCCGCTCGGGTCCTGAAGAATGTACGACATCGTCCCTTGCAAAACGCCGACGCGCCCGCCACCACTCGCTGCCCCGTCGTGGAATCGGGCCGCGTGTTCGCCTAACGAGTCACCGCATCCGCCCGCTTCGACTCCGATTAATCGAACAGATTCGTCTCCAATAAAAGGATGAAACAACCCAATGGCGTTCGAGCCGCCGCCTACGCAGGCAATTAGCGCGCGGGGCAATTTTCCTGTCGCAGATAAAATTTGTTCGCGTGCTTCACGTCCAATTACTCGCTGAAACTCGCGTACCATCAGCGGATACGGATGCGGACCGAGCGCACTACCCAAAAGATAGTACGTGTCGCGCACGTTCGTTACCCAATCGCGCAATGCTTCGTTGATTGCGTCCTTCAGCGTGCGCGCGCCGGCATTCACGGGAACAACTTCAGCTCCGAGCAACCGCATTCGGAAAACATTGAGTGCCTGGCGTCGCATGTCTTCCGCGCCCATGTAGATTATGCATTGCAAGCCAAACATCGCGCAGACCGTGGCCGTCGCGACGCCATGCTGACCCGCGCCCGTTTCGGCAATGATTCGGTGTTTGCCCATCCGCCGCGCGAGCAGGGCCTGCCCTATCGCGTTGTTGATCTTGTGCGCGCCAGTGTGCAAAAGATCTTCCCGTTTCAGGTAAATTTGTGCTCCGCCCGCGTGCGCAGTCAGTCGCTGCGCGTAAAACAACGGCGTTGGCCGACCACAGTAATCGCGCAGGAGTTGTTCAAGCTCGTGCCAGAAATCGACGTCGCGTCTTGCGCGCGTGAACTCTTTCGTCAATTCATCCAGCGGCGCGACCAAAGTTTCCGGAACATAACGGCCGCCAAACTTTCCCCAATGCCCATGCTCGTCGGGCTCGCTCGCGGTGGTTGTCGATCTTTGCATATGCGATTGTCAGCCAAGCGAATCGACGATTAAATGCTCGGCCGCTCGCGCGGCAGAGATGAACTCTTCGATTGCGCGATGATTTTTCATGCCTGGCGCGGTTTCAACGCCGGTACAAACGTCAACGGCGTGTGGCCCGACAGTTGCGATGGCGTCGCCGACGTTTTGCGCATTCAGACCGCCAGATAGAATAAGAAATCGCGCGAACGGAAGCGTTGCTCGTGCAAGCGACCAGTCGCAGGTCAATCCTGTGCCGCCGCGCAATTCCGCATGATGCGCATCAAGAATTACGTCGCATTCGCGGAAGGAACGGACATCTTCCGGCTTGAACTGGCCGTCCGTCGAAAAAGCCCGAATCACACGAAATTCGCCAGCCAGTTCACGGCACGTTTCGGGCGCCACGTCGCCGTGCAGTTGAACATACTTGAGGCCGACTGACCCTGCGATACTGCGAATCTCGCCGGCAGTTGGATCGACAAAGACTCCGACGGCGCGAACACCGCATGGCATTGCTTCAATAATCTCGCGCGCCTGTTGCGGTCGAATATAACGAGCGCTTCGAGGATAAAAATTCAGGCCAATCATGTCTGCACCAAGCTCGGCGCAGACTTTCGCATCTTCGAGATTAGTGACGCCACAGATCTTGATTTGCACCGGAGTCATGATTGGCGAGCTCCAGTTTGTGCAGCTTGTTCGTCACGGCGAATACCTCCTGTGGCGGATCGATCTTCGGCAGCAGCGATTAAGTCGCGAAGAGCTGTTTCAGGATCGCCGGCGCGCATGAGCGCTTCGCCGATAAGAAAGCCGCGAAACCCAAGTCTGCGAAGGTGACACAATGATTCTGCACTTTCTAATCCGCTTTCGCTAATCATAATGCTGTCCTTTGGGGCTTCCGCGATCAGCCGTTCGCTCGTACTTGGTGAAACCTCTAACGTCTGGAGATCACGATTGTTCACACCGATGATTTTCGCGCCTGCGTTCAGCGCTCGACGCAATTCATCTGATGTGTGCACTTCAATTAGCGCGTCAAGCCCGAGCTCGTCTTCAGCCAGATTGAGCAGCTTGCCTAACGAGGCGGCATCCAGAGCGGCCACAATGAGCAGGATGGCGTCAGCGCCTGCGATCGCCGCTTGGTAGATTTGGATCGGATCGATAATGAAGTCTTTGCGCAAAACCGGCAGGTGCGTGCTGGAGCGAACTGCGCTGAGATCGTCGAGTGAACCGTCGAAATATTCTTCATCGGTCAGGACGGAAATCGCGCAGGCGCCGCCGCGCCGGTACTGACGGGCAACGTCGGCTGGCGAAAGATCGCTTCGAATCGCGCCAGCTGACGGCGACGCGCGTTTGAATTCTGCGATAATCTTCACTGCCGGCGACGCCGAACCGAGCGCCTGGCGCAGACGATGCGCAGCAGCGTTTTTTCGAACCTCGAGTGCCTGGGCGTGAAGCGCGTCTACCGGCGAGTTGGCGCGAAGTCCCTCCATAACCTGCCGTTTTCGGGCCACGATTTCAGAAAGAAAATTTTTGCTCATCGCTTGCGATTTGTTTCTTGGATTAGGACGTCCAGTTTTGACGCCGCGCATCCGCTGTCGATGCTTTCGCGCGCCATCATGGCTGCTTGAGGAAGGTCCTGCGAAAACCCTGAGAGGTAGAGCGCAGCAGCAGAGTTTATAATCACGAGATCGCGCGCAACGGAGAGATGTCCGTCTTTATCCCCGTGGAGAATTGAGCGGATCAATTCTGCATTCTCAAGCGGTCCACCGCCGCAAAGTTCACTGAGCGACCGGCGCTCCAATCCGAAATTCTCCGGAGTGACCGTGAATGTTTCGAGAACAGGCGGCTTACCAGAATTCGCCGAGCAACAGGCGACGGAAGTGTCGCCCGTCAGAGTTATCTCATCGAGGCCGTCCGCACCGTGCACAACCCATGCCTTTTTCGTGCCAAGAACTCCGAGGACCGCTGCGACTCGTTCGACTAGGGAACGATGCCAGACTCCCAGAATCTGAAACGGCGCCCGGGCCGGATTCGTCAAGGGACCAAGCAGGTTAAATGTGGTGTGCATGCCGAGCTCACGCCGCACCTGTGCGACGCGAGCCGTTGCTCCGTGAAAGAGTGGCGCAAACATAAAACAGATTCCGTAATTGTTCAGGCAGCGTTCGACCGTTTCAGGCGCGGCGGCTGTGTTGACGCCCAGGGCCTCAAGCACATCGGCGCTGCCGGAATTCGATGTCGCAGCACGCGAACCATGCTTTGCCACCGGCAGGCCGGCACCGGCAATGACAAATGCCGCTGCCGTTGAGACGTTGAAGGTTTTCACGGAACTTGAGCCGGTTCCCGCAGTGTCGATGAACTGCAAATACCGAGAGTGCAATCGAAGCGCGCGCTTGCGCATTGCTTCGGCCATGCCGGCAAGCTCGTCGATTGTTTCGCCTTTGACGGCTAGGACCGCGAGCGCAGCCGCTAGTTGTCCGTCCGTGGCGGCAGGATTGAGCAGCGCGCTGAGAAAATGCCTGGCTTCAATCCGGCTGAGATTCTCGCCGCGCATGAGACGCAATGTCGTTTGACGCAGTTCGAAATCGCCGACGTCAATCGCCTCGCATTGGAATTCGTCTGTTCGCGGTGGCGTTGGCAGCAACCAACGTGGTCGTGCGACATCATTCTTATCTTTCGTGGGATTCATTTGTGGAATCGCACCATCGCCGATCATCCAATTTGCGTCGCCATTGCGAGAGCCTTCGCCATTGCGCGCGCCTTATTGACGGTCTCCTC
>Ga0209807_1000890_pt1 | contig 13932 bp, 9 predicted proteins | sample GraSoiAngelo_154_FD_186168 | JGI IMG/M metagenome (GOLD analysis project Ga0209807, IMG submission 186168) | Grasslands soil microbial communities from the Angelo Coastal Reserve, California, USA - 14_1009_13_20cm (SPAdes) (version 2) | ecosystem: Environmental > Terrestrial > Soil > Grasslands ... | reverse complement strand
GCCCGGCGAGCCGCCCCGTCGCCTGCCACTCGAGAATGAGGAGCGCGCCGAGGATCCCGAAGATGGCGCCGGAGGCGCCCACTGTCACCGCCGTCGGTGCCTGGACGAGCGCACCCGCCGAGCCGGCGAGCCCGGCGACGAGGTAGAGGCCGAGGTAGCGCGCACGGCCGAGGTACTGCTCGACGGGCCCGCCGATCACCCAGAGCGCGAACATGTTGAACGCGATGTGGATGACGCTCGCGTGCAGGAATGCCGCGGTGATGAGGCGCCACCAGTCGCCCTGCTGCACGAGCGGCCCGTAGAGCGCGGTCTTGTCGAACAGCGAGCCGGCCGGGGAATTGATCCCGTTCCCCTGCACGACGGTGACGAGATAGATCAGGAGGTTGAGCGCGATCAGCGCCTTCGTCACCGGCGCGTACGTCGACCCCATCTGCCGCTGCGCGCGGACGATGGGACGCGGCGTCGGGAACGAGCGGCGCGCGCCGCCGGCGTGATCGGGGCAGCGGATGCCGACCGGCGCCGCCGTCATGCACTCGGTGCAGATGGGACGGCCGCACTCGGAGCAGGTCAGCCCCGTCTCGCGGTCGGGATGGCGATAGCACGTCGGCATGCCGCACTAGGGTAGTTGCGTGCGGGTTCACGTCGCGTTCACTCCGGGCGAGCCGACACCCGCATCGGTCGGCATCGTCGTCGACGTCCTGCGCGCGACGTCGACGATGGCGCAAGCGCTCGCAGCCGGGTACCGCCGTGTGCTCTGCTGTGCCGAGATCGAGGAGGCGCGCGCGCTCGCCGAGAGCGAGGGGCCGGCGAGGCTCGCCGGTGAGCGGCGGCTCGAGCACATCGAGGGCTTCGACTTCGGCAACTCGCCGCGCGAGCTCGTGGGCGAGCCGGCGGCCGAGACGCTCATCCTCACGACGACGAACGGGACGCGGCTGCTCGTGGCTGCGGCGGCTCGGTTCGAGGTCGTTCTCGTCGGCTCGCTCCTCAACCTCGTCGCGGTCGCGGCCGCGGCGCGCGAGACCGGGGAGGACGTCGCCGTTCTCTGCGCCGGTGTGCTCGGGGAGCTCGCGCTCGACGACGCGTACTGCGCGGGCCGCATCGTCTCCGTGCTCGGCGGCGAGCACATGGACTCCGCCGTTGCCGCCGCGCGGATCGCGGCGAGCTTCCCCGACTCGCTCGCGGGCCTGGGAGCGAGCCGGAGCGCGCGCAACCTGCGCACGCACGGGCTCGAGAAGGACATCGAGTGGTGCGCCCGCGAGAGCGTGCTCGACGTCGTGCCGCGGTTCGTCCGTACGGTCGGGCCGGCGGCCGAGGTCGCGCTCTCGCCGAGTTCGTCGTAGCCTTTCTCCATGGCAGTCTGCGCGAGTTGCGGCAGCGAGAATCCCGCCGGCTTCCGCTTCTGCGGCAGCTGCGGCGCGCCGCTGGACGCAGAGCCGCAGCGAGAGGAGCGCAAGGTCGTCACCGTGCTCTTCGCCGACCTCGTCGGCTTCACCGCCCGGGCGGAGCGCATGGATCCGGAGGACGTCCGCGCCGTGCTCGCTCCGTTCTGGGAGCGGCTGCGCGGCGAGCTCGAGCAGCGGGGCGGCACGGTGGAGAAGTTCATCGGCGACGCGGTGATGGCGCTGTTCGGCGCGCCCGTCGCGCACGAGGACGATCCCGAGCGCGCCGTCCGCGCGGCGCTCGCGATCCGCGACTGGGCGAGGGAGGAAGAGGGCGTCCAGGTGCGGATCGCGGTGAACACGGGCGAGGCGCTCGTGCTGCTCGGTGCACGTCCGGTCGAGGGTGAGGGGATGGCCGCGGGCGACGTCGTCAACACCGCCGCCCGGCTGCAGTCGGCAGCGCCCGTGAACGGCGTGCTCGTGGGCGAGACGACGTACCGGGCGACCCGGCACGTCATCGACTACGCCGAGCGCGAGCCGGTGAGCGCGAAGGGGAAGGCCGAGCTGATCCCGGTGTGGGAGGCGGTGCAGGCGCGCTCGCGGCTCGGCGTCGACCTCGCGGCTCCGGCGACGCCGCTCGTCGGCCGCACCCGCGAGCTCGACCTCCTCGTCGACGCGTTCGAGCGCGCGCGCAACGGGCCGGCGACGCAGCTCGTCACGCTCGTCGGCGTCCCCGGCATCGGCAAGTCGCGCCTCGTCGGCGAGCTCGCCGAGCACATCCGCTCGGGCGAGGAGCTCGTGTACTGGCGGCAGGGACGGTCGCTGCCGTACGGCGAAGGCGTGAGCTTCTGGTCGCTCGCCGAGATGGTGAAGGCTCAGGCCGGCATGCTCGAGTCGGACGACGAGGAGAACGCGCATGCGCGCATCGCCGAGGCGGTCGCCGATCTGCTCGGCGACGACCCCGACGCCGACTGGGTGGAGGAGCGGTTGCTCGCGCTCGTCGGCGGTGGAGGGGAGACGGATCTCACCGCCGACCGCCGAGACGACAGCTTCGCGGCGTGGCGTCGCTTCTTCGAGGCGATGGCGGAGCGCCGCCCGCTCGTCCTCGTATTCGAGGACCTGCACTGGGCGGACGAGGGTCTGCTCGACTTCGTCGACCACCTCGTCGACTGGGCCGGCGCCGTCCCGCTGCTCGTGCTCGGCACCGCGCGCCCCGAGCTGCTCGAGCGCCGCCCGGGATGGGGCGGCGGCAAGGCGAACGCGCTCACGCTCTCGCTCGCGCCGCTGAGCGACGTGGAGACGGCGCGCCTCGTGCACGGGCTCCTCGAGCAGACGCTGCTGCCGGCGGAGACGCAGGCGGAGCTGCTCGCGCATGCGGGCGGAAACCCGCTCTACGCGGAGCAGTACGCCCGGCTCCTGTCCGAGCGCGGTTCGCTCGACGAGCTGCCGGAGACGGTGCAGGGGATCATCGCCGCGCGGCTCGACGTGCTGGCTGCGGGTGAGAAGGCGTTCCTCCAGGATGCCGCAGTCGTCGGCAAGGTCTTCTGGGAGGGGGCCGCGGCCGCTGTCGGGAACCGGCGGCCGGAGGACGTGCGCGACTTGCTGCACGGTCTCGAGCGCAAGGAGTTCGTCGTGCGCGCCCGGCGGACGAGCGTCGAGGGCGAGACGGAGTACGCGTTCCGGCATGTCCTCGTGCGGGACGTCGCCTACGGCCAGATCCCTCGTGCGGCGCGCTCCGGCGCCCATCGCGCAGCGGGCGATTGGATTGCCTCGCTCGGCCGCCCCGACGACCACGCGGAGATGCTCGCCCACCATCGCGTGTCTGCGGTGGAGCTCGCAGAGGCGTCCGGTCTCCCGGTGGACGATCTCGTTCCGGCCGCTGCGCTTGCGCTGGGCGCGGCCGGCGATCGCGCCGCACGACTCCAGTCGCGGCCGGCCGCGCTCGGCTTCTACCGCCGTGCGCTGGAGCTCATGCCGCAGAGCGATCCACAGCGGGGCCTCCTCCTTCTTCGCGCGGGCGAGGCCGCAGTCGAGCTGGAGACGGACGTCGTCGAGCTGCTCGAGGAAGCGTCACACGTGCTGCAGGAGCAGGGCGACATCGCATCCGCGGCCGAGGCCGAGGCGGCCCTCGGCCTGTATGAGTGGATGCAGGGCGGCGACGGCGCGCTGGCGCGGTCGCGGCGTGCAGCCGCGCTCGTCGAAGGCGAGCCCGACTCGCGGTCGAAGGCGTATGTCCTCGCACAGCTGGGCCGCATGCTCGCCCTCGGCGAGCAGCGAGCGGAAGCCGTGGAGCTGCTGCGGGAGGCGGCGGGAATCGCTGAGCGTCTCGCCGTGGTGGAGATCCAGCTGTTCGCACTGCACTACCTCGGCCTCGCCCGCTTCAAGAGCGGTCTCCCGGAGGGGCGGGCCGAAATCGAGGAGAGCATCGAGCTCGCGCGGACGCACGATCCGACGTTCGTGCCGCGCGCCCTCAACAATCTCGGCTACGTCCTCTTCGAGCGGGGCGACATCCGCGAGGCGCTCGACGTCTACGAGGAATCGCTTCGGCTCGCCGAGCGGCTCGGGCTCACGGCCCAGGTGCGCTGGCAGCACGTCGTGCAGATGGGGATGCGCTCCGAGATGGGCGACTGGGATGGTGCTCTCGCGATCCTCGAGTCGGATCCCTCGTTGCTCGAGCGCGGGTTCTACAACGCGCCGGCGGTGCGGGGCATGCGCGCGATAATCTCGTTCGCGCGCGGAGCCGACCCGGTCGACGAGATGCGTCTCGCGGTCGAGGACGCGGGCCGGCTCACGGATGCGCAGGCATCGATGCCGGTGCACGCGGGAGCGATCTTCGTCTTCGCCGAGACGGGGAACGAGGAGGACGCCCGCCGTTCGTTTCGGAGCTACGTCGAATGCGCGAGAGCGATGGTCCGACCGCACTACGGATATTTCGTGCTTGCCACGCTGGGAACGCGGCGCCTCGGACTGGTCGAAGAGCTGCGCGCGGCGTTCGCGCACCACGCGCCCGGCCGCTGGCACGATTGCCTTCTCGCGCTCCTCGACGGGAAGCTGGCAGAGGCGGCGGTGCTCGTCGACGAGGCGGGATGGACGGCCATGGCGGCGATAATCCGGCTGGAGGCCGCGGAGGAGCTGATCGAGGCCGGGCGCCGCGCCGAGGCGGACGAGCAGCTCGCGCCCGCGCTCGAGTTCTTCCGTCGCGAGCGCGCAGTCCGCTTCCTCCAGCGGGCCGACGCCCTCCTGGCCGCGACCGCCTGACGTCCCGGCGGCCGAGGCCGCGCTTTGATTGGATTCCGGCTCGGGTCGGATGGAACACTTCGCCGGTGCACGCGCGCGGCTCTACCGCGCACAGGAGCAGACACAGGTTCTCCAAGCGGAGTTCCAGGAGTTCGCTGCACGCTCGCCGCACGCCGTGCGCGAGATCTACGACGCGGCGACAGGTCGAAAGCGCGCCGTGTATCTCGTGCTCGAGGAGTTCCCCGACGCGTGGTCGGCGGTCGTCGGCGAGATCGCGTACGACCTGCGGTCGGCACTCGATCACGCCGTCTACGACCTGACCTGCATCGAGAACGGCGGCCCGCTCGGCCAGACCGGTTTCCCGATCTTCGAGGACGAGTCGAAATACGACGAGCTGACGACGCGCGGCGAGCCGGCCATCGGCAGCGGGGTCTTCAAGATCCGGGGCGTCAATCCGTACGCGAAGGCGGCGATCAGGAGCCTGCAGCCCTTCGAGGCGCGGAAGGCGGTGCCGTTCGACGAGCCGGCGCTCAGCCTGCTCGGCGAGCTGAACGCAGTCGACCGGCAGCGGACGGTCCCGCTCTGCCGGCTGCGCTGGACCGGCAGCACGATCCGCAGCCGCAGGCCGGTGCGCGACCTCCGGTTCCACTGGGAGCCGACCCTCGAGAACGGCGCCGTGCTCGCGACGTGGTCGCCGGCGGGCGCACTCGACGGGCTGGACATGGCGGTCGACCTCGACTTCGACGTCGGCTTCGGCACGGAGGAGCCTGCGCCGAGCCGGTTCCAGGGCCGGCCGGTCGTCGAGATCCTCGAGCTGATCGGGGATGCGGTCGCCGAAACGGTGCGCGTGCTCGAGGCGACCGTCCGCTTGACAGGGGAACGTATGTTCGTGTAGAACATACGTTCCCGTGATCGCCTGTCTCTCCATCCCCGGTTTCGAGCTCACGGCGGCGCTGCGCAAGACACCCTCCCTCGCGCTCCGCCCGGCCGCGCTCGCGCCGGAACCGGGTGGCGAGCCGCTCATCGGACCGGTGACGGCGGCGGCCGAGGCGACGGGCGTGAGACCGCGGATGCGCCTGGGCGAGGCGCTGGCAACGTGCCCGCGGCTCGTGCTCGTCGATCCCGACCCGGCCGCCGCCGAGCAGGCGTGGGAGGAGATCGTCCGCTCGCTCGAGGACGCGGGCTTCGCCGTCGACCCGGCCGCGGCCGGCGTCGCGTACTTCGACACGCGCGGCGTCGAGCGGCTGTACGGCGGCCTCGAGCCGGCGCTGCGGCGCGCGCTCGGCGCCGTCGGAGCTGCATGGGACGCACGCCTCGGCGCGGCCGGCCGGCGCTTCGCCGCGCTCGCCGCCGCGTCGGTGGCGAAGCCGGGTCAGCTGCTCGTCGTCCGCGACGAGGAGGTGGGGCGCTTCCTCGCGCCGCTGCCGCTGACGCTGCTGCCGCTCGACCGGCAGCGCCACGAGGAGCTCGAATCGCTCGGGGTTCGCCGGCTGGGACAGCTTGCCGGGCTCCCGGGTGGCGCCGTCGCCGAACGTCTGGGGCCGGACGGCCGGCGCGCCTGGAGCCTGGCGAGGGGCGGGGCGGCCGCGCGCGTGCGCGGTCGCCGTCCGCCGGCCGAGCTCGCCGAGACGCTCGCGTTCCCGGAGGCGGTCGCGAATGAGCTGACGCTGCGGCGCGCGCTCGGCGCGCTCATCGAGACCGCGCTCGGGCGGCCGGAGCGGCGCGACCGCTTCGTTCGCAAGGTCGCGCTCGGCGCCGGCCTCGTCGGCGGAGGCTCGTGGCGTCGGACGTTGACGCTGCGCGAGCCCAGCGCCGACGCCGGCCGCATCCGCATCGCGCTCGCCCCCAAGCTCGCCGAGCTTCCCTGCCCCGTCACCGAGCTGCAGATCGAGCTCGTCGAGCTCACCGAGCCCGCCGGCCGGCAGCTGGAGCTGCTCGCCGCCGGCGCCGAGGACCGTCGCCGCCTGAGCGACGGCCTCCGCCAGGTTCGTGCGAGCACCGGCTCCGGCTCCGTCTGCACCGTCGTGGAGGTGGCGCCCTGGTCGCGGATTCCCGAGACGCGCGCGCTGTTCGTACCGCGGGACGACTGAACGCGCCGCGCCCGGCGCGCGTCCGGGCGCGCATCGACGGCGCGCCCAGCGAGGTCAATCACCAGCCGGTCGCCGTGCTGCGCGAGGAGTGGCGGGTGCTCGACCGCTGGTGGACGGAGGAGCCGGTGCTGCGCCGCTACTTCGAGGTCGTGCTCGAGAGCGGCGAGAACACCGTCGTCTTCCACGACGGCTCACGTGGAGGATGGTTCACCCAGCGCGGCGCGTAATCGGCGCGCGGCGGCCTCGGGATCGTCCGCATCCCGGATCGCGCGCACGACCGCGACACCGGGCGCGCCCGCCGCCGCGACCTCCGCGACGTTGTCGAGGTCGATGCCGCCGATCGCGAACCACGGGATCGTCACGCGCGCCGCGGCCGCGCGCACGAGCTCGAGCCCGGCCGCGATCGATTCCGTCTTCGTCGGCGTCGCGAACACCGCGCCGACGCCGAGATAGTCGGCGCCCGCGACCGCGTCCAGCTGCTCTTGCGTCTCGATCGAAAGACCGACGAGGAGCTCCTCGCCGACGTGGGCACGTGCGTCCTCGACCGACGCGTCCGACTGGCCGACGTGCACGCCGTCGGCGCGGCACGCTGCGACGAGCTCGGGGCGGTCGTTGAGGACGAAGAGTGCTCCACTTGCGTCACACGCCTGCCGGAACGGCTCGGCCGCGCGGACGAGCTCGTCGTCGGCGAGCTCCTTGTCGCGCAGCTGGACGACGTCGACGCCGCCGCGCAGCGCCGCCTCGAGCACGCCGGCCGGCGGCCGCCCCTCGAGCACGAGATACAGACGGGCCTCAGCAAGCCTTAACCGTCGGTTCATGGGGTGAAGCCTAGGGTGGCAACGTGTTCCAGCTCCTCGCAGCCATCGCGAGCGTCGCGTCCCTGCAAGCGGCGCCGCTTCCCGGCGCGCTCCTGATCGCCGACCGCGGGAACGACCGGATGCTCCTCGTGGGCGCGCGGCACCAGCTGTTGTGGCATTTCCCGACCGCCCGCGACCGCGCGCGCGGCATCCACCTCAACTTCAACGACGACGGCTTCGTCGAGCCGGGCGGCACGGCGATCGTCTCCAACGAGGAGGAGGCCCACACGATCGTGTCGGTGAACATCCGCACGCATGCGCGTGTTCACCTCTACGGCACGCCGGGCGTGAAGGGCAGCGGAGCGAACGAGCTGAACACACCCGACGACGCGTACGTCCTCCCGAACGGGACGTTGACCGTCGCGGATGCGTACAACTGCCGTGTCCTGTTCATCCGTTCACACCGGATCGTGCGCCAGATCGGGACGACGGGCGTCTGCCGCCACGACCCGCCCGGGTATCTCGGCGCGGTCAACGGCGACACGCCGCTGCGCGACGGCGGCGTCCTCGTCTCCGAGATCCAAGGGTCGTGGATCGACGACATCTCCGCGAGCGGCCACCTCCGTTGGGCGGTGCAGGCGCCCGTGTCGTATCCGTCCGACCCGCAGCCGCTTCCCGGCGGCCGCATCCTCCTCGCCGACTACGCGAAGCCGGGAGCGGCGCTCATCATCGACCGCCGCGGCAAGGTGCTGTGGCGCTACCGGCCGAGCTCGGGGCTCGGAGCACTGAACCATCCGTCGCTCGCGCTGATGCTCCCGAACGGGAACATCGCCGTGAACGACGACTTCAACGACAGGGTCGTCGTCATCGACCCGCACACGAACCGCATCGTCTGGCAATACGGCCATGCCGGCGTCGCGGGCCGTGGGGCGGACTTCCTGAACACGCCGGACGGGCTCGACTTCGTCCCGCTCGGGGCGGGCGGCGTGCCGCTGTGGAACGCCGTCCACCACCCCTAGCCACACGAACATACGTTCGTATAGCGTAGCGGGGTGGCCCTAGCTCCGCAGCGACTCGATGAAGCCCACGTTCGGGGCGTGGATGTTGAGCACGGAGATGGGCCCTGTGCCGGCGGGGCGAAAGCCGTGCTCGACGTTCGGCGGCGCGGAGACGAACGTCCCCGGGCCGGCAAGCCGCCACTCGCCGTCCAGCCAGAACTCGACCTCGCCGTCGAGCACGTAGAACGAGTCGGTGTGGTCGGAGTGGCTGTGCGGAGGGACGCCCTCCCAGTCGGGCTCGAAGGTGAGGATGATCGCCTCGAGGTGCGGCAGCTCGGCGAGCACGCGGTGCTCGCGCGCCGTGACGCGCTCGCCCTCGCCCGCGGGTGTGAAGAAGGGCGCGTCCATCGGCGCGAATCATGACGTACGTCGAGCTGCACGCGCACTCGGCCTATTCGTTCCTCGACGGTGCGTCGCAGCCGGAGGAGCTCGCCGCCCGCGCAGCCGAGCTCGGGTACCAGGCGCTCGCGCTCACCGACCACGACGGCGTCTACGGCTCACTCGAGTTCGCGCACGCGGCGAAGCACTTCGGCGTGCGGCCGATCACCGGCGCGGAGCTGACGCTCGAAGGAGGCGCGCACGTGACGCTCCTCGTCGAGACCCCGCAGGGATACGCGAACCTCTGTCGCCTGCTCACCGCCGCGCACGCGCACACGCGTGACTCGACGACTCGCGAGCCGCTGCCGCCGGCGCTCGATCCGGCGCTGCTGGAGGAGCTGAACGAGGGTCTCGTCTGTCTCTCCGGCTGCGCGCGGCACGGGATCGGCGTCCACTACCCGAACGCGGCCGCACGGCTCGCCGCTGCGTTCGGCCGCGACTGCTTCTTCGTCGAGCTGCAGCGGCCGTACGAGCGTGGCGACGCGCGGCGCAACGCCGCGCTGCGCGACCTCGCCGAGTCGCTCGGCGTGCGCACCGTCGCCACCGGCGACGTGCACGCGCACGACATCCGTCGCGCGGCACTCCAGGACGTGCTCGTCGCCGTTCGTTGCCGGACGTCGCTCGACGGCTGCGAGCGCGAGCGGCGCGGCAACCACGAGTGCGTCCTCGCCGCGCCGGCCGACATGCTCGACCGCTTCGCCGACGACCGCGGCGCGGTCGAGCGCACGCGCGAGCTCGCCGAGCGGCTCGAGTTCGACCTGACGCAGGAGCTCGGCTACCGCTATCCCGACTTCTCCGACGGCGCCGACCCCGCGATCGCGCAGCTCACCCGCATCTGCAGCGACGTGTTCGTCGAGCGCTACGGCAACGACCAGGCCGCGCGCGCCCGCCTGGACGAGGAGCTGGCGCTCATCGACGAGCTCGGGCTCGCCGGCTTCTTCCTCCTGCACTGGGAGGTGCTCGAGCTCGCGCGTGAGGTCGCGCTCGAGGTGCGCGGGCGAGGCTCGATGCGCCACCTGCTGCCGCCGGGCCGCGGGCGCGGCTCCTCCGTCGGCTCGCTCGTCTGCTACCTGACCGGGCTCTCGCACGTCGACCCGGTGCAGGCCAACCTCTCGCTCGGCCGCTTCATCAACCGCGAGCTGTCGTCGGTGCCGGACATCGACCTGGATTTCCCGCGAGACATCCGTGAGAAGCTCATCGTCCGCGTCACCGAGCGCTACGGCCACGAGCACGCCGCCCTCGTCGCCAGCTTTGCGACGTATCGGTCACGCGGCGCGATCCGCGACGTCGGCAAGGCGCTGGGCCTCCCGTTCTCCGACCTCGAGCGCCTCGCGAAGCTCACCGACGGCTGGAATGCGTCCCGCGTCGCCGAGGAGGTGCGGATGCTGCCGGACGCGGAGCGGAAGCTTGCGTCACCGCGCTGGCGTGCGTTCGCTGAGCTGTGCACCGAGATCGCAGGCCTGCCGCGCCACATCTCGCAGCATCCGGGGGGGATGGTGATCTCGACGCGGCCGCTCGTCGAGCTCGTGCCCGTACAGCCGGCGGCGATGGCCGGCCGCCAGATGTGCCAGTGGGACAAGGACTCGTGCGCAGACGCGGGCTTCCTCAAGATCGACCTGCTCGGCCTCGGGATGCTGTCGGCGGTGGAGGAGTGCATCGACCTCGTGGCGCGTACGCGCGGCGAGCGAATCGACCTCTCGCGCATCCCGCTCGAGGACCGGGACGTGTTCGCGCAGATCCAGGAGGCGGACACCGTCGGCTGCTTCCAGATCGAGAGCCGCGCACAGATGCAGACGATCCTGCGCACGCGGCCGGAGAACCTCGACGACATCACGATCCAGGTCGCGCTCGTCCGGCCCGGCCCGATCCAGGGCAAGGCGGTGCATCCGTACATCGAGCGGCGGCAGCGGCTGCGGGAGGACCCGAGCTACGAGCCGCCCGCCGACCATCCGCTGCTGAGGGAGCCGCTGCGCGAGACGCTCGGCGTCGTCGTATTCCAGGACCAGGTGCTCGATGTCGCCATCCACCTCGCCGGCTTCAGCGTCGGCGAGGCGGAAGGGCTGCGGCGCGCGATGAGCCGCAAGCGCTCGCACGCTGCGCTCGAGTCGTACCGCGAGCGCTTCGTCGCCGGTGCGCGCGCGAACGGCGTCGACGACGGCACCGCGAACATGGTGTACGACAAGCTCGTCGCCTTCTCGGGCTTCGGCTTCCCGAAGTCGCACTCGGCCGCATTCGGGCTGCTCGCGTACCAGTCCGCATGGCTGCGTCACCACTACGGCGCCGAGTTCCTCGCCGCGTTGCTCAACGCGCAGCCGATGGGCTTCTACCCGCCGGCGACGCTCGTACGCGACGGGCAGCGGCACGGGATCGAGACGCGCACGCCGGAGGTGAACCGCAGCGACGTGCAGTGCACGATCGAGGACGGCGCGGTGCGCATCGGCCTCAAGTACGTGCAGGGCGTGGGGGAGGACGACGCGGCCGCGGTGGTCGCGGCGCGTCCGTACGCATCCGTCCGCGAGCTCGCGCAGCTGACGCAGCTGTCCGGCGACGAGCTGCGCGCACTCGTCGAGTCCGGCGCGTGCGACTGCTTCGGACTGCGACGGCGCGAGCTGCTGTGGCAGCTCGGGCTCGTGCCGCGCGCGCAGACCGTGCCCGGCTCGGGCGGGGAGGAGAAGCAGCTCGCGCTTCCGCTCGAGCCGACGGTCGCGACCCCGGACCTGCCGGAGCCAACGGTGTGGGAACGCATGCTCGCCGACTACCGCACTACGAGCCTCTCCATCGGCGTGCATCCGATCGAGCTGATGCGGCCGCACCTGCCGCCCGACACGGTCTCGACCGTCCAGCTGCGGGACCGCCCGAGCGGCAGCCGCGTCCACGTCGCCGGCATGGTGGTCGCGCGCCAGCGCCCCGCGACCGCCAACGGCGTCGTCTTCATGCTGCTCGAGGACGAGTTCGCGCAGGTGAACCTCATCGTCTTCCCGCAGGTGTACGACCGCTTCCGCGGTGTCGTGCGTGGCGAGCCGCTGCTGCTCGCGAGCGGCCGGTACGAGCACGTCGACCGCAACCGCAACGTCGTCGTCGACGAGCTCGTCTCGCTCGCGCCGCTCGCCCGCGAGCTCACCGAGGGAGCCGACATCCATGCCGCCCTGCCGAACGCCCATCACTTCGGGCACCGCTAAAGCCGGGTGGAAGTGCTGCGCGTTCTGCGCGCGCGGTGGTGGCTGCGCCATCCCCGCGCGCTGGTGCGGACGTCGCGAACGCAACCGTCCTCCATAGTTCGTGCGTTTACCCGACATGAAACGCCAAGACGGGTTCGCGCCCATCGGCGCGTATGCCGCCCTCGGCGACGGCCGAACGGTTGCCCTCGTCGCGGCGGACGGCTCGATCGACTTCATGTCGCTCCCCGACCTGCACTCGCCCGGGACGTTCGCCGCGCTGCTCGATCCGGACGGCGGTGGGCGCTTCGTCCTCGCGCCGACGGCGAAGTTCGACGTCGAGCGGCGCTATGTCGACCGCACGAACGTACTCGAGACGACGTACACGACGAAGGACGGTGTCGCTCGCGTGACCGAGGCGCTCACGCTCCAAGACGGAGGCCTCGTCCCGTGGGTGGAGCTCGCGCGACGCGTGGAGGGCCTCGCCGGCGAGGTCGAGCTCGCGTGGAGCGTGGAGCCGCGGTTCGACTGGGGCCGCGCTGAGACGACGATCGAGCGGCGGCGCGGCTGCATGGTCGCGAGCGGCGCCGGGATCAAGCTCGGCATCCACGCATGGGCCGCCGGCGATCCCGTCGTCGAGGATGCGACCGTCCGCGGCACGATGGTCGCGCGCGGAGGCGAACGCGTGCTGCTCGCGCTCTGCGCGACGCACGACGAGCCGATCCCCGTTCCGAGCCGTGACGACGTCGAGAGCCGCCTGGACCAGACGATCGACGTGTGGCGCCGCTGGCTCGACGAATGGGAATACGACGGGCCGTGGAGCGACGAGGTCGCACGCAGCGCGCTCGCGCTGAAGCTGCTCGTGCACGCGCCGAACGGCGCCATCGTCGCCGCCCCGACGACCTCGCTGCCCGAGCGCATCGGCGGGGACAAGAACTACGACTACCGCTACATGTGGGTGCGCGACGCGTCGTACACGATCGACGCCTTCATCCGCCTCGGCCTGCCGGAGCAGGTGCACGAGTCGTTCTGCTGCCTCCTCCGCGCCGCGCGCTCGACGGCACCCGACCTGCGGCCGTTCTACACCGTCGAGGGCAACGTCGCACAGCGTCGCGACGAGCTGCCCTTGCGCGGCTATCGCGACTCGCGTCCCGTCCGCTACGGGAACGCGGCTGCGAGTCAGCTCCAGCTCGGGACGTGGGGCGACCTCCTGGAGACGACCTCGCTCTACGTCGGTCACGGCAATGCGCTCGACTCCGGGACGGCAACGATGCTCTCCGAGTGCCTCGACCGCGTCGCGATTGCGTGGCAGGACGCCGACTCGGGGATATGGGAGCTCGATGACGCCCGCCACTACACCTCGTCGAAGATCGGCATCTGGATGGCGTTCGACCGCGCCCTCGAGCTCGTGGAGAAGGGCGAGCTCCCGAGCGACCACGCCGGGCACTGGCGCCGGCAGCGGCAGGCGGTGCAGGCATTCGTCGAGGAGCGCTGCTGGTCGGAGGAGGCAGGCGCGTACGTCGAGTTCGCAGGCGCCGACTCGCTCGACGCTGCCGTGCTCCGCGGCGCGCGCATGGGCTGGCCACGCGTCGCTCCCGAGCGCTTCGCGCGCACGATCGACACCGTTCGCGAGCGCCTCGACGCAGGCGGCGGGCTGCTGTACCGCACCAGCCGCGAGCGCGACCACGAAGGAGCATTCCTCGCATGCTCGTTCTGGCTCGTCTCCGCTCTCGCGCGCACGGGACGCGAGGACGAGGCGGCGGAGCTCTTCGACGACCTGCTCGAGTACCGGAACGACGTCGGCCTCCTCTCGGAGGAGATCGATCCGTCGTCAGGCG